>Ga0247841_10006870_pt1 | contig 17243 bp, 16 predicted proteins | sample LaCruzMarch2015__2_FD_192410 | JGI IMG/M metagenome (GOLD analysis project Ga0247841, IMG submission 192410) | Freshwater microbial communities from meromictic Lake La Cruz, Castile-La Mancha, Spain - LaCruzMarch2015_18m | ecosystem: Environmental > Aquatic > Freshwater > Lake | place: Spain... | reverse complement strand
AAATACCCGTACTATCACATTGTGATAGCCGATAGCAGGGCGCCACGGGATGGTAGGTACATCGAGCGGATTGGAATGTACAATCCGAACACCTATCCTGCTACTATTGAATTGAAGTTTGATAGGGCATTGACATGGCTTCAGAACGGCGCTCAACCCACCGACACCTGCCGGGCAATATTATCCCAGAAAGGTGTAATGTACAAAAGGCATCTTATGTTAGGAATAGCAAAAGGTGCTTTAAATGAAGAGACTGCTGAACAGCGTTTTCAGTCATGGCTGGAAACAAAAGAAGCCAAAATCCAGGCGAAGAAAGAAAAACTGTTGCAGGATAAGGACAAGGATCTGTCAAAGCGTTTAGCTTCTGAAATCAAGGTTAAAGAAGCTATTGCTGAGAAGCTTGCCAAAAAGGCTGCCAACCAGGCCGCCAGAGAGGCAGCAGAGGATGAGGAAGAGCAGGAACAGGTAGAAGAACCGGTTTCCGAAACACCTTCAGAAACACCGGCAGAAACACCGGCAGAAGTATCAGCCGAAGCTACTGAAGAGCAGCAGTAAAACATTATCCTGTTTTATAAATGGCCTTAATGATTAATTTTATTAAGGCCTTTTTTGTAAATTTCAAGTCAGAATGCTTTACTTCTTATATATTTGTGATGAACTAAAAGATGAAAATAAATGCCCGGTTTGTTTATAAAAGAACCTCAAATATTATCAGAGAACTGTATTCATGCCGGAAAGATTATTAAAACAAACGGCAAAGAACAGAAAGTGATATGCAGGTTTGACAATGAAGATAACATAGATTTTGAAAATCTGGAAATGATATTTATTGAAATTCAGGGATTACTGGTACCTTTTTTTATTGATGAACTTAGTCTGAAGAATAATGGCACCGCTACAATGATTTTACGGCATCTTGATTCAGAAGCGAAATCTGAACAAATTTCCGGCAGAAGGGTATTTATTGGTAAAGATTTGGATAAGGGGAAAAAACATAAACAATATGAACAGCATCATTTCAATGGTTACAGGGTCTGCGACATCAACCATGGTGATCTGGGTACAATTTACGGGCTTATTGACTATTCAGGTAATCATCTTTTTAAAATTGTGAACAACGATTCGGAAATATTAATACCCATAACAGATGCCTACATTCGTAATATTGATAAAAAGAAAAAAATCATTGAACTTGAAACTCCGGAAGGGCTGATTGAACTGAACCGGTGATGAAATAATGTGCAATTTGAAAATGGAAAAATTGTAACACCGGGTTGTATTTGAAATATCAGGCAATCTTAACCTGCACTACCCTTGGAGAACTTAAAACCCTAAAAGTTCACAATTCACTCCGCTGTGGCGGATCACTACTCACTTCGTCCCGGCAGAAGCGGATCACTTCAATGCACTTCTATCTTCTCAATTATTATTTCCCCGGCCATGTCATTTATTTTTGAGATCAATCCTTCGCGGATCATGAATACTTCGGCACGAACCACTGATGAATTAAAGTATATGTGAAGTATTTTATTATTGATGAATAAACGTTTCGTGGAACGCGCAACTGTACGCCCGATAATACCCTCCCACTGGTTAATGATCCTGGCTTCTTTCATTCGTTTGTTAAGGTCAACACTTTTAAGGTAATCATTCATTACCTCACCGATAGTCTGGATACTACTGCGCCGCATTGTAATAAACCGTTTATTTTAATTCAAGGTCGGCAGTAACTACTCCTGTAAGTTCGTTTGCTGACGAATAAACCGGTACTGAGCATGTGATCATCCATACTCCACCTCCGCCATCATCGAAATATGGCTCAGTCCATATCATATGTTTTTTCGTGACAGGATCATTGTACCAGTCAGATTTCGTATAATCGTAACTTTCGCTTATATCAATTTTTATTAAACGGCCTTCATTTCTGTATACGTATGGTGATGCCTTTTTTATTTTACCACTTTCATTAGCCGGTCTGAATGCAAAAGCTGAACCGACAACAGAAGGATTATTTTCAAGGAACTTTTCAAGGTTGTTGCTGATATTTTCCAGGGTAATATTCATACCATTCAATTCATTTGCAAAGAGTGTCAATGATTTTTCGACAGAAGCACGTGTTTCTTTTCCTGGTAAAGTCATTTCTGACTCATGAAAATGAATCACTGTCCATTTGCCTTCAAGCAGCTTCCATATCCAGGTTTTAGTGATTAACTGCATTTTAATACTGCTGTCGGGCAGAACCGTGCTTGATTTTCCATATGCAATCCAGAGAACAGCATCACTTGAAAGAACAACAGTTTTGACTGTTGAAAGCAATGATTCTTTTTTTACAAGGTGTTCATTGCGGCTTCTGATGAAAGGTAGAAGGTAATCATAATTGTAATGACTGATGCCAAAGAAATAAATTGATTCTTTGTCCCGGTCAAAATAAGAAAAGCCAGTACCGGCAGTATCACCGGCAGGAGCATTAATTATTACATTCATCAGGCTGTTTATGGTATCGGCGATTAAAGCCTTTTCTTCATTTGTCAGAATATTGTTTTTTTTACAACTCCATGACAAAACCATAATTACCAATAAAAAAATTGTGAGTTTAAATATTGATTTCATATTACATATTTATTAAATAAAAAACAAAGCTATTCCAATAATTGCAACGAAAGCTCCTAATACTTCCTTCCATTTCAATTTTTCCTTAAATATAAGAACAGAAGGAACAATAATAAGTATTGGTACAATTGACATTAAAGTTGAGGCTATCCCGGTACTTGTATGTTTAATGGAAATGAGTGAAAATGAAACCCCTAAAAAGGGTCCGAATATAGTGCCAATAATAAGGAATAACATAGCCGGCCGGTTCGAAATGCTTTCTACTACTTTGTTCCATTTCCGGAAAATCGAGAATAATATTGAAAAACCTGTAAACCCGGCAATTACCCTGATCTGACATGCAGCAAAAGGATCGTAATCTTTCATACCATATTTGCTGATCACCAGTCCTGATGCCTGGCCGGCAGCACCTCCAAGAGCCATAATAATTCCTGTAAGTGAGTAAGCAAATCTGATCCTGTTTTGTTTTGGTTTTTCCGGGTTATTATTGGTACGTTGCAAGATCACTAATGCTATGCCGCCGATAATTAATATCATACCAAACAAGCTTTTTAAAGACATTACCTCACCCAGAAAAATATAACTTATAAAAGCAGTAATTGGAGGTACCATCGACATCATCAGCATGGATACCCTTGAGCCGACATGTACAAATGCCATGAACAGAAGCTGGTCGCCAATCACAAAGCCCACCAGTCCGGATAATGAGAGCCAGAACCAGGTTTCGGCATTTGCATCAACAGGTAAAATTAATCCCCTGTAAAAATACAGGAATAATCCCAGCAGGAATATTGCAAAAAACAAGCGGAGTAAATTAACCATCATTACACCAATTTTCCTGCTTGCCTGCTCAAACACCAAAGCTGTGCAGGTCCAGCAAAAAGCTGTAAATAAAGCAGCAAACTCACCGTAATGATTATGTGACATTTTGTAAAAATCAGCCCCTAAAACTAACTATTTTCTTTTAACCTGTTCAAATTTGTTGTGATACCAAATCGAATCAGGAAAAATTATATCTTTGCCGGCTGATTTTTTTACCAAACGGTTACTAACAGATGATTAATATTACTTTTCCTGACAAGCAGGTACGACAATACCCTGAAGGCATTACAGGCTTAGATATTGCAAAAAGCTTAAGCAACAGTCTTGCAAAAGAAGTTCTTTCAGTTATTGTAAACAAGGAAACATGGGATATTGCGCGGCCAATTACCAGTGATTCAGAAATAATATTTCAGACCTGGGACAACAATGAAGGTAAACATGCATTCTGGCATACTTCAGCACATCTGATGGCAGAAACACTTGAATGTTTTTATCCGGGAATAAAATTCGGTATTGGTCCTGCAATTGAAAACGGTTTTTATTATGATGTTGATTTACCTGGTAATACCACCATATCGGAAACTGACCTGGTTAAGATAGAACAGAAAATGCTTGAGCTTGCACGGCAAAAAAATCCTGTTGTTCGTCAGGATATATCGAAAGATGATGCACTTGCTTATTTCAGTTCCAAAGGTGATGAATATAAAATTGAGCTGATTAATGAACTGCAGGATGGTACTATTTCGCTGTACAAGCAGGGAAATTTTACTGATTTGTGCCGAGGGCCGCATTTGCCGAATACCGAATACATTAAAGCAATAAAACTCACGAGTATAGCCGGTGCATACTGGCGTGGAAATGAAAAGAACAAACAACTTACCAGGATTTATGGTATAACATTTCCCAAACAGAAACAACTTGAAGAATACCTTGTCATACTGGAAGAAGCAAGGAAGAGGGATCACAGGAGGCTTGGCAAGGAGCTTGAGTTGTTCACGTTTTCGCAGAATGTCGGACAGGGATTACCATTATGGTTGCCCAAAGGAGCAACATTACGGGAACTGCTGGAGACCTTTTTAAAGAAAGTGCAAAAAAAATACGGTTATGTCCAGGTTATCAGTCCGCATATCGGGCAGAAAGAACTGTATGAAAAATCGGGGCACTGGGCAAAATACGGTAAAGATTCATTTCGTCCGATATCAACTCCTGCCGAAGGAGAATTTTTCATGCTGAAACCCATGAACTGTCCGCATCATTGCGAAATATATAAATACAAACCACATTCATATAAAGACCTTCCCCTGCGGTTTGCAGAATTCGGGACAGTTTACCGTTATGAACAAAGCGGCGAATTACACGGGTTGACAAGGGTAAGGGGATTCACCCAGGACGATGCGCACATTTTCTGCCGGCCGGATCAGCTAAAGGAAGAATTTATCAAGGTAATAGATATTGTATTATATATATTCAAAACCCTTGAATTTAAAAATTTCACCACCCAGATATCGCTACGCGATCCGGAGGATCACGAAAAATATATAGGAAGTGATGAAAACTGGGAAAAGGCTGAAACTGCCATTATTGAAGCAGTAAGGGAAAAAGGTATTGATGCTGTTATTGAAATGGGTGAAGCAGCATTTTATGGACCGAAACTCGATTTCATGGTTAAAGATGCACTTGGAAGAAAATGGCAACTTGGAACAATACAGGTCGATTATAATCTTCCGGAACGTTTTGATCTGGAATATAACGGTGCCGATAATCAGAAACACAGGCCTGTCATGATTCACCGTGCTCCATTTGGTTCGATGGAACGTTTTGTAGCAGTTCTGATTGAACATACAGCCGGAAAATTCCCGTTATGGCTTGCACCCGACCAGGCAGTAATAATTCCCGTGAGTGAAAAATTTAATGAATTTTCGAAAAATGTTTTGAATCTGCTAAATAATTCCGATATTCGCACCGTTTTTGACGAGCGTAACGAAAAAGTTGGCAAGAAGATAAGAGACAATGAATTAAAACGAATTCCTTACCTCCTTGTTCTGGGTGAAAAAGAACAGGAAACCAATACGATTTCAGTTCGTAAACAAGGTGAAGGAGATAAAGGTAATATGAAAATTGAGGAATTTATTAACTTGATACGTAATGAAGTTGAAAATCAGTTAAAAGAAATTTAATAAACAGAGTATTAATAAAATAAGGAGGAAATAGCAATAGTTTACCCATATTCGCCCAAAGGGCCCAGGCGTTATAACCCTGTAAATGAGTTAAAGCAGAAATATCTGATCAACGAAGAAATTACTGCAAAGACTGTCAGGGTTGTTGGAGAAAACATTGGAAGCCAGGGAGTATATACTCTGGCAGATGCATTACGCTTAGCTGAAGAATTGGAACTCGATCTGGTTGAGATATCTCCTGGAGCAGAACCACCTGTATGTAAGATTATCGATTACCAGAAATTCCTGTACCAGCAAAAAAAGAAGCAAAAAGAACAGAAAGCAAAGGCAGCTAAGGTTGTGCTTAAAGAAATCAGGTTTGGACCAAATACCGATGACCATGATTTCAACTTTAAACTGAAGCATGCCATTAAGTTCCTTGAAGAAGGAGCAAAAGTAAAAGCATTTGTATTTTTTAAAGGACGTTCGATTCTTTTTAATGAACAGGGACAAATCCTTTTGCTTCGTTTCGCACAGGAGCTGGAAGAATATGGCAAGGTTGAACAGATGCCGAAACTTGAAGGAAAGCGTATGAGCATGCTGCTTATTCCGAAACCAAAGAAGAAATAGTTTAAGTTAATTTTTATTTAATAACCTGAGTGAATCAGCATTAAAGTGTTTGCATAAACCGCTGACCCCTCATAAAATTTTTTAATATGCCAAAAATGAAAACGTGCTCCGGTGCAAAAAAACGTTTTGTTTTAACCGGATCAGGAAAGATCAAGCATAAACACGCTTATAAAAGTCACATCCTGACAAAAAAATCTAAAAAAAGAAAAAGAAATCTTGGTTATTTTTCCATTGTTGAAAAATCAGACCTCAAAAATGTCAAGCTTTGTCTTGCAATGAGGTAACCAAAGATTAAATGTTTGAATTAAATTATTTATAAACCAGAATGTTTCAGCAATAAAGGGTCCTGTAAAGGAACGCTGACCATTCAAAAATTTTAGCAAATGCCAAGATCAGTTAACTCTGTAGCATCAAAAGCAAGAAGAAAAAAAGTGCTTAAACAAACCAAAGGCTACTTTGGTGCTAGAAAAAATGTTCTTACGGTTGCAAAGAACAGTCTTGAAAAAGGACTGGCTTATGCCTACATCGACCGGAAGAAAAAGAAACGTAATTTCCGGGGTTTGTGGATACAACGTATCAATGCCGGTGTAAGGCAGTATGGAATGTCCTACTCCGATTTTATTGGGAAAATCCATTTGAAAGGTATTGAACTGAACAGGAAAACACTGGCAGACCTTGCAATGAACCATCCAAAAGCATTCGAGGAAGTCGTGAATGCTGTCAGGTAGAAAGAAAATCATTCATGACAGGGAGGCAATTTTTGCTTCCCTGTTTTATTTGTGATACTCGAATTTTCTCTCCTGAAATACCTTATGCTTCATTCACATTGAAAACGGATGGTATTGCCTGTTATTTGCAGGTTTGCAATTTTATGCCCGGTACTTTTAATTCACCGTTTAATTAATTGACTTATGAAATTAGCAATTATCGGTTATGGAAAAATGGGCAGGGAAATTGAGAAAGTTGCCCTGCAAAGAAACCATGAAATCATCTGCATTATCGGTAAAGATAATATCTCTGATTTCGATTCAGAGCAATTCAGAACGACGGAGGCGGCGATTGAGTTCACCGAACCGGAAGCAGTCAGCGGAAATATACTAAAGTGTTTCAGCGCAGGCGTGCCTGTGGTAACAGGTACTACCGGATGGCTGCAGAATCTAAACAGTATTTCAGAAGAATGTATTAAAAGAAACCAGGCCTTATTATATGCGTCAAATTTCAGCCTGGGTGTCAATCTGTTTTTTGAATTAAACAGGCAGTTAGCCAAAATGATGAATCAGTTTGATTACTACCATGTGGAAATTGAAGAAATTCACCATGTACATAAACTGGATTCTCCAAGCGGAACTGCTATTTCACTTGCCGAAGGGATTATTGAAAATTTAAACCGTAAAACAAGTTGGGTAAATAACCGGACTGCATCTGATGAACAGATTCCTGTAACGTCTATCAGAAAGGGTGAAATTGCGGGGATACATACCATTAAATATAACTCAGGCGTTGATTGCATTGAAATCAAGCATAGTGCAAAAAACCGCGTTGGTTTTGCCGTCGGTGCAGTATTGGCTGCTGAGTTTATCCGCGGGAAAAAAGGTATTTTTACCATGACAGACTTACTTAGGTTTTCCGGCGTTATTTAAATGTATTTTTAAATTTATTAATAAAATCCATTCAATTCATTCGAAAATATTTTTTTTTATAATTCAAAATTCTGATCCCTGCATGCAGGTGAATGATAGTTTTTAAACAATAATAATAATCGTCATCAGGTTATAATTGGTTGTAAAATGCAAACATAACAGACTGAGACATAATAATAATAGCATGATTAAAGAATTTCTGAAAAACAAATGGTTCAGGTTTTCACTCATTTCAGTGCTCTATATTTTGTGGGTAATATGGATGGGAAATTATTGGTTATTTTTTGGATTGGCAATAATTTTCGATTTGTACATAACTAAAAAGGTACACTGGGCATTCTGGAAAAAGAAAGGAGCTGAAAAACAAACCAAGTTGGTTGAATGGATCGATGCATTAATATTTGCTGTTATTGCAGCAACATTTATCAGGATGTTTTTTATTGAGGCTTACACAATTCCCACTTCTTCAATGGAAAAGTCACTGCTTGTTGGTGATTACCTTTTTGTGAGCAAATTCAGTTACGGCCCCAAACTGCCCAATACGCCATTATCTTTTCCTTTTGCCCATAATACTCTTCCGCTTACAAAAGATAAACGGTCGTACCTCGAATGGATAAAAGCACCATATAAACGATTAGCCGGATTGACCAAAATCAAGAATAATGATGTTGTGGTGTTTAATTTTCCTGAAGGAGATACTGTGGCTACAAAGGTGGGCGATCACAGCTACTATGGTTTTGTGAGAATGTTCGGCCGTGACAGGGTTTGGAACGATAAGGATAACTTTGGTGATATAATAACCAGACCAGTTGACAAAAGGGAGAATTACATCAAACGTTGTGTGGCCATTCCGGGCGATACTTTTAAAATTGTGAACGGTGAGCTTTATATTAATAACAGGCACCAGAAGTTCATTGAAAATCTGCAATATAATTATATTGTTATGACAAATGGCAGTATGATTAATTCAAAACTTCTTGACAAGCTTAAGATTTCAATGGACGACCGCGATTATTCCAATGGCCAGTACTTACTTCCTCTTACCCCGGCAAAAGCTGAAATAATTAAAAAATATCCCAATGTAATTTCTGTCACCAGAAGCCTTAAACCTGAAGGTGCAGGAGACAACAGGATATTCCCCCATAGCCGTTTATATAACTGGAATGAAGATAACTTCGGCCCACTTGCCGTTCCTAAAAAAGGCACTACGGTTCAGTTAGCAATCAATAATATTGACTTATATAAACGTATTATTGATGTTTATGAAAATAATGACCTTCAGATACAAAACAATAAAATATTTATCAATGGCCAGGAGGCCGAGACCTATACTTTCAAAATGGATTATTACTGGATGATGGGTGATAACCGTCATATGTCGGCAGATTCACGTTTCTGGGGTTTCGTTCCGGAGGATCATGTGGTCGGAAGAGCACTGGTAGTATGGCTTTCATTAGATAAAGATTATAGCCTTTTTGGCGGTAAAATCCGTTTTAACCGTATGTTCAGAGGAGTTCACTGACACATAAGGATGATTGACAATTTGCCGGCCAACAATCACCAGTCACCGGGTTCTTTAAATGAAACGATTTGCTAAATATCTTATAATAGCATTCCTGATTATTTTATTCGTCAGGGGATTTGTTTTATCATGGACTACGGTTGCTAATGATGGTATGTTACCGGGAATTCACAAGGACGAGAAAATTATTATCAATAAAATCGTTTATGGTGCGAGGTTCCCCGTTACCCTCCTTTCTCTGCCATTCTCAAATGATAAATTTCTCGACTGGATACAAATTCCGTACATTCGTATTCCTGGATTTTCAAGGATCAGTCATAATGATATTATTTGTTTTAACTACCCAACGAAAAAAGACACCCCGGCCGATAAAAAACCCATATTCGTGAAACGTTGTGTTGGAATGCCCGGCGATACACTGAAAATTTCCGACAAGGCAGTCTGTTTGAATGGTAAGGTACTTAATACTAAGGATGCAGTGAATATATACAGAATAGTCACTTCCGGCAGTTACCTTTCAAATAATCTGATCAGCAAATATCAGATATTTAATATAACCCCGGTATTAGACTCCTGCATTTTTGATGCTTGCCTGAGCCGGGAAATGGCGGCCAAACTAAAATCGGAAAAGATTATACGTGATGTCAGGGTATTAAGGATAAATGAAAATAACAAGGCTGATCTTTTTCCGCAAAACAATTTTACAGGCTGGACAAGTGATAATTACGGACCACTCCTGATACCCGGTAAGGGCATAACAATAAAATTAAACCTATCTAATGTCGTCTTGTACAGAATGATCATCGAAAATTATGAAAAAAACTTATTTTACATCAGTGAGGGTAAATATTATGTGAATGGTGTTGAAAGTAATTCGTACACGTTTAAATTGAATTATTATTTTGTTCTGGACGATAACCGTGATTTTGCTTTTGACTCCCGCTACTGGGGCTTTTTGCCCGAAGACCATGTTATTGGAAAAGCAGTAGACTTTTAGCTGAATTAAAGAATTTCACGTAATTTTGCAAAATAATTAAATTATAAAAATATGAATTCTACAATCTGGATCATCTTTGGTGTTTTTATGATAATAAGCTGGTTGATTGGCAATCAGTTGAAATCGAAATTTAAAGAATATTCAAAGATACCTGTCAGTTATGGATTAAGCGGGAAAGATGTAGCTGAAAAAATGCTTCACGACAACGGGATATTTGATGTGACGGTTGTTTCAGTAGGGGGAGAACTTACAGATCATTACGATCCTGCAAAAAAAACTGTTAACCTCAGCCCGGATGTTTATAAAGGCAACAGTGTTGCATCCGCAGCAGTTGCTGCCCATGAGTGTGGTCATGCTGTTCAGCATGCAAAAGCATATAATTTTCTTCAAATGCGCACAGCACTTGTTCCTGTCGTGAGCTTTTCATCAAAGTGGGTGCAATGGGTTTTACTTGCAGGGATAATACTTATGAATTCATTTCCGGGTATACTGCTTATAGGGATAATACTGTTTGGTCTCACTACTTTATTTAGCTTCATTACTTTACCGGTTGAAATTGATGCCAGCAGAAGGGCGCTTGCATGGCTTGGAAAAAGTGGAATTACTTCTTACCAGACACACGATAAAGCACAGGATGCATTGAAATGGGCAGCTTATACCTATGTTGTTGCCGCTCTCGGTTCTCTTGCAACCTTAATTTATTATGTGTTGATTTATTTAGGTGGCAGAAGAAATTGAATTTCTTTCAAAAATATTTTTCTACAAAATCCTGTCATGTTGAATTCAAATTAGTCCAAAATTTGATATTCAATAATATATGAAATTATTATTTTTTCTTTTACGAATTTCCGGATTGCTATTAATTGCTTCCTGTACTCATTTTATGAAAAAAGCCGATCTGATCGTGCACCATGCAAAGGTGTATACATTAAATCCCGAATTCAGTATTGCTGAGAGTTTTGCCGTCAAAAACGGAAAAATCCTTGCTGTTGGTACTAATGATGAAATTATTTCCGAATATTCGGCTTCACAGGTCATCGATGCAATGGGAAGTCCTGTATACCCGGGATTTATCGATGCACACTGTCATTTTACAGGTTATGGGTTGAATATTCTCCTTTATGCTGATTTATATGGCTCACAGAGTTTCAGCGAGGTGGTGGATAAAATCAAAGAGTTTGCAAAAGAGCGTAAATCAGGCTGGATAATCGGCAGGGGATGGGACCAGAACGACTGGGCAATAAAAGATTTTCCTGATAACACAATTTTGAATCAATTATTTCCTGAAACACCCGTATTGCTGATACGCATTGATGGCCATGCTGCTATTGCAAATAATGCTGCACTGAGGAGCGCAGGCGTAAATGCGGAGACTAAAATTGATGGTGGTGAAATAAGACTGAAAAATGGTGTCCCAACAGGCCTTCTTATTGACAATGCTGCTGATCTTTTAAAAGCAAGAATACCGGAACCATCTGTCCGTGATAAAACCGAGGCATTGTACAAAGCCCAGAATAGCTGCTTCAGCGTTGGTCTGACATCAGTTTCTGACGCCGGGCTGAAAAAAAATACTGTTGATCTTATTGATTCACTTCAGCAGAAAGGTAATTTGAGAATGCGCATATATGCCATGCTCGATCCTTCTGCAGAGAATATTGAATCGTTTGTTAAAAAAGGTATTATCAAAACAGACTACCTGAATGTAAGATCAGTGAAATTATATGCTGACGGAGCTCTGGGTTCAAGGGGAGCAAAGCTTATAAGACCATATGACGATGCTCCGGGTTATAATGGACTAATGATGGAAAAGCCTGAATACTACCATGAAATTTGTAAGACTGTTCTAAAGTATGGATACCAGGTAAATACACATTCAATCGGTGACTCGGCAAATCGTTTTATACTTAATCTTTATGGAGAGTACCTGAAAGGAAAGAATGATAAGCGTTGGAGGATCGAACATGCACAACTTATTGCCCCGTCTGATTTTGAACTATTCGGAAAATACAGCATTATTCCATCTGTTCAGGCTATGCATGCAACATCTGATATGTACTGGGCGGGAGACCGCCTGGGTAAAGAAAGATTAATAAATGCCTATGCATACAAAAAGTTAATGGATCAGAACGGATGGCTGGCAAATGGTACAGATTTTCCGATTGAGAATATAAATCCTGTTTACACTTTTTATGCTGCTGTTTGCCGTAAAGATATGAAAGGAAATCCTCCTGATGGCTTTCAATACGAAAATGCACTATCAAGAAAAGAAGCGTTACAGTCAATTACCATTTGGGCAGCAAAAGCAGCATTCGAGGAAAATGAAAAAGGAAGTATTGAACCAGGTAAATTTGCTGACTTTGTAATCACCGATCTCGACATTATGGCGGTATCTGATGATAAAATTCCGGGAACAAGAATTATCAGCACTTTCTCATCTGGTAAGCTTGTTTATCATTTTCATAAATGACAAACATCCGGTTTTAATTGCTGATCATATTTAAATGTTTATTTTTATGAGCCTGATCCAAATTCATAATTTATAATAAAAATTTAAAATTTGTGTTTCATACCCAAATAGCTGATAATGACTTATATAACTATAATATTACTTTCATTTATCCTGTCGGCGTTCTTTTCCGGGATGGAGATAGCCTTTTTGTCAGCCAATAAATTATGGATTGAGATAGATAATAAACAAGGGACCTTTCCATCTCAGATCATATCATTCTTTTCGAAAAATCCTGCCCAGTATATAGCAACCATGCTTGTCGGCAATAATATTGCCCTTGTTCTGTATGGTTCCGTAATGGAATTATTACTCGAACCGGTTATAAGTTCATTCATTAGTTCACATGCCGGCATTATTATCATTCAGACAATAATAGCAACTCTGATCATCCTTATCCCGGCCGATTTTTTACCCAAAGTTGTTTTTCGAAATAATCCTAATTTTATTCTTTCCGCGTTTGCCGTACCAGTTTTATTTTTTTACATTTTATTATTTCCCGTTGCCAGGTTATCAATCATTATTGCTGATTTTTTTCTGCGTATATTCCTAAAGCAGAATATTACCGACAAAGAACAAAAGGTGGTTTTCGGTAAAGTTGATCTGGATTTTTTTATTAGTCAGGCACAAAATGACAACTCAAGTGAACAGGAGATACAGCACGAAATAAGAATATTCCAGAACGCGCTCGATTTTTCTGAAGTAAAAGTAAGGGAATGCAGGGTGCCACGTACCGAAATAGTTGCAGTTGATGTTAACGATACTATCAGCGAACTGAATGACAGGTTTATCATAACAGGCCTTTCACGAATTATTATTTACAGGGAAAATATTGATAACGTCATAGGATATGTAAGATCTTCAGAGTTGTTCAAATCCCCGGCTACAATTGCAGAAGCAATAACCGAAATACCTGTTGTACCCGAAAGCATGCCGGCTGACATGCTGCTCGAGCAATTCCTGAAACAAAGAAAGAATATTGCCGTAGTTGTGGATGAGTTCGGTGGCACGTCGGGAATTGTTACGACAGAAGATGTAATTGAAGAAATTTTTGGTGAAATTGAGGATGAACATGATAAAATAATTCTTGAAGAAAGGCAATTGCCTGATGATGAATTTATTTTCTCGGGCAGACTTGAGATTGATTACCTAAATGAAAAATACAGGCTGGGAATTGAGGAATCAGAAGAATACAATACATTAGCCGGATACATCCTGTTTCATCATCAAAGCATGCCGGAAAAAAATGAAAGCTTTACAGTTATGAATTATTTTGTCACAGTACTGAAGGTTACTTCAACAAGGATAGAACTTCTTAAACTAAGAAAGGTAAGAGATGAATGACCGGGTTTAGATGGTTGAATGCAAATGAACTGACATTTTTATTTTTTAATTATATTAAAATATTATATTTTCGCCGATTATTTTTTAACAAGAAAACTTATTAAACATCAATGGCTATATTAGAGAAAATCAGGTCAAAAGCAGGGACATTAGTAGCGATAATAATCGGTTTATCATTGATTGCTTTTGTGTTGAGCGATATGCTTGAGTCAGGCCGTTCCATCTTTTCAGGAAGGAAAACAGAAATAGCACAGATAAACGGGAAGTCAGTTCAATGGCAGGAATATACCCAGATGATTGATGAACTGGAGAATATTTACAAGATCAATTCGGGCAAAGACAATGTTGATGCTGAGACTGTTGATCAGATCATGGAACAGACATGGACAGCCCTGATCAAAACCAAGGTTATGGAGGATGAATATGAGGAGCTGGGAATAGGTGTGTCTTCCGATGAATTATTCGACCTGGTTCAGGGTAACAATATTCATCCAATCATCAAGCAGTTATTTGCCGATAAAGAAACAGGACAGGTCAATCCTGCCAATATCATCAAGTTTTTGAAAACCAAAGACCAGGACCAGACAGGTAAATCACAAACCTACTGGCTTTATATTGAAAAAGAAATAAAGACCGACAGAGAATTCACAAAATTTAAAAATCTTGTGAAACAAGGATTATATACAACAACACACCAGGCTAAAATGTCACTTGATGAAAAAAATTATATGGTTGACTTTCATTACGTGGTTCAGAAATTTACTTCAGTGCCTGACAGTTCGGTAAAAGTGGAAGACAGTGAACTTAAGGATTATTATTCAAAACATGAAAATGATTATAAACAGGAAGCATCGCGTGATATTGTATATGTTTCATTTGATATAGTACCATCAGGTGAAGATAGAACCGCAGCCGAGGAATGGATAAATAAAACAAAGCCTGAATTCGAAAATGCCGATGATGACAGTATTTACGTTGAAGCGAATTCCGATACTCCATTCAATGATAAAAGCTTTAAGAAGTCTGAATTGCCTAAACCTCTTGATACAGTTTTGTGGGATACACCGAAGGGAACTGTTTACGGGCCATATTTTATGGATGGTGCGTATAAACTTGCCAAACTCAGCAAAATAAAAATGATGCCTGATTCGGTAAAAGCAAGCCATATTCTTATCAAAACCAACCAGAAGGTAACAAATGAAAAAGCTCATGCCACTTTAGACAGCATAAAAACACTCCTGAAAAGTGGCGCTAACTTTGCAGTTCTTGCCATGCAGCATTCAGCAGATCAGGGCTCAGCACAAAAAGGCGGCGATGTGGGATGGTTTACCGAGGGTAAGATGGTAAAACCATTTGAAAATGCATGTTTCAACGGTAAAAAGGGCGACCTCGTAATAGTAGACTCCCAGTTCGGAGTACACCTGATTTTAATTACTGATAAAGGCAAGGAAAATAAAAAAGTACAGGTAGCAATAGTGGAACGCAAACTTGAACCAAGTAATAAGACATTTCAGAAATATTATGCTGACGCAAGCAAATTCGCCACTAATTTTAACACAAAAGATAAGTACGAAGCAGCAATTACACAGCAGAACCTGGCAAAACGTGTCGGTACAAATATTAAGGAAAATGATAAAACTATCCAGGGACTTGATCAGGCGCGTGAAATAGTTCGCTGGGTTTACAAAGCAAAAAAAGATGAAATATCACCAATTTTTGACCTGAACAACAGATATATCCTTGCAATGCTAACAGAGATAAGAGAAAAAGGAACTGCACCTTTTGAACAGGTAAAAGCCCAGGTTGAAGCAATTGTTAAGAAAGATAAAAAATCTGAACAGATAATTAAAAAATTCAATGAAGCCATCAGCCAGAATAAGTCGCTTGATGAAATGGCTGTTATGCTTGGTGTTAATGTCGATACTGCCAAAGCCGTTTCATTTTCTTCTTTTCAATTGCCAAATCTTGGAATGGAACCCGCTGTTATCGCAACAGCTTCTTTAATTGAGAAAGATAAATTATCTGAACCTGTGAATGGCAATATGGGTGTGTTTGTAATTAAAGTTTATAATACTGTGAAAAATACTGATACAAACGTCAAAGCTGAACAGGATAAATTAACGCAAAGTGCAAAATCCCGCTCAGAATATCAGGCATTTGAAACAATGAAGACAAATGCAAATATTGAGGATTTCAGGGCAAAATTCTATTAGGATCATACTCTGTACTACATCATTCCCTGTGGAATGAATTTTTCAATATTTCCTCCGTAACAGTGAATCTCTCTCACAAGTGTCGAAGTTATATGGGAATGTTCTGGAAGTGCAATGAAAAACACTGTTTCAATATCAGAATTGACTGATCTGTTTATCTGTGCTATTGCTCTTTCAAATTCAAAGTCGGAAGAAGTACGCAACCCGCGAAGTATAAAACCTGAGTTGTTCTTTTTACAGAAATCTACTGTTAAGCCTTCATACATTTCAACAGATACTTTCGGATTACCGGCAAACAATTTTGATATCCATTCAATTCTTTTTTTTACAGGAAAGTATCCGGGCTTCTGACTGTTGTACCCTACAGCAATTATTATACTGTCGAATAATGGTAATGCCCTGTTTACTAATGATTGGTGACCAATTGTGAACGGGTCGAATGAACCCGGAAAAACTGCGATTTTTTCCATAGATCAGATTTATAAAAAATGATTTTGAACTATCGCAACGAAAATAACTAAGATTACTTTCTTTTGCAATTATTAATAGTTGACAAATATATTTTTGTGGCAATCTCATTAAACATAGTGACATTGCTGCGTTTTCATCAGGATAAATGTAATTGTTTTTTTTGTAATATTATAAAAATATGAAACACACACTTTTTGTCACAACAGATGATGAAAATCCTCTTTAACAGATAATGTTTTTCATAGTGCTAAATTCAGAAATGATGCATAGTAAAATTCGTTATATTTCAGCAGATTATATTTATCCTGTTACCGGACAGCCATTGAAAAACG
>Ga0247841_10006868_pt1 | contig 17244 bp, 17 predicted proteins | sample LaCruzMarch2015__2_FD_192410 | JGI IMG/M metagenome (GOLD analysis project Ga0247841, IMG submission 192410) | Freshwater microbial communities from meromictic Lake La Cruz, Castile-La Mancha, Spain - LaCruzMarch2015_18m | ecosystem: Environmental > Aquatic > Freshwater > Lake | place: Spain... | reverse complement strand
ACAATGAAGAAAGATTTCAGGAACAATTAAAAGAGCTAACTCCGATTCAATATCGGCAGTTAGCTCTCTAATATGACCCTTTTATTTATCTGTCACAATTAAATGAACAGACTCTTAATCAAAGGGGTTTTATTATGTTTTCATGAAGGATTGGTTTAGCGTTGAAAAACGATCACTCCATTGACCATTGTCATATCAACTAAGACTTCTTTGAGTTGTTTTGGGTCTAGCGAAAATATGTCTTTATTTAGTACGATGAGATCGGCTAGATAATTGGGTTCTAAACGACCTTTATGGTCTTCCTCAAAGCTGGCATAAGCTGAACCGATTGTATAGTTATCAATCGCTGTATATAGGTTTACACGTTGTTCAGGCTGAAAGACTAAACCTGGGGAATGGATATCTTCACGATTGACGGCACTGTGAATATTCTCAAAGACATTTAATTCTTCAACTGGAGAATCGGTTCCATAAGCCACATGTAACTTCAAATCTTCCATTGTTTTAAAGGCATATGAAGTCGAAGCTAATTTAGAACCAACTCGTTTCTCAACGATATGCATATCATAGTGAAGGAAGATGGGTTGAACCAAGGCAAGAATATCCATGGATTTAAAGCGCTCTAATAGAGGTATATCCGTTATTTGACAATGGACAATCCCATGACGTAAAGGATTACCTTTTTGAATGACTTTAGCATAAGAATCAAGCACTTGTAAAATGGCTAAGTCACCAATCGCATGCATGATAACTTGAATGTTATTCTGATTCGCACATTGCACATAGTCATCTAGTTCACTGGGTGTTAAACAAGCAATCCCATTGGTACTTGGATCATCATGATAAGGATTTCTTAAAAGAGCAGTATGAGCACCAAGTGATCCATCTGTGAATAGTTTAAGGGGACCATAGTGATTGAATGTCGTATCCTTATGCTTATCATTGGATTGAATCCAGTCTTTAAATGCTTTTAGATTAGTAAAACTAATTTGATGATGAACTCTAACACTTGGATTAGATTGAGCATAGACATGATAGGCATCTTCAAGTTGCTTAGAATCAGTAGATCCCATCGTTAAGTCATTGGTTTGGACGGATGTAATCCCATAGGAATTAGCGATTTGACTGATATACTGTAAACTCTTTACCATGTCTTTGATGGATGGAATTGGTTTTAGTTGATTGAGTAGAAAGAGCGCATTTTCTCGGATAATGCCTGTGGGCTTTCCGCCTTCATCTTTGTCAATCTGACCCCCATCGATTGGATTGGTAGATTCATTGATTTGACAGTATTCTAAGGCTTTAGTATTGCAGACAGCAATATGTCCACATACACGATAAAACACAATAGGAATGCTTGAACTAATCTGATCGAGATCAAAACGCGAAGGTAAGCGTTTATCAATGAAATAATCTTGATTCCAGCCTCGTCCAAACAAGGCTTGTTGTGGTTCTGTAGTTTGATTGATGAACTGCTTTCCTTTTTCAATCATTGCTTGGATTGATGTTTGATCATTGAGTGAAACGGTGGATAGTGCGATTGCACTGGTATAGAAATGAAGATGAGAGTCATTGAATCCAGGTAGAACGGTTTTACCCTTTAAATCGATGAGTTCAGTAACCTTCGTTTTTAAAGTTAATATTTCACTATCATTACCGCAAGCAATGATTACGCCATTCTCAATCAAAAGGGCTGAACTAAACTTGTTTCTATTCTGATAAATACTTCCGTTGTATAAGATGGTTGACATGTTTACTCCTATTTAAAATAATCTATAGTCTAATCTAATTATTACACAAAATACTGTCATTTAATGATAAAAACCTTAAACCTATCTTTTCATATATAAAGCCTTAGTGGTAAAATAATAAAATAAAAGATTTAATTAGTATACATAGTGTTTGCATTGTGGCTCGAATTCTTCATTCAAATCAGGGTATCATGATTGAAGTTCATTTGAATACTTGTTTAAAACTTATTGATCATTGTACATCAGTGTGTAGTAAGATGATTACAATTGTTCATTAGTAGCAGAGTTTAAACTCAAATCCATATGTAGTATATAAAACATGGACTGAGAATACATATGGTTTAAGAACTAAAACCCATAAAGGATAAAATGAAAATTAGAATCAACCTTTATAAATTATTGCTTTATGGATTAATACTAACGATATTCTTATCATTGATTTTTAGTGCCTTTGTTTTTTCATTAGAGAACTCAACCAATAAAATAAAGCAAACTGAAGTAGTAACCAATGAGAAGCAAGTACTCGTTACTCAGAATTTTATTCTTACTAGAAGAATGGATGTTTTAGTCGCTGATTTAATGTTTTTAGCGAGTACTTATCAAGAATTCTTTATAAAAGATTATCCTTATAATGATTTAGACGATGATTGGATAGTTTATTCGAATCAAATGAAGTATTTTGATAAAATTAGATTTATAGATTTAGCAGGGAACGAAAAGCTTCGAATCAATTATAGCGATTCAACTGGAGCTTATATGGTTGAGGATGCTTTATTAGAAAATAAAAGCAAATGCAAGTTATTTCAAAGATGCCATAAATTTAAATGAAGGCCAAGTATCTGTCTCTAGCATTAATCTTGATACCAATGATGGTCAAATAGTCATACCCAACAAACCCTTATTGCGTTTATCAACCCCAGTTTATGTAGATGGTGAACTGATCGGAATTACTGTGGTTGATTATCTAGCTAACTATATTATTGATGATTATCGATCGGTGAGTGATGTAAGCGTTGGTTACAATTCACTATTGAACTCAAACGGTTATTGGCTATATAACGATATCGAGCCATTGAAGTGTTGGGGTTTTACTAATCCAGACAAGTTAAATGTGAATTTTAAAAGTGAATATCCTGAAGTTTGGGAACAAATAAAGAGTAACAAATCAGGGTCGATCAAGACTGAGGAATATTATATCGTTTATCAAGACATGACACCCGCTAATCTGAAATTGGTTTTTAACGATTTTGAAAGTGATAATGATAGTGAATGGATAGCCATAACCATGATACCAATGGAAAGTGATCGGTTTCTGGCGTTTAAGATTGAACCATTTAACTTTATGGCGCATGTTATTCAGACTTATCAATTGGTCTATGGTTATATAGCTTTATTGGCTTTTACGATGGCATACTTGCTTCTAATCTATTTAAATGATAATAAGAAAATCAAATACATATCCGAAAGAGATATCATGACCAATGCGTTTAATCGCCATGCTGGTATAGCTTTCCTTAAGAAAACCTATTTGGATTCAACCAAGAATAAAAAGACAATGGCTATCAGTTACATCGATATCAATGGCTTAAAGGATGTCAATGATAACCTAGGGCACGATGTAGGTGATGAGTTAATCCTAACAGTGGCTGAAGTTATAAAGAACAGTATTAGAGAAAATGACTTTATGATCCGATATGGTGGAGATGAATTTGTTTTGGTGTTTACTGACGTTGATAGTGAGATTACAGAGCGAATTTGGTCAAGAATCAATCATCAATTAAATCAAATCAATGAAACTGGGAATCGCAACTATCTAATCAGTATCAGTTATGGCGTTCGAATTACAAAAACAGAAAGTTTAGAAACCATTGAGAACATTGTAAAAGATGCGGATACCCAGATGTATAATCATAAGCGTGACATTAAGATTAAATTAAATGTGTTGCGAAAAGTCTAGTGATTTGATGGCATAGGCAATATTAAGATTGAAAAGAAACATTTAGAAATAATGAGGGGTAAATATGATTAAAATTAGATCAGTGATTAGTAATTTCTTGTTTATTCATTTTCTAGTAGGGTTAGGACTCGTATCTTTGCTTGGGTTTCTTCAACAAGGCAATCCATGGATAGCGATTGGGATGACTGCTTCATTTGCTGGAGCAGTGTGTGGTTCTTTTATAAGAGTGATTGATGCGGTTAAAGGAAAATAGATGTGAACCAAATTAAAGATATGATGAAAGTCATATCTTTTTTATTGATGAATAAAAAAAACACATACTGATTGTGTGTATTATTTATGAAATGCTTATGATGATATTGACTTAGTTTTGTAAATGAGTTATCATCTGTATATACAAGTTAGTACATTTACACACAGCGTAAATAAATAGGAGAATACTCATATGAAAATAGCCATTGGTTCGGATGAATTGGGTTATGCCATGAAGCAAACCATTCGTCAAAAGTTTTCTACTGATGAACTGGTTTTTATTGATTTTGGCGTGAATGAAAATGAAGCGATAGATTATCCAGATATCGCTTTACTTGTGGCAACAGCCGTTAGAAACAAAGAAGTTGATCGAGGAATTCTGGTCTGTGGAACTGGTATTGGTATGCAGATTTCAGCTAATAAAGTCAATGGTGTTTATGCGGCAGTATGCCATGACGCATATTCAACCCAACGTTCAATTTTAAGCAATAATGCCAATGTCATGTGTTTAGGTGCACTTGTGATTGGTATATCGACTGCCACTGAAATGGTTAAGTTATGGTTATCACTTGAGTTTAAAGAAAGTCCATCTTTACGAAAAATCAATCGAATTAAAGAGATTGAAGCGGATCAATTGGTTGGAAAATAGTATGGATCAAATAGTCAAACAAATGAAAAGAAGTGCCAATCACATACGGGTACGCATCATCAATGCCTGTTTAGAACATGGCGATGGACATGCGGGATCTTCACTATCATGTGCAGATATCTTATCTGTTTTGTATACAGATATTTTACGGGTTGATGTTAAAGAGCCTAAGAATCCTAAACGAGATTACTTCATCCTAAGTGCAGGGCATAAGTGTTTGGCTCTATACGCGACTTTAATTGAGAAGGGATTTGAAGATCCTAGTATTATGGATACTTATAATCAGTTGGATAGTAAAGTACCTGGTCATCCCGATGAACAGAAGTTTAAAGGAATTGACTTTAGTACTGGATCATTGGGCCATGGTTTAGGATTGGCTTGTGGGGTGGCGATTGCTAAGAAATTACAAAATCAAGATAATCGCATCTTTGTTTTGATGGGAGATGGTGAACATGGGGAAGGATCCGTATGGGAGAGTGCCTCAGTTGCAACACAACATAAACTCGATAATATCATTGCGATTGTTGATCGTAATAAACTTCAAATCAATGGATCAACCGAACAAATTCAAAGTCTAGAACCTTTGAAACAACGTTATGAAGCCTTTGGTTGGTCAGTACAAGAGGTCGATGGGAATAGTGTTGAAGCATTGAATGCATGTTTTCATAAAGTACCATTTGAGATTGGTAAGCCCAGTTTAGTCATCGCTAGAACGATTAAAGGGAAGGGTTTATCATTTGCTGAGAATAAAGCTGAATATCATCATTGGAATCCTAAAGATCCAATTGAAATTGCTGCTGCTAAAGAAGACGTTCGTAAATTGATTGAGGAGGGTTTTGACTGATGTTAAGAGATCCAAGAAAAGTTTTCGAAGCCGCTTTTGCTAAAATAGGCGAAGAGAATGCATTGGTTTTAGCAGTATCTTGCGATTCAGCCAAAGGGGCTGGAATGCAGACCTTTATCGATCAATTCCCAAAGCGTTATATTGAAGTTGGGATATCTGAACAAACCGCCATTGGTATCTGTGCTGGATTGGCAGAATCAGGCTTTAAACCAGTATTAGCTGCGATTACTCCATTCATTACCATGCGAGCTTATGAACAAGTACGCAATGATATTGGTTATGCCAATATGAATGTTACTTTAGTTGGATCAGGTGGAGGTTTAGCTTATTCAACCTTAGGTTCATCGCATGAAGCGATTGAAGATATCGCCTTAATGCGGACCATTGTTCATATGGTTATCTTAGCACCAGGCGATGGCTATGAGATTGAACAAGCCCTTAAACTGGCTGTAGAACATAAAGGACCAGTATATCTGAGAATGCCTCGTCATCCATTAAGAGATATTCCAACTGAACCAAATGAGAAATTGGCCATAGGTAAATCAAGATGCTTAAGACAAGGTAAAGATGTGTTGTTTCTAACCTACGGTACCATGATCAATGAAGTGTTGGATGCTGCAGAGATTCTTCAAAGCAAAGGCATATCAGCTAGAGTTGAATCATTTCTAACTGTGAAACCACTGGATGCCAATACCATCTATAATCTATGTCAATCCTATGATCATATCGTCAGTGTGGAAGAACATGTTAAAACAGCTGGCTTTGGTTCCTATATCAGTGAGTTATTAGCGGACAAACCTTTTAAAGGTAAACATCATATATTGGGTGTTGAAGAAGGCTCTAAACGAGTGGGTCCGTATCAAGAAATTCTAGAAGTGTATGGCTTAAGTAAAGATAGAATAGCACAGACAGTTGAAGCGCTTATCAAACAATAAGGAGAACAAGGATGAACGATGCGTTGAAATTTACACTAAGCAGTGTACTAAGCAAAGAAGTTAAATGGGCTACTGGTAAAGAGTCTTATATTGATCGAGTGTTCAATAAGGCCATTGATTTTGAGACTTATGCTTTTTTAAGCTCAAAGGTTAAAACGGTTGATGTGAGTGAACGCTTTGTGGATGTCATTAAGACCTTTAAAGTTCGTAAAGGAATCACACCTGCAGGTTTTAGAATTGAATTTAGACTTGAAGAAGATAGCATCTTAGTAATCGATTTAGTCCGTGATATCAACTATGATGAAAACGGATTAAAACGGCCTACCAATGTAATATTTTCTGCTGATAGTGCTAACCCATATGAAATCGAACCGATTAAAAATTTGATCGGAAACTTGACTTGTAACCCTGGAATAATCTATGATTTGTTTATCAATAATCCTAAGGCTAACATCGATGGAAAGTTCAAAACCCGCGATCAAGTAATGGAAGAAATTGGCCGAATTTTAGGTCCTGGCTGTGATATCAGCGTCGAGTTGAATAATCCCTATGATGATATCGAAAGTCTACTTAAGGAAGCCGCTCATTTTAAGAAGATGCTTTCAGAGTATCGCTTGGTTATTAAAGTGCCTCACACTGGACCAATGGATAAGGAAAGCATTAACCAGTTATTGGTTGGGGATAAAACCTTTGCTAGCCAATATAATCAAGGTAAAACTGAAGATTTCTTACGTGGTCATAATTTAGCTCTGCGTTTACAACAAGAAGGCTACCGGGTTAATTTCACTTTAATGTTTGAACCTTATCAAACAGCTTTAGCACTTCAAGCTAAACCTTATTTCATCAATAGTTTTGTTCGTCATCGTTTGATTCAAAGCAACTATATTTTAGGACTCCTTGGTGCTTATCAAGCCAGTCAAAATACGATCTTCTTGACTCAACTCAGAGACTATCTGATTAAGAATGATCATCTACCATTATCCAAGAAAGATTTAGACTTATTAGCCATCAAGGATATCGCAGAGAATATGATTAAGTATCGGATGTTTGAAGATGAAGGTGCTGATGGTTTAGATGGGGTTCGTCATAATTTAAGAGTATTGAAACAGTGCAATTTACCGGATACTCGCTTGATTATCTGTAGCATGGAAGGTCCAAACAATTATCCTGATCTCGACCGTTTATTAACGGAAGATGAATTCAGTGACATGACCGATCGAGTAGTGATTACAGCTGAACCTAATTATTTAGCTCAATTCACTTCTACGAATCAGGTTGTATCTTATCAACGCCGGTTTATGAATGCCGCTAACGGGCAAAAATAGTATCTTAAGCGGTCTAATTAAAGAAAGGAGGATCAAAAGAAGAAACATCCAATCAGAATAAAAGTTAGAAATATAATGCGCATCTAACTGGTGAATGGAATGGCTTATCATTGAATATTTGTTTAATCATTGTTTCAACGAGAGTTTGTTTAGTTTAGTTCTATTAAAGTAGTATGAGTAACAAACAGAAAGGCTCACTAATGATGATTCACCGATAAGGTGTAATCAGATTTGAAGAAAAACAAAATGAAAAAATATTTAATAGGCGTAGATGTTGGCACAACTGGTGCTAAAGCAATGGTCGTTGATTTGCAGGGTAATGTTATTGGTAAGGGTTATGGAGAATATCCAGTATTAACACCAAAACCAGATTGGGTAGAACAAGATGCAGAGATGTTGATTCAAGAAACATTTAAAGCATGTAAAGCAGCTGTAGCGAATTCAAAAGTTAATCCAGATGAAATCTTATCCGTTGGATTCTCAACTCAAAGAGCAACGTTTGGTTTTGTAGATGATAAGAATAAGATTATTGGTGGCAACTTCTACGGTTGGCAAGATAATCGTTCTGGTAGTGAAATTGCTTATATTACATCCATTATTCCAGGGGCTGAACTCTATAAGATCTCAGGTATGCCTGTTACTCCAACCTTCTCATTCGAAAAAATCATTTGGGTTATGAGAAACGATCCTGAAACATACAAGAAATCAAAATACATCGTTCAGATGCCTGAATACGTTATGTACCGTTTCGGTGTTAAAGAATTCTTATGCGAACGTACCAATGCATGCTGCAGCGGTATGATCGATGTTAAGACAATGGAATGGTCAGATAAGATCATTAAAGCTTACGGCATTGATAAGACTAAATTGCCTAAACTAGTAGACCCAGGCAAACAGATTGGTACCGTTTCAAAAGAAGCCGCTGCTCTATGTGGCATTCCTGAAGGAACCCCACTTTGCACCGGAACAGGTGATCAACAATGTGCTGCTATGGGAGCTGGTGTTGTAGGTGATGGAAGAGCTTCCTTAACTCTTGGAACCGCTGGTTTATTGGTTGTTGGTTCATCTAAATTGATGTTAGAAGACAAATCAGGCTTCTTAATGGTTCCATCATCAGGCGCTCTAGGTGTATTTGAACTAGAAGGCATTCAATTGGGTGCTGCCAGTAGTTATAAGTGGTTGAGAGATACACTATGTGCTGAAGAAGTTACTAAAGCTGAATCACTCAAAAAAGATCCATATGATTTAATGAATGAACATGTTGCTGCTTCACCTGTTGGAGCCAACGGCGTAGTCTTTATGCCTTTCCTATTTGGTTCAGGCTATCCTTATTGGAATTCTGCTGCTAAGGGTACATTCTTAGGTTTAGATTCGAAAACAACGAAGAGCGATATCGTTCGCGCTGTTATGGAAGGCATTACCTTAGAAAGCAAAGATATGTATGAAAAGATGAAAGATTCAGGCGTTAAAATTACTTCATTGGCAGTTACCGGTGGAGCAACCAAGTCAAAAGCTTGGCGTCAAATTATCGCTGATATGTTTGGGATTACCATCAATGTCTTGAAAGTTCCAGATGCGACCATCATTGGTGCTGCAGTATTGGGCGGTGTAGGCGTTGGTGCATTTAAAGATGCTAAAGACGGTGTTGATAAACTAGTTCAATTCATTGAAAAAGTAGAACCAATTCCTGCGAATGTTAAGAAGTATGCTGCGACTTATGAAGTATATGCCAAAGCTTATAAAGCTTTGAATGAAAGTGGAGTTTTCGCTGATTTAGGTAAACTTAAATAAAAGGAGATATATATGGTTGATCTATCGAAGATGGATAAATGGGCGGTTGGAAAACTATTTGACCACTCAGTATTGCCTAAGGAAACAACAGAGAAGGAAATTCGTGATGGATGTAAAGAAGCAATCAAGTATAATTGTGCAGCTTTCTATTCATCAACCCCTTATTACACTCCGATCGTTGTTGAAGAATTAAAAGGTACTGATATATTAATCGGTACTGGTATTGGCTTCCCATTTGGATGTCAACCTTCAGCTGTTAAAGCATTTGAGACAAGATATGCAGTTGAAGCAGGTTGTACAGCAGTGGATATGGTTATGAATATTGGAGCACTTAGAAACAAAGATTATGATGTAGTGCGCCAAGAACTTAAAGAATTTAAGGAAGCTGCTGGAAAAGCGGTCACCAAAGTCATCCTTGAAGTATGCTATTTAACTTTAGACGAAATTGCAATCGGGGCAAAAATGGTTGCAGACGCTAAAATTGATTATGTTAAGACTTCAAGTGGTCAGTTTGAAGGACCTAGTATGCAACAATTCCTTGCCATGAAGAAAGCAGTTGAAGGTACTGGGGTTAAGTTAAAAGTGGCTGGAGTTAAATTCCCTCGTCCACAAAATGCCTATGCCTTTATCATGGCTGGTTCTGCCTTAATTGGTACACGTTCGGCTCCTGAGATCATCGAAGCTCTGGATATGTGTCGTGAAATTGGAATCATTCCGAAATACAGTAAATAAAAACTGATTTCAAAGAAAAGGAGAACTCATGGTTGATCTATCAAAGATGGACAAAAAGGCACTCGGAAAGTTATTCGATCACGCCATCTTGCCCAAAGAGACAACGGAGAAAGATATTCGTGATGGATGTAAGGAAGCCATTAAGTATAATTGTGCGGCTGTTTATTCATCATCCCCGTATTTTACTCCAGTGATTGTTGAAGAATTAAAAGGTACAGATATTTTAATTGGTTGTGGAATTGGTTTCCCATTTGGATGCCAACCATCCGCAGTTAAGGCGTTTGAAACACGTTATGCCGTTAAAGCTGGCTGTACTGTTGTTGATATGGTTATGAACATTGGAGCACTTAAGAATAAGGATTATGATGTTGTGCGCCAAGAGTTAAAAGATTTTAAAGAAGCTGCTGGTAAAGCCATCACTAAAGTTATTCTTGAAGTTTGTTACTTAAAGAATGATGAAATTGAAATGGGTGCAAAACTGGTTGCTGAAGCTGGAATTATGTATTGTAAGACATCAACTGGTCAGTTTGAAGGACCTAGTATGCAACAATTCCTCGTGATGAAGAAAGCTTTAGAAGGCACTGGAGTTAGATTAAAAGTTTCAGGCGTTAAGTTCCCTCGTCCACAGAATGCTTATGCATTTATTATGGCCGGAGCTGAACTGATTGGAACTCGTTCTGCCCCAGAGATCATCGATGGATTTGAAATGTGTCAAGAAATTGGAATCATTCCAAAAACCAGTAAGTAGGCGCTGAAGTATGAATCGCTAAGGGCGCAGAATTATCTGCGCCCTTTAGCCGTATTCAAGGCCTTCTAAAGGTTGATTTAGCTATCATCTTATGATAGTATTATTTACTATGAAAGAAGGAGATTATCAATGCTTGATCGAAACAATGCAAAGCCACTTTGGGAACAACTTGAAATCATTCTGCGTGAGCAGATTGATGGGGGAACATTCAATCCTGGTGATATGATTGGCTCTGAAAATGAGTTAAGTAAAGAGTACAGTATCAGTCGAATGACTGTTCGATCGGTCTTGATGCGTTTGGTTCAAGAAGGACTATTATATCGTGTACCTGGTAAGGGTACCTTCATAGCTGAACCTAAGATTCCAACTCATCCCTTGGCTCATAAAGGAATTCGTGGCCAACTCGAAGAGAAGGGTCTTGAGATCACAACCAATGTAATTGAGAATAAAGTGATTATGCCTTCTGAAAGAGTAGCTAAGAAACTCAGGATGGAACCTGATAGCGCAGTTTACTTTATTGAGAGAATCCGATTTATAAAAGGTAAACCACTCAGTATTCATCGGACTTATTTAAAAAGATTGGTTAATCCGTTGATTACAGATGAGCGTTTAGCAGATGAACAGTTATGTAATATATTAAGAGATGATTACTTTATGATGCCAACAACAACAAAAGAAACCTTAGAGTTGGTGTTTGCCAATGAAGATCAAGCTCATAAATTAAATATGAAAGTATCGCAACCCTTGCTTTATCTGCAAGAGAAACGCTACGTCAATGATATGATATTTGAATATTCCGAGGTTTTCTTTAGAGGAGACCAAATCGTTATTACACTCGAGTATCAAAATGATAAAACTGGTGATCATTGATTACCTTTTTTTATTGATTCCTCTAATTCTATATGTTATACTCTGTATATACAGGTACAACATACAGGAGGGATCCCATGCAACATAACTTAGTCGATACCTATCATTTAGCCGTAGATCATCATTATGCTTTAGGAGCGTTTAATGTTTTTAATATGTTGACAGCTGAAGCGGTGGTATTGGCGTCCAATGAAATGAAGATTCCAACCATCATTCAAATGTCTGCTTCAACAGTCAAGTCGTTGGGAGTTAGAAAAGCCACCATGATGATTGAAACTGTTTTAGTCAATGCTGAGCAACAAATTATGCTTCATCTAGATCATTGTACCGATATAAATCTAGCGAAGAAATGCATTGATGCAGGTTGGAAATCAATCATGTTTGATGGATCACATTTACCATTAGATGAGAATATTCGCTTATCTCGTGAAATTGTAGAATATGGAAGAGATAAGGGAGTGCTTGTTGAAGGAGAAGTGGGAGTCATCCTAGGAGTTGATGATGGCATCTCATCTGATCATGCGATCAGTGCGACTTTTGATGAGGTAGCTCGCTATTTCAAAGAGACAGGTGTGAATACAATTGCCCCATCGATTGGAACCGCTCATGGCTTATATCAAGGCACCTGTGAGATTAATTATGATTTGATTAAACAACTCATCGACAATCAGATAGAACCAGTCGTAGTGCATGGTGGAACAGGACTAGGAGAAGATATCTTCAAGAAGTTGGTCCACTTAAAAGTAGCTAAGATTAATGTGTCTACAGCTTTAAAACATGCTTATTTAGATGCGATGAAAGTATTAACATCCTCTGAACTCGTTTACGAACCCATGGTTTATGACAAGAAAATAGTAGAAGCAGTAAAGCAAGTAGTACTTGAACATATGCGCTACTTCAATGGAAACAGCTAATATGGCTAATTATGAGTGTGATTTACATTGTCATACAAACCGCTCGGATGGAAAAGATAGTCCAAAGGAGTTGATTGATAAAGCTGCTTTACTGCAATTAAAAGTACTGGCAATCACTGATCATGATATTACACCACCCGATACAATAGTAGTGGAAGGCAACTTAATCTCAACCATGGACTATGCACAAGAAAAAGGCATATTACTAATGCGTGGGATTGAAGTATCTTGTGATACTGAGATTGAAGATGTCCATATCCTTGGCTTTGGATGTAACTTTAAAGATCAACGCTGGTTTGACTTAGAGAGAGCTGTGATAAAGAGTAAAATAGAATCATATCGAAATTTAGTTGAACTTTTAAATACCCATGGGTATCCATTGTCTTGGGATAGTATTCTTAATCAAGGTAAAGCTAAAATAAATGAGACTTTAATTCAAAAGAAGATGATCTTTGAGAAGATGGCTGATTTAGGGTATGTTTCCTCTTGGAAAGAGGCTAAGAACTTGGTTCAAATGAACCCAATCTTTCAGATTAATCGACTTAAACCAGAACCTAAAGTCATCATTGATTTAATTCATCAAACCAATGGAATCGCAATCTTAGCTCATCCTTATTTGATTAATCCAACCCTTATCTCCACTCAAACTTATGTGGATGATTTAGTAGAAGCGGGACTAGATGGACTTGAAGTGTCTTATGCTTACAGTAAAACCAATTATCGGGGCTTATTGAGTGAGGATGAAATTGAAAGCTTACTCAGAATGAAATATCAAAATAGAAACTTAATCTTATCAGGTGGATCCGATTATCATGGACTAGATCTTAAATCTTTAGATAATCAAAGAGAGCTTGGAAGTAAAGGAATATCGTATAATGAATTCATAGCGAATGGTTTAAATAAGGTATTGGTTTAATTTGCGAAAGCAGTAAAGGAGAATGATATGAAAGTTGTGATATTAGATTTGGATGGAACGGTTATTGATACAATTGGAGGCATTGGAAATGCGGCTAATCTATCTCTGGTAAAGTTTGGTTTTAAACCTCAAGATCGTCAGTTCTATACTAAAGCAGTAGGGAATGGGGCTAAAGCACTAATTGAAAAAGCGATGGGAGAGGCAGCATCTGATCCTGAATTAGTAACAACTATTCTAGCTGATTTTCTAAATGAGTATGGAATCCATTGGGAAGTAGATTTACGTATGTATGATGGAATCAAAGATCTCATCACTACTTTAAATAAAAGAGCTTATAAGGTTGCGATTAATACCAATAAACCGGATGCTATTGCCCAGAAAATTGTTAGAAGTTTCTTTGATGAAAAACAAGTGGTTGAGATTATTGGTAGTCAAAAAGCCTTCCCTAATAAACCCAATCCAGAAGGAACCTTTCAGATTCTTAAGCATTTAGGTGCATTAACATCCGAATGTGTTTATATTGGTGATTCCTCAGTTGATATTCAAACCGCTAAGAATGCGGGAGTAAAGAGTATCGCGGTTACTTGGGGTTATGGTGAAGTGAGTGAACTTAGTGGAGCTGATCATATTGTTAATGATGCCAAGGCTATATTAGATTTAATCTAGTTATTGAATGATTAGATTAAGCCATAGATGAATGAGTATGATGTTTAATTGTTAAATCTTTTTAGGTTGACTAAGACTGAATGGATGCTTCAAAAAGCAGTAAATGCTTTTTTTAGTTTATAATAACTGTATATTTATAGCTACTTTAGGTAACAGAAAGATCAACTATGACAAACACACTTAGAATGCCTCTTGTCTTCATCGGACATGGATCTCCGATGAATGCGATTGAAGATAATGAATTCACTCTTAACTGGTCTAAACTCGCACAAGAGATACCTCAACCTAAGGCAATCCTTGCGATATCAGCGCATTGGTTTACCAATGGAACTAAGGTTAACGACGAACTAAATCCTAAGATGGTTTATGATATGTATGGATTTCCTGCTGAATTATATCAGATAAAATATCCAGCACCAGGTAATCCTGACTTAGCTAAACTGATTTCAAGTTTAGTGTCTAAAGAAGTTAAGATTGATAATACATGGGGTTATGATCATGGGACTTGGTCAGTCTTAGTTAAGATGTACCCTAAAGCAAATATTCCATTGATTCAATTGAGTATTGATCGTAGTACATCCAATGAAACCCACTATAAAATTGGTCAACAATTAAGTGAATTACGTAATCAAGGGGTTCTAATCTTGGGAAGTGGTAATGTGGTTCACAATCTAGGTCGCATTGATTGGAATATGCAAAGTGGTGGATATCCTTGGGCAGTATCCTTTGATGCCTATATTAAAAATAAGATTCTAAGTCATGATTTTGATGATGTGGTTCATTTTGAAAGAGCAGGGGATGCTGCTAAATTAGCAGTCCCTACCCCTGATCATTTCTTACCCTTACTTTATGTTTTAGGAGCCAGCTTACCTGAAGATCAAATTAGAGTCATCAATGAAGCTTGTATGATGGGTTCAATGTCGATGACTTCATATTTAATTGGTTAATAAGGCCATATCAACTACTTGAAATTTATCATTGATATCAGTGATATAAAAGGTAAATGCTGGATATGCAACCTTTGTTTTAGTAAAAGTTAACCAAGTTGCGGTCCAAGTATAGGTGATTCTAACTTCGACCGAATAAACATGCGGACCATATTGAATGATGTTTTCTACTGTGAAATCTTTAAAACTATCAGATACTAAAGGATAACCGGAAGATAAATTATACGACTTTACAATATTAGAGAAAGTAGAATCTGGGTATGCATAGGTTTTAATAAATGGAAATCTAGATAAACTTGGATCACTGATTAAACGTGTATGGGCTTTAATCAGAGCCTCTGAGAAAGTCGCAATGCTATCTTGCTTAGCTTGATCAACATGCGTTATCACTTGATAGGTTTTTGTTTCAGGATTAGAAATGATTTCGACTTCAGGTTGATTTACAACACTCACTGAATTAATAAACTGAAACTCAGAAAATGTATAAGTCGTGATGGGTAAATCACCAAAGATCACCTGATCAAACGCTTTATTTTGAACTTGGGTCTTTTCAAATGCCAGCTGGTCTATACTTACACCATTGACTAATAATTCAGCCGGAGCACTTAGGATGATTTTATATTCATATAAAGGTTTAAAAACCAAATCAATCGCTTTATATTCTTCAAAGCCAAACATACTCTTTTTATCTGTTTTCTCTAAGGTTAAACTGGCCATTCTTTTATCGTGATTATCGATGATAAAGACAACCTGGTTTTCAATCTTGGAAACACCTTCATAATAATATAGGTCTAAGTCCGTTCCAAAATCAGCCAAGTATTTGGAAAAGTCTTCTGGATTAAGTAATGAAGCTGGTAAATTAGAACTCATCTCATCCAGTTTAGAAAGATTCATCGTTTCTAAGGATTTAATGACCTGCTTGCCAACATTGGCTGGAAGATTGTTTTGATAATCCATTAGGAAAAGATATCCGATAATCAAGAAAAGGATGATTAAGGCAGATAATCCTTTAAGATAATTCATAAAGATGCTTTTAAATCTAAGAGGCTTCTTAGTTTTACTCATTTTATTTGTAGGTTTCTTAGCTTTACTCATATTATTTAGAAACCATAAAGAACGTCGGAATGGTTCTTGGACCAGTTAAAAGACTGGTCTGATTTAAGATTTGGTTTTGATATACCATGAGGGTTGATGAACCACCATCTAAGGCAGCCGCATTGACTGCTCCATGATCAAATAAGACATCGGCTATATTTTTAAATGAAGCACCTAGACTGTTTGGTTGACGTCCATCGATGACTAATAGAAGGATAGAACCATCGGCTCGTTGTCCAATGGCGGTTCTAGGACTAAGACCACCCGCTGTACCCCCAAAGACTTGGACTTGTCCATTTAGGATTAATGCTGGGCCAAAACTAAGCGCATCAACAACTCCACGATCAAGGGCTTGTTGGGCATTCATCTTACCAATCACCAGTTTGTGTTGAGCATCCAATCCAATCAAAGTATTTTTACCACCTGAACTTGAATTGACTAGAACAACCCCATCTTTGATGACGATACCGATGGGCATTCCACCTAAACCCACTCCATTTAAATCTGAGAAAGCACCACCATTGATACCACCTATGGCATTCTCTTTTTTAACCATATCCAATAGTTTTCTTCCTTTGATGGTTTCTGAAAACTCTGGAATGACGGATACATAAACACGTGATGGATCATTCACAATCATCAGCTTTCCAATAAAGGTTGAACCTGAGACATCAATGATCTCAATCTTCTCTAAATCGAGTTTATCAACCGGTATGACCACATCATCCCCATCCGATATCTCTCCCGTTTCATGAGCTGAATTAGCTAAGATGATGGCATCAATCTTATCTTGGGAGAAATACATATGAGGTAGAAATTTCATGGCACTGCTTTCAAGGGAAGATAAAACTA
>Ga0247841_10006866_pt1 | contig 17248 bp, 21 predicted proteins | sample LaCruzMarch2015__2_FD_192410 | JGI IMG/M metagenome (GOLD analysis project Ga0247841, IMG submission 192410) | Freshwater microbial communities from meromictic Lake La Cruz, Castile-La Mancha, Spain - LaCruzMarch2015_18m | ecosystem: Environmental > Aquatic > Freshwater > Lake | place: Spain... | reverse complement strand
CCGCGGGCGACCAATAACAAAGCCGTCAATTGCCAGACTTCGTTTCGGCGCTCTTTCGAGAAAATCCTCCCACTTCATCGGTGGAGTATTCGGTTCACAATGGAGCACGATATTCATTTTCTTTCCTTTCTTGTCGTGTGTGTTAATCTGATCCTATAATAACTTATAATTTGCATTATGTCAAAAAGGTCAGGTCTTGTCACAAAAATAAGTTGATTTCAATTCTTTTGCCCTTTTTTGCAAATCACTTTGTTCTCTGAGATGAAGGATTTTGTCCCCCAATATTGTTGATTCATTTGAAATCAGACTTTTCGAAAAAATTGTTATTTTCTCTGGACTCATATCTTCTACAGTATAAGTTTCTTCTATCATTCCTAATTTACGATACAGACTTACCGCTGTCGCATTGTCAATCAAATCAGTGTAGAGTCTGAAGTTTTTATAACCAAGCTCTTTGGCTTTATCCATGGTCCAGAGTAATAGTTTTTTCCCATATCCTTGACCTTGAAATTCTGGTAATATTCCGTACCAACCACACCATGCATCTTCAGGATATATCTCGTAGGCATAGATACCAGTTATACCAACTACTTTTCCGTCTTCATTTTTACATAACCAAAACGTTAAATATTCTCTGCTCCTCCCAACATAAAATTTCTTCATCAATTCCTTGTCGGTTGAAGCCAATAAGTTAAAAGAGCCATCTTCTTTTGGAAAAATCGCATGTTGGACTTGAATAGCCTCATCAAGATTTTCTTTTGTAATTTCTTCACAGTGCATATTTATATTATACTAATCCACACATCTTTTTAATAAAAGGTTTTAATTTTGTAAATTCTTCCGCCGTTTTAGGATTAAGCTCCACTACTGAATCATGGTATTCTATTTCCCCCTCTAATCCCTTCTGTAATAACTCATCATGTTTATCACCTAATTCAGTTGAAATTGAGAGAAGTGAATAAAACAACCAGTGAGGCTCCTTGCCACAATTTTCAGCTGCGAGAACTTGCATAAAATTTGAAAAAGTTCTTATCTTCTTTCGTAAACTGTGAAATTTCCTTATTTTCAATTCCCTATTACCAAAAAGTTTTTCTATATCATCCAACAACTTCTCTGCGTATTCCTTAAATTTTTTAGTACTAATATAATCAATAGGAAATTTTATATGATCAAATTTTTCTACGATTTGCCTAACATCTTCTTTGGTATGAGCTACCCAGTAATGATCATTAAACTTACCCAGCAAAAACAAGAAATCATTGAGATCTTCAGTACACATGTGACTAGAGTCGACAAATCTGTATGCCGCCTTTAGTATAAGACCAAATCGTCTAAGATTTTTTAAATATTTATAATTTTCTTTACTTGGTTCCTGCTCGAGACATTTTATTAGTTTTTCCCTATCTCTCACATATTCAAAAGATCTTTTTGCCTCTTCAAAAAAATGTCTTCTATGATCCTCATCCTCAAGAATGTTTGTAAAATCATCCAGGGTCGGAGTCAAATCCACAGACTCACGAATATCGTAAAAACGGGTCACAAGTATGGGTTCACCATCGTGTATATCCTGGTATTTTTCCATATTTGTATTCTACCAAAAAAATCTTTATTGACAAAATCAATGTAATCTTACAATATAGATAATAGAAAGGAGATATGTCATGAAAATAACACTTAGTTCAACAAGTATTCATAAACTCAACGCCCTAAGACAAGCGTGTGAAGCACTTGAACTTAAGGTAGAGATTGATTGCGTAAAAACTTTATCCGGACAAAACGAGCAACCTGTTGGATTTGAAGAGACTTTTGCAGGAGCATTTGCCCGTGCGGTTTCTGCTAAGAGCCAGAGACCAGATACCATTGCTGTCGGGATCGAGAGTGGGATCTTCCGTTTTGAAACCGGATTCCTTAGTATCAGTCTGGATATTGCGATAGTTGTTGTCCTGGATCGTAACGGACGAAGAATCATAACAACTTCAAATGGAATACAGTTTCCGGAAAAGTATGTAAAAAAAGCTGAAGCACTTGGATTCAAAACCACAACCGTCGGATCTATAATTACAAAAGATTTCGGTGGAGATCCTGGTGATCCTCATTCGGCTCTAACGAGTGGAAAAATATCTCGCACCAGAACCCTGGTAGATGCGTTGGTTACAGCTCTTAAGCAGGTTTAAAAACAAATCCCCGTTGCAGGAGTGCAATGGGGATTTTATTTTTTACTCTAAATTTTTCCAAAAATTTCGCTTAATTTATCCCCTCCCAAAATATGCAATTCGGAAATTGCCCTCGTAAGAGCGACATAGAGTAAGTCTTTTTGTATACGAACCCTCTCTTCGAAGTGCTCCTGGTGCCGATTATCTATATGTTTTATAGTAAAGGCATCGCGATCGATACCCACCAAAAAAACTACGTCAAACTCCACCCCCTGAGATTCATTCATAAAAAATACATAAACATTCTTTTGGCTGCTGAAGGTAGACTTGAATTTTTTCAAACAAAAATCGCTATTTGTTAATATTCCAAAAGTCTTTTTATTTTCTTTCTTAATTATTTTTTTGACATATGATATCTGATCGTCAATTTTGTTAATTTTCATTTCTTTGACGTCAACACCTTCCTTTATGCTATTTGGTATTGAAATATCATATCCTAAGCTTAAAATATACTGAAGAATCTTCTTTGTATTTCTATAAACCTTGCTTAAGGTTATGCTCCTTTCTTCAGGTATTTTTTCTTCCACATCTTGCCATTTGCGTATAGTACCCAAACTAATTTGCTGGGCTATATCCCCCACATAAATTATAGATTCTATCGTGGCATCAAGAGAGTCCCTTAAAATCATAAGTTGTTCAGGTAAGTAATTCTGAAACTCATCAATTAATATCATTGAATAGAGCACGTCTTTTTTATTTTTTTGAAATTTTAAATTTCCGTTTTTCTTTATATAAGACTTCAATAATAAAGTTAGATCAAACCTATCAAGTAATTTTAATTTCTTTTGCTCTAAAAAAATACCATATTTATCTTTAGAAAGATCTTTTTTGTATAATGAATTCAGAGAGACAAAAGGATTCTTGTTATAATCAGGTATTTTCCTCGATCTAAGTATTCTTAGTTTTTCGTACTCATATATATCCTTATCCTCCTCATTTCTTCCGTACCTCGTAATATGTTTATAATTATCTAAACCCAGAACATTTAATGCCCATTCAGAAAATGTTGTCATGGTAACATTTGCGACACCAAGGCACGGCAATAAATATGAAAAATACTCTTTCGTTCTACCGTCTTGAACAAAAATAACAACTGGTCCGTTCGAGAAAACTTCTTTTGTGTCTGGTGCTTGTAATAAATAAGCTATACGATGAAACGCAAGGGTTGTTTTTCCGGAACCAGCTGGACCAGTTATAATCAAAGGTCCTTTGTGATGAGCCCGAACCACTAAGTCTTGTGCCTTTTCAATTTGAGCGATTATTTCCGGGAGCATAAAACCGGTTTTTGGAGAAGGTAAGAGGTCTTGATGAATAATCTGTCTCGGAAAACCTATACTTTCTCTAGAAAAAAAATTTGCTTTTCCATTCACGATTATGTATTCCTCTTTGCTTATAAGTTTGACCAACTTTAATTTGCCGTTTGGCAAACGGTATGATATTTTTCCTGGTTTTTCAAAGCGAATCGAGGATACAGGAGACACCCATGAATAAATAGACTCTTCTGTGAATTGAAATTTGGCAAAATATCTGGTAACAATCTCTTTTGAATCGTCCTGTTCAATTTCACACTTCACGAAATATGGACTTCCTTTTAAGTCTCTCAATTCTTCGAGTCTTTTATCTAGTTGAGTTTTTATATTCAAAAACTGCGCCCTATCATCAGCGCTTAAACTACGAATCTCCTCGATAGTTTTAGTGTTCTGTTGACAAATATTACGAGAAGTCGAGTCAACCTTCTCTTTGATATAAACTAGATGCTCATTAAGTTTATTAAGTAAATCTTGTTTTTCTTTGTCCATGTTATATTCCATGAGAAAACGTCGTTACAACCCTGCTGACCACACATATAGGGATAATAACACTTTAATTCTTTGTTTAAAAGTGCCGATTGGTTCTATTTATTAGGTTAAAGTATTAGTTAGAAAATTTAGATAAAAATCTCTTCATTTGTAAAAAATATTTTTGGTTAACATCGAATACAATAAAATTATTGTTAATCCCCCATTTCTCCTTCAAGTTTTTTACATCCCCGGGATCAGATAAAACCAAACAAGGTATAAAATACTGACAAAAATGAGGAGGAAAACTGGTTGTGCTTATAAGTAAAGAACATTCAGACATCTTTTTAAGAGTACCGTATACTGTCAACTTGCCTCTATAATCCTGAACTTATTTCTGTTTGGTAAGACATCGTCAACGCCAAAAAGAATACATTTGAAACCTTTACTAATCAGAAAATTTTCGATTTTCTCCCATTCTGAATATGGCCTATTTCTTAACTGATAATGAGAATGGAAACCAGACCATCTAAAAAGGGCGACGGTTTTATTATTTCTGTTTGTTTTCCAATTTTCTTCTAGTTTTTTACCTAAAAAAGGCAAATTTTTTTCTAAATTTTTAAACTCTCTTTCAAAGGGCCCACAATCATATATTTTTACACATCCAATTTCTGTTAGATATTTCCTTTCCTCAATTGTCAGAGGGCCATGTGGTCTGGGGTAATGTATTATACATTTGATGGTACCACTGGATATAAGTTCACTATATAAATCAGCAAGTAATTTAATTCTGGTTTTATCGTGATTATAAGTGCAAAATATTACTAATTGTTTTTTTTCTTTCTCGATAATATTTTTGAATGTAGTACTTGCCACAATATTATCTCCAAGCAAGCCATCTACTCTTACCCCTATAGTATTAGGAAAAGAAAGGTTGTGAGATAGCCCGATATCTTTTAAATAATATATCTTTTTGTTTTTAGTACTGTTCACTGATTATTCTTACACTGACAATCCTATCTCTCTCATCAATTCTGTGCTCCCACAGATATATATCTTGCCAAGTACCCAATGAAATGTTTCCGTCTTCAACAAAGACCACTTGGGAACTATTTAAAATAGAACCTTTTATATGAGAGGATGAATCGTCACGGCCTTCCATACAATGTTTATAGTTTTTGTCTATTTCTGGAACCAGTTTTTCTAAGAAATATTGCATGTCATCTCTAGACGCTGGATCAATCTCTTGTATTGTGATACTAGCACTTGTATGTGGCACAAACAGAAAGCAGATACCATCAGATATTTTTGACTTTATAACTTCACTTTTAATTTGATCAGTAATCTTATACAGACCCTTTCCTTTTGTTTTTATTATTATTTTATTTTTATAAGTATTCATTTTTATATTTAATCCAATCTTCCTATTGCTTTCAAAAATAATTTCAATTTCTCTTCATCTAATCTATCATCTGCTGTTCTAACACCACAACATATGTCTACCCCATAAGGGCGGACTTTCTCAATCGCAGAAGACACATTAACATAATTCAATCCACCGGCAAGATATATTGGATTGCTTATTTGCTTGCATATCTCCTTAGAAATATCCCAATTATGAGTTCTGCCTGTACCACCAAGTTTTTTAGGATTTTCACAAGGGTTCCCTGTATCTAGAAGTATAGCATCAACATATTTACTCATTTCATTTGCCCTCCTTATACTGTCTTCTCCTAAGACATGTACCACACCAACAATTTTGACATTATCCGATATTTCCCTTAATTTCTTGAGACTATCAATCTCGAGAGGGTTACACAATTGTATAGTTTTTGTCTTACAAAATTTCTGTTGTTCAACAATTTCTTCTGGGTTGGTAAGACTTGTGAGTAAAAAAGTATCAACTTCTTCAGGGGTGGCTTCAACAAGACGACGTATTTCTTTATCAGAAATGATACCTGGGCCACTAGGCATGTTTGAAACAAATCCGACACAATCGATACCATATTTTGCTACAGTTTTTAATTCATCCGGAGTCTTTATGCAACAGATTTTTACTCTCATTTTGTCCTTCATAATAAATTTAATTATTAATTAAAAATTTAATACATCCACGAACCATTGCTAATATCGAAACTTTGCCCCGTAAAACCTATCCCTTCCTCACTGAATAAAAAAGATGATAGGCCTGCAATTTCCTCCGGAGAACTCATTCTTTGGAGAGGGACGATACTCAAGGCTTTTGCTTTCGTTTCCTCATAAGTCATATGGTTTAGTACGGCAGATTTTTTCATACTTTTATTTGACATTTTTGTATCAACCCAACCGGGACAAATGGCATTTACTCTTATTTGATTATCGGCTAGACTTATGGCCAACGACCTTACTAAACCGAGAATTCCAGATTTTGATGCACAATACGCGGTATAATTTTTTACTCCGATCTTTGCCAAAAGTGAAGATATGGCTATAAGCTGTTTCGGTTTATTATCTTTTTTCATAAACTCTAACGCTGACAAAAAAGTAAAATATGTACCGTAAAGATTTGTCTCCATGACATTGTCCCAACGATCACCTTTTCCAAACTTATTTGAACCTCCTATCCCCGCTGCGGCCACAACACCGACCAATTCACCCTGTAGGATTTTGTTTATATATTTCACCGCATCAAAAATTTGATCTCTTTTTCTTACATCAGCAACTTTATATACCACGTTGGGGTTTATTTTCCTAATTATTTTTTCTGTCTCTCTAAGGTTTACTGCTCTACGGCCAATTAAACCAATCGAGTAACCATCTTTGGCCAAACGCACAGCAGTTGCCCTTCCTATTCCAGAACCAGCACCTGTAATAATAATTATTTTTTGATTTCTTTTGTCCATTTTATTTATTTTTTTGACCAATTATTAATGTTTTGTATCTCTGGTTTCCGGGTTCGGCCTTTTCGTATACATGGCATAAAATCTTTTTATAACCAAGTCTTTTAAGAGCCGTTTATCTTTTGAACCCATCAAGCCTTTGATATTTGTGACCTTTTTTAATTGGTCCGCTATATTTTTCATCTCTTTTTCCAATAGGAATTACTGATGGTGGCAACAAAATATAATCATTTTTTATTAATTCCATACATATTTTTATCCCATCCTCATGTTGCAATACATCTTGGTCATTCCAACATGCATAACCATATTTAGAATTTTTATCTTCTCTATGAACAGTGTCGTATGGATTTACGTCATCTATATTAATCATTTTTTCTTCATACGTTTTTTCTTCTTCTTTAATGTAATCATTTAAAACCAATTCGTTATAAGCCTTGGAAAAACTGCTACAGAGAAGTTTAAAATTCTCGACAGGTAATTCTAATCTCATATTTCGATAATGAACATGTATTAGACCATTTAGAAGCAATTCAATACTGAATTTGTTTTTGCTTATTTTATTATCTTCTAGATTTTTATAGCTTAACTTTAAAAAATCATTTTCTTTGTGCTTATAATTTCTGGGGGTTTTTGCCACACCTTCAGCGAAAGAGTCTTTAAACATTTTTAATGTATCGCTGTCCAATTCCACTCGTAAATCACGATAATGTAAGTGTACGTTTTCACACAACTCTAAGGTAAGCCTATTACGACACTCTATTTCATCATTTAAGGTCGTTATGTTTAATATTTTCTTAATTTTGCCCATAATTGATATTATGACATACTTTTCATAAGTACGCCACTAAAATTAGACAGTCACCCTTTAGATATGGTCCATATAAGAACAAAACACATATTCTAGGCTATTTTTTATAATGGAAAGAAACAATGTTTGTCCACACACGGATACCCTCCCCACAGACAATGAGAGTATTTTAATAAAAAATATACTATAATACCCATTATGGTAAGAGAAAAGATAAAAAATAAGTTAGAAATACAAAAGATTTTAACAGATTTAAGGGCAAAAAAACCAGGTATTAAAATAATCAGCACAAATGGTGCCTTCGACATAATTCATAGAGGGCATGTAAGTTGTTTAGAGTCAGCTAAAAAACTTGGTGATTATCTCATCGTGGGATTGAACTCTGACAAATCTATCAAGAGATACAAATCAAAAAATAGACCTATAATACCTCAAGATGATAGAGCAATAGTCTTGGCTGGATTTGGTATGGTTGATTTTGTTGTAATTTTTGAAGAGGATGACCCTAGAGATCTTTTGAGATACATAAAACCAGATATTCATGTAAAGTCAAAATCAGGATACAAAGGGATAGAGAAAGAAATTGTTGAAGAAAATGGCGGTAAGATTGTTCTTATTGATGATATTGGTGGGGTAACGACGACACAGATAATAAACAAAATTAAAAAACTTTCCAATTAAACAAAAAAGTTAAGGATTTTTTTAATTTCTCTTAACGCATAGCTAGCCCCTTTTGTCTTTTTCTCATTAATACAATATAGCAAACTTAATAGCAAACGAAACAACTTCCAGTAATTAAATCTTTTTTCAAAGTCTTTAATCCTTTTATGTCCGTAGCCTTCAAGAAAACTGGTTATTGGATATTTCTTCCCAAATTTAAAATCCCAGCGGGTAAATTCAAATACCGGATCGGCCCCCTTTGCGCTTTCAAAATCAATCACCCCAGAAATCTTACCGTTGTTTACAATAATATGATCAGGTGATATATCGTTGTGAATTACAAAAGAATGAGATTTATAAATATTATTTCTGTTATCTTGCAAAATCTTATAGGCTTTTTTGACCAACGTTAAATCACCAGGACTTCTTCTTAACGCTGTCAATATTTTTTTCTTTATCAACGTTTTAAAATTTCTAATAAGTCTCCCAACAGAAGAATGTTTCCCTTTTCCAGACTCATTTAAATCACCGAATCCTTTCGTTTTAATTGAATGGATACTTCTAAACAATCTTCCTGCTTGTTTGAGTATTCCCTTAACTTTTTTTCTTGAGATAGTATTGGATAATTCACCTAATCCAGTACCACGGATTTTTGATTCTACACAGATATACACTGTCTTATCCCCGTCTTCAAAACTATCAATCAATAAAATCTTTGGAACAGGGATCCTAAGATCATTGCACTTTTTAAAAACCCACTTCTCTTTTAAAAACGGGTTTTGTTTTCTGTTGTGTGCAAAACGAAAAATATATTCTGCTCCGTCTTCTACCTTTACGTTAAACACCTCATTTGTCTCACCATTAATAATCTTCCCGACATCAATAACCGTAGACGGTGTTATTCTCCTCGCATATTCTCGTATCAATCTCGCTGAAGTATTCCAGTACTTATGTTTTTCAAACCTATATCTTTTTTGTACAAGGACAGATTTTCTTGAAGTCATAATTCAGTTATTATAATAAACACACTGGAAGATAATGTAAAAAATTCGCTGGGGGGCTTGGATACGCGAGTACGCATTCTCCTTCGACTTAATCATACGCCGTCGCGTATGATTAGTCTAGGCACCGCCTCATATTTTTCTCTGCTAAGAAAAATGTATTCCGGCGTTCGAATCCCCGCCTGCAGTCGGGCAGGCAAGACGTAAGTGAATAACATCACTCACTTCCCCCAGTAAATTTAAAAAGCCTTTCGGCTTTTAATTTGCTGGGGGACTTGGATTCGAACCAAAATAACAGCCTTCAAAGGGCCGTGTCCTACCATTAGACGATCCCCCAATATATGGTAAACAGATATCAGAATACCTAAAAAATGATATTTTATCAAGGACAATTTAGTAGTTTTCCTATTGTAGATAATCTTCACGCTATAGCGTGAAGATTATCTACTTGTGCCACAACACCCTAGAAATAGTAACCGCGTAATTAAACTTAATTCAAACCAAACCTTTTTTTAAGGTTAAAATCATTCTCCATTTTTTCAACAATCAAATACAAGAGGTCATTGCCGATCTTGAAATCAACCTTCATTAAAGAAACTAAATCTTCACAGTCGTACGGATACACCCAAACACTATCTTGCAAATGTATAAAACCAACAGCCATTAAAGTAGCCCTTATTCTGTCCCTCAATGACTTTCTATTTTCTTTTATATCAAAAATTAAAACTCTCCATTTTCCGTCCCATCTTTTAGGTTTCTCCAAAACATAATTCTTTCTTTCCATTTCATCAAGTTTATATTCTCCTTTTTTGGTTAAACTTAAAAAACCATCTTTTTTGTATTCTATAAGACCCGCTTGAAGTAACCGTTCTCGAGACAAACTTATGGATCTTTTTTTATGTCTAATTAATTTTTTATCCAAACCAAAAATCTTTAATGCTTGTAAAGCATTAGGTGCAACCATTGCAACAGATAAAACTCCTGCTGTGGCAATTACACCGAGCACAGCATCTTGAATTTTACGTTTGACTGCTCTAATTTTTACTTCTTTCTCCATTACTCCCATACTGCTAATTATACTCTAGGTGTAGATAATGTCTACGCTATAGCGTAGACATTATCTACACCTAAAAAGAACCTTAAAAATACACGAATAAAAAGTTATTTATTTTCTACCCCAACTATTTTTACAAGAGCAAGCTCCAGAGGCAACTCGGCAATATAGGCCTTCATTACCATGTCTGAATATGAAAGAAGGGTTTCTAAGACATTTGAATTTATTTTTGATGCCTTGTTTTCGGCGATACCTTTCAGAAAATTAAAATCTGTGTCGGTCATATTTTCTTGTATCCTCTCTTCCCCACCCTTAAAATTTCTCAGAAGCAAAACTGAACGCATTTTGTGTAGTATTAATCTTAAGTATAAGTTCATATCTATGTTTGCTTCACCTGCATCACGTACAGCTTTCAAGCCAATTTCCAAATCACCTGTGTCTATTGAACGTAAAAAATCATTAACGAGCTCTGATTTTGGTGCACCTGTTACAAGTACGACTTCCTCAACAGAAATCTTTTTGTCTTTTGACGAACCGATAATCTTCTGCAAAATTCCTTGTGTATCACGAAAAGAACCATCACCAAGTAATGCTATTAAGTCTGCGGATGAATTTTCAAGCGTAAAGCCCTCTTTCTTCGCAATAGACAGAGCGACTTCCTTTAAGATTTTGTGTGTGGGTTTTTTAAATACAAAAGTCTGACATCTTGAGACTACAGTTTCTGGGACTTTGGCAAGCTCTGTTGTGGCAAGAATAAATATTGCGTGTTTTGGTGGTTCTTCCAGAGTTTTGAGAAAAGCATTCCATGCACCCTTTGAGAGCATATGGGCTTCGTCTAAAATATACACCTTGTATTTTGATTCAAACGGAAGGGTGTTTACTGATTCATTCAAAGCACGGATTTCATCCACACCGTTGTTTGATGCAGCATCTATTTCATAAATATCGTTTGTTGTTGTGCCGATTTCTCGAGCAAATATTCTTGCAACACTTGTCTTGCCTGTTCCTCGAGAACCGGAAAAGATATAAGCATGAGAAATATTACCAAGCTCAATAGAGGCTTCCAAGACTTTAACAATATGCTCTTGACCCAAAACTTCTTTAAACTTTTGCGGTCTGTATTTTCTATATAAAACTGTTTCGCTCATAAGGGAGATTATATCATAGAGAAAAATAAGTATAAGGGGTTAGTATGAGTAAAAAAGACAACAAGATACAAGGTACTGGATTCCCGCCTGCGCAGACAGGCGGGAATGACAGAAAAAAGGGGAAAATAAAACCGCTGCACTTGTTGCAGACGGTTGTCTCTCAAGGGCGCCGGCCCGATCTTTGGCAAGATGGACCGGCGCCCTGTTTTTCTCTTACCCCATGTTTATGGGGTGTTCAGCTGGTTGACCTCTACGGGGGATCCTTATTGCGTCCCACGGGAGGCCTTCCCTTTTGTATGCGATACGTTGGCCGATGTAGCATCGCAGAGGTTCCTTGTTGGCCTTTTACTCAACTTTTTTTGGCTATCGGCAGACGCCCACATCCCGCACGGATCTTGTTTTGCACATCCGAGCCAGATAGTGGGCAACAGGTATTCCACATTCATGGTGCCGAATTGCCAGTGGTCAGGTGTTTGTCTTACTTGTTTTACTAGCCCGATGTCGATTTTGAAGTCGACGCTATAATCCTGCAATCTTTCGATCACAGTCGGGTACCAAGTGATTAGCTCCTTTCAGGCGTTTAGTTTTTTGGGCGCGTTTTCTCGATGCCGGCTTCCATGTGGCGCCGGCGGTGCCGCCCGGAGACTGCCCAAGCGATTTAACTCGCAAGGATTCCGCTCCGGAAACCTCAACCAACCAGACTTTCGAAGAACAACTATCAGACTCATAGTATATCATATCTGCAGACATTGTCAAATACTTTTTTATTTTGTTTGTGTATATGGATAATAAATGGCTTAAAATAAGGGTTTTATAAACTGGAGACAAAAAGAAGGCCCCGCTCGTGGAATGAGCGGGGCGAGGAAACGACGGGGGTCTCCTTGTACAACACTAATCATCGCATCATGTGCGACTCGTGATCAGGAAAAGTCGACAGGAACATACACCGGTCAGTAAACACCGACCGAGATATTGGATCACCTCCCTTCTTGGCTCAGCTCATTTTATCATGAGCTGGTTAACGAAGACTTATGAGGAGATCTTCCTTTCGAATTTAAAGAACGTTATTGTTTCGGGGTTTAGATCACAACTAATCAAACACCAACATATTTAGTAGTCACCTCCCTTTCATTTGCCTATAGAAATTATAATACTATACAAAAACAAAGCAATATCATTTTACCCAGTTATCCACAATTTCTTTCACTTCATTAAAATTATTGGTTTTCATCAACATATTTCTCAACTCTTTTGCTCCATCAAAACCATTCGCATAGGCTTTGAAATGCTTCTTCATCACGGCAAAATTCTTATGTCTTTTGTTTGAACTGTCTTTTCCCATTATCCTCTCAAAAAGTCTAGTGTGTTCAAGAAGAGTTTTAAGCTTATCACTAGTAGACACTTCATCATTTTCTCTTTTTAATAGCCAAGGGTTACCAAAGAAACCTCGCCCTATCATTACTCCGTCAAAACCGCTTTCCTTAACAAGTTTAATCCCCTCTTTTTTTGACCTCACATCACCATTGGCCATAAGGACAACTTCTTTATCAATAGTCCTAACAAAGTCAGTAATTTCTTTTGCAATTTCCCAGTGAGCGGAAGCCTTGGACATCTCCTTTCTGGTTCTTAGATGAATTGTAATAGCTGATATCTCTTCCTGTAAAATTTCCTCAAACCATTCTTTATATTCAATCTTATTATAACCAATTCTGGTTTTTACTGACACAGGAATTTTCCCTGCTCCTTTTTTTGCTGATTTTATTATTTCTCTTGCAAGTTTCGGATTTTTTATGAGACTAGCCCCTGCTCCCTGTTTTTCAACTTTTCTATCAGGGCAACCCATATTTATATCTACTCCATCAAACCCAAGATCTGCAATTATTTTACAAGCTTTCTCAATGTTTTCTGGGTGTGACCCAAAAATCTGAGCAACGATCGGCTTTTCTTTTTTTGAAAACTCAAGATTCTTTAAAAGTTTCTTTCTTCCCTCTTTAGAAGCCAAGCCATCAGCAGAGACAAATTCGGTCCATATAACATCTGGTTTACCATATTTAGTTATCATTAATCTAAATGGTTCATCCGTAACATCTACCATTGGAGCAAGACAAAAAAATGGTTCTCTTTTAAGAAACCCTTTGTTTTTTAGAATTTTTTTCCAAAATCCCTCTACCATAAGAAGTTATACTAGCATTGTTTTGAATTTTGACCAAGAGGTTAAAAAATGTTATGATATGAGGATGTCAAAGAGTAAGACCAAAATAATAAACATACTTCAAATAGGAGATCCTATCCTTAAACAAATTTCTATGTCTGTAAAAATAGAAGAGATGGGTTCTGCAAAAACAAATTCAATTATAAAAGACATGCAAACAGCGGTAAGATCTCAGGCTGATGGTATTGCTATTTCTGCACCACAAATAGGACAACTATATAGAATCTTTCTTATTTCCAATAGAATTTATGAGGTGCTTGGTGAAAAGAAAGAAAAGGCAGAAAAACGTAGTGATATTGTTTTTATAAATCCAAAAATAATTAAGTTTTCTAAGGAAAAAACATGGGCAGAAGAAGGATGCCTTAGTGTAAGAAACATGTTTGGAAGAGTGCAAAGATCAAAAAAAGTTGTTTTTGAAGCGCTCGATGAAAACGGGAAAAAAATTTCCCGTGGTTTTTCGGGAATTCTGGCACAGATTATTCAACACGAAAATGACCACTTAAACGGAATACTTTTTGTAACCAAAGCAAAAGACTTGCAAGAAATTCCACCACCAGAGGAAAATGTACAAACTTTATAGATTGAAAGACTCTCGCCTTTTATAAAATTTCCAGTTAAAATACCAGTATGATAAATGAAAATATAAAAATAGCCTTTTGGGGAAACTCTAATTTTTCTCTGTATTGTCTTGAAGAAATGAAAAAAAAAGGAGTCTTGCCTTCTATTGTTGTAACCACCGAAGACAAACCCGTAGGTAGAAAAATGATTCTTACCCCTACTCCTACAAAAAAATGGGCTGAAGATAATAGTATTGAGTATATAACTCCCCGAAGCTTAAAAAATGAAGAGTTCATTAAAAAGATTTCGGAATGCAACCTCTTTATCGTTGCCTCTTATGGAAAAATAATTCCTAAGCAAATTATAGATATTCCAAAATATAAGGTTCTTAATATCCACCCTTCTTTATTACCAAAATACAAAGGGCCTTCGCCGCTTCAGGAACAAATTTTAAATGATGAAAAAAACATTGGTATAACAATAATGCTTATAGATGAGTTTGTTGACCATGGACCAATTATTGTACAAAAAAGAATAGAGCTTGCAGAAATTCTTTCCTTCAGCGAACTTGAAAAAACACTATCAAAGGAAGGTGCAGAAATTTTGTGCGATAATTTAAATGACTGGATTAAAGGCAAGATTAAACCCGTACCGCAAGACGACTGCCTTGTTACTTTTACAAAGAAAGTAGAAAAAGAAGACGGACTTATAGATATTGTAAACGGAGATAAAAGAAAAAATTATTTAAAAGTCCTTGCTTATGAAATCTGGCCAGCGGCTTATTTCGAAATTCAGAGATCTGATAAAAAAGTAAAAGTTAAAATTAAAAAAGCCGTCTGGAAAGATGGAGAAATGCAAATTCTTAAGGTCTTACCCGAGGGTAAAAAAGAGATGGATTATAAATCTTTTTTGAATGGATTGAAAAGTTGAATATAGAATACTGAATTTTGAATAAAAAATCCGAGTTTGATAAAAATTAACTCGGCTTTTTGTTTTTCTTATTTTAGGCTACCAATCCTGCTTTCCGTAAAACTTTGTGCAAGTTGTAAACTCATTTTATCTGCCTTAACCGCAACAAAATAAAGAAATGCAGAAAAGGAAATACTCCATATGATAAAAAACATTAAAATTATCTTCCAAATATTGCTTTTGATATAACTTAAAAACATTTTATATACCTTTTATCATTTTCTTTACTTTTGCTCCTCCTTTCTTACTAAGACTTTCCTTCTTTTTTTTGAAATCCGTGACAAGTCTATTTAGTTCAGCTTCCATATCATCAATTGCTTTGTAAAGATCAGACTGTTCTGAAACTGCACGTAAAACTTTTCCTCCAATATCTATATTGGCTTCGGCTCTAAATATATCTCCGGTCTTATGTTTGTTTGAGGTCTTACCAAGCTCTATATAGCACATAGTACTGTCGTCATTTTTATTCAAAAATTTTTCTATATGTGCAAACTTCTTATCCAGATAATCCTGTATGGCATCCGTTAACTTCATACTTGTAGCCTTAATGTTTTTTCTCATAAGCAATTAATCTATATTAATAATTTTACTGGGAGAGTGATGACCGCTCACAATCCTTATTCTTCCATTATACACTTTTAAATACTCTCGCAAAAGTTCAATGACTTTTTTATTAGCTAGGCCATCTTCCGGCTTTTCTTTTACAGAAACAAGAAGAGAATCTTCACTCTTTTTTGTCACACTATCTTTTTTTGCTTTCGTTTTTACTTTAACTTTTATAAGCATGTAGTTATTATAACATTATATAAAAAAGCACCGCGACGGCGGTGCCTTTTATCGTGCTTTTAAAATATCATGCCGAGTGTTTTTTTTCCTTCACGGCCGCCTGTGCTGCTGCAAGTCTTGCAATAGGAACTCTGAAAGGTGAGCAAGAAACGTAAGTAAAACCTTCTCTGTGACAGAATTCAACTGTCTTTGGTTCTCCTCCGTGTTCTCCACAAATACCAACTTTCAAATCTTTCTTAGCGCTTCTTCCTTTCTTAATGGCAATTCTAATGAATTCTCCAATTCCCTCTTGATCCAAGACTTCGAATGGATCGAATTCATAAATATCCTGTGCGACATATTCCTTGAGAAATTTACCAGCATCATCTCTTGAAAGTCCTGCGCCCATCTGTGTAAGGTCGTTTGTTCCAAATGAGAAGAACTCTGCACCGGCTTCTACAATCTTATCTGCAACAACTGCAGCCCTAGGAACCTCAATCATTGTTCCGATCTTGTAGTGCATTTTGACTTTTGCTTCTTTAAGCTTTGCTTCTGCAACTCTTATAACGGCATCTTTCAAAATTGAAAATTCTTTTGTTGTGGCAACGAGTGGAATCATTATCTCAGGGACAACGTTGTGCTTCTTTCCACAAACTGGACATTTCTTGCTGACAGCTATCGCAGCCTCGATAACAGCTTCCGTTTGCATATCGTAAATCTCAGGGAAAGTAATCGCCAATCTGCAACCACGGTGTCCTAACATCGGGTTGAATTCGTGTAAATCTTCGATCTTTGATTTCAAGACCTCTTCAGAAACTTTCATTTCTTTTGATAAATCTTTTATATCCTTATCTTCTTTTGGAAGGAATTCATGTAGAGGCGGGTCCAAATATCTAACTGTAACTGGGAATCCTGACATTGTATGGAACAGCTGAATAAAGTCTTCTCTCTGATATGGAAGAAGTTTTGCTAAGGCTTTCTTTCTTGCTTCGAGAGTGTTTGAAAGAATCATTTCGCGGACTGCTTTAATTCTCTCCCCTTCGAAGAACATGTGTTCAGTTCTACAAAGTCCAATACCCTCTGCGCCGAACCTTCTTGCGACTGTTGCATCAGTTGGAGTATCAGCATTTGTTCTAACACCGATTTTTCTGAATGAATCTGCCCAAGACATAAGAGTACCAAAGTCTCCAGAAAGTTCTG
>Ga0247841_10006865_pt1 | contig 17248 bp, 30 predicted proteins | sample LaCruzMarch2015__2_FD_192410 | JGI IMG/M metagenome (GOLD analysis project Ga0247841, IMG submission 192410) | Freshwater microbial communities from meromictic Lake La Cruz, Castile-La Mancha, Spain - LaCruzMarch2015_18m | ecosystem: Environmental > Aquatic > Freshwater > Lake | place: Spain... | reverse complement strand
ATTTTCTAAGAAATAAATAACCTCTGGCTCACAGATTTAATTTAGAAATTCAATCTCGGGGTTAAAACCCCGTAGGGTTTCTTTCAACTGCTCGCCCTAAAAAAATAAGCAATGGCAAAATAGTGTGCTTGGGAAATTGGTGCTTTTCTGGCTCTAATGATGTATTAATACATAAACTTGGTTTTAAATGGCATGAAGGATTATTGGTAAAAGTTTAATGATAAAATTAATCTAATAATTTCTTTAATTTAGAAGATGTTTCTCTCCATGTAGCATCTACTTCATCAGAACCTATAGCCATACCTGAAGCTAGCTTCCAATCTCTACATTGGTCGTAGCCAAAACAACCATCAACAGAAGTAACTCTGGGCCAATCATAATCTGTAACATTAATCGGTATTGTAGACATAAAAATAAAGAGCATAACTAATATATAAAACTTATTAAAAAATCTAATTAGAACTTTTTGAATTTATTAACTAATTGTAAGATGTCTGTTTGGCCAATAAAAGCTGCTCTGCAACAATATCTCTCTAAGCCTAGCTCGTCTAAAACCTTTTTAGGGTCTTCGCCTTTAGCTATTCTTTCTTTATATTGTTTGTATAGATGTGCAACTGGTTTTCCGCAGCTGAAGCATCTTATTGGTATTATCATTTCAAAACTCCTAAAAATCTTATTTTAACTAGATTTTTAAACCTTACTACTGTTTAATTATATGGAAATGGTGATAAAACTTGAAGATGTTTCGAAGATTTATCTCATGGGGGATAACGAAATAAAAGCCCTAAACCATGCAGATATTATTGTTAATAGGGGAGAATTTGTTGCTATCATGGGTCCTTCTGGTTCTGGGAAAAGTACTGCCATGAATTTAACAGGAAGTCTAGATACTCCGACTAAAGGAAAGATATTTTTGGGCAAACACAATATTGCAAATTTAGATGAATCTGACTTAGCTCAAATAAGAGGCAAAAGAATTGGTTTTATTTTTCAGAGTTTTAATTTAATTCCTAATTTAACTGCAAAAGAGAATGTTATGTTGCCCATGACTTTTCAGGGAATAGATGAAGATGAAAGGGAGAGAAAAGCAGAAGAACTATTGAAGATGATTGATTTGGGGGACAGAATGGATCACTATCCAAACCAACTTTCTGGGGGACAACAGCAGAGAGTTGCAATTGCAAGAAGTTTAGCAAATGATCCTGAAATGATTTTAGCTGATGAACCTACTGGAAATTTAGATTCAAAAACAGGAGAAATGGTAATGGGGTTTTTAAAAGAATTAAATGATAATGGGAGAACAATTGTCATGGTTACCCACGATTCAAAACTCGCACAGGAACATGCAAAGAAAATTTACTGGCTAAAAGACGGAAGAGTAGAAAAAGTTACTGTGAAAAAAGCAGGCAAGTGGGTTTTGGTTAAATAGATTGATTTGGGTTATGGTTAAGGAGCACTTTAAGCTGGCAAGCAAAAATTTAAAGAGAAGAGGAATTAGGAGTTGGTTAACCATGTTGGGAATTTTTATTGGTATTGCAGCTGTTGTTTCTCTGATTAGTTTAAGTGATGGCTTAAGAGGAGCTATAACTGGGCAGTTTGGGTCTCTTGGTTCTGACAAATTAACAATACAAAACGCAGGTACTGGGTTTGGGCCTCCGGGTTCTACATCTGTTGCCAAACTAAATAATCATGATATTGATATTATTGAAAAAGTTAATGGGGTGAATATTGTGGTTCCCAGGCTGATAAGAATGGTAAAGGTAGAATATAACGACGTGGTTCAATTCAAATATGCAGGATCCATCCCAGATGATAAACAACAGGTTAAGATGGTTATTGACTCTATGAATATTAAGATGCAGGAGGGAATGATGTTAGAAGCTGGGGAAACTGGTAAAGTTGTTTTGGGAAATGATTTCACTAAAACCGCAGATTTTGGGAAGGGGTTAAGAGAAAATGTAAAAATAAACATCCAGGGAAAGGATTTTAGAGTTAAGGGGATTATGCAAAAGCAAAGCAGTCTAATTACAAATGGAGTTATAATTATGTCTGAAAAAGATATGAAAGATATTCTAAATATTAGTGATGAAACTGATTTAATTGTTGTTCAAATAAAAAGTGGTGAAGATATTGAAAAAGTTGCTGCAGATATAAAAGAGGCCATGAGAAAAGATAGAAATGAAAATATTGGGGAAGAGGATTTTTCTGTTCAAACTCCAGTGCAAAGCTTGCAGGCAGTTGATACAATTTTGACAATAATAAATATAATTATTATTGGTATTGCATCTATATCTCTTCTTGTGGGAGGAATTGGGATTGCTAATACTATGTACACTTCTGTTTTGGAGAGAAGGAAGGAGATTGGAGTTATGAAAGCCATTGGAGCTAGAAATTCTGATATACTCTGGATATTTTTAATTGAAGCTGGTTTATTGGGATTAGCTGGAGGAATCATTGGGGCAGTAATAGGTTTGGGAGCTGCAATGTTAATTGCCATGGTCGCGAAGGGATTTTTGGGAGGGGTTGCATTTGATGTTGTGATATCTTGGCCCCTATTAATTTTTGCTGTTGCATTTGCATTTATACTTGGAGCTATCTCGGGGGTTACTCCTGCACTACAAGCAAGTAAATTAAGGCCAGTTGATGCTCTGAGGAGTTAATTGTAAAATGATAAAAGCGATAATTTTTGATGTTGGAGGAATTTTAGATAGTGCACACTGGAAGGCGGGACATTATGCATTGATGTGTAGGAAATTGGGATTAGATATAGGGGTGTTTGAAAAAGCAAGAAAAAAGCACATTGGATTAGCAAGAATAGGAAAAATAAGCACAAGAGAATTTTTTAAGAGAATGTCAAAAGAGCTGAATATGGGCTATGATAAATTATTTAACTGTTGGGCAGGTTGCAAAAGGAAGATTATGAGTAAGAACAAAGATGTTGAAAAAATAATAAAAAAATTACATAAAAATTATAAAATAGGTACACTAACTAATGTTATTGAGCTACATCACAAAATTAGAATAGAAAAAAGATTTTATGATATATTCGATTTTAATCTTTGCTCTTGCGTAGAAGGGTATGCAAAGCCAGATATAAGATTTTACAGGCTAATTTTTAAAAAATTAAAAAATATTAAGCCAGAAGAGATGATATTCGTAGATGACTGGCCCGGAGCAATGGCTCCTGCAAAGAAGCTTGGAATGAATACAATTGTATTCAAGAATGCAAAGCAATTACGTAGAGATTTAATAAAATTAGGAGTGAAAGTATGATTAAAGATTATTTTGTTTTAGCAGAGAAAAATCTTAAAAAAAGAAAGCTTAGAAGTTGGCTGACTATTATTGGAATTTTTATTTCAGTTGCTACGATATTTACACTTATTTCACTTTCTCTTGGATTAGAAAATGCAGTAAATGAACAATTTAAACAAATTGGAGTAGATAAATTTTTTATAACACCCAAGGGAACTGCGGGTGCACCGGGTTCTGGGGGGGCTGTAAAATTAAATGAAACAGATTTTAATGTTATCAAGAGAGTTTCTGGGGTAAAAGATGCAGTTTATATGTCTGCAGGAAACGTGAAAATAGAGTACTCTGGTAAACCTAGATACTATATGATTGCTGCGATTCCATGCGATGAAAACTCAATGCTGAGCTTAATACAAGAAGCTGGAAATTTAAAGTTAGACGATGGGGTATTTTTAGAAAAGGGGGATATGAAAAAAGTTGTGGTTGGTTCATTATATAAGGAAAAACAATTTGACAAGCCAGTTGAGGTAGGAACCACAATAAAATTAAATGGGGTTGATTTCAGGGTTAAAGGTATTTTAAAAACAGTTGGAAACCCTGCTGATGACCAAAATATCTACATGTGTTTTGATCAGTTTAAGGAATTGATGAATAGAAGCGATTATGATTATATTTACGTTCAAGTTCTCCCTGGAGAAAATTTAACAAAGATTGCAGATGATGTTACAAACAAACTGAGAAAGTCTAGGGGAGTTAAGGAGAAAACTCAGGATTTTTCTGTTTCCACCCCTGAAGAACTCTTAAATTCTTTTAAAAATATTCTAAATATTATAACTGTTTTCCTTTTGGGTATTGCTGGGATTTCTTTAATTGTTGGAGCTATTGGAATTGCTAATACAATGTATACTTCTGTTTTGGAAAGGAGAAAAGAGATTGGAGTTATGAAGGCAATTGGAGCTAGAAATTCTGATATTGTTTGGATATTTGTTGTTGAGTCTGGAATGTTGGGATTAATCGGAGGAGCAATAGGCATTGTTTTAGGAATGGGAGTTGGGAAAATAATTGAGTTTATTGCAATTAATTTTATAGGAACAAATCTTTTGGCTGTTGTATTCCCACTCTGGCTAATTGGTGCATGTTTAGGATTTGCATTCCTCATTGGTGCTCTATCTGGCATGTTTCCTGCTCTTGGCGGGGCTAAAATTCATCCTACAGAAGCTTTAAGGTATGAGTAAGTGTCTTGGATAACTAAATCACAATAATCTTTTTATAGCCAATCAAAGATAATCTATAATGGAACAAAGAATAATCTCGGAAGCCAAACCGGTTGAGGACCCGTTCGGGGACTATAGTGGCTTATGGTGTAGAACCGACCCTGATTCACCCACTGAGAGATTTAAGTGGTTTCTGGTTGTTGAACAAAAATCCACTGGCAAAAGAACAGTTGTAAATCCTGAAAAACCAGGAGAAGGAAGTAATAGCACTAGTTATTTTGAATTAATAGAAATGGTTAGATTTTTCCCAGAAGGATTACGAGCAAAGGTTCGTCAAGAATGGAGTGTCTGCCCCTCTGACGGCGTACTTCAAAATATAAAAAACATGAGAATGAGGCATTTGACAATTATGATCCCCAGAACAAATTTTCCACAATCTTATGCCCAAGAAAGAGATGCTTCAAAACTGGAAATTGCATCTAATATCCCTACACCAAACACTCAACAATATGTTGCAACAAATAGTTTTGGTGGATTATTAAAAGTGGGTTATTAATTTATAGAACAAATTATCTAACTAATAAATCTAACTATGCAACTTCTTCTTTTTGTTATTCTGGTATCTTCTGTAGAAAATGTAAACTACTACTAGGACAATTATAACCAATACCCATATCCATGTTGAGGATGATTTCTGCTGGGATTTTCTACCCTCAAAATAAGTTGGGTCAAAGTGAATTGTTGTATTTGTATGTCTTCTTACTCCTATCTTATCTGTATAAAAAAGATTTAGAAGCATATCACTCTCAACAGGAGTTACTTCAAAGTCAGTTGTAGTATATTCATTTGCATCTAAACTTCCAACGATATTTCTGTTGCTACCTTTAACTGTTACGTTTTTCTGTTCAGGTATTTCAATTGTTAGTGCATCTATGTTAGATTTCCCGGAATTTAATATTTGAATAGTTAAAATATTGGTAGTAAAATCGAAATTTTTTACATAGGCTTCAAAATTTGTTTTAACATTTTTTACATTAAGAGTAATTGAATTAGAAAGCAATACGCTATTATTTGATACACTATCTAGTTTGTAGTAAATCTTAAGAGGATTATCACCATCTATTGCATTTTCATCTACCCTGACCCTATATGGTATTAAAAGTGCATTTTGATAATCATAGACAAATGTTCCGCCCTGAACTCGCACTTCCGGGGAAGAGTTTGAATCAAAAGAAATTGGATACTGCTCTGGTAAAGTAAATACCATTTCTCCACAGGAAGGATTTTCTGCACCACTTACCTGAAGAACCAGTTTTACATATTCTCCAGGAACCGCTGGATATGGATCTTGACTTAAAAGAGAGAGCTGAAGACTGCAAGAACCTGCACTCACGAAGCCAACTAAAGATAATGTTAATAACAATAGTACAATCAAAACTTTTTTCATAAATAAGAAAAGAAGTTTTTATTTTTAAAGCTTTGTATTTTAAAATTGAATTTGTCTAATGGAAGAAGAATTTATAAACTACTCTTGTTTTAAGGTTATATGAAAAACAGAGAAATTGGATTAGGTATTGTAATTTTGGGTATTGCACAGTTCTTGATTACTTTGATAAGCATTATTTATCAATATGTCTATGGTGTTTATTCCATTACTTCTCTTTCCACAATTGCAGGAATTATATCTATTCTAGCTACTCCAGCTATTTTGCTTTTAATTGGAATATATATTATGAAAAATTAATAAAATCAAAAACATTAAAACCCTTATTAAATTAAGATATTTTTATTTTGTCGACGCAAAATTGCCACTTTTTATTGTTATATATTAAAGTAATAAAAATCAAGTGAAAAGATTTAAAAAGCAAGTAAGTCTAAAAAACTCAATTTAAAAAAGATGGCAGGAAAATGTGTTTATTGCAAAGGTGAAGTGCCCCACGAAAGGGCTATGGAAGTCTGCGACAGATGTGGAGTTAAGGTTTGGGGCGCTAAAATGTTTCAAGCAATTCTAGACAATACCAATAAAGAAAAAGAAAAGGGCAATATGGAACTCGGAAGAGTGTCAGAATCCTAGTTTTGAGGAGTAAAAAGATTTTTAAATGGACTTTTTCTTGCATTATAGTAGAAATAATCTCTACGGCCTTTTGAAAGATTATGGCAAACCACGAACTTGGCGGAAATATAGTGCTTTCCAATTTTGAGTTAGATGAACAAGAGATGATAATAGCGAAAAAACTAATTGGAAACTTCGCAAATAAGATAAGGAATATGGTGGAGTACGACGAGCTAAAAGTTGAAATGAAAACACATTTAAAGGGTAAAAACAAACATTTTGAAATAAAGACAGACCTATATTTCAAGGGAAATGTTGCTTCTGCAGAATCGCAGAATATAAATCCGTTTGTTGCGATAAACGAGATCATGAAGAAAATACTAAAAGAAACAGAACACAAAATAAAAAAAGGAAAATAAAATGAAAGGAAAACAAATAAGAAATCGGGGAAAAACAAGATTTAGTGACTACTTTAAGAAATTTTCAGATGGAGATAAGGTTGCTCTTGTTAGAGAATTAGGGTTTGCATGTTCTTTCCCTAAGAGAATTATAGGAAACACTGGAGAGGTTATAGGAACCAGAGGAAGCTATAAAATTGTCAAAGTTCTAGATGGAGACAAAATAAAAACCTTTATAATACATCCAATACACTTAAAGAAATTAAAACCTTCACCAGCAAAGACTGCAAAGGGAAAAAACACTAAAAAATGATAAGAAAATCCACACCACTAACATTGGCAGAAGTTTATGACCTAGTTGGAAAAGGCGAAAAACAAGATGCGGTTAAGAAATTTATAAAACAATTTTCAGAAACTAGTGTAAAAAAAGCTACTGAAATGAAAGAAGAACTTACAAAATTAGACCTAATTAAACTTAAAGAAGACTCTATTGTCAAAATTATTGACATGATGCCTATAGATGCTGCAGATTTAATAAAAGCAGTGCCTGGTGTTTCTTTTGATCAAGATGAAATTACTAAAATACTGGAAGTTGTCAAAAAATACTAAAGAACATGGAAAAAGAAGAATATGCAATTGTGTTAGATTACCTGCCTTATGGCTATCCCTTGGAAAAGAAGATGATTCCGATGGTCCAAGCTATAGGTAAGAAAAATTTTACTTTGCTTCAAATTGTTCCTAGAAGAGGAACCACTTTTGAACTAAAGGAAGAAGTATATATTGGAGAAGGCAAGAGAGACAAGGTTTTATACATCTTGGGAAGATTGCCCAGGGAAAAATTAACTGAAACTGCAAAGGGACAGTTAAATGAATTTGTAGAAAAGATCGTCAATGAAGATGAAAAAAGATTTGTTGACTTTTTTAACAATGCACAAGCTATAAATACCCGTCTTCATCAATTTGAACTATTGCCAGGATTTGGAAAGAAGCACACCAAGGCTATATTGGATTCAAGAGACGAAAAAAAGTTTGAATCTTTTGAGGATATCAAAAATAGAGTTGCTGGTGTTCCTGACCCAAAGAAAGCAATTGAGAAAAGAATAATAGAAGAATTAACAGAAATACAGAGGAATAATCTGTTTATACATTAAAAATGGCAGCAGAAAAAATGTCAGCGGAAGCGTTTGACAAAAAACAAGATGAGAAAGAAGCTAAGAAAGCTAAATTTGTAAAACCAGAAATAAATCTGGAAGATGTAAAGTTAATTAGAGTTCTAGGAAAAGATATACCGGGAAACAAAAAGGTTTATCACGGGCTTACATATATTAAAGGTATTTCTTGGAATTTCGCTAATGCCATTTGCAAGAAATTAAATTTAGATAAAAAGAAGAAAATTCAAGATTTAACAGAAGCTGAAATTAAAAAAATAACTGACTTTATAGTTGCACCATCTGTACCTGAATTTTTATTAAACAGAAGAAGAGACTATGATACTGGAGAAAATAAGCACCTGAATGGTTCTGATTTAGATTTACAGAGAGACTTTGATATTAAGAGATTAAAGAAAATCAAAGCATATAAAGGAATAAGACACTCTGCAGGACAACCAGTAAGAGGACAGAGAACAAAATCACACTTCAGATCAAATAAAAAGAAATCTGGTTCGGGCGTAAAGAAAGGAGGAGCTGCTACTTCAAAGAATACTGCTGCAGCTGTAAAGAAGTAAAATGGGAGACATTAAGAGAAAAAGAAAGAAGTATACAGCCCCAAGAAAGGCTTTTGACAAGGCAAGAATAGAAGAAGAAAACAAGATTGTTGAAAAGTATGGATTAAAAAAGAAAAGAGAAATCTGGAAAGCAGCTTCTACAATATCATTATTAAGAAAGAGAGCAAAGTCATTAATTCCTAGATCTGATGCTGAAAAACAGAAATTTTTTGAAAAGTTACAGGGAACAGGATTTAAGGCGAGTAACATTGCAGATGTTCTTGGTTTGAAAACAGAAGATTTATTAGAACGAAGATTACAAACTTTTGTAGTAAAGAAAAACTTAGCAACAACAATGAATCAGGCAAGACAATTAATTGTACACAAACAAATAATGGTTAATGGAAACATTGTTAATGTTCCATCCTTTGTTGTTTCAACTGATTTAGAAAATAAAATAGCACTAAAGGCAAAAACAGAAAAAATTGCTAAAAAAGAAATTAAAGTAGGAGAAGAGCAATAATGGAAGAAAAAACAGGAATAATTTACATTTATACTAGTTTCAACAATACAATTGCACAAATAACTGACTTAGCAGGAAACACACTAGGCAGAGTTTCTGGAGGACAAATTACAAAGCACGACAGACTTAAGGCTAATCCTACAATTGCTATGTTTATTGCAAAGAGGCTTGGAGAAATTGCTAAAGAACAGGAAATTAATTCTTTATATGTTAGAATAAAAGCTCAGACAGGTTCAACAGGACCAGGCCCAGGAGCTCATGCAGTTGTAAGAACATTGACAAAAGAAGGTTTCAAAGTTATAAGCATTGCAGATATAACTGCTATTCCTCGTGGAGGACCTAAGAAGAAGGGCGGTAGAAGGGGCAGAAGAGTCTGATGACTCATCTTCCAATCGCCTTGGGGCGAGAGGTAGAAGGGTATAACTTTATAAATAAAACTTTAGATAAATAAATATGATAAAAACAATACAAAAAACACCAGAGAAAGTAGTATTCATAAGTGATATGGATATTAGTTTGGCTAATTCCATAAGAAGATCAATAAATGAGATTGAAGTTTTAGCTATTGATGAAGTTGAAATTTATAAAAATGATTCTGCCTTATATGACCATATTATTGCTCATAGATTTGGATTAATTCCTTTGAAAAATCAGAAATTAAAAGAAGGGAAAGAACTTCAATTAAAACTACAGGTTCAGGGCGGAGAAGTTTTAGCTAAGGAACTTGGAAGTGATGTTGTATATCCTGAAATGCCAATTGTCACACTTGAAAAAGATCAAGAATTAGAAGTTGTTGCTAAAGCCAGAATGGGAAAAGGAAAAGAACATGCTAAGTTTTCACCTGGAATTATGTATTATAGACACTTGAATAAAATTGAAATTGCTAAAGAGGGAGAAAAACATTCTGAGTTAGCGGAATTATATCCTGAGGTTTTTGAATTTGAAGGAAAATTAAAAGTTAAGAATGAATGGGCTTCTGTTCTAGAAGAAGACGATGTTAAAGAATTTAAGGGTGTAGCAATAAAGCCAACAGAGCAATTAGTTTTCTTTATAGAATCCTGGGGACAAATTGATGCTGAAGATATTTTCAATGAAGCAGTTGATGCTGTAAGTAGTAATTTAACTGAGTTATCAAAAGAGTTAAAGTAAGAAGAGTTCTGATGTTTTAAAATGGGAAATAATGCATTAATTAAAGCAGTAACAGATGTTGATTTACCATTTGAAATTACCGAACCAAGTGTTCTTAATGAAATAATAGCAAAAAAGCCGTCTGTAGTCTCTGAAAGACAACTGGTGTCCTCGGAGGAAATATTAATATCTTATAAATTTGCTAACTGTCAAGCAATTGCTCTTTTAGGAAATCGTATTGGAGCATTAGCTCATAATGTCTCTGGGGATAACCCTCAAAATAGCCTAACCGGGGAAAGAACAAATAAAGAAGAAAGAAGGGAGGATCCTAGGATAATATTCCCAAATAGAAACAACACTTTAGCATTTCATATATATTTAATCAATAATTATCAATGGTCTGAACAAATTATTAATGAAGCATTAAAACAAATTCGAATCAACCACATATATCACCTCCCTATTAAATCTCGAGTTGAAAATCATCCCACACTGAGAAATGTTGCACTAGACGTACCTCAAAGGAAATTATATATTTTCCCAATTGATTTTGATTATGGCATTTGTCTTCCTATTGATAAAATTGTGAGACCAAATACTTAAAAAGGAAATCCATCCTTCTATATAATCACGTGAGGGGGTACCGAAGTGGTCTAACGGGCGAGATTAAGACTCTCGTGGCTTCTGCCTTCAGGGGTTCGAATCCTCTCTCCCTCATTAGCAGATTGAATAATCTGCTGTCGAGATGATTCTAATGCTATTCTACAGATCAGGGGTCGAGCAAAGAGGCTTTCAATAAATATTTCAGACTAATTTGAAAATCGGAAAGAGCTCTTTGCGAGTAGAATCCTCTCTCCCTCATTGAGGATTTGTAAATCTCAATAAAATTAACCAACCAATATCTTTATAAATACCAAATCTAAGGATTTATATCTGCGAGTGAGGAAACGAGCGATAGCAGGTAATTATCTCCTGGGAGATAGAATTTTACAATGGAAATCAGTAAAACAAAAATAGATAAAAGAATGCAAAGAAAAACAAATCCTTATTTAGTTGAAACCATAAAAGCATTAAAAAGAACAAATACTGAAATTGCTAAAATCCTAGTAATGCCTAAGAGAAAATGGCTTTCTATGAATTTAGAAGAAATCGAAAGAAAGGTAGCAAGTGGAGATAAAATCCTTGTGCCCGGAAAGGTTTTAAGCTCTGGAAATTTATCAAAGAAGTTAAAGATTGTTGCTTGGTCTATTTCAGACAAGGCAGAAGAAAAACTTAAAGAATCAAAAAGCGAATTTGTTTTGCTTGTTGATGAAATGAAGAAAAATCCTGAATTAAAAGATTTGAAGGTATTGAAATAATGGAAACAATAGTAGTAGATGGAGAGAATGCAGTTGTTGGAAGAATGGGAAGTTGGGTAGCTAAGCAACTATTGAAGGGAGATAGTGTTGTAATATTAAATGCTGAAAAAGCAATTGTTTCTGGTGATCCTGGGGAAAATATAGCTGATATTGTTGCATTGAGAGATAAGGGTGGAAGCTCACAAAAGGGACCACAGATATCTAGCTTGCCTGACAGAATGTTAAAAAGAATGATTAGAGGAATGTTGCCTTTTGATAGAACTAGAGGAAGAGAAGCTTGGAGAAGATTAAAGTGTTATACAAGTTATGCTAATGATGTAAAAGAAAAGAATGGAAAGAAATTCTTTGATGGAAAGTTGCCTGCTAAATATGTAACAATTAAACAAATCTGTGAATTACTTACCAAATGAGCTTTATAACTTCTGGAAAAAGAAAAACTAGTGTTGCAAAAGCAACAATAAGAGAAGGAACCGGGAAAGTAACAATAAATAAAAAACCAATTGAATTTTTTCCACAATTACAGCAACTTGAATTACAAGAACCATTAGTTATTGCTAATGATGTTCTAGGAAAAATAGATTTTGATATTTTAGTTAATGTTCATGGTGGCGGAATGGCTTCCAGAGTTGAGGCTTCAAGATTAGCTATTGCAAGAGCAATTATTGCATTTTCAAAATCAGATACACTTAAACAAGCTTATTTACAATATGATAAGCATTTACTTGTAGCTGATACAAGAAGAAAGGAAGCTTACAAGCCAGATGATTCCAAGGCAAGAGCTAAGAGACAGACATCTTACAGATAACATGACTGATTCCAGTAGTTGGGTTGATAAGGAAGGATATTCTTTAGACGCAAAACAATTTTATGATGTAGACCCCTATTCAACTCCGCATATTTTAACAGAGTTAACAGGGCAAGGTGCTGTGTTTGAAAATTTTCGTGGAGAAAGAGACACGCTTAACCAAAGAGATGTTGCTCATAGAGTTAAAAAATATACCCCAGAAGAAGCAAGAAAATTAGTAAGAGATTGGCCAGATAGCCTAAAAAATGAACTTGTAAATTTTGTTAATGCAAATTTAGATAAGTGGGGACTATAGGTAAGTAACTTGCTTGATTTTTCAATTATTTTCTTTCCAGCTCCAATAATTATCTCTACCTATTACAACATGGTCAAGAACTGCGATTTGCAAAAGATCTCCTGCTTCTATTATTTTTTCTGTTATGTCTCTATCCTCTTGACTGGGGGATGGGTCTCCGGAAGGATGATTATGAATTAGAATTAGTCTAGATGCTGAGTTTCTAATTGCTGGCTTAAAAATCTCACGTGGGTCAATTATTGCTGCGTCTATTATTCCCTTTGAAATTGTCTCTTGTCTTATTATATTATTTTTATTGCTCAGAAGAAGAACTATGAAGTTTTCTTGCTTTTCTTCTTTTAGTCTTTCTTTAAATAAATTAAAGACGTCTTTTGCAGAAGTTATTTTTACAACTGGATTTTCAATTGCTGAAATTCTTTTATTTAATTCTGAAATTGCAAGAAGCTGTATTGCTTTAGCTGGGCCAATGCCATTTATTTCCTGAAGTTCTTTTAGAGAGCAATTGAATAATTTGTCTAGACCAAATTGAGAAATTAACCTGTTTGACATGTCAATTACGTTTTCATTTATTGTACCTGTGCGGAGAATTAGTGCGAGAAGTTCTGCGTCATTGAGAGCTTCGGGTCCTTTTAATAAAAATCTTTCTCTTGGTCTGTTTTCTTTAGTGATATCTAGGATTTTCACGTTTTTATTAGATTATTGTGCTTAAAATGTTTTTTGGTGTGTGGTGAGGGGGTTTACAAGGTTTTTTATAACTTAAAAATATCTACTAATATGAAATCAAAAGAAAGTATCTTACGAGAAAAATACAATTTTGTTATTAATCATTTTTCAAGTGAAAGGTATAACCTGGTGTTTCAGATATTCAAACAAGTTTATGCAAGTAATGAGATGCTATTAAGACGAAAACAGTTTGCACAGTGTACTCTTCAGAACAGAATTTTGATAAAACTTCTGCTTGAAGCAGGATTCAAAGAGGGAAATATTGAAAAGAAGTGGAGACCATTCTGGGGAATCCACCAATATCTTATTATTAATACTGGGAAAAAGAAATTTTTAGTTGACCCTTTTTTTAGAAAACTTAAAAAGATTAATTAAGTAAGTTGTTCGGTGTGTCGGAAGAGTATAATAATCTTTAAATATCTTATTTTCTAGCTTGAGTTATGTTTGAAGAATATTGCGATAATTATGAACGGGTCAAACCCCTTCTAGAAACGCCGTTGGCTAAATCTAATTCAAGCAAGAGGTATAATGCAGATAAGCTCCCTACTCCGAAAGAAATTGCATATCATATTTGTACTGGAGATTTTTTCGCGGCATATTGGGCAGAGCACCATGCTGAAGAACCGCTAAAACTTGAAGTGCTAAGAATTCTCCAGAAAGGAACATTGGTAAAAGCAGTGAAGGAACATAACAGAAGAGCGAATGAGGAATTGCATCAAATTAGCAAAAGGTTTCAGGTAGAATTGGAAACTTTGAGTCCTCAACAATGGCTATACCAGGAAGGTTCTCCTGAATTGGATGAACTTAGAGAAAAGATTAAGGAGCTTGAAAGAAGAGAAGAGGCTGAATTTTTAAGTCATAGGACAGCCCCATTTGATTTAGAATCTGTGGTTGTTGGTTAGGATTACTTCTTCGCCAAACCCCACAGTGCTTCAAAATAATTTCTAAATGAATCTGCGACTGATTTATCTTCTATAAGTGTGGCGCAGAGTGCGCCCCAGATGAATGTGGCGACTTTGTTGCCATAGACAACGGTTGTTGTTGGGGAGAAGAATTTTTCTTCGAGATATTTTATCTGGCTGGAAGGGGAAGCTTTAATGAGATTTATTCCATGTCTTGTGAGAAGTCTTTCTTTCATGTTGTTGTGTTTGACGTCTCTTAGGAATTGTTGAATGTAAATTGGAAATAAATCTTGAAACTGGGCTTCTTCTCCGAAAACATCGTAGTCTTTTTTCTCGTGGAGAATGTCTTTAAGGATTGTTTTTATTCCATCCTTTCCCTGGAAGAGTTTGACCTTTGTTTCCTCTGGCTTTGATTCTTTTATTCTCTTTAGTTCTGGGAGAAGTTTTTCTACCTCTTTCTGGACATCTTGAAGATAATCGGTTATCCGGTCAGGACTTGAGGCAGAGAAATATTTTATCTGGTTGAGTTCGTGGGATGAAACAAGTCCTTTTTCTATTAGTCTCTTTAGGGTATCATAGATATGGGTTCTGTTTAGGTTTGTTTTGTCTGAAACAAATGAAGCTGTGCTCGAGCCATTCTTCAGAAGGGCGAGGTAGACATCGATTTCTGCTTTGTTCAGGCCGAGTTTTTCTAGCGATGAGGTTTCCATGGATTTATGGAGAGTTTAGACTATTTAATATTATTGTTCCTTTAGGAACAACAAAAGGTTATCTAGGGTTACGTTGTTATTGAGTTATGGCAAACTGGGACAAAATTAAAGATAGAATAGGAAAAACTTGTTTGGGAATTAGTATTGCCGGGTTGGTCGGTGTAGCTGCAGCAATAGGAGACCTTGAATACAATAAAAACAAAAGAGGGCCTCCGCCAAGATATCCTGATAGATTGGGGCAATTGCAATGTTTAGCTAGCCAAGCAAATTATTTTTATTGGTCTCAACGAAGATTTTTTAATGAAAACAAGGAAAGAATGGATCAGTTGGGCATTGCTCAAGATTATTACAAAAAATTAGAAGAAGATCGTAAAAAATTAGAAGATAGGTTAAACTCCGAAATAGAAACGGAGCTAAAAACTCCAGAAGTGGCTACCTACCGGGACAAACTTGGAAAATATAATAATACTCCCGAAGCAAAAAGAATTGGTGTTGATGCTTGGATATTTCAGTTGGGATTTGTGGTGTTTGGTCTAGGGATGCCCGGTGCGATTCATTATTTGGTAAACTTAACAGATGATAAGTTGAAACAGCTAAAATAATTACTTCCCGTTCTTCCACAAACTATAAAAGAAATCGCGGTATCTTTGATAGGTTTCTTCTGAATGAATAAGGATTGAAGTGATGTGGGATTTCCCAGATATGAGGAGGACGTGGTCTTTGAAGATGCCAATTCTTGAGGGGAAGGAGAATTCGGTGAACTTTAGTTCCTGGCCCTGAAGAGTTGGGAGATAGTCTTTTTGCATAATCTGCTTTTGTGCGGAGTTGACAAGGAGTTTTGTTTTAATCTTGGCTTGCTTTCTCTGGAGATTGAAGTTGTTGTAGAATATTTTGAAGGATTCGTCATTCATGTCTTCAAAGGGAGAGATGTAGACAAGATATTCTTCTCCTTTGTTCAAACGGAGAACTTTTCTTAGGGCAGTCTTTAGTCCTTCTTTGCCTTCAAAGAGAGTTGCTTCTTCTTTTTTTGTTGAGTTCTGGAGAGATTTCAGTTTGGGCATGAGAGTTTCGACTGATTTCTTTTTTTCTTCTGCTAGGTCTAGGAGAGATTCAGGTTCTGAAGCCTGGAAGAAACGGGTTTTATTTTTTATTATGAAACTTGCGAGGCCCTTGGAGATTAGTTTGTTTAGAATTTCATAGATCTTAGAGCTGGGGACTTTGGATTTTTTCACGATATCTCCAACTGAAGAAGAGCCCAGCTCAAGAAGAGAGAGGTAGACATCTATTTCTCTGTTGGTCAGCCCGAGGTTTTCTAGTTCATTTATCATACCCCTAAAGGGGTAGAATGGATATAAAAGGGTTTCTATTGTTTACTCTTGAAAGAGTTCTTGATAAATAAAACATGGGAAAAATAACACTAATTGAAGGAACCTATAGGGGAATCCCGCCACCTCGCGCGACTCTCGGAGAGGGAGACTCAACCATGGTCCTACCAAGAAAGATGATTGGAAAGGATTTGTCTGATTGCATAATCAACGCAGCAAGAAATTCGGAGTGTGATATTGATTTAACTCAACACAGATTTAATACAGAAACAGGATATCAACCCGGAAAAGACGGAGTAGAGGTATCTCATAAAACTTTAGATGTTTTTGATTTAAGACTGCACGATTTTTGGAAACCTGCAGTTCTTGCAGCTGTAAGTTTAATCACTGGAGCAGTAGCTTATTCCTTAGCCAGGCTAACCAATACCCCTACCTCGGAGAGTTTAGTAATTGGTAGTACCTTTGGAGGATGGCTTGTGCCTGTTTCTTTCTTGGCTGGAAGGTATCATACTGCATTTACTCGAGTAGATCACGATGTAGAGTATTCTGAGATTAAATTGTATGAATCTTCCCTTTTGAAATTCAGAAATGAAAAGAAATTTGGACCTGCTCTTGAAAAATTCACTTCTCTTCTTTATAGAGAAATAAAGAGGAGATGAAAATGACAAGAAAAATATACAAACAATTAGAGGGGCAAGTAATGGAAATAGCCAGAGTTCTAGACATTAAATCTAGAAAAAAACAAGAAACAAGAGAAAGTAGACTCGCTTCAATTAATCTCTTATGTGAATATGATTCGAATGTATTGTTAAATGCTCAAAATTTATCTGCAGAAGAATTAAGTAATCTTTTAACTCTAG
>Ga0247841_10006862_pt1 | contig 17255 bp, 10 predicted proteins | sample LaCruzMarch2015__2_FD_192410 | JGI IMG/M metagenome (GOLD analysis project Ga0247841, IMG submission 192410) | Freshwater microbial communities from meromictic Lake La Cruz, Castile-La Mancha, Spain - LaCruzMarch2015_18m | ecosystem: Environmental > Aquatic > Freshwater > Lake | place: Spain... | reverse complement strand
GAAAGAGTATTTGTAACATTTTTACCAATATAAATAATAGATGTATAATTTGCAGAAGCTCCATCACCCAAAGAATATACAGCCATAGGTAAATCATATTTTGTATTAATCCAAAAGGATATTGAAGCAGGTTGTTGAAAATTTAGATTTGATACATAGTTGCTTAAATCAATATAATCACTAACACCATTGAAGGTAAATGCACTATTTGCATTTCCAAATCTATCCATGGATAATGTAGTTCCATAAACTGTACCATTGTAACCATTACCACTCATATCATTGGCATTGCCTGAAAAAGGATAATAAGCGACTAACCCGTTTGTTGGTACCTGTGCAAAAGCATTAATTGATAATGCTAAAATTGCAATTGTAATAATTCTTTTCAATTTAATTACATTTTTTATACAAAAATAAAAAATAATATTTTTAAAAACAAACCTATATACATTTTCAGAGAACAAAATATAATTAATTAACTTATAAATAAATATGTTATTGACAATTTAAATTAGATATTATGCCAAAACAACAGTTTGTATAAAGCTGTTGAAAGTTAGAAATAATAAAATAATATTATTTCCCGTGTTTTTAAGAGGTATTCTTTTGCTGCCTCCTCTTGCCAGGGCAAACGCATTAAAAATTTAACACAGATAATAGATATTGATTGTCCCACCCAGCTTTCAGCCTCTTACCTCTGACACTTCTTTTTGAGGATTTTTCATTTTTAATAAGATTTAGAGCCATTCTCAATATTACAGAAAAGTTTTCTGCTGCATTCAAATACCTTTTTCTGCTCTTGTCTTCATTGAAAGAAACGTCTAGTTGCCAATGCAGTTTATTTTCTATACACCAATGATTTCGAATCATTAGACCTATTAATTGAGGATTTGCTTCAAGATTGCTAATGTAGTACCTGGTTTCCTTTTGTATAGCAGAAGTTGCTTTTATAAATCTTTCGCTATCTATCTTGACTATGGTTTTTAAATTTTTCCATGAACCAAGTTTCGTAATATGGTTTAGATCATCTATTACTGTACAAATCCTGGTTTCAACTCTACCATGACCGCTATCAATATCTTCAAACTTCTTTTGTTTTTTTACTGATATAAAACGGAATGAATCTATAATGTTTGAGTACAATTCCTTTTGGTTTTCTTTTACTGCAAGAATGTAATCAGCTTTTTGTTCTAATATTGATTCTGCAATTTTTGTCTGACAGCCCATTGCATCAATTGTTACCGTACAGCCCTCTATATCAAGAATCTTAAGAAGTTCTGGAATTGCTGTTATTTCATTTGATTTTTGGTCAGTTTTTATTTGCCCAAGCACTAAATTGTTTGCAGAAGCAAATGCACTGACCATGTGAATTGCTGATTTATTACCTTCTTTACGTGAGCCTCTTATTGTCTTTCCATCAATAGCAACTACTCCTTTTATATTCTTGCAAATATCTTGAACCCATGATAAAAAATGTTTTTCAAATATCCCTGATTTTAATCCTGAGAAAAACCGATTAATTGTATCATGGGATGGAATGCCATGTTTTAAATCTATAATTTCTTTTAGAAATTCTTTTTTCATGATACCAAATTCTTCAATATCATCCCAAGTATCTGCACCGCATATTACAGCAGCAATTGTTATAAATACTATAGTTTCAGATGAATGTATTTTTTTTCTGTTCATTCTAAAATCAGGTAAAGAATGTGCAAATTTAAGAATTTTATTATCTCTTTTTATCATATAATTATCTGTTAAATAGATAAATATATGATATATTTGTTAATTAAACAAATATATATGTCTGATTACATGATAGTTATTAACAATTTATTAACAATTTTAATGCGTTTGCCCTGCTCCTCTTGCAGGTATAATTGCTAATTTCTTTATTTATTTACAAATTCTAAAACTTTTTCAATTACAAAATTTTGTTCATCATTGGTTAAATCCGGAAACATCGGCAAACTCAAACAATGTTCATAATAATTTTCAGAAATTGGGAAATCTCCTTTTTTCCAGCCCAATTGCCTGTAATATGGTTGTAAATGAACAGGGATATAATGTACCTGGGCAAAAATATTATTTTTTCTTAAATAATTATATAAACCAAGTCTGTCTTTAATTTGGATTATATAAAGATGATAAGCATGTCCTGTCAGTTTAATGTTTTCAGTTGTTGCTTTTCCTAAAATTATATTAGTATTTTTAAATGCATCATCATATTTTTGAGCAATTTCTCTTCTCCGAGAAAGGTTGGATTTTGCTCTGTTAAGTTGGCTGACACCAAGTACTGCATGAATATCGCTTAACCTGTAATTGAAACCAAGGTCTTGCATTTCATAGTACCATCCACCATCTTGTTCGGGATTAATAGTTTTGAATTTTGATGAGATTTTTGTAATGCCATGAGTTCTGAGTAATAATAATTTTTCATACAATTGTTTATTATTAGTCGTAATCATCCCTCCTTCGCCTGTGGCAATGTGTTTAACAGGATGAAAAGAGAAAATAGCAAGATCTGCGAAATTTCCGTTTCCACAAAATTGCGTGTTGCCTTCTGAATCAATAAAAAAGCCACCGGGTGCATGACAGGCATCTTCAATAATCCACATATTATATTTATCTGCCAGATATTTTATTTTTTCTAAATCAATTGCATTACCTGCGAAATCAACAGGAACTATTCCTTTGAATGTGCCTTTAGGGTTTGATTTTAAAAGAGATTCTAATTTGTTAATGTCTAATAAATATGTATCTTTATCTATATCAGTAAAAGAAATTTCTCCACCGCAATAAAGTACGCAATTTGCACTTGCGACAAATGTTATTGGAGTTGTAATTACTTTATCTCCTTTTGATACATCAAGAGCTAAAGCACAAAGATGCAAAGCAGCAGTGCCATTTGCAACAGCAACAGCATATTTTGCCCCGATATATTCAGCAAACTTTTTTTCAAATTCTTCAACTTTTGGTCCCTGGGTGAGAAAATCCGATTTTAAAACTTCTGCAACAGCATCAATATCATCCTGATTAATATTTTGCCTGCCGTAAGGTATTGATTTCATCTATTATAAGCTTAAAATATTAATTAATCAATCTTAATTTTTTTAAATGCATCTATGTAACTTTTAGAACTTGCATTAAGGATTTCGGCATTTTTGCTTTTTGAATAATCAAGCAATAAAAAATAGCTTTTAAAAGCAAGATACCATTTTCTGAACATATCATGAATTTTAAATTCAACTGCCCCCAATTTATGCATTGAACCAACCACTTTTACTTTGTCATAAAAATGCTCATGATTAACCGTAACCTGGTTGTTTTCATTAACTTTTAATTCTTCATGCCATGAATGATCTGCACCGAAAATTATTATTTTTTTATAATTCAAATTCAGCCCGAGATAAATACTTGGAACTAAAACATTATGAGGTCTCATTATTCCTAAGTTATACTTGTATGCAAAATGTGTAAAACACTTAAATCCTTCAACAGGAGTAGCATTAAAATAGTGTATATGGATATTAGTATTTGTTTTAAACTGAGATTTCCAGAATTTAGAATGGCTTGCGGCAACCGGTATAAAAATATGAAGTTCCCAGTCGGTTTCTTTTTCAATAATATCAAATAGGTTTTTACGCCAGGGAATATGTGCTTCTGTTGGGGGAATTTCCAACCAGAATTCAGGTGCAGAAAGTGTATAATATTTAGGCTTATAAATTTTATAATATTCAGAAAGTGCAAATCCGTTTACACACATTAAAGTCTTATTTTTAAAATAGTTTTCATGTTCTTTAAAAGAAGTTCTTAGAGACGGGCCATTTCCAAGAATTATAAGTTCTTCATTAATTGATATTTGCGGTTTATAGCGACTAATAAAAATTTTACTCTTTAAAATAATTTTAATTAAAGAGAATAATGATAAAAACAAATTTTCTATGAAATATTGAAAGTTAGTCATTCCGATTTTAAGTATATATTTTAATTACAATTTTTTAAAGTTAAAAAAGCCGTATTAATATTTTTCAAAATTATAAAATTATTTGTTATCATATAATGTTTTAATATCTTTGGGGTAATATTGAGATAATTACTTTATGATATAAAGCTAATCAGATTTGACAAGCTAAGTATCATATTATTGCATAAATGTAAACAAATTCAACAAGATAAGTATATGATAACAAAAACATAAAGTATGAAAAGAAAAATTTTAAAACTTACTGCTTTAATAATAATAAGTATATTGATAAACTCTTGTTCATCAATGTATATACCTTCAATAACAAATATTCCGTTATTGGAATCTAAAGGAGAAAAACAAATTGAATTAACTGCAAGTACAACAAGTCTTCACTTATCCGGAGATTACGCATTTTCTAAAAAATATGCTATTATGGTAAATGGAAGTTTGTCTTATGGTAATATGACAAACTATTATGATATTTTTTGTGAAAAAAAAGATCGTAATGGTTATTGGGATGAAATAGGAAATGGTGAGTTTTCACATAGATATGGTGAATTAGGAATTGGACGATATAATAAGTTACCTAATAAATTAAAATTAGAAGTGTATATAGGCTTTGGATATGGACAGGCAGACGATAAAAGGAGTTTTCGTGATACAGGGGTTGTGAAATATGTTCTGAAATATAATGCGAGTTATTATTTAGGTTTTGTACAATTAAATTTCGGGAAATCATATCGTAGATTTGATTGGGGTTGGGCTTTACGATTAGGATATTCATGCTTTGATTATGCTTATAATGATGTTAATAGAGATTATAGAGGACATTATGACCTTGTTTTTCAAAAAATAAAATTTAATCTGTACCATTATGAAAATATGGTTTTTTTGAGAGTTGGTGGAGATAAGCTTAAAGGCGTCGTTCGTATAGGATTATCTAATGCGTTACAAAAACAATCATTTAAGGATATTGATTTATATAAGGGAATTCTTCGTGGTAATGTAAATACAACGAATATTCTTTTATCTGTTGGATTAAATTATAAATTCGGAATGAAAAAATGGAAAGAATAGAAATTTATTCAAGCAAGAAAAAATCAATTTTACTTCTAATCGGCTCCTTGTTTTTTGTAGTTATGGGAATTTATATGTTCATAAATGCTGAAACTTTTACAAGTTATAAAGCAAGAAGCCTAATTTTTGTAAAAGGACTTGGAATAGTTTCAGTATTATTTTTTGGACTTGGAATATTTGTTTCAATAAACCAATTAATTAAAAACCAATTAATTCTCATAATTGACAAAAAAGGACTTAATGTAACTCCGAACAAATCTCTTGATGATAGGATAGAATGGAAATATATTGCAGGTTTTTCAGAATTGAAAATTCATAACCAAAAATTCATAATAATTGATGTAATTAATGCAGATTTTTGGATTGAAAAAGAAGATAATGGAATTAGAAAAAAAATAATGAAGCTCAATGTCAATAATTATGGTTCACCATTTAATCTTTCTACAAACTCAATGCAAATTAATCATACTGAACTTGTAAAGATTTTAAACGAATATTTGAATAAATACAAGCCTAATTTATAGTATAAGAAAAATTGGAATCAACATAAGTTCTGATTTCTTTACGCAAATCATCAACAGAAAGCCATTCGGTGTTTGTTCCTGAATTATATTTAAAACCTTGTTCGACTAATTTTGCTTTATAATGATTTAAATAAATATTTCTTTTAGCATCAGAAGTTGAAGGTAAAATTGCATAATATTTGCCAATTTCAATAGTATTTAGAGCATCTGTTTCAGTAATCATTTCTTCATGTAATTTTTCTCCCGGTCTTATACCCACTATTTCCTGTCTGCAATTAGGTGCAATTGCAGTAGCCATATCGGTAATTTTGTATGAAGGGATTTTAGGAACAAAAATTTCTCCGCCAATAGCATGTTCAAGAGCAAAAAGCACAAGTTCAACTCCGTATTCTAATGAAATATTGAATCTTGTCATTTCAGGATGAGTGATTGGCAGAATGCCTTCTTTACGTTTGTTAATAAAAAAAGGAACGACCGAACCCCTTGAGCCGATTACATTTCCATATCTTACAACTGAAAATTTTATATCTTGTTTGCCTTTAATATTATTTGCAGCAACAAAAAGTTTATCAGAGCATAATTTTGTAGCACCGTAAAGATTAATAGGTGCAGCTGCTTTATCAGTTGATAATGCAACAATATGCTGAACATTAGTTCCAAGTGCAGCATCTATAATATTTTGTGCACCAAGAATATTTGTTTTTATAAATTCCATAGGATTATATTCAGCAGCAGGTACTTGTTTAAGAGCAGCAGCATGAATAATTATATCTATTCCCTGGCATGCACGTTTAAAACGTGGATAATCTCTAACATCTCCAATAAAATAACGGATACATTCGTATTTGGAATTTGGAAAATCCTGGCTCATTTCAAATTGTTTAAGCTCGTCCCTTGAATAAATAACTAAACGCTTTATAAGAGGGAATTTTTTTAGTACAATTTCAACAAATTTTTTTCCGAATGATCCTGTTCCACCGGTAATTAATATTGATTTTCCGTTTAAATCCAAATTTGAAATATCCATATATTGAATGAGTTAATAAATTTTATGTAAAATTAAGATAATAAATTCTTAATATTCAAATGTTCTGAAATAATTTTACTAATTTTTTCAATTGCAATTCTTTCCTGTTTCATTGAGTCCCTATAACGAATTGTAACAGTATTGTCATTAATGGTTTGATTATCAATGGTTATACAATAAGGCGTCCCGATAGCATCCTGCCTTCTATAACGTCTGCCGATTGTATCTTTCTCATCATACTGACAATTGAAATCGTATTTAAGCATATTCATGATTTTTTTTGCAGTTTCTGGCAGTTCGTCTTTTTTCACAAGAGGAAGAACAGCAACTTTTATTGGTGCTAAAATAGTCGGAATTTTCATTACAACTCTTTCAGAGCCATCTTCTAATTTTTCTTCTGTATAAGCAGAACTTATAACTGCAAGAAACATCCTGTCAACACCAATAGATGTTTCGATTACATATGGTACGTAATTTTCATTTAATTCTGTGTCAAAATACTGAAGCTTTTTTCCTGATAATTCCTGATGAGATTTAAGATCAAAATCTGTTCTTGAATGAATTCCTTCTAATTCTTTAAAACCAAAAGCAAATTCAAATTCAATATCTGTAGCAGCATTTGCATAATGAGAGAGTTTTTCGTGGTCATGAAATCTGTATTTATTTTCAGGGATTCCTAATGATCTATGCCATTTTAAACGATTTTCTTTCCAATATTGAAACCATTTAAATTCTTCACCCGGGCGAACAAAAAACTGCATTTCCATTTGTTCAAATTCACGCATACGAAAAATAAACTGCCTAGCAACTATTTCATTCCTGAATGCTTTGCCTATTTGTGCAATACCAAAAGGTATTTTCATCCTTCCGGATTTATAAACATTTAAAAAATTTACAAAAATACCCTGAGCAGTTTCGGGTCTTAGATAAATCTGGCTTGTCTCCTCGTTTAATGAGCCAAACATTGTTGAAAACATCAGGTTAAATTGTCTTACTTCAGTCCAGTTTTTACTGCCGCTTATCGGGCAAGATATTTCTAATTCTTCAATTAATTTTTTTATGTCGGCAAAGTCATTTTTATCTAAAGAAGAATAAAAACGTTTTTTTATGGTATCAATTTTATTTTGGTAATCAATTACTCTTTGATTAGTAGCAACAAATTGTTCTTTATTAAATTGCTCACCAAAACGTTTTGAAGCTTTTTCTACTTCTTTATTGATTTTATCTTCTATTTTGCTTATGTAATCTTCAACCAGAATATCAACCCTGTAACGTTTTTTAGAATCTTTATTATCAATCATCGGATCATTAAAGGCATCAACATGTCCTGAAGCTTTCCAGATATTCGGATGCATAAATATTGCAGAATCAATACCAACAATATTTTCATTTAGCTGAACCATTGCTTTCCACCAATAGTCTTTAATATTGTTTTTCAACTCAACGCCATATTGACCATAATCATAAACTGCACTTAGCCCATCGTAAATTTCGCTTGATGGAAAAACATACCCGTATTCCTTTGAATGAGAAATGATCTTTTTAAATAATTCTTCGTTGTTCATAAAAACTGAAAGTAAATTTTTTGAAGCAACAAATATAGGCTTTATACAGTAAAAAATAAAAATCGGCACAATTAATTTTTTTGAATTACAACCCAGATTAAAAAAAGCATAAAAAATCTTAATCAATCATTTATTAGCCACCGGCAAAACAAAATGCATAATTAGACATTTGCTGATAATAAATTTATAGCACATATAATCAGATAATTAAAGAATATTTTAAAAATATTTAGTACTATGTATTGCATAGTATTATTTTATATATTATATTTGCAAAAAATATGTTGTATGGAAATAGAAAATACAAAAGCACAAATGAGAAAAGGGGTACTTGAATATTGTATTTTATCAATACTTTCTAACGGAGATGCTTATTCAACGGATATTATAGAAAAAATGAAAGATGCAAAACTAATTGTTGTTGAAGGAACGCTATATCCGTTACTTACCAGATTAAAAAATGATGGATTACTCAATTACAGATGGGAAGAATCAAAATCAGGACCCCCAAGAAAATATTATAAAATAACAATAATCGGAGAAACATTTTTAAAAGAGCTTGATTCGAATTGGAAAGAATTGGTTCTTGCTGTCAATAAAATTACGAATAAAATATAAACATTTAAAATATACTGCAATGAATAAAACTATAACAATAAATATAAGTGGCATAATATTTTATATAGAAGAATATGCATATGAGGTTTTAAACGAATATTTAAATAGTCTAAAACGCCATTTTTCAAATACAGAAGGAGGGGATGAAATCATAAATGATATTGAGTCTAGAATAGCAGAGATTTTTCAGACAAAAGTGGGTGATAAAAAACAGGTTATTCTTATAGAAGAAGTAAATGAAGTAATAGATATTCTGGGTAAACCAGAAAATTTTTACAACGCAGAAGAAGAAAAAAATAATAACTCGGATTCTCGTAATAAAAATAATGAATATTTTAAAACTAAAAGATTATACAGAGATGCAGAAAATAAAGTTTTAGGAGGAGTTTGTTCTGGATTAGGACATTATTTCGGTTTAGATCCTGTTTGGTTTAGATTAGCATTTATTTTAGCCTTGATATTTTTTGGTTCAAGTTTTATTGTATATTTAATTCTTTGGGTAATTATTCCAAAAGCACTAACAACTGCTGAAAAACTTGAAATGAAGGGAGAAAGAGTAAATATTTCTGATATAGAAAAAAATATTAAAGAAGAATTGGAGGAATTAAAAAAAAGGTTTTATGAGTTTAAAAGAGGAGCAAAATCTGCTTCAAAAGAAGAGTTTGATAAATTTAAAAAAGAAATGCATAATGTAAAAAACGAAGCTAATGATTTTTACAAAAGTGATTCAGTTCATAATGTGTTACATAAATTAATTTATGTTTTTGTAAATATTATTAAATATGCGGTTAAAGCTTTTATTATGTTTCTTGGAATAGTAATTCTTGCTATAGCAATTGCTTTAATTGTTGGATTAATAATTTCTTTATGCGGTCCTACGAATCACATATTTCTTTCACATGGAATTTTTGCTTCTGTTTCGATTCCTGCTATTGCCAATTTTCTTTTTAATACATCACAACAGGCAAATCTTGCCATAATCGGAATATGCTTACTAATTGGTATTCCTTTGTTAATGATGATATTTGGAGGTATAAAACTTATTTTTGGAATAAAGAGAAGAGTGAAAATTATTTCTATAAGTGGTTTAATCTTATGGCTTACTGGTATTTTTATTTGTGTTTTTATTGCTTTTGATATTTCGCAACAATTTTCTGAAAAAGCAAACAGTAAAAATTTTATATCTTTAAATCAGCCAAAGGATAGTACCATGTATTTAGAATTATCAAACAAAAATATTGATACGGATAAATTTGAAAACACAAATAATAAAATACATTTTGATAATTGTTTTATTGCTTCTTACGATGGAGAAGAAGGAAAACAAAAAATATTCGGAATGCCAAAATTGAAAATAATAAAAAGCGGTTCAGGATTATTTGAATTACAAATTATTAAATCTTCGTATGGCTTATCTGTAACAGAAGCAAAAAAAATCTCCGAAAAAATAAATTATAAATTTAATCAAAAAGATTCTCTGCTTTTACTTGATAATTATTTCACACTTGATGAAAATGGAAAATGGAGAAATCAGGATGTAAAAATTATTCTTAAAGTTCCTGTTGGTAAAATGATTATAATTGATAACAATATTGAAAATATTCTTTGTAATTATGATAATGAAGATGATATTTTGTGTTCAGATATTGAAAATAAAAAATTTGTTATGACCGATAATGGATTTGTTCCAAAACTTTAAAAATAAGAATCAAGTGAAAGACTAAATTATCTGCTAATTTTATTTAGTTGCTTCAATTATTAAAGTATGAGGATTTTCAAAATTATTTTCAGATTCTTTAGACAAAACCTGATTATCTATAAAATCAGGATAATTAGTTTCAATCTTTGGTTTACATTTTCTGATTTCTGAAAAACCGGCGTTAGTTGCTAATTCCTCTAAATATGAAAAAGTAAGGATAGTTAAATGTTCTTGTCTACAAAAAATAAAATTTTCTAGTTTACCTCCTATAGAATTTCTTTTATCTGGGAAATCACTAAACCAATTAAAATCGTTATTTACAAATCTTTCAATTGCACAATCGCCGTTAGGTCCCCCTACTCTAATTTTCCCTCCCTTTTTTAAACAGCGGAACATTTCATTAAAATGGAATTGAAGATTAGGCAAATGTTCTATAAAATGATGTGAATAAATAAAGTCTACAGAATCATTCCTAAATGGTAATTTATTTTTTAAATCTGCCCAGATATCCGGTTTGCAAGTTAAAATATTTGCATCTACATTTATCCATCCATCAATATAGTTTTTTTGCCCTGGTCCTAACTGTACTTTCAAAATGCCTTTATAATTTTTAAATTTACGTTTTATTGTACCATTTATGTACATTATTGGACCTGTTAATGAATAGTATGTAGCTTTTAAATTTCGGCTAATCATAAAAAAGTAAAGTTATTAATGTTTATATATAATAAAATATGGTAATAAATAACGATAATTTTTGAGGTTATATAATGACCATTTTTTATACAAACTTACATGAATTTTATAAAAGAAACAAACATCAAATTCTATGATTATTGCTTAATCTAAGTATTGTTAAGTTAAAATATAATAAAACAATGAAATAATACAGTTTAAAAGAAATAAATATTGCAGAAAAATTTAGAACATATAGTTTTTTGAATGTAAGTTACCTGATTTGAACAATTTTTTTTATATTTTTTGAAACATTAAATCAAAATTAATCGTATTAATTTAATATTGATGTATATAAATTTCCTTTTAGTTATTTAATAATTTCAAATCAATTTATTTTAAAAAATATTTATATGAAAAGATTTAAAATTACTATTATCTTATTAGTTTTAATTGCACATTTTTTAGTATCAAACGCTATTAACACAAAACATGATTTCTTTGAAGGAAAAACAAAATCAGAGTCTTTAAAAAATGTATTAAACCCTGACGGAACAATAAATTCCAAACTGGCAAATAATAGAAGTTTTAATACTACAGGTTATGAAATGGTGAGCAGCCCTGGTGAAGCACCTCGCTTTATTCCTTTATCTTCTTCCGTGAATTCTGGATTATCTGCATCATCTTCATCCTCTGTGGATGATGTCAACTGGAGCAATTTATTTTATCCTGGAGGTCCAAACGGGTATGTATATGCAGTTGCTGTATATGGAACAAATGTATATGTTGGAGGAAGATTTACTGCATCAGGTTCAGTATCGGTAAATAATATTGCAGTTTGGAACACAAGTACAAGTACGTGGTCTGCATTAGGCACAGGAGTTAACAATAATTATAATACTGCCGTTGTATATTCTTTAGTTATTTCAGGAACTACTTTATATGTAGGAGGTACTTTTACTAATGCAGGGGGTACATCTGTGAATAATATTGCTCAATATAATATAAGTACTGCAACATGGTCTAATTTAGGAAGTGGTGTTTATGCAGGTGAAGTTAGAGCTATGGCTGTTATTGGAAGCAATTTATATGTTGGTGGAACTTTTTTAACGGCAGGGGGATTATCTTCCCGTTCTATTGCGAGGTGGTACACAACAACCAGCACTTGGTATGCAATGGGAAGCGGTGTTACAGGTTATGGCTCACCTTATGTATGGTCAATTGCAGCTTCTGGTACTGATTTATATGTTGGAGGAGGATTTACTGCTTCTTCTAATACTATTGGTGGGATAGCTGCAAACGGTATTGCAAAATATAATACATCTACAACGACATGGTCTGCTCTTGGTACAGGTATTGCTTCAGGAATAGTTTATTCTATAGCAGTTTATGGTAGTTATGTTTATATTGGAGGAACATTTACAACTGCAGGTTCTGTAACTGTTAACAAAATTGCGAGATGGTATACTGGCAATAGTACATGGTATGCAATGGGAGCAGGTGTTAATTCTACTGTTAATTCAATAGCATTTAATGGGAGTGATGCAATAATTGGAGGTGATTTTACTACTGCAAATGGAATAACATCAAAATATATTGCAAAATGGAGTAGTTCAACTTCTGTATGGACACAATACTCAACAGGAATGTATACTACTACAGGAATGTCTTCAACTATTAGAACAATATCAATTCCATCAACAAACATTATTTATATTGGTGGAAGTTTTAAAACTGGAAATGGTGTTTTTTCTGAAAATATTATTAAATTTAATGGAAGTGCTACATGGACAGCTATAGGCACATCTAACAGCCCATGCGGAGAAGTTTATGCTATTGACGGAACTGCAAACAATGTATATGCAGGAGGATCTTTTTCACATGCAGGGGGTGTTCTTGTAAATAATATAGCAAAATGGAATGGGACTTCATGGTCTGCACTTGGAACAGGGATAACGGAATGCTATACTAGCTCTACGTATAATCCAAAAGTGTATGCAGTATGTGTTTCAGGAACAAATATTTATGTTGGAGGAGATTTTAAGAAAGCAGGAGGGATAACCGTTAATAATATTGCTGTGTGGAATGGGACTTCATGGTCTGCAATGGACGATGGAGGAACAGATGGACCTGTCTATACTATTGCAGTTGATTATAATGGAACAGTATATATTGGGGGGGATTTTCATACAGCCGGAAGCACAAGTGTAAATTATTTAGCAAAAATTGATAATGGGGCAATGTCACCATGGGACAATGTTGTTTCAACTGATCCTAATGGTATTGTCCGTGCTATATTAGTTCAGAGTTATGCTGACTTATATATAGGAGGAGATTTTACTACTATAAATGGGGTTAGTTCAAATTTTGCATATTATAATGAACAGGGTAATTCATGGGATTATTACTCCGGATTAAACGGAAGTATATATTCAATAGCTGTTGATGGTAACTGGGATGTATATGTTGGTGGTACTTTTACATCTGCAAACGGAACTGTTGTAAATCGTATTTCAAAATATGATTATACTTCAGGTTTATGGTTGCCCGTTGGAACAGGAGTAAATAATACGGTAAGAGCCTTAGGAACAAATAATAGTTTAATTTTTGCAGGAGGTTATTTTACAACAGCTAATGGAGATTCATCTAATTATATAACAGAAATTGATGATGCAACCACATATCCTATTGGGAGTGGCACAGATAATTATATTTTTTCTATAAAAACTATTGGCAATGATATATATGTTGGTGGGTGGTTTACAAAAGCAGGACAAATTCCGAGTAATTATTTTGGAAAATATTCTTTAACATCCCCGGCAATAATTTCACAACCAGTAAATAGAACTATCTGTGAAAACTTAAGTACAACGTTTATAGTTTCTGCAAGAGGAATTGGTAGAACTTATCAATGGCAGGTCAATACCGGAAGTAGCTGGAGTAATATTGTTGATAATTCAATATATTCCGGATCAACAAATGATACATTGACACTTACCTCAGTTACATCGTCATATACAGGATATCAGTATAAATGTATAATTACAAATGATATAGGAAGTACAACTACAAATGTGGTAACATTAACTATTAATACTTCTCCTACTATAGTAATTCCACCGGGAAATATTACAGCTTGTGAAAATAGCAATACAAGTTTTACAGTAACTGCTGCAGGTACTTCTCCAACGTATCAATGGCAGGTTAATACAGGAAGTGGTGGCTTCAGCAATATTTCAAACGGAGGAGTTTATAGTAACTCTACAACAGCAACCCTTAATTTAACAGGAATTACAACAGGATTAAATTATTATCAATATAAATGTATTGTTTCAGGAACATGTGCTCCTTCTGTTACAACAAGTTCTGTTACTTTAAATGTAAATCCTATAACAAATATTACTAGCCAGCCTGTTAATTCTTCTGCTTGTGTTGGAGGATCTACAAGTTATAGTGTTACAGCTAATGGAATAGGATTAACTTACCAGTGGCAAGCCAATGGTTCCAATTGTGGTAATAATAGTTCTACATATAATGTTACAAATGTAATAACGGGAATGAGTTCAAATCAATACAGGTGTATAGTCGGAGGGAGTTGTGGCTTACCGGATACATCAAATTCAGCAATATTAACAGTAAATACATTGCCAGCAATAACAACACAACCTGTAAATACATCAGCGTGTGAATCAAGCTATGCCAATATTTATGTAACGGCAAGCGGCTCAGGATTAATATACCAGTGGCAACAAAGTATAAACGGAGGGACAACATGGGCAAATATAGCCGGAGGGACTTCATCTTTATTAACGTTAAATCCGTTAACAACAACAATGAATAATTATCAATATAAATGTATTGTAAATGGAACATGTGCCCCTCTTGCAACGTCAAATTCCGCGACATTAACTGTTAATACATTACCGGTAGTAACAACTCATCCAAGTAATGCAACAATTTGTTCCGGAGCAAATACAAGTTTTAGTGTAATTGCAACAGGAAGTACTTTAACATATCAATGGCAGGTAAACACAGGAGGTGGAGGATTTATAAATCTTTCTAATGGAGGTGTATATACTAATGTTACATCTGCAACAATGAATATAACAGCAGCAACATCTGCAATGAATACATATCAATACAGGTGTGTAGTATCAGGAGTATGCAGCCCTGCAGCAACATCAAATTATACAACATTAACCGTAAATATAGTGCCATCAATAACTACACAGCCAATAACTACAACAGTCTGTGAATTATCGAGTACGACAATAAGCTTAGTAGCAGCAGGAACGGGATTAACATACCAGTGGCAGGAAAAAATCGGAGCAGGATCATTTACAAATCTTATTAATGGCTCTATTTTTTCAAATGTAACAACATCTACTTTATCGATTACTGGAGCTACATCAACCATGAACAATAACCAATACAGATGTGTAATAACAGGAACATGTTCGCCATCAGTAACATCAAGTGCGGTAACATTAACAGTAAGTACATTGCCCGTTATAACCATAAATCCAGTAAATCATACAATATGTGAAAATGGCAATACCTCATTTACAATAACTGCGACAGGAACAAGTATAGCCTACCAATGGCAGGCAAACTCAGGGAGTGGCTGGGTAAATCTGAGTAACACATCAATTTATAGTGGAACAACTGGAGCAACATTAAGTATAACTGGAGCAACAGCAAATATGAATAATTATCAATACAGGTGTGTAGCGTCAGGATATTGTAGTCCAGCTGCGACATCAGGAACAGGAATATTAACGATATCAATACCAGTAGCAAATGCAGGGACAGATGTGTCTATATGTAGCGGAAGTAATACAACTTTAAATGCTACTGGAGGAACAAGTTATTTATGGTCACCTTCCACAGGATTAAGTGCAACAAATATTTATAACCCGATTGCAACACCTACCACCACCACCACATATACAGTAACAGTAACTGATGCTAATTCCTGTACATCAACAGATAATGTAATAGTAACAATAAACAGTAATCCTACATCAACGATAACTCCATCCGGTTCAACAACTTTTTGTCAGGGTAATTCTGTAGTATTGAATTCAAGCACAGGAGTAGGTTATACATATCAATGGAAGATAGGGGGAACAAATATAAGTGGAGGAAATACATCTTCGTATACATCAACTTTAGCAGGAAGTTATACAGTATTAATTACAAATGGGAATAATTGTACCTCGACATCAAGCCCTGTAACAGTAACAGTAAACAGTTTGCCAACGGCAACAGTAACACCTTTAACAAGCACAACCTTTTGCAGTGGAGGCACAGTAATACTGAATGCAAATACGGGAACAGGCTTAACGTATCAATGGCAAAAGAACTCGAGCAACATAAGTGGATTTACAAGCAGTAGTTATACAGCAAGCAGTACAGGTAATTATACGGTAATAGTAACCAATGCAAATAATTGTTCAGCAACATCGTCAACACTATTAGTAACAGTAAATGCAAATCCTACACCAATAATTACGAACATAGGCAGCACAACCTTTTGTAGTGGAGGTTCAGTTAATTTATCAACAACCGCAGGTCCCGGCTATACCTATCAATGGAAGTTGAGCGGAAGTAATCTTACCGGCGGAACAGGCTCAAGTTATTCGGCCACTACAGGTGGTAATTATACAGTATATGTAAGTGATGTCAATAATTGTACAGCAACCTCAAGCCCAGTAACAGTAACAGTAAACAGCTTACCAACAGCAACAGTAACCCCATCAACAAGCACAACCTTTTGCAGTGGAGGAACAGTAATACTAAATTCAAATACAGGCACAGGCTACAGTTATCAATGGAAGAAAAATGGAATAATACTAACAGGCTCAACATTATCGACATACACAGCAAATACAACAGGAACATACAGTATACAAATAACAGATGCCAACGGATGTAGTAACACATCAACAGGCGAAATCGTAACAGTAAATGCCAACCCGATAGCCATAATAGGCAATATAGGCAGTACCACCTTCTGTCAGGGAAGTTCAGTATCCCTAACAGTAGGCGCAGGCTCAGGTTACATATACCAATGGCAACAAAACGGAATAGATATAAC
>Ga0247841_10006861_pt1 | contig 17255 bp, 10 predicted proteins | sample LaCruzMarch2015__2_FD_192410 | JGI IMG/M metagenome (GOLD analysis project Ga0247841, IMG submission 192410) | Freshwater microbial communities from meromictic Lake La Cruz, Castile-La Mancha, Spain - LaCruzMarch2015_18m | ecosystem: Environmental > Aquatic > Freshwater > Lake | place: Spain... | reverse complement strand
CCTTCTCATGGAGCCCCTGGAAAGAGGCCACCAAGTACCAGTTCGACCTCGCCACGGATCCTGAGTTCAAGAGCCTGGTCGTAACCGCCACCACCACCACCACCGGTTACGAGTACAGCGGCACGCTGAACTACAGCACCAATTACTTCTGGCGTGTGAAGGCCCTGGAAGTCAACGGCCAGAACATACCCAGCGATTGGTCCGCTACCTTCAGCATGCAGACCGAGCCCGCACCGGCACCTCCGGCACCGCCACCCGCGGAACCGGCAACCCCGCTGTGGGTCTGGGTCATCATCGCCATCGGCGCCATCCTCGTGATCGTCACCCTCATACTCATCTTCAAAACTCGCAGGGTGTAATCACCTCTCTATAGGCACTCGATAGCACAGGAGGGGCGGCGCAAGCCGCCCCTCCTTCTTTTTATTCACTGCTCCGTGCGTTATTGACATTGCCCCTTCTCTGAAATATGATGAAAGAAAAATCCAGGTGGTTGCTATGTGTAAATTGCTTCTTATATCAGGTTTGTTGCTCCTGCTGCTGATTACCCCGGCAACGGCCTCTGCTGATGGTGGCGGGCCGGCCGTCGATAAATACCTGGTGGGGGCCGATCCTGTGACTGGACGCAACGAGCAGGTGGACCTGGCCTGGGAACAGCTCTGCCTGAGCACCGTTTACCAGCTCCAAATCGCCAAGGATCGCGATTTTACCCTCAGAATCAATCCCCTGGTAAACTTCAGCCAGGGCGGCTACGGCCAGATCAGCGCTGTGACCGGCTCCATCCTGCTCCAGATGGACGAAACCAACATGACCGCGCCGGCCGCCTGGATTCCTCCCGGCGCCCTGCCCGAGGCCGGGGCCAACTACTGGTGGAGGATACGCTCGGTGCGCTCGGCCACCGGCCAGATTGCGGCCAGCCCCTGGTCGGAGCCTCGCAATTTCACCATCAAGGCAGGCTTTATCGTTAATACGCCCTACTACGGGGTGCAACTCCTGTCCCCCAACAACGGCTGCATCGACTGCAAAGTCAAGCCGGCCTCATTCTCCTGGAGCCCCTGGAAGGACGCCACTAAATACGAATTCACACTGGCCGGAGACCCCGAGTTCAGGCAGATCGTTGTTACGGCTAACCCGACAACCCCGGCTTTCGAGTACGACGGCACGCTGGATTACAGCACCAATTACTTCTGGCGCGTCAGGGCGCTGGAGGTCAACGGGCAGCCCATTCCCAGCGATTGGTCGGCCGCCTTCAGCTTCCAGACCGAGCCAGGCCCGGCGCCACCTGCCGCGCCACCGTCAGAGCCGCCCACCCCACTGTGGGTATGGATTGTCATTGCCGTCGGCGCATCCCTGGTAGTGGCAGTGCTGGTGCTGGTCGTGAGGACCAGGAGGTAACCCTGAGTTGCAGGGGGGCCATTTATACGTCATTGCGAGAAGCGCAACTAAGCGGCAATGTCATGGCATGATCACTTCGGCAAAAGGGATTGCTTCGTTGTGCCGCCAATGACAAAGAATTTGTTGAGGGAGAAGGTTGCTATGAATTTTAGTAAATTTGAGCTGGCGGTCATCGCTGCATTGCTGCTCATTTCTACAGGCTGCGTAAAGGTAAACCCGGACGCGGTAAACCCCGAGGAAGGACCGGCCACGCTGTCTGAGATAACCACGGCGGCTGTGGTGGATGCCCAGGGTCAGGCCATGGGGGTGGCCAGGGAGGACTTCACCACTGATACCCCCACGATTTACCTGTCCGCCCGTGTCAATAACGCCCCCGTGGATACGCAGATCACCGCCGCGTGGCTGTTTTTCAAGGACGGCAACAACATAGAGGTGAACCGGCCGCTGTACGACGATTCCATCACGGTCAAGGGCACGCGTTATTTCTCCTTCGGACACCCGGCGCCGTCAGGTTCCTGGGAGCCCGGCCAGTATGTAATCCAGATAAAGGTCAACGGCAAGGAGTTCGCCAACGCCCGTTTCAAGATCAAGGCGCTGCAGAAGGCCGATGTCCCAGCGCCCACCATCACCTTTTTCAAAGCTGAACCCGAGGCCATCACCTACGGCCAGTCGGTGGTGCTGAGCTGGAGCACAACCGCCGCCAACAGGGTTGACCTGAGCGCGGTCGGCAGCGTTCAGGCCATCGGCAATAAAATAGTCAACCCGGCCACCAGCATGGATTACATGCTGACCGCCACCAATGCCGTGGGCACGACCGCCAAGAAGCTGCGCGTGGAGGTAACCTCATTCAACAGCGACAAGCCGGAGCTGGTCATCACGGATTTCTGGGCAGAGGGAGATAAGGCCTTCTATAAGATCAGAAACGTCGGCGGGGCCGAAGCGAAGGAAAGCCGCACCGGCATTTACATCAACGGCCTGGCCCAGGACCAGAACAGGGTCGAGATACTGGCTCCCGGCCAGGAGAGGGTATATTCCTTCCCCACATTAAAATGGGGCTACGGCACGCAGCGCACCTATAAAATACCGGTCAGGGTATGCGCTGACGACTATAACAATATCGGCGAATATGACGAGGTAAACAACTGCCTGGTGCTCGACTGGTAACTGCAGGGACGGACCATTTATTCCCTTGACAGCACCTATGCCGTCCCTTATCATTACAGCAACGCGCTGATCGGAGGTGGATTTCATGAACAATTTCCGCTATCTTATTTCGGCTTTCATAGTAATCATAACCCTGATAACGACATCTGCGGGCTGTGTCAAGATAGCCCCACAGGCAGGGACCTCAGCCGCGGTCAGTGACGCCACACTGGCCAACGCGGTCGACTACGAAGGCAAACCGATCAACGCCTCCACTACATTCCTGGTGAACGCAGAGGTGATCTACCTCTCGGTCAGGCTCAACAATGCGTCCGCCAACACGCAGGTGCTGGTCAAGCTCACTTACGTGGGCGGCGAAGCCTCCAGCCTGGCCAATACCACTATGTACAATAACACCAGGTCCGGCCAGGGCACGGGCTATCTGGCGTTCGCCATGAAGCCGCCGCCCGGCGGATTCCCACAGGGCGATTACCTGGTCTCGGTCTCGGCCAACGGCCAGGAGGTCACCAACACGCCTTTCAAGGTGGAAAATCTGGCGGCGCAGAAAGGCTGGCCGCGCATTAACATGTTCACAGTTTCTCCCGATACGGTCCCGCAGGGACAGTCGGTGACTTTGAGCTGGGATATCAGTGACGCCACGCGCATAACCCTGCAGCCTGAGATAGGCACCATACCCAACGTGGGCACCCGCAGCGTAACCCCGGCGGTGACCACCACATACCAGGTGATCGCCTCCAACGACGCCGGGGCTACCAAGAGCGAGGTGACCGTTAACGTGACCGCGCCGTTGGCCGGTTCGCCGGACCTGACTATTATCAGCGTGTGGCTCGAAGGGCCCATGATATATTACAGGATAAAGAACGCGGGGCGGATTGATTCGCCCCCCATCTATACCCACCTGTACGTCGATACCCTGTTCCCGCCGATGGGCGGATCGAGCTTCGTGGACGTGCTCAAGCCCGGTCAGGAAAAGGTGCTCACCTTCTCGTCCTACCAGTGGCCCTACCAGGCAGATACCGGCGGGGTGGGCTCCTGGAATCCCGCCGAGGACATGGTCTTTGACCCGAGCCTTCAGAACCACACCATCAAAGTGTGCGCCGACGCCAAGAACGAGGCCGTCGAGAGCAACGACAATAATAACTGCCAGTATAAAATCTGGGGTAACCTCTGGGACTACGACCTGTTGGCCATATCGCACCTTCCCAACTACTACAACAGCTGGGATAAGATCGGCTACATGGAAGGTCTGACCGAGAGCGATAAGAAGGGCGCCCACATCAAGATGTCGGACGGGTCGCTCGAAATGGTGCCCGAGTCCAAGCCCCAGGGATGGATCCGGGGCAAATGGGGAGTCTTCTATACGGATTATTACGGGGAAACCAGGATGTATCCCATTAAAGTCCCGCCCAAGCTTAAATTTAAAGCGATAGTTGGGCTCTCCAACTACGCCCAGGGGAGCGACGGGGTCACCTTCAAGCTCGGTTTCCTGGATTCCACCGACACCCTTCGCTTCCTGGGTGAAAAGAAGATGACGGTGCCGGGTCAATTCGAGGAATGGGTGGTAGACCTGACCGACCAGCAGGGCACTTTCGGATATTTCCTGCTGCAGGTTGACGCCGGCAACAGCTACGCCAACGACTTTGCCATCTGGAAAGAGGCCAGATTAATACAGGTAAGCGACTGATTTACGCCATCATTGCTTAGACAAGCAGAGGATAGTGCTATGACTGCAATTAAAGGACTACTATTAGCCGCAGCTCTGCTGGGTATGGCGACGGCCGCCTGCTCTGTACAGCCGGCCGTGGTTTTTACCACGCAGGTAGACGCGGATGGCAGGCCGCTCAACTCGGCAACGGTTTTTACGGTGGATACACCGCGCATCATCTGCTCGGTCAGCACGGCGGGACTACCGGTTACGGGCGAGCTCAGCGCCACCTGGCTTTACAACAGCGGCGGCCAGTGGCTGACAATTAAAAGTGAATCGCTGGCCGTGGCCAGCGGTCCCTACCTGGTTTTCCCGGCCAGCGCGCCCGACACGGGCTGGGTCCCGGGCGATTACACGGTCAGGATTTCCCTTAGCGGCAAGGAGACTTTGTCGGCGGGATTCAGCGTACAATTGGCCCAGGGAGTACCCCTGCCGGAGATCCAGAATTTCTCGGCGGTTCCCGGGACCATCACGGCCGGTCAGTCCCTGACATTAAGCTGGAATGTGAAGGACGCCAGCAGCATCGAAATCAAACCCGGAATCGGCAGCGTGACCGCCGGAGGCAACAGGCTGGTCAACCCCGCGGCCGATACAACCTACACACTAACCGCCCTCAACAGCGGCGGGCCTTCCTCCAGGTCGGTCAGCGTCACGGTGCAACCGTTCGAGACCAGGCACGCCAGCCTGGCCGTAGTCAATCTCTTCCGTGAGGCCCCCATGGTCTATTACACGGTAAGGAACACGGGGGACGCCGTCTCCAACCCATCGAGCGCCGAGCTATATGTTGGCAACAACGTGGTAGCCAGGGGCTATATACCCCCGATGAAGCCGGGTGAGACCAGGACGCTGGTCTTCGGGGCCTTCGCCTGGAGCTACGCCCGCGATACGGCGGCCACGGTTTGCGTCGACACCAAAAGCGAGAACGGGCTGTCGGGCAATACGGACGGCTGCCTGACCAGGGTCCTGCCGGGTGCGAGTGTTTTCTGACGTCACTGGTATGATAATATTTAGGTCATGAGCCGCCCGACCAATCAGGCCGTTATTTGCGCTGTCATCCTGGCGCTGACTTTCTTTGTCTCGCTGGCACTGCGCGTGGCTGTGCCCTGGGACCAGGTCTTCACGGGCGGCTGGATCAAGTTCACGGACAACGACGCCTACTTCTACATGCGGCTGCTCGACAACCTGTCACGCCACTTCCCGCTGTTGGGCAGCTGGGATCCTTATAATATCTATCCGAGCGGCGCCGACCTCTCCGGAAGGCCGCTCTTCTTTGTCTACTGCATGGGATTCTTCGCCTGGCTGCTGGGGGGCGGCTCTCCTTCGCAGCAGACCGTGGACCTGGTGGGCGTGTACTTCCCCGCTGTGCTGGGCGCGCTGCTGGTATTCCCCGTTTTCTTCGCAGGCCGCGCCGTCTTCAACAAGTGGGCGGGACTGGTCGCGGCCGGGTTCATAGCCCTGATACCCGGTGAGTTCCTTATTCGCACCCTCCTGGGTAACAGCGACAGCCACGCACTGGAGATATTCCTCTCCACCCTCCTCATGCTCTTCCTACTGCTCTCCATACAGGCCGGCAACAGGCTGTGCGCCCCACCACGGCAATGGGATGAAATAAGAGTGATGGCCAAACCCTTACTTTACGGCCTGCTGGCCGGCGCCTGCCTGGGTCTATACATCCTGTCCTGGCCGGGCGCCCCGCTCTTCATTTTTATCAGCTTCACCTGGTTGGCCGTCCAGGCGGTCAGCGACCACCTCAGAGGCCGGCCGCTGATTTACCTGGGAATCACGGGAATTTCAACTTATCTTTGTGCGCTGTTACTCGCCCTGGCAGGGGCGGCGCTAACACTGTCTACCATATCGCTGGCGATTGCAGCAGCGGGGACGGCGGCACTGGTAGCTTTGTCGATACTGTTTAACCATCGTGACATGAAGATTTATTACTACCCGGTCATTGTCATTGCTCTGGGAGCTGCCGCGGTACTGGTACTGCGCGTTATCAGCCCACAGCTTATGAGCAGTGCGGCAGACACACTTGCCAGTTTTTTCTCATGGCATCTGGAGTGGACAGTTGCAGAGACACAGCCGCTGCTGATCAACCAGGGCAGTTTCACGCTGGCCCTGCTATGGGGCAACTACACCTCGGCATCGGTACTGGCGGCCCTGGCCCTGGCCATTGTCCTTTACCGGGCGCTGAGGCAGGGCCAGCCGGAGTTAATGCTGCTGGCTGTTTGGACCGTCATAATACTGCTATCAGCGCTGGCCATGCGGCGCTTCGCCTACTATTTAGCCATCAACACCGTACTGCTGGCCGGATATACAGGCTGGCTGGTGCTCGGGTTATGCGGCCTGCGGGATAGCGCGGCGGAGGCCTTGCCCATGCCCGCTGTAAAAAAGAACAGGGGAAAAAGGGCCATTGTCAAAAGGCAGCCGGTTAAAAATCTGGCGACGATGGCGCTGGGCATAGCCGCAGTGGCAACTATGGTCATATATCCCAATACGGGACCATTGCCCGGCGGCGACAGGCCATGCTTCGACGTGGCGACCAAAGCCCTTTTCCCACCACCCGACGCCTGGTGTCAATCCATGGACTGGTTGCATGATAATACCGCTCAACCCTTCGGAGAGGAGGGCTACTACTACGATTATTACGGAAAGCCACTTGCCCGGCCCAATAGCGAGGCAGCCTACAGCGTACTCTGCTGGTGGGACTACGGATACTGGGTCACTCGTATGGGGCAACGCGTCCCGCTCACCCACCCGGGATCGACGCAATTCGGAGGGCCACTGTACTTCATTGCCCCCGACGGGCAGCAGGCCGCACAGGTCAGTTCCGACTGGAACATGCGGTACGTGGTGGTCAACGACTACCTGGTCAACTGGAACACGGGGTTCAGGGTGATCGCCGGCGACGCGGGGGAGAAGACTACTAAATACTATGAGGTCTATTACCGCCTGCAGAAAGATAAACTTACACCGACCCTGCTGTACTACCCAGAGTATTACAGCACCATGACAGTACGACTGTACTGCTTCGACGGCAAAGAGTACACGCCGGCGGAGACCGCGGCCATCTCGTGGGAGGACAAAACTGGCACGGACGGGCTGTCTTACAAAGAGATTACCGGCCTCAAGACCTTCCGCAGCTACGGGGAGGCCTCGACCTTTATAGCTGCTCAGCAGGGTGGGAACTGGCGCATCGTGGGCAAGGACCCGCTGGCCAGCCCCGTACCGCTGGAGGCTCTGGAGGGGTACCGGCCGGCATTCGCCTCGTCACAAAAGGCCCGCGTAGGCAACACAGATATTCCGGCGGTCAAGATTTTCGAGTATAATCCGTGATGTAAAATCAGTTGTTGATCCGCTCGATGCGGGCGGACCTTAGGGTCCACCCCTACGGAAAGTGATTTGCATGCCTAATAGATATCGTATTCCCGACTGGCTCTTCTCGCTGGCCGCCATACTGGCCGCCATAGCGATTGCCCTGTACTTTAGAGTAGTACTTCCCTACCCGGCGATTTTCGACGGCCAGTGGATCAAGTTCAGCGGGGTCGATTCGTATTACTATATGCGGCTGGCCGACAACCTGGTCGCAAACTTCCCCATCCTGACAGGCTTCGATCCCTATTCGATTTTCCCGGGCGGCAGGGCGGTGCCCGTCCAGGGTACCTTTTTCGCCTACATGCTATGCGGGATAATAAAACTGCTGGGCGCGTCAGGGTCCCAGCAAAGCATGGACACCATAGCCGCATATATACCGGCCACGATGGGAGCGCTGCTGGTCGTTCCGGTTTTCTTCGCCGGGCGGGCCCTGGCCGGGCGCTGGTCCGGCCTGGTAGCGGCGCTGGTCGTTGCCGTGATGCCCGGCCAGCTCCTGTCACGGACGCTGCTGGGGGCTGTCGACCACCACGCCGCCGAGCTCTTCCTGACTTCCTTCTTCATGCTCTTCTTCATACTGGCACTGCAGCACAGCCGCAGCTTCAGCTACGGGCAGGTGCGCAGGGGCGAGTTCCCTCCGGCCGGCAAGCATATCCCCTACAGCTTCATCGCCGGCATCTTCCTGGGCCTCTACCTGATAACCTGGCAGGGCGCGTTGATGCTGGTCCTCATATTATTCGTGTTTTTCATCTTCCAGTTCACCAGCGACCACCTGCGCGGGCTGCCCACCGACTACCTGAGCAAAACGGCCATCACCTGCTTTTTAATCGCCCTGCTCATCTTCCTGCCCGTCTCCCGGGACAAGATGACCCTGCTGGCCCTGGCGGCCGTCATCCTCATGCCCATCGCACTCAATATAGCGTCCATTGTCATGACATCGTATAAGATGAAGCCCGCCTATTTCGTGGCGGCAGTTGCTACCCTGCTGGCCGCCGGCGGCCTGGCTGCCTGGCTGCTCTTCCCCACCATCTATGCATCCGGAACCGGTTATTTATATGAATTCTTCTCGTGGCGGAGCGAACAAAACGTGGTTGTTGAGATGAAGTCGCTCTTCCTGCCGGGAGGGTTTTTCACGCTCAATATGGCCTGGAGCGAGTTCGCTCTGGCCCTGTACTCCGGCGTGGCCGGGCTGGCACTGCTCGTCTACCACTGCATCCGCAGGGGAGAGCCCGGGCACATCTTCACCGCCGTCTGGAGCCTGGTGTGGATGTTCATCTCGTTCGCCATGGTCAGGTTCACGGCCTATTTCGCGCTCAGCCTGGCCATACTGACGGGCTATGCGGCCGGCTGTTTGATCCAGGCCTTTGCCACCGGCAGGGAAGCTCGCGCTGAGACCAGGCCGGGCAAGAAAGCCAGGAGAGCCGCCCCCCCAGCCAGGAAGTTCACCTCCCGACAGGTGGCCGCAGTTGCGCTTGTGATAGCGCTGACGGCAGCCGTCGTTATACCCTGCATGGTCAATTCGGCGGCGCTGGCCAAAGGCAACCTGGGCACGCCCTCCAACGCCTGGATGGAGGCCATGGACTGGATGAGTAAGAACACGCCCGAACCGCTGGGGGATGCCGGCTGCTATTATAAGCTGTACCCTGCGCCTGCGGAGGGCAGGGGCTTCGAATACCCTGCCACGGCCTATGGCGTGGCCGTGTGGAGTGACTACGGATACTGGGTGACCCGCATCGGTCACCGTATACCGCTATCCAACCCGGGCACATGGAATTGGCGTGGAGAGCAGGTCTATTTTACGGCACAGGATAATGCTACAGCCGCCAGGATGATGGCGGACTGGGGAGCAAAATATGTGATAGTGGACGACAGAATCGCCTCGCCGATCAAATTCTTCGCAGCGGCCAGCCTCAGCGGCATGAACGAGGCCGACTTTTACGAGCGCTGCTGGCAGAAAAAGGGAGACAAATACGAACCTGTGGTGGTCATATACCCCGATTATTACAGGTCCATGGTGAGCCGCCTGTATTCCTTCGACGGTAAGCAGGTGACGCCGACGTCAACACTGGTAATGGAATACCAGGAAGTGGTAACCCAGGGCGGACAGAAGGTCAAGGAAATAACATCAGTTAAGAATTTTAACAGTTACTCCGAAGCCGAGGCCTATATAACTAGCCAGAAGCAGGGAAACCACCGCATCATCGGCACCGACCCCATATCCAGTCCCGTTCCCCTTGAAGCCCTGCAGAATTATCGCCTGGTGTACCAGTCTACGCAGAAAGGCAAAACCGGATCCACACCGCTGCCGGCGGTCAAGATCTTTGAGTATAACCAATAATATGTCATGGCAAGAGGTTACACCCCGTCATGGTGAGCAGCAATACCCTTGCCATTGCGGGCGGACCTAAGGGTCCGCCCCTGCAGAGTATGCAAAAATGCGGATTAGGAGGTAGTTCATGTCACAGGAAGCCAAGTCCTGCCCTGTCAGGGCAATGCGTCCCCTGTTCATCCAGCTGTTGATCTCACTCGGGCTGTCCATCGTGTTCTCAGCCCTGCCTTTCGTGGCGGCGCTCACCCTGGACAAGTCCAGCCTGCCGCTGGCCGTATTCATGGCCTGGTACTCTCTCTTCCCCCCGTTGGTCATCTTCCTGGCCGCTCTCTGGCTCAATGCCGGGCAGCCTTCCTGGCTGCGCGCGCTGGGCGCCATCTGGCTCAACCTGTCGCTATGGTTCCTGCTGCAGTACCTGCTGTCGGCACTTATTGAGGTTAGCGTGATAATACGCCTCCTGGCCCTGCCCACCACCTTCGACGGCAACGCTGTGCTTTTCCTGGTAGCAGGCATCGTACTCCTGATAGCAGGTATTGTCCTGTACGCGGCCGGCAGGTCCACGGCAAAGCCCGGGGAGAGGCCGACCCTGGCCTGGACCGCACTTGCCCTGCTGGTGATCATCTCGCTGGTGCTGGTACCTGTTTCGGTGGCCGCCCTGTCCAACCCAGCCATCAAGAGCCCAGCCCCTGCGGCCGCTCCCGCGGAGGAAGAGGTCTTCCGGCTGATCCACGACGTCTATAACCTGGGCGAGCGCAGGCCGGGCTCATTGTCCGACCAGGCCGCCATCACATACCTGGAGTCCGTACTCAGGACGTTCAGCTTCAGCGACGTCCGCGTGGAGAAAAGCAATTTCGACTACTGGGAGCCGGTCAGGTGGAGCATAACGGTAAAGCCGGGCACGCCTGCGTCATGGGAACCCGAATCTTTCTACGTGCCCTACAGCGGGCCTGCCAGGGAGGGGGGCACCGAGGCCGAGGTTGTCTACCTGGGAAATATATCAAAGCCCGGTTGGCAGGACGTCAAGGACAAGATAGTCCTGGTGGACATACCCCCCACCGACGTGAGCTGGGACCAGATGAAGCTATTCAGCTACATGGCCTACGAGCCCGAGAATTTCCTCAAAGGCTGGTCGCACCCTTATCCCATCGGCTGGATGCTTAAATATATCTCCTTCTATGAACAGGCCGAGGCGCGCCACCCGGCCGGCATCATCGGTATATTGCGTGGTTATCCCGAGACGGGCAAATTCACTTACTATGCCCCCTACGATGGCGAGCTGCGTTCCATACCCAGCATGTACCTGTTGCCTGAAGCCGGCGACAAGCTCAAGGCCCAGGTGGCCGCCGGCAAGACCAGCGTGAAGCTGGTGCTGGACGCCAAAGTAGCCCCCGGGGGCGGCGAGAGCGCCAACGTATACGCGGTGCTGCCCGGCCAGAGCAAAACGACTATTATTATCCACACGCACCACGACTCCCCCTGGAGGAGCGGGGTGGAGGACAGCAGCGGGGTGGGCATGGTGCTGGCGCTGGCTAAATACTATGCACAGCTCCCGATCTCCGAAAGGCCATTCAGCATGATATTCCTCTTCACCGGAGGGCACATGGTAGGCGGGGCCACCAATGGCGATTTCATCGAGAAACACAGGGGGGACATTCTGCCGCAGTCCCTTTTCGATATCGCCATCGAACACATCTCGGACGACTACGTACCTCCAGCGGCCCCGATGGGCAACGCCGAGCCGCGCGGCGTATTCATCACAGAGAACCCGGTGACAGTGAGCCTGTATGCTAAATCGGTGACCGATGCCGGCCTGTCGCGCACGCTGGTCTTCCCCACGGGAACGCCACTGGGGGTGCCAACCGATGCGCAGGAGTATGGCCGCGCCGGCCTGCCTGTGGTCAGCATGATCAGCGGCCCTGTCTTGCTATTCGATGACGACGACACGCTTGACCGCGTGCATAGGGCTTCACTGGCCCCCATGGCAGGCATGTACATCGATTTTGTCAGCCGCCTGGCTGCCACGCCTGAATTCCTGCTGCGATTCAACGTTATCTGGGCGGTGCTGGGGCTGCTGATACTGATTCTGAGCTCGCTTGCCGGTCTGTTTTTGGCCTACAGGAAGAGATGACGGTGTTGCGTGGGCGGGTAGAGACCCGCCCCCGCAATAAACTTGACATACCGAAATACGTGTATCTATAATTACCATAGGATTTAAAAAAACCCCGCTTTCCCGGCAAGTTCAAATCCCCCGCAGACACAATTTTAATCCGTGATTAATTATGCAAATGCAGATATATATAATCGCATCCTTATATAGCTATGGCTAAATACATTTTCGTCACCGGCGGCGTGGTTTCCTCGGTGGGCAAGGGCATCGCCACCGCATCGATCGGACGCATCCTCAAGAGCCGCGAGGTCTCAGTCTCGGTGCAGAAGCTCGATCCCTATCTCAACGTGGATCCCGGCACCATGTCACCCTATCAGCACGGCGAGGTCTTCGTGACCACCGACGGCGCCGAGACCGATCTGGACCTCGGCCATTACGAGCGCTTCATCGACACCAACCTGACAGCGGCCTCCAACGTAACCTCAGGCCAGATCTACTCCTCGGTTATAGCAGGGGAGAGGCGCGGCGACTACCTGGGCGGCACCATACAGGTCATCCCGCACGTAACGAACGAAATTAAACGCCGCATCCGCGAGGTAGCGCAGATATCCAAGGCGCAGGTGATCATCGTAGAGGTGGGAGGCACCGTGGGTGACATCGAGAGCCAGCCATTTTTAGAGGCCATCCGGCAGATGCGTAACGAGGTAGGCCGCGACAACGCCCTTTATATACACGTCACCTACCTGCCCTATATCGCCACCACCAAGGAGCTCAAGACCAAGCCCACGCAGCACAGCGTGAACGAGCTGCGCCGCATCGGCATCCAGCCCGACGTCATACTCTGCCGCTCGGATTACCCCATCTCGCAGGGGCTGCGTGACAAGATCTCGCTCTTCTGCGACGTGGATAAAGAAGCTGTCATACCCATGGTCACGGCTGAGACCATCTACGAGGTCCCCCTCATCCTGGAAGAGTTCGGCATGAGCAATTTCATCATCAGCCGGCTGAGGCTTAACGCCACCAGGGCCGACCTGGCCGATTGGCGCCAGATGGTGGCGCGCATGAAGACGCCCCGTGAGAGCATAAACATCGCGCTGGTGGGCAAGTACGTAGAGCTGGAGGACGCCTATTACTCGGTGCGCGAATCGCTTTGCCACGCCGCCCTTTACCACGACCGCACAGTCAATATTATCTGGGTACAATCCGAAGACCTCGAGAAGGGCCTCCACCAGGATGTGCTGGGATCGGTGCACGGAATCATCGTGCCCGGTGGCTTCGGCAACCGCGGCATCGAGGGTATGATCACCAGCGCCTCGTACGCGCGGCACAACAATATACCCTACCTTGGGCTGTGCCTGGGCATGCAGGTGATGGTCATAGAGTTCGGGCGCTACGCCCTTGGAAACAAGCGGGCCAACTCCACCGAGTTCGACAGCGGCACGCCCTACCCGGTGATCGATCTGATGCCGGAGCAGCGCAAGATCAACGACATGGGAGGAACCATGCGTCTGGGCGTCTATCCGTGTGCGCTGGTTGAGGGCACGCTGGCAGCAAAGGCCTATGCAGAACAGCTCGTCCACGAGCGCCACCGCCACCGTTACGAGTTTAACAACGATTACCGCGATATTTTCGAGAAAAAAGGTTTGATATTCAGCGGGCTTTCGCCGGACAACAGGCTGGTGGAGATAACCGAGGTCAGGGACCACCCCTGGATGGTAGCCTGCCAATTCCACCCCGAGTTCCGTTCGCGCCCCAACCGTCCCCACCCGCTGTTCGTAAGTTTCATCGGCGCCGCCCGGGAAACCCTCGTCGAGGGCACCCAGGTCACCCTGCCCATAAAATGATGCGGCAGGGCGGCGTTTCCAAAATAATAAAATCAAAACAGGGAGAATTACATGCGCCTCTTTCTTGATACGGCCAACCTGGAACACATCAGGCACGGCGCCAGGCTGGGCGCCGTGAGCGGCGTCACCACCAACCCCAGCCTGGTCTCGAAGGAAGGCAAGGTAGACTACAAAAAACTGGTCCAGGAGATATGCTCTATCATCCCCGGCCCGGTCTCGACCGAGGTCATCAGCCAGGACACTGCCGGCATGGTGGCGGAAGCCCGCAAGATATCCACCTGGGCCAACAATGTGGTGGTCAAGATACCCGCCGGCATAGATGGCACTGAGGCCACGGCCACGCTGGCCAGGGAGGGCATCAGGGTCAACTACACGCTTTGCTTCTCGGTCAACCAGGCCCTGCTGGCGGCCAGGGCGGGGGCGGCCTACGTCAGCCCCTTCGTGGGCAGGCTGGACGACATCGGCGAGGACGGCATGCTGCTGATCCGGGACATCATTCAGGTCTACCGCCAGTACCCGGAGATAAAGACAGAGGTCATCGCGGCCAGCATCCGCCACCCCCAACATTGCCTGGCAGCGGCCAGGGCGGGGGCGCATATCGCCACCATACCCTACGCCGTGCTGCTGCAGATGGCCAGGCACCCGCTGACCGATATCGGCATCAGCCGCTTTATGGACGACTGGAAGAAGGTCATGGGGGATGTTAAAAACATATGAATGAATGTGGGGACGTGTTTTCTGAAAACACGTCCGCTGCGGGCGCACCTGAAGGTACGCCCTTACGATAAGAAAAATCTTATACCCGAGGTGACATTATGATGAATTTACCGGACCTTGAAAACAAGCCTCTTGAGGAACTGATGGCTCTGGCCAAGGCGCAGAACATCGAGAACTTCGATGTTCTGACCAGGGAGGAGCTGATCGCCAAACTCCAGCCCCTCTCCACCCCGCCCGAGCCCCAGGCAGGCTTCTACATGAGCCTGGGCGGCATACTGGAGATCATGGACGAGGGCTACGGCTTCCTGAGACAGGAGAGCCTGCTGCCGGGGCCCAATGACGTCTATATCTCCAACTCGCAGATCAGGCGCTTCGGCCTACGCAACGGCGACACGGTGGTCGGGCAGGCGCGTCCCCCCAAGGAGGGCGAGAAGTACTGCAGCCTGCTGCGCGTGGAGACGGTCAACGGCCTGGATTCCGACCAGTCCAAGGGGCGCCCCCATTTCGGCCAGCTCACACCAATCTTCCCCAACGACATGTTCGATCTGGAAGGCAACCCCAAGAACCTTTCCGCCCGGCTGATCAACCTGGTGGCGCCCATCGGGCGCGGCCAGCGCGGCCTGATCGTATCCCCACCCAAGGCCGGCAAGACGCTACTGCTTAAAAATATCGCCACCGCCATATCGGCAAATTACCCCGACGTGCACCTGATGGTCTGCCTCATCGGCGAGCGCCCGGAGGAGGTCACCGACATGAAGCGCTCGGTCAAGGGCGAGGTGGTCTCGGCCACCTTCGACGAGCCGGTGGAGAACCACACGCGCGTGGCCGAGCTTGCCCTGGAGAGGGCCAAGCGCCTGGCCGAGATCGGCAAGGATGTGGTCATACTGCTGGACGGCATCACACGCCTGACCCGTTCATATAACCTGGCCATGCCCCCCAGCGGCCGAACGCTCTCCGGCGGCATCGACTCCGTCGCCCTTTATCCGCCCAAGCGTTTCTTCGGCGCCGCCCGCAACATCGAGGAGGGCGGCAGCCTGACCATACTGGCCACCTGCCTGGTGGATACCGGCAGCCGCATGGACGACCTCATCTACGAGGAGTTCAAGGGCACAGGCAACATGGAACTGCACCTGGACCGCAGAATGGCTGAGAAGCGCATCTTCCCGGCCATCGACATCATGCGCAGCGGCACACGCCGCGAGGAGTTGCTCATCGGCGAGGCCACCGTATCCAAGATATGGCTGCTGCGCCGCATGGTCAGCATGCTGGCCGAGGACTCCAACAGCGCGACCGACGCCTCGGAGAGGGTGATCGAACGACTGTCCAAATCGCAGAACAACGCCGAGTTCCTGGATAAGCTCACCAGCAAGGACCAGTAAAATATTATGTCATCGCGAGGATCCCCTCTTTACCTGGCATTGCGAGGAAAGAAGTGACGTAGCAATCTCATAGCATTACTTCTTCGAATCCAAAGATTGCTTCGCTGCCGCTCGCAATGACACAATAATAATCGCCAGCATTGACATGGTAACCATTAATGACTGGCTAAAACTGAAAAACCCGCCCCCACTTTATTAATTGATTTGTGCTATGATAAATTCAAAAGCTTGCTGGAGGATAAAGAGATGAAAGTAAAAGTCCTGGCGGCTTTACTTGCACTTTCTTTTGCGACAGCCCTTCTACTGCCGGCCGCAGCACATGCGGAATCGCTTACTCTGGACCCGGTGCAGGGGCCGGTCGGCTCGGATGTCAAAATACCCGCCTTCTGCCAGTACGGAGAGGGTGAGTACTTCCTCTACTGGGGCGACGCTAACCAGCTTATCCAGCAGGGCAATATCAGTAAATCCGGCTGCCAGCCCCTGATCTTCAAGGTGCCTCAAGCGCCGCGCGGCAAACACCTGGTCACACTAAAGGTGGGCAGCAAGTCCTTCCAGAAAGAGTTCAACGTGCAGGGCACTATCTCCATAGGCGTTAAAAAAGGCATGGTGGGCGCCGAGGTGCCGGTGCAGGGCAACGGTTTCAACGCCCGCGAGACGGCCATACAAGTAATCTACAATGGTAACCCCGTTGCCACAGGCATCGAGGCGACGGTTGGCGGAAGCTGGCTCTACACCCTCAAGATTCCCCCCAGCAGTAAGGGCAACCACTCTATAGCGGCCAGCGGGTCCACCACACCTGCAACAGAGATCAAGGAGCAGATCTTCGCAGTGACCCCCTCCTTCAGCGTCAATCCCAACTCGGGCTGGGTGGGGCGCGTGGTCACGGTTTCGGGAGATGGCTTCAGCAGCGGCGAGACCAACATCGCCGTAATCTATGATGACGCCGTGGTTAAGACCAATATCTCGGCCGACCTCAACGGCTCGTGGCAGTCCTCCTTCTCGGTCCCGGCATCGTCCAAGGGCCCACACAAGGTAGACGCCAGGGGCGCCACCACCACTATCGAAGATGTCCCTGACACCCTCTTCACCGTCTCGCCCGGCATAAAGGTCGAGCAGGCCAGCGGGAGGCTGGGCGACGTCATCAATACGGGCGACACGCTCTTCGTAAACGGCGTAGGCTTCCAGGAGAACGAGGGCAATGTGAGCGTCACCTTCGACGGCCTGCAGGTCGTGGGCAACATCGCCGCCG
>Ga0247841_10006860_pt1 | contig 17256 bp, 14 predicted proteins | sample LaCruzMarch2015__2_FD_192410 | JGI IMG/M metagenome (GOLD analysis project Ga0247841, IMG submission 192410) | Freshwater microbial communities from meromictic Lake La Cruz, Castile-La Mancha, Spain - LaCruzMarch2015_18m | ecosystem: Environmental > Aquatic > Freshwater > Lake | place: Spain... | reverse complement strand
TCAGCGCGGTCACGTCGGCGGCATGCCCAGCACTGCGCCGGTGTTGGCGCTGGTGGCCAGGCGGCGATAGCGATCGAGCCAGCCGGACGGCACGGCATGCTCGACTGGTTGCCATGTTTTGCGCCGCGCAGTCAGCTCTTTCTTCGTCAATTCGACCTGCAAAGTCTGCATGGGAATGTCAATCGCAATGATGTCGCCGTCGCGCAACAGGCCGATCGGCCCGCCCGCCGCCGCCTCCGGCGAGACGTGCCCAATGCACGCGCCGCGCGTGCCGCCGGAGAAACGCCCGTCGGTGACCAGCGCGACTTTGTCACCCAAGTTCTGGCCCATGATGTATGACGTCGGCGCCAGCATCTCCTGCATGCCCGGCCCGCCGCGCGGCCCTTCATAGCGAATGACGACGACGTCGCCGGCTTTGACCTTGCCGTTGAGAATGCCATCGCAGGCCTCTTCCTGTGAATTGAAAATGACGGCCGGGCCGCGATGCACCAGCATTTTCGGATCGACGCCGGCCGCCTTGACGACTGCGCCGTCGGGTGCGAGATTGCCGGACAAAATGGCCAGCCCGCCTTTCGCGCTGTAGGCATTGGCCAGTGGGCGAATGCAGGCCGGATCTTTTGTGGCGCAGCCGCGAATGTTCTCGCCCAGCGTGCGGCCGGTCACCGTCAAGCAGTCAAGCTGCAGTGCGCCGGGCACCGCACTGATCTCGTGCAGAATCGCGGAGATGCCGCCGGCATGGTCCACATCCTCGATGTGATATGCCGACGACGGGCTGACTTTGCAGATATTCGGCGTCGTCTGCGCCACGGCGTTGATGCGCGGCAAATCATAAGCAAGGCCGGCCGCGTGCGCGACGGCCAAGGTGTGCAACACGGTGTTGGTCGAGCCGCCCATGGCCATGTCGAGCGCCAGCGCGTTGTCGAGCGCGGCCTGGGTGACAATGTCGCGTGGGCAAGTGTTGTTCTTAACCAAATTGAGCAGCATGCCGGCCGCGCTGCGCCAGAGTTCATTGCGGCGCGGATCCATGGCTGGAATCGTGCCATTACCCGGCGGCGCAATGCCAAGCGCCTCGCACAAACAATTCATCGAGTTGGCCGTGAACATGCCCGAGCACGAGCCCGGGCCGGGGCAGGCGCATTGCTCGATCTCCTCGAGCTGCGCATCGCTGATCGCGCCAACCTTGCGCGCGCCGACGCCCTCGAAGACGCTGATCAAGTCGAGTGCTTTGCCGGCCGGCGATTTGCCCGCCGCCATCGGCCCGCCGCTGACGACAATCGCCGGAATGTTCACGCGCAGAATGCCCATCAGCATACCCGGCACAATTTTGTCGCAATTGGGAATGCAATACACGCCGTCGAAGCAGTGCGCGCGCAGCATCGTCTCGACGCTGTCGGCGATCAGTTCGCGACTGGCCAGCGAATACTTCATGCCGGTGTGGCCCATGGCAATGCCGTCGCACACGCCGATAGTATTGAATTCGAAGGGCACGCCGCCGGCCGCGCGAATGGCGTCTTTGACCAGCGCGCCGACACGATTCAAATGGACATGGCCGGGAATGATTTCATTGAAAGAATTGCAGACGGCGATCAACGGTTTGCCGAAATCGGCGGGCGACACGCCGCAGGCGCGCAGCAAGCTGCGATGCGGCGCGCGTTCCAAACCGGCGGTTATCGTGGCACTGATCATCCAAACTCCCTTGCTGGCGATGAAATAAAACGGCAGTCGTGAACCACCGTCTTAGTATACGCAGTTGGCGTTGATTTGTAAACTCGCAATGAAATACTCGCGCGGCGCGAGAATTACTGTTTTCAGTTTTCAGTTTTCGGTGGCAGCAATTGCAGCAGAGGTGCGGCGGTGCGCAAGCAGTCGGCACCCAGATCCGGCGGTTTGTTTGTGCGCATTCTGGTCTCTGGCGCCCCACCGAGCTTGCCTCGGTGGACGCAGAGATTGAGGAAAGGGGCGTCGGCGCACCTTTTCTCTCAATCTCATTCACCCACGACGCAAGGTCGTGGGGGTCTCAGCATGTTCAGGTCTCCTGTTCCCCACCGAGCATGAATATCCAATATTGAACACTCAATGTCCAAATTCGAAATGTCAGCGCAGAACTTCATCATTGGTTATTCCTTGTTGGATATTGGATATTCGCATTCCCTGCAACACAATAGCGGCGGGATCGTGGGGGGCTTAGGCGCATTCTGGTCTCTGGCGCCCCACCGAGCTTGCCTCGGTGGACGCAGAGATTGAGAAAAGGGGCGTCGGCGCACCTTTTCTCTCAATCTCATTCACCCACGACGCAAGGTCGTGGGGGTCTCTCATTTGGTGCCAGGCACATGGTTTCGCACTAATTTGTCCGCCGCGGACAAATTACGCGTAGCTCATTTTTCTGGTCATGCCGCCATCCACCACAAAATTCTGCCCGGTGACAAAACCAGCCTGATCCCCGATCAGAAACGCAACCAGCGCGGCGATGTCGCCCGGCTCGCCCACCCGCCCGCACGGATGCTGCGCGTGATCTTCCGGGCTAAGCATGGCCGTGCAGCGCGCCCGCTGCTTCTTCAACGCGCCCACCTCGATCCAGCCCGGGCTGATGCAATTGACGCGCACGGCCGGCCCGAGACTCACCGCCAGCGCGTGGGTCAATGCCACAATCCCGCCCTTGGAGGCTGCATACGCTTCGCTGTCGGGCTCCGATTGCAGCGCGCGCGTCGAGGCAATATTGACCATCGCGCCGCGCACCGGCCGCAGGTGCGGCGCGCAATGCTTGGCACACAAAAAGCAGCCCGTCAGGTTGGTGTTGATCACGCGCTGCCATTCTGCAAGGGACAACTGTTCGAGCGGCGTGCCCATCCCGCCGACCCCGGCATTGTTGATCAGGGCCGTGATCCGGCCGAAGCGCGCGACGGCCTGCGCCACTAGCGCACTGACCGACGCCTCCTGCGCCACATCGGTTTCCACAAACAACGCCCGCCCGGGCTGCGCCAATTCCTGCAGGCATTCCCCGCCGGCTTCGCAATCAGAATCAGCAACCACCACCGCCATGCCCTGCGCCAGCAAGTGCCGGGCAATGCCGCGCCCGATGCCTTGCGCACCACCCGTGACAATCACCACGCCGTGTGCTGATGGTGGTTGCATGATTACCGCGCGCGCCGCACGCCGTGTGCGCCCAGCCAGCCGAAGAGCAACGCGCCGGGCAGCAACGGCTCCGGCACATACACGCCGGGTGTGCCGTTGTGTTCATCGCTGGGGTGCCACGCGCCCTGCAAATTCCACGCGGCGGGCGCGGCTGACAGGTCATTGATCATCAAGGATGCGCCCGCGCCGTCCGCCGCGGCATACCATGTTCCGCCATAACTAAAATCGAGAATCGTTTCATTGCGGTAATCTGCCAGCAACAGCCGTTCACCGGCGTTGTCCAAATGGCCGGGATATTGGCCGACGATCATCATTTCGTTGGTGGTGTAGCGCGTGGCAAAGGCCGCAAGGTTTTGCACCAGCAATGCACAACTCTCCGGTGCCAGCGTGAGCGGTGTGGTCGTGACGCTGATGCCAGCCAGAAAGCGCACGGCGTCAAACGCGACCGGCGCATTGCTGCTGTTGACCAGCTCGACGAACTCGAAGTCTTCGCGGTCAAACGGGCTGCCGGCGGGCGGCGCCGCGGGATGATACATGATTTCGCTGATGCGCAGCGCGCGCTGTGCCGCACTCGGCGCGCCGGTGAATACCAGGGATTGCATGACCGTGCCGTTGGTATGCACCAGTTGCACGACACCGCCGGCGGCCGACAAACGGCCGGCGTAGTTGCCTTGCACAAAGCGCTGCTCGCCGCCCCGCGGGCTCTGCGTCCGCGCACGAAACGCCACCACATTCGCCGCCACATGCAACGCGCCGGCATGCGGCACCACCACGCCGGGCGCAAACACATAGTTCACCGCATTCGACAAACGCCAGCCGGAGATGTCCACGGCATAGGCGTTCGTGTTGCGCAGTTCGAGGTATTCCTCGTCTTGGTTGCCGGACGCGGGGGTCGCGTCGAACGCGCCGAACACCAGGGCCGCACTGGCCGGCTGCGCGGCCGGGATGATCTTGCCGGCGTTCACGCTGCTGTGCGTCACATACAAATGGGTGCGGCGCGGCTGGATATACGCATTGGTCAATTCCACAATGCCGGCTTCAATCAAATACTGGGGATAGTCAAAAAAGCCGCTCGGCGGTGGAAAGCCCCATTTGGCGCGATCCGCGTCCGCCAGCGGTTTCAGTTGTGGCAGCAGTGCGGCAAGGTGCTGCTCGATGCGCAATGCCGCGCGCGGCGTGGCGGGCGGTTGCAGCTGTTCATCCATCAGCGTGCGCAGGCGACGCGCATACATCTCGCGCAATTCCGGCGTGGAAGTGACCGGCCAGCCATTGTTGTAGATCAGGCTGTACAGCGTGTTGTACCAGCCATTGTACGGGCTGGACACACCGCGGCCATCCGTGCCGTCGTCGTTGGCGACGACATTGGTGGCAGCCCAGCGATGGCCCCACGTCAGATCCTTGTCCCACGGAAAGATGCTCCATTCCCGGTTGCCATAGGTGTCGCAATACAAATAATGATTCTTATGCGCAAAATCCATGTCTTGGATCAACACATGGGCGGCCAGATAGTTGATCACTTCGGGCAGGTTGATCCGGTCATAGGCAAAGGTGCGGCGGGCGGCGGTGTCGCTGGTGGTCATGGCCGCGATCAGTTCGACCAGCGGCGCGAAATTGCCGTCATCCGGCCGTTTCAATCCATAGGTGAACCCGAGGCTGTTGGTCAATTCACGCAGCCACAATTGATTGTCCGCATTGCGGTACATGCGGCCGCGATCATCCAGGCCGATGCGCCGCAGCCATTTGCCGTCCAGTTGTTCGAGGAACAGGGCCAGACTGTGAAAGGCGCCGTTCTGCCGCAGCTGCACATGAAACGTGGTGGCGGCCGGCACACCCGCGCGGCGCAGCACCTCCCACGCGAGATGATCGCGCAGGTAACTCTGGTCGTTGTACAGCGCCAGCATGTTGACATCATCAACGCGCTCGCATGCCGGCGCATAGAGGAATTTCTGGTCTTCGTTAAACGTGAATTCATGCGGCTTCTTGTTTTGCGTCGAGGAACTGTGCCCGCGCGTGCTGACCCGCAGGTTGTCGTAGAATTCACCGTTATACCACAGGCTGCAGCGCGTGCCGGCGTCCGTCTCGGCCGCATTCGTGTTCTGCACAAACCAATGATAGACCGGCACATTCGTGTTGATGCCCGGGTCGGCCACGATGGTGCCGCCATACTGCGCGACGGTGTCGCTGAGCGCCCGCGGCCAGCGCGACGTGGCGCCGGCCGTATCCCCAGCCAGGATCGCATAGCGGATCATCTGGCCGGGTTGCGCAACATCCGCGGGCACCTGCGCGCCAAACACGGCGTCGTTCGCGGCACCGTCGCCGTGTGCGCCGTCATCATACATGGGCACGGTGACCTCGGCATTGAACATGACCCGGTAGCGGCATGCCACCGCTTGCAGCGGATGTGCCGTCGGCGTGACTTGGGCCGTCACATTCAGCGGTTCATGCAGCAACGGTACGGCGGGCGCATGCGCCACGGCGCGCACCAATGGTCCCTGCACGGTGACGCCGCCGACATTGGCCGCGCCCGGCGTCGGCTGCACAAAAAAACGCGCGTCATTGGTCTGGACTGTCCCGGCACGGTTCGCGCGCAACTCCGGCAGCATCAGCAAATCGGTGCTGCCACTGGACGCATTCATGCCATGGATGGCCAGCACATTCGTGCCTGCCTGCAGCAGCGCGGCATTGATGGCCGGTTGATCCTCGAACTGCAGCGCCAGCACGTCATCGCGCCAGGTTGGCGCAACCGAATTCCAGACCGGCGCCGCCGGCGTGTTTGCGCGCGTCACTTCCGTGCCATTCAACCAGGCCACATAGCCGTCATCATACATCATGCGCAAGGTCACACTGGCATAGCGCGCCGGATTGGCAACGACAAACGGAATGCGGATGTAGCAACCAACGACGCCTTGGTACATCTGCGTCTGAAGGTTGATGCCAATGCAGGGATTGTAGTCCTGCGGCGCGGTGGTCGTGTCATAGCCGGCACCCGAGACGCCGCTGATCCACGCACGATCATCAAAATTATTTGAGACCCACGTCTGGCCCAAGGTGCCGCCGGTAACCGCCCACGCGCGACACGCCGTGGCCGTGGGCGCCAGCACGTCGTTGCCGCCGTCCGCATAATACCCGTAGCTAATATCGGTAAACTGGGCGGGAAACTGCGGCGCAAATTCGCTGGCGACGGTCACGCCGTCCGCCGTGCGCAAGGCCAGATACTCGCCATTGCCGCTGAGTTTGAAGTTGGTGTGCAGCGGTTGTCCGGCGGCGGCGCGGTTCTTTTCCGAGGCAAATACCAGCACGAAGCCGCCAGGTGCGATATTCGTCGCCGGTAGCATCCATTTCATCGGCTGGCTGCTGTTGTCGGTCAGAAACCAGCCGGCCAGGCTAACCGTGGCCGTGCCGGCATTGTGCAGTTCGATCCAGTCGCTGCCCTCGCCGTCTTCATCCCGCAAGGATGTGTCGTTCAAGGCCATGAATTCGTTGATGATCACCGCGGCACGCGCGGTCACGGTCGCCCAGCAAAGCATCAGCAGCATGACCGCGATACCATACCGCAGCACGCCAGGCGGCATTATGGCAGAAGCAACAGGCATTTTCATTGTCATAGTATACCATATTGAATGCTTCGCGTATCGCATGAATATATAAATATGCTATACTTTAGGCACGTAACAGGAACGAAGGACGATGGAAACGACGAACAAGCCACAAACGCTGCCGTCACTGGCGGAGGTGATCCGCGCGGGTGGTGTGCAGCATGAGATCAAGGGTGTCAGCAAGGGCACGGTGCTGCGCGCCGCATTGGATACGCTGCGCTTGCCGGCGGAGCTTGACACGGGCTTTCTGTTGAATGTGCTGCTGGCGCGTGAAGAGCTGGCGTCGACGGCGGTGGGCGACGGCATCGCCATTCCGCATGTGCGCAATCCGATGGCCGTGACGCTGACCTACTCGATGGTTGCCTTGTGTTTTCTGGAGCATCCGGTGGATTTTGGCGCACTCGACGGCGTGCCGGTGTACTGTTTGTTTTTGGTGATCAGCCCGGATGTGCGCACGCATCTGCACTTGTTGTCGCGGATTGCGCTGGTGCTGCGCGACGAGCAGTTCAAGGCGCTGCTGGCGCGGCGCGCCACGCGCGACGAAGTGCTGCAGCGGGTTGAGCAGCTCGAACGCAGTATTCCCGCCAGATAGTTTGGGCAAGCCAGCAAGAGAAGGGTGACTTCCTTATTGCAGCATTGCCGGTGCCGTGACGCCGGGCATCGCTGAAAGGATTGCGTCACTGGATTTTCATGGGGTGGTGACGCACGTTGCGGCGTCAGCGCCAGCGCAGCTCGCCGGTGCGCTGCAACGGCAGGCGCAGGCGCTTGAATTCTTTCAAGGACGTTTCGACATCGGCCTTGGCTTGCAGCGTGTACGGCACGGGCTTTGTGCTGGTCAGGGCTGCGTAGGCCGAACTGCCCACACTCAAAAAGTTAAGATTGATCGGAATGGTGACACTGCCATCGCCTTTGACCGGCAAAGCCAGGGTTCCGGCCGTCGTGCCTTCCGCCCAGCGCTTGCCGCTGACGTCGAAGGCGTAGGCCATGCCGGCCAGCGACAGTGCGAAGGCATTGGGGTTATGCACACGCACGGTCAGGTCAATTTTCGCGCAGGTCAGGTTCAGGCTCTTGATGGCGCAACTTTCGATGTCCAAGGTCGGCAGGCGCACAATCGGCAGCGTGCCGGCGTGTTCCAGCGGGATTTTCGTGATGCCCAGCAGCGGCACATCCAGCAGCACGTCGCCCAGCAAGGCGTAGCTGAAAGCATCCTTGCCGCCCAAGGACTGGACGGTGTCAAGCACTTGCTGGTAGCCGAGCGAGACCGGCACGGTGACGCGCGACTGACTGTTCTTGGCGATATTGACGCGATTAGTCTGCATCCCGCGCAGCAGCGAGGTCTTCTCGATTTGCAGGTCATAGGCAAAGCCATCGAACGTGACGGCCACGCTGTTGGGATTGCTGATGACCAGGTCATAGGCCAACTGGGCGGCCTCGAAATTCAGGCCGGTGATGCGCACATTGCGGATGCTGGCCGTGGGCTTTTCAATGCCGCGCCAGGAGGAAATCGTCGCGCAGCCGGCGATGAGCAAGGCCAAGCCGCACGCACCAGGCACCAAGTGAGATGGTTTCATCGAGTTCATTCCAAAGGGTTGCAGGATTGTAGCACGTTGCGGGTGAAGATGCAACGGCTCTCAGAAATGGAAGGATGGAAGAGTGGATGAATGGAAGAATGGTGCAGCGGCAGAAGAAGCGTCCGCGGCGTGGATGGCCCAGCCGCCTTTGCTTCTTCACTGAATACTGGACACTGATTACAGAATACCGCCGGCAACTTCTGCACCTCTGCAACCATAAATTATCGTGTCGCATGAGAATTTAACGGCGTTCCGCGTGATGTGCTGCGCGCCGCACGCCGTGCGGCGGCTACGGGCAGAGATACCGGCCGTGGTATGCATTTCCGCGTCCGTTATGTGCTGCGCGCCGCACGCTGTGCGTCGCTCTACAACCATAAATTATCGTGTCGCACGAGAATTTAACGGCGTTCCGCGTGGGGTACGTCCTTGAATACGCCGATCAAAGGTGCTGCGGCTGGCACGCCGCTTGCCCTTTCATAAAACAAGCAGTTTTGGTAGTATAGAGTTCTGTCAAAATGACCGGCGCCCTGTCGAAATGACCGCGCCGTGAGCAAACTAACTCAGGATGACGAGACCAAGCATGATTGCAGTACAGCACTTAGTCAAGAAATTCGGGCTGCGCACCGCGGTGAATGATGTCAGCTTCGAGGTGGCCAAGGGCGAAGTCCTTGGCTTTCTTGGGCCGAACGGCGCCGGCAAGTCGACGACCATGCGCATGATCACCTGCTTCATTCCGCCGACGGCGGGGACGGCAACGGTGTGCGGCCATGACATTCTGCGGGATTCCGTGGCGGTGCGGCGCGTGATCGGCTATCTGCCGGAGAACGCGCCGGTCTACACCGACATGACCGTCGCCGGCTATTTGCATTTCATTGCCGAGATGCGCGGCTTGCGTGGCGCGGCGGCGCGCACGCGCGTGGGCCAGATCATGGAGAGTTGCAATCTGGCGGGGGTCGGTGCGCAATCGGTCGGCACGCTCTCGAAGGGCTACAAGCAGCGTGTCTGCTTTGCGCAGGCGATTTTGCATGACCCGCCGGTGCTGGTACTGGACGAGCCGACCGACGGCTTGGATCCCAACCAAAAACATGAAGTGCGCCAGTTGATCAAGCGCATGGGCAAGGACAAGTGCATCGTGCTCTCGACCCACATTCTCGAAGAAGTTGACGCAGTCTGCACGCGCGCGATCATTATTGCCAAGGGCACGATCGTGGCGAACGGCACGCCGGCCGAGTTGCGCGCCCAGTCCGAATTGCACGACGCGGTGACGTTGACGCTGCGGGGCGTGGCGGAAGACACGGCCGTGCCGTTCCTGAGCGCGCTGGCGAACGTCTATCATGCCAAGGTGCTGGAGCGGATCAACGGCTCGCTGCTGATCCGCGTGTTTCCCAAGGAAGGCAAGCAGGTTGCGCACACGATATCGAGCGCGGTGCGTGACAAGCGCTGGGAAGTCGAGGAATTCCGCGTGGAACAGGGCCGGCTGGACGAGGTGTTCCGGAAGGTGACGCTTGGATGAACCGTTCATCGTTCATCGTTCATGGTTGATCGTTGAGCGTTGATCGAGACCAGACATGGCGACAGCAAAGACATCCTTTGAGAAGCTGGAAGTGTACCAGTGCGCCGAAGCATTGGCAGACCGGCTATGGAGCTTGGTGGCTGCCTGGCCTTCGCTTGCGCAACACACGCTTGGCCTGCAACTCATCCGAGCATTGGATAGCATTGGCGCAAACATCGCGGAAGGCGCGGGCCGTTACACCCACATTGACAACCGGCACTTTGTCCGCATTGCGCGCGGCTCGCTCTATGAAACACGGCATTGGCTTCGCTGTGCGTGGCGCCGTGGCCTGCTGAGCAAGGCTGAGTCTGCAGAACTGGCCCGCGCGCTTGATCAGTTGTCGCAATTGCTGGCCGGGTATCTGCGCTCGCTCACCGTGCGCATAACGGTGGATGCGGCAAGTCGTGTTGGCAAAAAAACACGGACTGCTGCATCTCCTGCGATGAACGATGAACAATGAACAATGCACGACTATATCTAACACTAACCATTGCGGTACGATGATCTCCAACATTCTCACCATCACCAAGCGCGAGTTGCGCGGCTATTTCGGCGCGCCGGTCGCGTATGTGTTCATCGTGATCTTCCTGATCTTGTCGGGGTTCTTCACGATGCATGTCAGCAAATTCTACGAGGCCGGACAGGCCGAGCTGCGCTCGTTTTTCATCTGGCAGCCGTGGCTGTGCCTGTTCCTGGTGCCCTCGGTCGCCATGCGCCTGTGGGCTGAAGAGCGCCGCAGCGGCACGATCGAAATCCTGCTGACCCTGCCGGTCACCGTCGGCCAGGCAGTCGTCGGCAAGTTCCTGGCGGCCTGGCTGTTTATCGCCATCGCCTTTGGCTTGACCTTCCCGCTGGTGCTGACCGTGCTGCATCTCGGGCATCCGGACCTGGGCCCGATCCTGGCCGGCTACCTCGGCAGCCTGCTGCTGGCCGGCGCGTATCTGGCCATTGGCGGGTTCACCTCGGCCCTGACACGCAGCCAGGTGATCAGCTTCATTCTGGCCGTGGTTGTCTGCCTGTTCTTCGTCCTGGCCGGCTGGCCGCCGGTGACGGACGCGCTGACGAAATGGCTGGGGGCCGGGTCGCCGGTCGTGGCGTTTGTCGCCGCACTCGGCTTCATGCCGCATTTTGATTCGATCCAGCGCGGCGTGCTCGATTCGCGCGATCTCCTGTATTATGCCTCGCTGATCTTTTTCATGCTGTGCGCCACGACGGCCGTGCTGCATAACCGCAAAGCGTCCTGACGCTGCCGCACTCATTGCTAACCCTATTGCCCGGTTGCTGATATGAAACACCTCTTCACCCAACGCGTGCTCACCTCCGCCATCGGCATTCTGGCCCTGGCGGTCATCCTCGTCTGCGTCAACTGGGCGGCCAAGCGCTTTTATTGGCGGGGCGACATCACCGAGGACAAATTGTATTCGTTGTCGGACGGCACCAAGGCGCTGCTGCGCGAGCTGCCCGAGGACGTCACGCTCAAGCTGTTCTACTCGCAAAATCTCGCGGAGCAAGACCCGTTCATCAAGTCCTACGCCGAGCGCGTCAAGGACTTGCTGCGCGAGTACGCTCAAAACAGCCGCGGGGCGATCACGGTCCAGTTCTACGATCCCAAGCCGGACTCCGACGAGGAGGAGTGGGCCCAGAAATACGGTGTGGCCGGCAATCCGATCAACCCGATGGTGCGTGATGAAATGTTTTATTTCGGGCTGGTGGCCGAGGCCGTCAGCCGCCACAAGACGATCGAGATTTTGGCGCCGCAGCGCGAGCGCTTCCTCGAGTATGACATTTCGCGGATGATCTACGAGGTGCTCCATCCCGACAAAAAGACAATCGGGATCATCAGCAGTTTGCCGGTAACCGGCAGCCAGGCCGACGACCAAATGATGATGATGATGCAGCAGCGGCGGCGGCCGGCCGAGCAAAAACCGGCCTGGGTCTTTGTCCAGGAATTGAAGAAACTTTATACAGTCGTCGCCATCCAGACCAACGAAACCGAGATCGTACCGGAAATCAATGTCCTGCTGGTCATTCATCCGAAGCAGCTGCCGCCTGCGCTGCAGTTCGCGATTGACCAATATGTGCTGGCGGGCGGCAAGGCGATGATCTTTGTCGACCCGGCCTGCAACGTGGATGTGGCCGACACCGGCATGGGCTTCCAGATGCCCGGCGTGTCGAGCCTGAACACCTTGCTGAACGCGTGGGGCGTGGATGTGCCGGACGGCAAAGTGGTGCTCGACATGGACAGCGCCACGATGGTCTCCATCGGAAAAAACCAAGCCGCGAAAGTGCCGACCTGGATCACGGTGCAGGGTGGCATGCTCAACCAGAATGATGTCATCGCCGCCCAGATCGAGCGGATGGTCATTCCGGTGGGCGGGTGCATCACGCGCATGCGCGGCATCACCAACACCTTTGAGGCATTGGTCAGCAGCTCGACCAATGTCATGGAAAAAGACACGTTCACGGCCCAAATGGGCATTGAGCAAATGCGCCAGGACTTCAAGTCGACCGGCGTGGCGATGCCGCTGGCCGTCAAAGTGACCGGCAAATTCGCCAGCGCATTTCCGGCGGGCGGGCCGGACGGGACGAATGCCGCCGGCGTGCTGAACGTGGCGGCACAACCGAACACCCTGATCGTCGTGGCGGATGTCGACCTGCTGGCTGACCAGTTCAATTTCCAGGAAATCAACATGTTCGGCACGCGCATGTATCAGCCGTTCAACAACAACATTGACTTCGTGCAAAACGCGGTGGATCAACTGTGCGGCGACGCGAATTTGATTGCGATCCGCTCGCGCGCCAAGTTCCAGCGGCCGTTTGTGGTCGTGGATGAACTCGAGAAGCAAGCCCAGCAGCGCTGGATGGATGAAGAAGCGCGCCTGACCAAGGAGTTGCAGGAGGTGCGCCAGACGTTGGGCGAGCTGCAAACGAAGAAAGACGAATCGCAGCGCTTCATCATCACCGACGAGCAGAAAACAGAGATCGAGCGCTTCCGCCAGCGCCAGGTGGAAGTGGCCCAGAACCTGAAGCAGGTGCGCAAGAACCTGCGCAAAGACATTGATAAGCTGGGCGCGCGCGTGAAATTTGTCAACATTGCGGCCGTGCCGATCGGCGTGTGCCTGTTCGGCCTCGGGCTGGCGTGGTATCGTCACAACCAAGGGAAAAAGTCATGAAACTGAAAACAATGCTGCTTTTAGTGCTGGTGTGCGCCGCGGCGGTTGCGACCCTGTGGTACCTGCAACGGCCGCCGAAGCAAGCTGGCAGTGGGCTGCCGATCGGCGACAAAGTCTTGCGCTTCTTCCCGGTCAATGAGATCAGCAAGGTCGTGATCCATACTGCCGCCACCACCGTGACCCTTGAGCAAAACGAGAACAACATCTGGGTCGTGCGCGAGAACTACGGCTATCCGGCGCAGTTCGGCAAGGTGGCCGACTTGCTCAAGACGCTGTATGACATGAAGGTTGGCCAGACGGTGCGGGTGCGCCCGGCCAGCCTGGGGCAGCTCAAGCTGGTGGCGCCGGACGACCCGGGCGATGCGGCCGGAAAAGCGACCCAGCTTCAATGCTATGATGACGGGGGCGAATCCGTGGCGCTGCTATGGGTGGGTGAGGCCAAGCGCGGCGAGGCCCGCGAGGGCAGCCCCTATGGCTTTGCCATGCCGGAAGGCACCTTTGTGCGCCTGCCCGGCAATCCGGCCAACTTGGGCAACACGCGCGACCAAGTGATCCTGGTCAAAGACACGTTTCAGATTGGTGAGACGCCGGCGGCATGGATTGACAAGCAGCTCTTTTCCGTGCCCAATGAAAGCGTGCAGAGCATCGCGGTAACCACGCCGCGCGGCGAACAATACCGCGTGGCGCGCACCAACGCCGCTGATCAACTGACGCTGGCCGCGCTGGCGCCGACACAGCAGGCGAAAGCTGCCGAACTGGCCGCGCTCGGCAATGCCCTGACGGCATTTACCGTGGATGAGGTGCTCGACCCGGCGGCGGCCAAGACTAACACGGCGCTGGCAACGGCGTGGACGTTTGCGGCGACCACCTTTGACGGCGTCATCTACACCGTCAAACTGGCCGACACCAACGTGCCACAGGCCTATGCCCAGGTGACCGTCAAGTACACCAAGCCGGTGATTGAGTCGGTTGCCAGCAACATTGCTGCGCATCTCGCGACGCGCCCCGGTGAAGTGCAAGAAAGTGTGCGCGTGCTGGATCGCAATCTGGCGCAGTGGACTTTCATTCTGCCGGAATTCAAGGCGAATCAGTTGCGCACGCTGCACGCCAACCTGGTCGAGCCGGCGCCCGCGCCACCACAGACAAAGCCGGTTGCGCCCGCGCCGCCACAGGCAAAGCCAGTTGCGCCCGCGCCGCCACAGACAAAGCCGGCTGCGCCCGCGCCCGCCGCAGCACCCGCTGCACCACCGAAAACTGCAAACTGAAAACCGAAAACCAGTTAAGGCCATGGATCCGCTATATTTGACGAGAAAAGGCGCTGAAAGATTGCGCAAGGAACTGGGCGAGCGTGAAGTCCGGCGGCGCGATATTTCGGCCGCCATCGGCGTCGCGCGCGAGCATGGCGACATCAGCGAAAACGCCGAGTATGACAGTGCCAAGGACGCCCAGGCGCTGAATGAAACCAGAATTTCGCAATTGCACGGCAAGCTCACGCGCATCCAGATTATTGAGGACCTCGGGCTGGCCGCCGACCGGGCCTATGTTGGCGCAACAATCCGCGTGCGCGACACGGATTCCGGCGCAGAGCGGACGTTTACCTTGCTCTCGGCCGAGGAGGCCGAACCGGATCGGGACGTCATCTCGTACCAGTCACCGATCGGCAAAGGCCTGCTGGGGCACGAGGTTGGCGACGAAGTTGAAATCGAAATCCCCAGCGGCATCCTGCACTTTGAAGTGCTCGACATCACGCGCGAACTGGGCTGAAGTCATTGATCATAGAAAAATGACGAGTGACGAGTAACCAGTGACGAAGGCGGAAGTACAGAAACATGTTACTTCTGACCTCCGTGTTCGTCACTCGTCAATTGCTGTTTCTTTCATGTGGGACCGGCCCGTTACTTGCCAATTGCCTGCGCCGCGGCCTGCAGCTTTTTCCAATCAAATTGCTTGGCGAGCGCCAGTGCGTCTGCCTCGCTCATGCCGTTGTAGGAAAACGTCAGCAGCGCACCGCGGCTGGTCTTGTCGTTCTTGTCGAGCACTACGATCAGGATGCCGGACTTGTCGGCACTGGTGTAGGTCGTCTGCGCCTTGAAGCCGTCAATCGTCGCGACCTGCACTTTGACTGCGGACGACTCGAACTTCATGTCCATCATCTTTGACTGGGTGTAGGCGCCCTTGCTGACCACGACCGTCGCAGAGAAATTCGCCTCGCCCTTGGTGTAGCTGCGCGTGGCCGTCGTCAGTGTGTCGCCGCCGACATCCATCGCCATGCTGGTGGCCGGCTCGGCCTGCCAGCCCTTCAGATCCTTCAGCAAGGCGGCCAAATCTGCGTGGCCGGCGCCCGCGACCAGCGCGGCACTCAAGCACAGGCAGGCACCCGCCACAATCATATACTGACCAATATTCGTACGCATGCAAAATCTCCCAAAGTGGTTACGCTGTCATTAAGTATAGCAAATTATGATTGCCTGCGCCACCACTGCAATCCCCCTTCTCAAATTCCGATATAGGGGAAAATGCGAACCTGAGGTAGCCAAATCTTTTGTGGATCCTGCGTGTGCGTTGAGGTAGGGCGGTCAGGCCCTGACCGCCGTTGCTGCTTGCGCGCGCACGCCGGTGCTACAATGGCTTAGCAACGACCGCGGCGGTCAAGGGCCTGACCGCCCTACCTGTCTGCGCGCTTTACGCCGGCGACTCCCGTCTGTGCTCAATCTCATTCACCCACGATACCGTCAACGGCGGGATCGTGGGGGTCTCGGCAAAGACGTGAGTAAGACCGGCTTCAGCTTACAACTTGCCGGCGTTGCTCTTCAAGTAGGCCGCCACGCCGCTGGCGTTGGGGGTCATGCCTTGTTCGCCCTTGTGCCAGCCGGCTGGGCAGACTTCACCGCACTTCTCATTATGCTGCAGGGCATCCACCATGCGCAGCATCTCATCGACATTGCGGCCCAGCGGCAGATTGTTGACCACTTGATGCTGGACAATGCCAGCCTTGTCGATCAGGAACGAGGCGCGAAAGGCAATGCCAGCCGGGTGCTCGACGCCATACGCCTTGGTGATGCTGTGGTTGACATCGGCGACGATCGGGAACTGCACCGGGCCAATGCCGCCCTTCTCGACCGGCGTCTCGCGCCAGGCAGCATGGGTGAACTGCGAATCAATGGAGACGCCGACAACGGTGACGCCGCGTTCTTTGAAACTCTTGATGCGCTTGTCGTGCGCAATGATTTCAGTCGGGCAGACAAAGGTGAAATCCAGCGGCCAGAAAAACAGGACGACATATGTGCCGCGCAGTTTTGACAAGGTGAAGGCGTCGTTGATGGCGCCATCGGGCATGACGGCGGCGGCAGTAAAATCGGGGGCGGGCTGGGAGACGAGGACGCTCATTGGCAACTCCATGGGCTATGGTAAAAACTGGTTTGCAGCGCCGGCACGGTACCGGCGCGGGGATAATATAGCATAATGGTGTGTAAATGTCAAATAATTCATGCCCAGCACTGAAATTCCAATATAAGGAAAAAAACATGTAGGATGGGGTTCAGGGGCGGTATTTGAGCCAAAAACGAGGTGTGTCAAAATGACCCACTAGACATTTGGACGCGTTTTTGGTATGCTGGTGGATGAGCAGCCGCAGCGACAGAACATCAGCCGCAGCCGCCGTGACCACGGCGTGCCGTTTGCATTGGCAGGTAGCGCGCCGCAGCGATTACGACGTGGTCAAGGCCATCGCGCAGCAACTGGTGCTGGACGCGGTCTACTGCATTGACTATGTGAGTTTGTACACCGACTTTTTCGAGTATCTGCGGCGGATTGGGCTTTGGGATGCGATTGCCGCATTGACACTGAAAAACAAGGAACGGTTCATCATTGGGATGCTGCCGTATGTGCTGATCTATATGCAGAAGCAGATTGCAGGCTTGCCGTCGGTCAATGCCGTGGAAGATGTATTGCCAGAACTTTTGCGAGATCGCCGCGCCGGCGATTGAAGCGCTTTTCAACACGGTGGTGCGGGCGCTGGCGGCCCAAGGCGTGTTCCCGCGGCAGGTGACCCTGGCCCTGGATCCGACCGACGTCGAGACCAGCGCGCGCTTTGGCGGCGCGGGCCACGTGACGCGCGAGGCGCGCCAGTGCATGCGCCAGGCGCGCGCGGGGACCTTCATGGATGGCGCCACCCGCCACGAGCGGAACGTGCAGGTCAAACGCGGCCAAGGCCGCACACAACACATCGAGAC
>Ga0247841_10006859_pt1 | contig 17259 bp, 13 predicted proteins | sample LaCruzMarch2015__2_FD_192410 | JGI IMG/M metagenome (GOLD analysis project Ga0247841, IMG submission 192410) | Freshwater microbial communities from meromictic Lake La Cruz, Castile-La Mancha, Spain - LaCruzMarch2015_18m | ecosystem: Environmental > Aquatic > Freshwater > Lake | place: Spain... | reverse complement strand
CCGGTTACGGAGTTGCGGAGCGCGGGGATCGCGGCAATAACAACCAAAACGAGTACGGCAATGATTAGAGCGTACTCTAGAATCGTCTGTCCACTTTCATCACGTAAAAAATTCATAGCATTCTCCTTTCAAATAAAAATTAAGCCTACGGAGCTGGTGCGTTATTCAGTGTGTTCTGTACTTTTGTGAAAACACCGGTTACGGAGTTGCGGAGCGCGGGGATCGCGGCAATAACAACCAAAACGAGTACGGCAATGATTAGAGCGTACTCTAGAATCGTCTGTCCACTTTCATCACGTAAAAAATTCAACAATATTCACCTCCTTAATAAGTTACTATCCATATAAATATGGCAAATTGAAAAAAAATCAAGTCTATTTTACTCTTTATTTGATTGAATCGGTAAAAAAATGATAAAAGAGGATCCATTTTCCTGATTTGATTCAACATGAATTGATCCATTGTGTCGTTGGATAATCTCACGGGAAATAGCCAAACCGAGTCCTGATCCACCTGCTTTCCTAAACTCAGTAGGAGAAACTTGCACAAAGCTCTCAAAAATGCGATTCCGATCTTCCGGTTGAATACCAATGCCTGTATCCATGACTTCGATTAAAATAGAATGCTCATCAACCTTTTTGGAATTTATCTCGATATATCCTTCATTTGTAAATTTGATTGCATTATGAACTAGATTAAGGATAACCTGGGTCATTTTATCCCGATCAAAATAAAACAAAGGAATTGATCGGTCCAAATTGAAACGTAAGTCCAGTTTTTTTACCTGAGACAATGGAAACATCGTTTCTCTTGTCTCTTCTATGATTTGGTTAATATTATTCAAATCTTTTTGCATATCGAACTTACCCGTTTGCAGTTTTTGAAGATCAAGGACATCATTAATCAGCCGTGTTAATCTATCCAGATTACGCTTACCAGTTGTTAATAGATCTTTTTGCATATCGTTTATGTTCCCAGCAAGTCCGTTTAAAATCAGATTCGTGCTTTCTTTAATAGCTGTCAAGGGGGTACGCAATTCATGGGAAACCATACTGACAAATTCATCCTTCATCAAATCAATGTTGATCCGATCTGTGATATCAAGATTTACAGTCAAATACTCCAGTATTCTGCCTTTTTGGTCTTTAATACTGGAGGAAGAAGCGTGAACATGAATTAAAGTACCATCTTTCTTTGATTGAATTACTTCCCCTTTCCAGAAACCGCGATCGGAAAGCTCCTGGATTACTTCATGATGGTTTGTAGTGCTGTATGTAGTCTTAAATACATCAATCGCATTTTTTCCAAGGACTTCTTCCCGTTTCCATCCATAAATTTCTTCTGCAACGTGGTTCCAGCTTGTGATAACCATTTTTTCATCCATTGAAATAACAGCTTCATTCACATTTTCTAACAAAATAGCTTGATGTTTAATCAATTCTTCCGTTTTCTTACGCTCAAAAATATTCCTTGCTACAACTTGGATCATTGTCTTATCAGCAATTTCCAACTTACCCAATCGTACTTCTATGGGGATTACAAATCGATCTTTCCTTGTATAGTTCGTCTCATATGTTTTTGGAAGATGATTCCACATAGAGAAAATAACATCCTGCAAAACGGCATCCTTGTCGATATCAAAGATTGACATCTTGAGAAGCTCTTCCCTACCGTAACCCACTAAATCACATGCTGCTTTATTTACATCAATAAATTTTCCTTGATAGTCATGCATAAAAATTGCATCTACGGCTTGCACAATAAAGGATCGATATTGTTCTTCGCTTTTCCGAAGGGCTTGTTCCATAAGTTTCTGGTCATTATTAAGAATCAATTGAGTTAACTGGTCTGCGATTTCGGCTGCAAATCGAATTTCATCGGAAAGCCATTTCCTTTTAAAACTAATTTGTTCAATAAAAACTATCCCAACTATTTTGCCAGAATTTCGAACGGGAGAAACCAAAAAGGACATAATACCCAAGGGAACAATATATAGTTCCTTTAGTTCACTGATTCTTACATCATTTAATGCATCAAACGCATCAATGGCTCTACCAGAAGAAACCGCTTTCATAAAAAATGGATACGCATCAAGATTCAATATTCCTCTATTCGCGTGAAAATTCTTGGTTCTTTCAAACAAATTCAGGCATTCTAGGTGGTTTGTTGGATCATCAACCATCCAATATCCAACCCGATCTGCATTCACTGCCAAAGCAGTTGCCTCAATTATCTTTTGGCAGGCAAGCTTAAAATCAATGTCTGATCTGATAATATTTGTACTAATATTAATAATGGTTGTTTGTTGTTTTTGAACTCGCTCCATCGTCTGGATGATTTCAAGCTCTCTTTGTTTACGTTCCGATAAATCATAAATACTTAACAATAGGAGTGATTTGCCTCCTAAAGAAAATCTGGATAAATTTACTTCACCAGGAAATTCAATGCCATTTATTTTTCTAAAATTCCATTCAAATCGATTAAATCCCTCTTTAATTGCAGTTTGTAATAGGTCTTTAATCTTTTCATTCGATTTTGATCCATCGGGTTGAATTTCGGTCGATAAATCCGTAAAGCTATGTTTAATAAACTGCTCTTTATCTGCAAAATAAAAAAGCTGGATCGCAGCCGTATTACTATCAATAATGTCTAATCGATCCATAACGCCATACGATATGGTTGAATACTCGAATAAGGCTTCAAACTTCTCTTTAAAATCATCCAGCCGATTGCTATTTACTCGTTCCAGAAAATACATCAGGAAAAACAAAAAGATTATGACCAAAATAATCAAAACATTAAAATCTACGAGAAGCTGAACTTCCTGCAACCAACTAACCAAAGAATTTGTTATTGCATTCATAATCATAACTTATGTTGATTATAACATATAATAGTAAATCAGGAGGGAAAAATGAAAAAATTTTTAATGCTAATTATATTTCTCTTTGTCTTTCCATCTGGCTGTTTCCGTTTCATGGATTCACCAAAACCGGTTACGATTATCCTAAATCCACCGACCGTTGAGCCTATAGTACCAGAAAAGGTCCCTAAACCGGTAAAACCAATCGAATCACTGGAAAAGACGGATATAGTCATCCAGAAAACAACCATAACCGGTTTATCAAATGAAAGCCATGGCTGGGGTTTAAGTGTAACAACCAACGAAACATCTCCCGGCATACCAGATTCGTGGAAAGAAATGCTCCAGAAATACAATGGATATTACTTAGGTGATACAAAATCCAAGAAAGTATATTTAACCTTTGATTGTGGTTATGAAGCTGGATACACGAATTCTATTCTGGATACCCTTATTAAAAACAATGTACCGGCCATCTTCTTTCTTTTAGGACAATATGTAGACGAAAAGCCGGAGATTGTTAAGAAAATGATTCAAAATGGTTTCTTGATTGGGAATCATACAAATAATCACCCCAGTATGCCTAAAATATCTGACAAGGAAATTAGTCTTGAAATAAACAATTTTGAAACAAAAATAAAAGCACTCACAGACATAAAAACGTTATATTTCCGTCCTCCCAGTGGAGAATTTAGTGCTCGAACATTAGCTCTTACTTACAATCTTGGATATAAAACAATATTTTGGAGTTTGGCAATGAAAGACTGGGTGCCAATGCCAGGCGGAGCCGATGAAAGCTACCAAACAGTAATGAAACGAATTCATCCTGGTGCCATAATACTCTTGCATACTGTTTCGAAAGATAATGAATTAGCTATGCAGAGCATTATCGATGGTATACGAAAAAAAGGATATGAGTTTGCTTCATTGGATTCACTTGACTGATTTAGTTTTTAATTATAATTAACTTTAGTTTTGTTAGTAAAGAGGAGGTGCCGTATGATGGAGATTGTAGAAAATAAAGTGTGGAAACAAGAGAAGGCACCCTTGGTTTTCAAACAGTAATAACTCTAAACAATCATTAATACAACTTTTCCAGGGATCCTTCCGTTTTGAAATGTAGAATTACAGGAGGAAAAGAAATTGCATTTAAATCAATTAGGATGGAATTCCTATTTTGAAACACAATTTGAAAAAAGGAAAGATGAAGGATTCTTTCCCGCTCGAGTGATTGCTGAATTTAAAAATTTATACCGGATTGAATGGGAAAAGGGAGAGGTTGAAGCTCAAGTATCCGGAAAAATGATGTTTGATGGAATCAGCAGGAACGATTATCCTGCCGTTGGAGATTGGGTAGTTGTTGAATTCCCAAAGCAAGGCGTTAGAGGGGTCATTCATGCTGTTTTACCGAGAAAAAGCCAATTTATACGAAAAATGGCTGGCTCAAAAAAGGATATCCAGATTGTTGCCTCCAATATCGACTTTGTTTTTATTGTGAATGCTCTGGATCATGATTTCAATCTGCGCCGTATTGAACGATACTTAACAATGTCCTGGGAAAGCGGGGCTACCCCGGTGATTATTTTAAACAAAGCAGATCAATGCAAAAACGTAGAGGATTTTGTAGAAAAAACTGAAACTATCAGCATGGGTACATCAATTCATGCTATTAGCTGTCACAGTGGATTCGGATTTGAAGAGATAAACCGATACAATCGGGATGGTCAGACCATTGCATTGCTTGGATCTTCCGGCGTAGGGAAATCATCCATTATTAATCGGTTACTGGGAGAAACTCAACAGAAGACAAATGCACTACGAGTTCGGGACAATGGGGGAAAACATACGACAACATCACGGGAATTATTCCATATACCGGGAGGAGGATTAATCATTGATACTCCCGGAATGAGGGAGCTTAGGTTATATGGATCGGAAAATGTGCTGGAGGGAAGCTTTGAGGATATAGAATCCCTCACCTTGTTTTGCAAATTCTCGAATTGTCAACACACATCTGAACCTGGCTGTGCTGTACAGGAAGCGATTGAAAATGGAACCATCGATAAAAGCAGGCTAGAAAGCTATAAAAAATTGCAAAGAGAACTTCGATATACGGCACAGAAAAATAATATCCAGAACAACGATAAGAAACAAAAACTAAAAATGATATCCAAATATCGAAAACAACTAACAAGCTTTCTACCTGAAATCAAGCAACAGAAACATTCCGTTAAATTTCTGCAAAAAAAATTGAACAATCATTCTTAGGTTGTTTAAGGATTGCAGCATTTGAATCCCCGTCTCAACTACTTTCTCATACGTGAAAAAATCCACCAAAGAAGAACAAAGCCAACTACACCGATGCTATAATAAATGGTAGTTGGTTTTGTTTTATGATTAGAGGGTTTTTCTGGTATCGGATTATCAAGAGGTTTTTGGTTTTGCCAGGCTATAAAACGCTTTTCTGTAAAGGTAATTCGGTTTTCTGGCTTATCCAAGGGAATGAATTCCAAAACATCTTTCTCTTTTCGATTCCCAGACACAGCAATCCAATCGTCATCCATTGCCCACCAATAATTATAGACATACTCCCAATCAGATGATATCGCCATACTATTTTTTTCCACAACGGAACATTTTGTTACATATTGGCTTTGGTTATTTTTCTTAATCAAAATTAAAATCTTTTTGGAATCATTCGACCAATTTGAATAATCCGGATCAATATCCCAAGGATATATTTCAACAGATCCTACAGGTGCTTCCTGTATTATTTTCTTTGAATTGAATTCATAAAGAGTCACTTTTGAAAATAGATCATTCTTACCTTTTGAAAAATAAGAGATCGTTTTCCCATCGGGAGACCATCGGGGAGAATCAACCTGAAAATTTCGATTGATGAGAGTCAACTGTAATTCTGTCATATCAATTTCATGCAAAATACTTTCTTCGGACTCTTTGGTAACGATTAGAACTCTATCTACATTATCTGCCCATTGTTGCAGTAAAATCTGCTTCCCAGTATCCAATATTTGCTTATACCGGACCGTCTGGATTTCATATGAAAAAAAAGCTGAACCATTAATACTGAAAAGAATATTGCTGTCTTTGCTCCAATGATTCAAATTTTTATACCACCAATCACATCTCAAATTCGTAGTAATCATATTGTTTTTAAGCAAAAAAGTGTCAAACATGTACAGTGAAAAATCTTTATTTTCTTTGCCATTAAACGCAATATACTTTCCATTTGGAGACCACTCTAGGGAATTAATCGATTCGTTTAATTTAATAATATCCAATAACTTCTCTTGTTCCATTTGAAATAGTTTTAACCAATACGATTCATAATGAGTAAAATCGCCAGAAGCAATTTCATTAAAACCAAACAAAACGACAAACTGTTTACTGTCAGGAGACCAGAACGGGATTGTGATTGTCGAATCTGTGCCAATCTCGGTTATCTTGCGCATAATTTGTTTTTCAGTATCCAATAAATACAACTTTGACCTTTCATACTTTTTTGTTCCCGTAATGATACTGGCAAACTTCTGATTCGGAGAGAATTTAATACCTGAAATGAACTCTTTTGCATCCACTCGGATCATTTCTCGCAATGATCCCTTGACAACATCTACAGCATATAAGGCATGATCATCAAAAACATAACATTGAGGCTTATCTGAATTTCCTGCTGATAGAATTGGATTAAAAAGACCGATGCAAAAAAAAGTAAAAAGAAAAATTGATACGATTCTCCATTTCATTTTGAATGACATCTCACTTTCTGGGAATGATTCCTTGCTCGTGGGGAAAAAATTCCTTCCCTGGCATACCGGATATCTTCAACCGTATAAAACGCCTTGGAATTGTAGGACTGTATTCTTTTTATCACTTCTTTCAAATGCTTGCGTTGAAAAATTGTATACACCATATACACCTTACCCCTTGCCCCTTCTGCATCCACAACCGTCACACCGTGATTTTCCATGTTCAGGCTTTCAACTAGAAGTTTCACGTCCTGACTGGTAAAGATCCTTACCAATAATGTTCCCATTGCTAGTTTTTCTTCGAGGAGAATTCCAATATAATTCCCCACACCAAATCCAGTAGCATAGGCTACATAACATGCCCAATTGTCTAAATGTTTCATGATTTGGCTTATGGCCAGGAGCCAAATTAGTACTTCAAAAAACCCTAGGATTGGTGATATGATTTTGTTACCTTTTGAAACAAGAATAATACGTATCGTACCAATTGTAACATCACAAATCCTGGATAAGGCGATTAGCAAAGGCAATATTACCCACGGATACCATTGAAACATAATTTCTCCCTTCTATATTTGTTAATAATAGAATACACGGATTAACTTTTTTGAGAAGTACACTATAATCATTGCTTGGAATTATGAAAAAAGATATAAGAGTCGATTACCATATACATTCACATTGGTCGCCTGACAGTTCTATGGAAATGCTCACTATTTTGGAAGAATGTCGTGAAAAAAAAATTCTTAACATCGCATTAACGGAACATGTTGATCTTTTTTATCCCAAACCTACCGACCTGGAATTCGATATCAAATCGTATCAAAAAGAAGTTGGAAAATTAAAAAAATATTACAAGGATCTTCATATTCTCACAGGAATTGAAGTTGGGGTAAACCAAAACAATTGTGATGCGACCCAAAAGCTCTTAGAAAAGTATTCCTTTGATTTTGTGATAGCCTCGATCCATACTTCTGAGTCCCATTCTTTTTGTCACCGTTTTATTTTAAATCATTTTTCAAAAGAAGATGTTTTAAAGCTCTATTTTAATGAGATGGAATATGTGTCAGAAAATTTACAAGATTTCCAGGTCTTAGGACATATGGACTATATTATGCGATACCATCCTTATACTGCTGATGAATATTTAGCCTATACCCCTCAAATAAAAAGAATTTTTAAAAACCTGATTCGTACGAACAAAGGCATCGAGATCAATACGAAAGGCTGGAATAAACGGATATGGCTCCATCCCATACTGGATCTATTAGAAATCTTTAAAGATATGGGCGGGGTATACATAACAATCGGCTGTGACTCTCATGCTCCTTCTCAATTAGGAGACAATTTTGCCAACGCACTGGAGCTGCTCCAAAAAGCTGGTTTTACGGATTATTATTTGTATCCGGAACATCGATGGGAACCGGTACCAATAGATTGACTGCTTTCGGTACGATAGAATAGGTTGCTGGAAGTTCGGTTTTGTATTCACCATCAGCATATACTAATCCTTCTCCTCTTATCGTAAGATAGGGAACTTTATAATTCGAAACTTTTGGGTGAGTGATGTGAGTTCCTTTAAATACTTTCGGTATCAAACGGATTAATTCAAATTTACTAACTTTAGATACAAGGCAAAGATCAAACAAACCATCCTCCCTATCAGCATTTGGAGTAATTTTCATCCCTCCGCCATACCGATCGCCATGACCTACGGCTAACAGCATGATTTCTTTTTCTATTATTTGATCTAAAAATTCGATAGTTAGTTTTTTGCATTGATAAGATATCAGTGTGATTAAAATTGATAAAACATACAGTGGAGCGTCTTTGATAAAGCGCGGAATCCGGTTGGCTGTACGATTCACTTCAGTATCAAATCCACAGGAAGCAACACCCATAAAAAATTTATCATTGACTTTTCCAACATCAAATCGCTTACTATATCCTTGCAGGATAACATCAAGAGCATTTTTTGGGGTAATATGAAAAGAAGAACCAATATCATTGCCAGATCCAAACGGTAAGATGCCTAATACAGCTTCTGATCCAACCAATCCGCTTAATGTCTCATTAACAGTTCCGTCACCACCAACAGCAACTACTACTTTGTCTTTATCTCGAAATTGGGAAGAAATTTCTGTACCGTGCTTAGTATATTCTGTCAGAATAATCTGGAAAGATAACCGATTCTCTTTGCAAGACCCTTCGATCAAAGGAATTGCTTTCAATGCTCTTCCACCGCCAGCAATTGGGTTGACGATGAAAATATATTCTTTCATGTTTGATTGAAAATAGAAACGGACTTAAAGTTTATGTTAAGTCCGTTTCTATGAGTATCTCAATCTATTTTTTAGGAACAAGCTTCGCTAATTTTATCAAAACATTGGTAGTTGGTTTGTTGCTTTGATCTTGAGGAACGCCTTGAATTTTCAAGGCAACGTCCATGCCTTCTACAACTTTGCCGAAGGCAGTGTGTTTTCCGTTCAACCAATCCGTTCCATCTTTTTTTGTAATAATAAAGATCTGAGAACCATTCGTATTTGGTCCTGCATTTGCCATAGCCAAAATACCATATTCCAGCTTAATAGATTTTAAAGTGTCGCTGTATACATACCCTTGTTGAACATTTTGCTGGATGGCCTGGTCCGGTAGTCCAAGTGCTTTAGCATTAATTTCATCTTCAAATTTGTAACCTACATCTTTGGCAGATCCGTCTGGATTCACGCCACCCGTTTGAATCATAAAATCTGGAATGACACGGTGGAAAATCAGGTTATTATAAAAACCTTCTTTTACAAGTTTTAAAAAATTTGCTACTGTCCTGGGAGCTATATCAGGATACAATTCCATTTTTATATTTCCCATTGAGGTTTCAAAAACAACATAATTATCGGCCGTTTCTTTTTTCGCTTCATCTACGTTCTTAGTTGCATCTTGCATAGCTTTCTTGGCTTCCTCCTGTTTCAATTTATAATCTGTCATTTCTTTTTGCGTTGCCCGTTTAAATTCAAGGGTTGGGGGAGCTTGTTGGCCTTCCTGAGCGGGAGGAAGGATTTTAAAAAGATCCTTTTCTAAAGAAATATCAAAAGTTTGGGGTGTATCCTGCCCGGATTGGGGATCTTTAATCGTAATAGTCAGCTTGTTAGCAGCTGGAAGGGTATAGGTGCCCTTTAAATCCATTACTTCATTAAAAATTCTGACTGCTCCCGCTTTATCAAATTCCAAATTACCGGCGTCTTTATTAACACCAAACCAAGTTCCAACAAGCAATTCAGCTTGTGTTTTTGGCTTTGAAGCACATCCATAAAGCACACTTATCGAGAAAAACAAAACCAGAAATAGTACAATTCCTTTTTTCAACTTACACCATCCTTATTGGTGAGCATTCAATTTGATCTATAGAGTATTCGAAACAAAAAAGAATGTCAATTTACTTTTCATTTTTTTCATTCAGCTTACAATAAGTAACACTATTTGAAAATTGGTTACCGGTGGGGGAGTCGATTGAATTTTCGACTGAGAGGGAGTATTCTCCGACCCTTTTACCTGATCTGGGTTATACCAGCGTAGGGAAACTGAGGAAATGATTAATCACCTGTCGGCTCAATTTGAGTGGCAGGTTTTTTTTATTTTAGGAGGTTTTTATGGCCTTTGTGAATCTAAGTTTGCAAATCGTTCCCGTCGTACCAGAGGAACAGATCTATCCGGTCGTAGATGCTGTTATTCAATTCATTGATAGCATGAAAGTCGCCTATGAAGTAGGACCGATGGAAACAACCATGGAAGGAGAACTGGAAGATTTATTAAAAATAGTACTCGGAGCTCAAAAGATATGTACAGATTTAGGTGTGGATAGAGTTTTATCCATCGTAAAAATTGATTATAGGAAAACAGGAATCACGATTGATGAAAAAATTCACAAATACAGATAGAATCAAATCATTCGCTATAATGTTTTTACCGACAATCATCTTCATGTTTCTTTGGGAATTGATAATTCATCAATTTAAAATCGCTCCTTGGATCCTACCATCACCCAGTCAAATTTTCGTAAGTCTTTTTGAGCAGAGGTTTTTGCTCTGGTCTCACACAAAAGTAACCCTGTTTGAATCAGTCATTGGATTTGGGATTGCTGTTCTACTTTCTTTTATTATCGCTTTTCTTTTGGATTTAACTCCGCTAGTAAAAAAAGTAGTGTATCCATTTCTAATCATCAGTCAAACCATACCGATTATCACAATCGCTCCACTTTTAGTCATTTGGTTTGGGTATGATCTGGCCCCCAAAATTTTTGTTGTAATCCTGGTCTGTTTTTTCCCAGTCACAATCAACATGCTTCATGGTTTAGAATCTGTGGATCCAGAAATAATCGCTTTATTAAAAATCATGGGAGCAAACAAACAACAGATTTTTCGGTATGTTAAATTACCAAACTCCCTAAATGGATTTTTTTCGGGTTTAAAAATCTCTGCAACCTACAGCATTATGGGAGCCGTCATTGGTGAATGGCTTGGAGCAAAAGCTGGTTTGGGAGAATATATGAGAAGATCAATGCGCTCTTTTTCAGTGGATAGAACTTTCTCTGCTATCGTAGTCATCACCGCTTTAAGCTTTGCTTTGCTCTTATGTATTCGATGGATTGAATTTATGAGTATGCCCTGGTTACGGAAAAAACCATCCTGGATGGAATAGGAGACAAAAAAGATGAAAAGTAAATTAGTCATTGTTCTTTTCGTTGTAATGATAAGTACTTTAGGGTGTAAGGGGAAAAGAGTAGATCAGAATCACCCACCTCTCGAGAAAATAACAATCCTTTTGGATTGGACACCAAACACAAACCATACCGGACTTTTCGTTGCCAAAGACTTAGGTATGTATAAAGCACAAGGGTTGGAGGTAGAGATTATTCAAAGTGCTGAAGGAGGCGTATCCCAACTGATCGGTGCGGAAAAAGCAGAGTTTGGAGTCAGTTATCAGGAAGAAGTTACCCTGGCCAGACTTGGAAATATTCCAATTAAGGCGATCTCTGCAATCATTGCCCATAATACATCTGGATTTGCATCTCCTGCAGATAAGAATATAAAAAACCCCAAAGATTTCGAAGGCAGACGATATGGCGGATGGGGTAGCCCTTCAGAGGAAGAAATTCTTAAGGGATTGATGGAAAAGTACAAAGCTGATTACAAAAAATTGACGATTGTGTCCATCGGATCATCCGATTTCTTTTCCAGCATAAAACGAGACATCGATTTTGCGTGGATTTTCTGGGGCTGGGATGGTATTGCTTCTGAACTGAAGGGAGTAAAACTCAATTATATTTCACTGCGGAAAGAGGATCCAAAATTAGATTATTATACACCCCTTATTATCGCATCCGAAAAAACTCTTTTAGAAAAGCCAGATATGGTGAGACGATTCCTAAAAGCCACCCATGATGGCTATCAATATGCCATACTGAATCCACCGTTAGCTGCAAAGATACTGGAAAAAGCAAATCCGGAAGCAGACAAAATACTACTACTAAAAAGTCAGGAGTACTTAAGTGGTCAGTACAAAGGGGATTCTAAACAATGGGGAGTGATGGAGCTTTCGCGGTGGCAAAATTATACCGATTGGCTTTATGAACATAATTTGATCCAGAATAAAATCGACAACGAGAAAGCATTCACCAATGAATTCCTGCCCCTTCCATAACATAAAACTAACGCTTACAAATATTTCAGTATCCTTGGACGCTTTAGAAGTTTTAAAAAACATTTCGATTGAAGTTAATGCCGGAGAATACGTAAGTATAGTTGGTCCTAGCGGATGCGGGAAAAGCACTCTTTTCAATATCATTTCTGGATTAATCAAACCAGATAATGGTCGTGTAATCATCGATCAAGCTGATTGTACCGGAAAAACTGGCTTTGTTGGCTATATGCAGCAAAAGGATCTTCTGCTCCCCTGGTTCACGATTGTAGAAAATATTAGCTTACCTTTGCGTATCCATGGTTTATCAAAACAGGAAGCCAGAAAAAAAGTGTTAGAAGAAATTCCTATTTTTGGATTAGAAGGGTTTGAAGATCGATATCCCATTGAACTGTCCGGAGGTATGCGACAAAAAGCAGCACTTCTGCGAACCATTCTGTTTGAAAAGGAAATCATACTGCTGGATGAGCCATTTGGAAGGCTTGACGCCATTACGAGAAAAAAAATGCAGAACTGGCTTATGAAATTAAAAAATCATTTCAATAAAACAATTCTGATGATAACTCACGACGTTGACGAAGCAATTTATTTATCAGATTCGGTCTACCTGTTCTCTAACCTTCCCGGTACAATTCTGGATTCTTTTTCCATCAATCTGCCTAAACCAAGAGAACTTTCAATCCAAACATCCTCCCCATTTAATGCTTATAAAAAAAGAATCATGGAAAAATTATAAATTCACCAAATAATTCTTATAATAAAACTCGAGTTCTATTTTTTCTTCTAGATGGAGGAAAACATGTGGTTAAAAAAAGTATACTCTTTAATTCTGGTTTTTTCTTTGTTTATCATTACTTTTACAGTTTTTTTATCCAAAATTACTGAAGCAAAAGGCTGGGCATTGCAAATCAGTGATCCGAAAGACTCAAAAAATAGTTTGGATATAAAATCCATTTTTGCACGAGATGATAGCTCAAAGCTTTATTTTAAAGTTGAAAGCTGGGGTGATTGGGACTTAGAAGATAAAAAAGGTGGTTTTTCTCTTGCCATAAGTACAGATGGTTTAGAAAAACCTAGTATGAAGAATATATACATGTTGATGGTCATGGAAATTGATGGATCCTATTCAGGAATGGTAGCTGACATGTATTTCGAAACCTTTGAACCTATAGATGTTGATTTCAAGCCTGGAAATAAAATTGGGACATTTCAAGTTGAAAAAAAAATTATTAAATTAACTTCAACTAAATTCTCAATGGCATCAATGATCATTGATACAAGCTCTCAAAAAGCAGATCCACTTGATGTAGCACCAGACGATTTTCGGTTCAAAGTTTATAAGCCAGGAGGAGCTGGCTCTCCAGCTAAACTTGGTGTTTCATCGAAGACAATTGATTTAGGCATTTTTAAAATTGAGGATGCTAAATCAGGAAACTTTGATATAACAAATGAAGGGGAAGGGTCATTAACGGCTACATTAAAAAGTTCATCAGTCTTATCTTTAAGTGAAACAGAAGTAACCATAGATGATTACGGATCCAAAACAATTGATGTGGCTATAAACACTAAAAGCTTGTCTCCAAGAACTTATTCAGAGATCATAAACATTTCGTCCAGTTTTGGTAATGAGTCCGTTACAGTAAACTTTGAGATTTTACCGGAACCAGCTTTAAAAGTTGATATTGACCAGATTGATTTTGGGATTTGCTTTCGTGGAGAAAGAAAAGTGGAATCGATAAAGGTTTACAATAAAGTCAAAGGTCCTATCAAGGTAACATTATCAACAAATGACAGGTGGATCGTCATAGGTACAGCAGAATTTGAATCAAACTCACAAGAAATCGTTATTTCATTAAACACAAAGAATATAGAGTCCAAAAAATACGAAGGAAAAATTAAAGTAAGTTCGAATGGAGGCAATACAACAATTCCGGTCCTTTTAGAAATTATTGATTCATTCCTGGTGGATAAAGCAGAAATCGATTTTGGTGAAATCGATATGGACAACCCGATTATTGATCCGCTATCCTATTCTGTAAAAAACAACACAGATAAGGATTTAACTCTCAAAATTACACAGTCAGATGACTGGATAGGAATGACAAATACAGAATTAAAGCTTGATCCCAATGAAAGTAGGGAGTTAAAAGCTAAAGTGGACCTAAGTAAAATGAAAACACTCAATCAATACTACAATGGAACCATCAGCATTGTGAGTAAGTATGATAAAATAGATATCAAAATAAAAGCGTATTTGAAACAAACACCCCCCCAGCTTTTATGGGTAAGAGATCCACCCAAACAAGAAGCTGTAAACGAGAAGATTATCACAGGCAAAATGTTTGAGAAACTATTTACAATCAAAAACGATGGTAGCGGTATATTGGATGTCATTGTTAAATTGGAGGATTCAAAAACAGATTTCCGGTTGTTTAATGCTAAGTTTTCATTGAAAAAAGGAGAAACCAGCGATATTAAAGTTAAATTCGATACTACCGATATAAAACTGGGTAGTTACAAAAATACTCTTTTAATCGAAACAAATGGTGGAAACCTAAAAATTCCAATCCAGATCGAAATCGTTCCAAAACCAGAAATCATAATCCGTCTCGTGATCGGATTCCAGTTTGCCTATATTAATGGAGAGCAAATCAAATTGGAAGAATCTCCTTATATCAGCTCAGGAACTACAATGGTTCCCCTGCGCTTTATCGGCGAAGCTTTCAAGGCAAAGGTTGAATGGCAAAATATCGGAAAGGGTAGAATTATCCTTACGATCCCAAAAAAAGTAATTCAACTGGATATCGGCAACACAACAGCCTTCATCAACGGGGAAAAAAATATCCTGAAAGCCCCTCCAGAGATAAAAGGCGGGCGAACCTTCGTCCCGGTTCGTTTTATCAGTGAAGGTTTTGGTGCCAAAATCGAATGGAAAGCAGAAACCCAGCAAATCACAATTTTCTATGTGCTAGAGGAGTAGCTGGTAATTAGATTAAAAATCACATTGAAAGCTATCTCTTGTTGTAGTAAAGGGAATGTTGTCCAAGTTAAAAATCGTATTGATCGGGATTCGATAATGTCCTCGAATTGGTTCGACTTTTTGGATCAAATCGATTTCCACTTTTCCAGATTTTGTCATTATAAATCCTTTTGAGGAACCTGTTTTTAAAACAAAAATTAGATTTTTCCGTGTAAGAATAATCTCATCTTTGATGCGATCAATCTTATATCCAAAAATTGCCTTTAATGCATCCTCTTCAAATGATACAAATCCATTTTCTATTCGAACAGGTTCCTGGGAAAGAAAGTATCGATTCTTTAATAAAAAATAACTGGATTGATTCGTAACGGATATGCTCTCCTTTTCCTGTTTTACAGTGATCGGAATTTCTCGACTGATTTGTCCGCATTTTATGACTATCTTATCCATTAAAGGTTTTTCGATCGATAAACCAATGGTGTTAATTTTAACATCACACACCTGGGAAGATTTGCTTTGATCAAGACCAGAAAATTCTATCCATTCTGGACCCATAAATTCGATCGGCTGATCTGCTTGATTTCGTGTTATAAAGACGGGTATATGAATATCTGGATTTGAAATAATACTTTTTTCAATCTTGGTTGGAAATACGGATAATATCGGATCTTCTTTCTTTGACTGCTGCCATGTTTTTGGCATTGTTATAATTTTTTGGTGACCCCAGTCATTTATCAGCAGTTGATCATTCAAAACAGAAAAATGTGTTGGGTAGTAAAGAATATTTTCCCCACTTTCAAAAGAGAACTTTCCAGTTTCAAACCCAAAAATTTTTGAATGAAGGGAATCCATTAAATAGACGTCTCCATCATTAGTTATCTCTACTTGGGATAGCATTAGTTGATTCTCCATAACAAGACTGCTCCATAAAATCTCCTCTTGATATTTTCCTTCGAGATTGAGAACTTGAAGTTTTTTATTTTTGCGATCCATACAATACATAAGTCCATTCCTAATGATCAGGCTATCAACCGCATACATAGAGCCCTTTTGAAAAATCAGGGAAATTTTATTTATTTCTTCCCCACTAGAGAGATCGAATACAAGGATACTCCCAGAGAAAATATCATAGCCATATAACTTTTCATTTGTAAAATCAAACGATCGAAATTGATAATAAGAGGATTTCGGTTTTAATTGAGTATAAGTTACCTCTTCTGATTCTAAATCAACAGACTGAAAAACAAGATGATCCGATAAATACATTGAATCATATAAGCAGCCATACTTTTCTGATTCGTTTAATGTCCTTCCAACCAGATACGAAAATAATCCGTCAATGTTTTCATTTTGTGGAGTCAAATCAAGAGTTGATCTGGTTTTTCTGTCTTTTGAAATCTTTTTCAATATAGTATCAATGAAGGATCCTTCAAACGCCAATAGTATGGATTGGTCTTTCAACAACCAAAGAGAATCTGCATTCAAATACAGATCTTTGTTCTTTTTCATTTCCTCAAATCCCTTAACACCAGCGGAATCAATGATTTTTAGTTTAGAGTCTAGATGCAAGATTTCGGAATAGACTCTTGGTTCCGTTGAGGAAGTAAAGGCGGATAACGTATACAAGTCGTTCCCTATATAGGACATTTTTTCAAAGAAAAAACCTAATTTGGACGTTGTAGCCAACTTTTTTACAATTTTTCCACTCTGGTTAATAATCAAGACAAAATCAGAGAAAAGATCTTTTGCGACAAATTCTTCGTTCTGGTTTACTGTCATCGAATAAAGAAATAAAAAGTCATCTAATTTTATACTCTTTACCGTTTGCCCGTTCAGATCCATAATCTGAAATTCATCCATAGACATGATAAATATCTTCTGGTTCCGAATCTCTATGTCATTCGAGTAAGGAAGAGAGTTATAATTCGCTTGTATTTCCCCTGAGGGGATAT
>Ga0247841_10006858_pt1 | contig 17261 bp, 9 predicted proteins | sample LaCruzMarch2015__2_FD_192410 | JGI IMG/M metagenome (GOLD analysis project Ga0247841, IMG submission 192410) | Freshwater microbial communities from meromictic Lake La Cruz, Castile-La Mancha, Spain - LaCruzMarch2015_18m | ecosystem: Environmental > Aquatic > Freshwater > Lake | place: Spain... | reverse complement strand
GTGCTGAACATAGCGCTGGCCCAGCCCCTTCATCAACAACGATGCGCCGCGGTCAGTCGCTGGCGTCATCAGCAGATGGACGTGGTTCGTCATGAGGACGTAACCATGCACCCGTACCGACTCTGCCGCGGTCAGTTCCGCCAACGCGTCCAGAAAACTCCGGTTGTCGGACTCTGCAAAGAAGATAGCCCCCCGATCGATCCCACGCAGAATCGCGTGCATCGGGTATCCGGCGGCGACAATCCGGGCGTGTCGGGGCATGTGGAGACCTTGACGGAAAATCTGGCTTGGTTCTATTTTAGCAGGAATCGAGAAAATCGTGGTCTGTCCCCGGTTTCCCTGTCCCCGGTTTCCCTCAATGAGGCCGCGGCGAATTCGCCGCGGAAACGCGCCATTCGCTTGGGGGTGTGACAAGTCACCCGACGCTTCAATGAGGCCGCGGCGAATTCGCCGCGGAAACAAGAGGACGCCAGGCTGCCGGTTACGTTCATGCTGCTGGCTTCAATGAGGCCGCGGCGAATTCGCCGCGGAAACGCGAGGCGCCCCGTCCACCACGGGGATCTAAGAGGGGCTTCAATGAGGCCGCGGCGAATTCGCCGCGGAAACCCCATTGACGAGCGCAGCGACGCATCGACAGCGCCCCCGCTTCAATGAGGCCGCGGCGAATTCGCCGCGGAAACCCAGGTCCTTCTTGGTGTTGCCGCCGACCGCATCGGTGCTTCAATGAGGCCGCGGCGAATTCGCCGCGGAAACCCCCGGAATCAACCACGGCCCCGCCAACGCGCACCTCGCTTCAATGAGGCCGCGGCGAATTCGCCGCGGAAACAACAGGACGGTGGTCAGCGCGCGCTCGGGCATCGAGACGCTTCAATGAGGCCGCGGCGAATTCGCCGCGGAAACGCCGACAGCGAGCCCCGCAGGCTAAATCAGAGCCAAAGCTTCAATGATGCCGCGGCGAATTCGCCGCGGAAACGCGCCAGCAGCAATCCCACTTCGCGCGCATGATCGCGGCTTCAATGAGGCCGCGGCGAATTCGCCGCGGAAACGCCGTTGCTGTATCCTATGATTAAATGATAGTAGAGCTTCAATGAGGCCGCGGCGAATTCGCCGCGGAAACAACCTATCCGCTTGACATTTGGCGGAAATAAGCATAGCTTCAATGAGGCCGCGGCGAATTCGCCGCGGAAACTTCGCGAGCAAGTAATCACCGAACAATACGCCCTGTAGCTTCAATGAGGCCGCGGCGAATTCGCCGCGGAAACGCGCGGGGGTGCGCTCGTCCAACTGCTCGCGGTCGCGCTTCAATGAGGCCGCGGCGAATTCGCCGCGGAAACTTTTTCCGGCTCACAAAGGGCAATTGGCGCGACAGTCACGCTTCAATGAGGCCGCGGCGAATTCGCCGCGGAAACCGGCGGCGACTGAGGAGGAGCGGGCATGGCTGGTGGTCGCTTCAATGAGGCCGCGGCGAATTCGCCGCGGAAACTGTGAATAGCGCGGCAATGCTCCGCGCTATTCAGGTAGCTTCAATGAGGCCGCGGCGAATTCGCCGCGGAAACGTCCGCCCGGGAGTATCAGTGGAGCTTGGTGCCGAGTAGCTTCAATGAGGCCGCGGCGAATTCGCCGCGGAAACCTCCACAGATTATGGACTCACTTGGTCATTAGCTCGCTTCAATGATGCCGCGGCGAATTCGCCGCGGAAACCCGCATTGCTCGCCCCGATCGTCAGCCCCTGCTCGCGCTTCAATGAGGCCGCGGCGAATTCGCCGCGGAAACGCGGGGTGTGGTAGAGACGGACAACTCCGCAGCGGCTCGCTTCAATGAGGCCGCGGCGAATTCGCCGCGGAAACGGGCGCCGCGCGGCATGTGTCGCACGGGTCCGGCTCGCTTCAATGAGGCCGCGGCGAATTCGCCGCGGAAACCCAGTCGGAAGCCTACTCATTGGACGCCACCCGCATAAGCTTCAATGAGGCCGCGGCGAATTCGCCGCGGAAACGATATCGAGGGGTCGATCAAGATCGATCGGGCGACCCAGCTTCAATGAGGCCGCGGCGAATTCGCCGCGGAAACACCGTCTCTGTGTCCATCGTTTTCGACAACATCGAGCCGCTTCAATGAGGCCGCGGCGAATTCGCCGCGGAAACCTTGTGAGAGGTGAGATTGACTTCCTCCGTCGAATCGCTTCAATGAGGCCGCGGCGAATTCGCCGCGGAAACTACCGCGACCGGATGCCCCGCTACAAGGCCAGCATCGCTTCAATGAGGCCGCGGCGAATTCGCCGCGGAAACCTTGTCCTTGGCTTCGTCGGTTTCGCGCGCCCGGCGGCTTCAATGAGGCCGCGGCGAATTCGCCGCGGAAACCACAGTCGGGCGCCAGCGGGAGATACACGACGATATGCTTCAATGAGGCCGCGGCGAATTCGCCGCGGAAACGGTTAGGGAATCGGGGTGGTCGATGGAGAGGGTTGAAGCTTCAATGAGGCCGCGGCGAATTCGCCGCGGAAACCTGCCTTAACACCACATCCCACTGCTTTAGCTTGGCGTCGCTTCAATGAGGCCGCGGCGAATTCGCCGCGGAAACCACCTTGGCGATGCGGTACTGGGAAAAACCGGCGTTGCTTCAATGAGGCCGCGGCGAATTCGCCGCGGAAACGTCGCCGCATACTCCAATTGAAACGGCGCCAGAAAAGCTTCAATGAGGCCGCGGCGAATTCGCCGCGGAAACTGCATCTGCGAGACTACAAGCGCCCAGCGACAGGTTGCTTCAATGAGGCCGCGGCGAATTCGCCGCGGAAACGCGAGCACGCCGCTGCGCAGGCCGCCGACCTGACCGCGCTTCAATGAGGCCGCGGCGAATTCGCCGCGGAAACGCCGACCAGCGTCCACACGGTCCCGCACTGCACCCCAGCTTCAATGAGGCCGCGGCGAATTCGCCGCGGAAACGCCGGCACGGGTGCAGGCCGGACGGGCACTCCTCACCCCGCTTCAATGAGGCCGCGGCGAATTCGCCGCGGAAACGGACCCGGCCGACCCGACCGACCCGGCCGACGCCGAGGCTTCAATGAGGCCGCGGCGAATTCGCCGCGGAAACTCCCCACGCGGCCCCCGGCGGTGCCACTCCTATTAGATGCTTCAATGAGGCCGCGGCGAATTCGCCGCGGAAACTCCGAGAGTTGGGTCATCGGCTGCACCGACGGCCTGGCTTCAATGAGGCCGCGGCGAATTCGCCGCGGAAACGGCGCTGAGAACGACGTTGCTATGACCGCCAAAAACGCGCTTCAATGAGGCCGCGGCGAATTCGCCGCGGAAACCTGACGGATCAGTACATCAGCCTCACGGGCGCGGTAGCTTCAATGAGGCCGCGGCGAATTCGCCGCGGAAACCCGGCCCCGGCGGCCAGTGCCAGGCGGCGGGCGCGATGCTTCAATGAGGCCGCGGCGAATTCGCCGCGGAAACCCGCAAGGACCAGGCCAAGGACCAGCCAGGAGCAGCCTGCTTCAATGAGGCCGCGGCGAATTCGCCGCGGAAACGACCCTGTCGGCGCCCGCACGCCACGCGGGTTTCAGGGCGTTTTGCGAGCGCTGTCCCCAAGGGGGACGCCGGTAGTTGGGGCTTCTCATGCATGGCGGCACGATTGTACCCCAGTTGGCTGATTTTTAAAGAGCGGATTTTTGCGAGCGCTCCCGGGGTTTGGCGCACCACTGGAGCGCTCGCGGGCCTCGGCGGGGTCAGACGATAATCGCTTCGTGTTCGATGGTGACAAACTCGGACTTGCCGAGGCTCACGACCCGGGGAATGACATTATCAGCGACGCCCAGGTCGAGCAAGACGATGTGGTCTTCGTCGTGCTTGATGATGCCGTCCAGCAGGGCGATGAGGTCGGCGTGTTGCTTGAGGGTTAGGCGGCACTGGAAAACGGAGAGTTGTACCCATTCGCCGTAGCCCTTCATGAGTTTGAACACGCGCCGCCAGCGGCGCTGGTCGGCGATGTCGTATGCGACGATGTAGAGGCGTTGATCCATCGTGTCCTCGCTGGGTTGGCGTGGTCAGGGTCGTCGGTTCAAGCTCGGCGACCAGACAGCCGTGATTGCGCGTCCTGCAGCGGCACGCGCGGGAGCGACCGGCCAGGGGCGCCGGGCGGGTGCTCGGCGCGCGCCCGGGCCGGGGCTGGGTTGGGGCCCACGGGGTCAGCGTGGGGTGAAGTTCGGATATTCAGGCAGTTCCCCGAGAAGGTGGCGTGCGAGCAGCCGGGCCTGGAGTTCGAGCAGCCGGCGGTAGCTGACGCGGTAGCCGAAGAGTGGGTGGGTGATCTCCAGGGCCATGCGGCGCTCGAAGGTGGCGATGAAGCGTTTGCGTCCGTCGTTGGTGAGATTGACGCTGCCGGCCGCCTGGACGAAGTCGGTGGGGCGGACTTCGCCGTTGTTGATGGCCTGGATGACGGTGGAGTCGGCGATGAGCGGGCGGAAAGGTTCCATCATGTCGAGCGCGAGGGCGGGGCGGCCGTAGCGCGGCTGATGGTAGAAGCCCATGTAGGGGTCAAGGCCGACCGCGGAGAGGGTGACGAGCCAGGTGCGGCTGAGCAGTGCATAGGCATAGGAGAGCATGGCGTTGACCGGGTCCGTCGGCGGGCGGCGGGTGCGGGTCTTGAAGTCGAAGGTGAAGGCGGCATCCTCCCCGGTGTGTTTGATGAGGTTGCTGAAGTTGCCGAAGTAGCGGGCGGCGGCGCTGCCCTCGACGCCGAGCAGGGCGCCCTGGTCGGCAACGCGCCCGACATGGCGGCTGTCGCCGCTCATGGCCTCCAGGAGGTCGGCGGGGGCCTCGCCGGTCTTCCAGTTGCGCCGCATGAGGTTGCGGGCATTGCGGATCTTGGCCTCGATCAGGCCCTTGGCGAGACGCAGGCAGAAGCCCTGGTCGTCGGCGGCGCGGAACTGGGCGCGACGCAGTTCAACGTTTTTGTGGCCGGAGCCGACGGTGTGGCCCAGGAACCAGCCGCCGTGGCTGTGCCAACTGATGGTGATGCCGCGCGACATCAGTTCGTTGAGGGCCGGGGTGGTGATGTAGACGTTGCCGAAGACGGCGAGTTGGGAGCAGTCGATGAGGCGGATGGTCTGGGTCTTGACTTCGTCGACAAAGACCTCCAGACACTCGCCGGCCTTGGCGACCTTGGCGTGGTAGGCCTGCACATAGACCGGCATGGCGCTGTCGAGTCCGACCACCAGCGGGCGGGGGGCGATGTCGGCGCCGCGGAAGAAGCTGATCTCGTCGGGCAGGCAGATGCCGACCAGCGAGCAGCGCGGGCACTTGGGGCTGTCCTCCAGGGGGGCGGGGATGGTCCCGCCGGCGGCGACGAAGCGCAGGCCGTCGATGGTGTTCTTGGTGAGGTGGCGCAGTTCGTCGGTGAATTCGACGCGCACCCGCTCCCGGCTGCCGGCGAAGTAGAGGACGCCGGCCTCGCACAGGTAGCCGTGCTCGGCCAGGATCATCCCCTGGACGCACAGTTGCACGCGCTCCGGGTCATAGGCGCCGTGGGGCACATGCGGGCGCTTGCCGCGCTTGTAATCGACGGGTGTGACGACGCGGCCCTCGCCCTCGATCAGGTCCAACCGGGCGATGAGCCCGAGCCGGTTGGATGACAGGGTGATGGAGCGGGCATGGATCTTCTCCATCGCCTCGCCCTCGTCCTCCGCCGCCTTGGGCTTGGCCAGCTCCGCGGCGGTGGGGAGTTTACCGCCGGGCTTGTCCACCCGCCGGTGGACATGGCGGCCCTCCACCGTATCGCTGGAGTCCTCCCATTCCCCCTGCACCCATTCCAGGTAGGCGAGCCGGGGGCAGTAGCAGTATTCATTGATCATGCGCGCGGGTAGCAGCGGGACATCGCGCACCAGTTCGGGGAACGGCAGTTCCAGCGTGAGTTGCTCAGCGAGCTCTTCATGGGCCATGTTCGACTCCGTCTGTCATGGATGGCGGCGATTGGCTGCCGCCGGCGCCTGTGATTCGTTCCCGGGCCTTGTTCATCATTCCGGCCTGTGAGCTAACTGCGAGGTCCTTGGTCCACCCAGCGGACCCTAGGACACCCGTGGTGGCCAGGTCGCGCCGCGCTGCAACCACGTAGGGGCGGGTTTAAAACCCGCCCCTACAGCGGCCCTTGCGTGTGCCGGGATGTCCAATACAGCCCGTAGGGTGGACAAGCGCAGCGCAGTCCACCGATTCCCGCGCCAACCCTTGATCATCGCCGCGCCCCGCCGCAATTGGCCCACACCCCGGACCCCAAGCAAACTCCGCGATCCGTAGGGTCCGCTGTGCGGACCAACAGCCCCGCGACCAGCGCAGTGGCCAGGATTGTGACTAAGCCCGACCGCGCCGCACTGGACCGCGGCGCCGCCGATGGCCACAGCGATAATCGTGGCCTCAGCGCTGCGGCGCTTTCGGCCTCGATCAACGCGTCCGGCTGCGGCGAGCGGTCCGCGCAGCGGACCCTACGGTTTCGGGTTCTGGGGTTGTGGTTCCTGTCCGGACGCGCGCGCCCGAAGACCAGCGGCAAGCACCTCGTGCGTCACCCGCATTACCTCTGCTTTGCTTTTGCGCAGCAAGTCGATCTCGAATGGTGTCAGCATCCGGGGAGTGGGCGATCTTCCCAGCTTCCGATTGAGTGCGGTGAGCGAAGGGGTAGCCGACGTAGGTGTGCTGCCAACATTCAAAGCCTCTGGCATGTCGTTCTCGCTTTTCATCGAGACCCCCCCACAGTGGGCCTATCCGGCAAACTTGATCGCGGCGGCGACGTCGGCACCTTAGATCGTCTCGAGATCGGGGGCGACGGATCTGAACAAACCCAATCCGAAATGGCTCCCGTATCCGATACAAAGGGGGCCCCGCACCGGCTCGGCGAAGCGCAGTCTGACGGCGAATCCGCAATCCACCGGCGGGGCGGCACCCTTGCGCCGGGTGCGGACGAAGTGGCGAAATCGCATCCAGTCCAAGTCCCATGAGGTAGGTGCAACACCGGACCCAGCCTCGTTCCCGACACGCAGTCGAACAATCGTGACATCCTCGGTTCCAGGTCCGAGACGTTCCACTTCGATGGCAGCCGGATGTCCGCGCGACTGCAACTCCGCGTTGACCTGACCTTCAAGGCTGTTCTCGCCGTGACGCTTGATGTAACGGGGCGCGACGAAGGGTGTGAGGGTGACCCACTCGGTCGCGCCCTGCGGCGGGCCGACAACGGCATTCAGCCTTTGCCCTAGCGGACGAGGCATCCGGCTGAAGTCGGCGAGAGCGCCGCTGGCTGCCAGCGCCACCTTGAGCTTACCCACGCCGCCTTTTGTGTAGGTCTTTCGCACTGCCCGGATGGCCGCCTGTGCGATATGATCGAGGCCCATGGGTGCCCAGATCAGGATGTGGTCCAAGTGCTTGTCATCGTCGAGGTCAAGCGGGAGGATATGGGCGTGTTGATGCGCCCCCTTCAGCGGTTGTTCTGCACTATCGCAGCCCGAGATGACCAGCGAGTGTGCGCTAATCCGCTGGGCCTGAGCGATCCGCTTCACATGCCAGCCCAATTCCTCGTGCAGGATCTCGGCCTGGGGGAGCACGCGCGTAATCGGCGGGAGGGCATGGTCATTACCGCTGTCTGTTGCGATGGCAAGCAGCATGGCCTCAATCGTCGGTGGGGTTCTGCGTGCCGGTCGAGGTTTGGGCGCACCCGCCTCCAGCACATCCGAAGGGCGCCAATAAAATACCCGCCTACTTCCCGGCGGCTGGCTCCATCCGTGACCACGGAGCCAATTCGTGTCGGTTTGCAGGCAGGCGATGAGGTCCGGCGGATAGGGGGCGGCGGCCTTCTCCCGTTTATCGAGCAGAGGCTTGCCGGGTCTCTTGCCGGGCGGCAACGGCATGGGTGCGAGCGCTTCGGCGAGGGTCGACTCGCGCCAACGCGCGAAGTCAGCCGCGGGTTGTGTGGCCAACAGCGGGACCTGTTCCCAACCTGGTCCCGGGCTCGGCAACTCCGTATCCGGGACGCAGTTGGCTAGGGGGACCCTTGCGTCGGTATCTGCCACACGGACTTCCACCCAGCTTTCCGACCGCCCGAGGTAGCCAAGCCGCGCGGCCAGTTCAGTCAAAAGCGCGGTTTCGTCGGCTGTCAACACTATATCCCAGGTGACTGCGAGGGTTTGCTCTCCCACCTGCGCCCAGGTGTCGAAGACCAGGGTGGTCCGCTCCCGTCCCTTGGCGATGGTGGCCACAGGCATGTAGTGCCGCGAATGGGTGCCACTCGCGGTGGGAATGTGATATGTCGGAAGTACCTCGGCGAGTTTGTCGATCAGAGCACACGCTAGCGGCGGTGGGCGGTTTGCCATCGGTTCGCGCAAGTCGCCGTTCCAGCCTAAGGTGTTGTAGCCGGCAGCCAACAGTGCCCGCAAGAGTCGCCACGGTGACGGGGGCCATTCGATCTGGCCCTCGTTGACGTGCGAGCCGCTGGGTGTGGCGTGGTAGCGCTGGCCGGGGAAACGGAGCAGCAGCGTGGGCATCCCTAGTCCTCCGGGGTTGCAGCGTCATCCGGGTCGCTTTTCTCGCTATCGCCTTTGGCTTCGATCTTGTCGCTATAGGTCGTTTCCGTGACAGACATGCGGGAGCGGCACGCCCCGATAGCGTCCTTCAAATCCGGCTCGATAGCGGTGAGGGTGGGTAAAACGAAGGCGGACGGCGCCAGGGACTGAATCTGCTCAGTCGCAACTGTGAGGTCGCAAGCAGTGCGCAGGCGCAGACCAGCGTCGAGTAGCGCGCGCAGCTTATATAGCGCAAGGAGAACCAGCATACGCTCAACCGTCGCGTCCAGCCCAAAGCCGCGAATCTGTGCGAGATCGAGATTGACGTATAGAGTCAGCTTTTCAGCAGTGAACTCATCGCGGGCAAACGGGACGTTGCCAAATCCGATCTTGGCATCTCCCTGTGGGTTGACATGATCGTTCTTGACGCCGCCAGAGGCAGCAACCTGCACCCCGTCTGCCTCGATGAATCCGGACATGCTGCGGGCGACGCGTAACCGGCCGCCGGCCAGATCCTTCTTGGCTAGAAAAACCCCGTGGAGCAAGGAACCGACGTCGTATTTCAGAAGCACTTGCGCGAGCTTGCGACGGTCGATTGGGCCGGTTTCCGAAACGCTGAGTTCTTCTCGCAATTGGAGAAAAAACTTCTTGCTCGATTCCTCGAGGAGGTACGGGCTATTGAGACGGTGGGATTCGAGGATGGTGTCGGTCAGAAAATCGCCTTTCGGCGAATTGATCCGGACGTGCGAAATCCCTTTCACGGCATCTATCACGTCGTTGTTGATACCGTCCCAGACGGTCAACTCCATGCGATTGGCCATACTTTGTACACTTTCGACCAAGAGCGAGTCACCGTCCGGCGTGCGGAAGGTCGCAGCACCCAGTCCCGGAAAGCCGGTGGGCTGGAAGCGGTGGCCTAGCAGGGGTTTCAGCGGGATCTTGAACAACAGTCGGTGGCTGTTGGCGAGGGTGGTCAGGTCAAGTGCCATGGGTCAATCCTCCTTGGTCGGGTCGACGGTCGGGTCGAGCCGACGCAAATAACGCGTTGCGGCGGATGGGTAAATCGGGAAGGCAAGGGCGGCAGCCCAGTTTCTTGCGGTATCCGGTGATAGGGCGGTAGCGCGTACCGCAGAGCGGATGCCGGCGGCGCGGAGTCGGCGTAAGGCTAAGGCTAACGCGCCGGCCGCATCGCCACTCGCCAGTCGGCGAAAGATGGCTGGATCGGCATAAATCGCGATCCCGTTCTTGGGACCTATCGGGAGTGGAAAGGGTAGCAGTGCTAAGCGCAGCACAAGCCAGGCGTCGTCCGCAAGCTCCCGTGGGGGCGAGCGCGAGAGGACTGGCGGGTTGCGATACCAGTCCCGACAATTGAGGGCCATCAATGCGCGGGCCAATGCCATGACTTGGTCGAGATCGACCTCGCCGGCAATCAATGCGCTGAGGTCAGCGCTACGGCTGCCAGCCTGTGGTGCTGCGAACAAGGGCAGGGCGCGCTTGCCGTGTTGTGCGCCTTCGACTAGCCGGCGGGAGACCAGTGCAATCGCATCGTCCCTGCCGCTACGTCCATGGATCGCTATCTCGGGCCCTGCCAGCAACTTGGTGTGCCCAACGCTACCGGTTTGGGCGAAACGGTCCGGACGCTTGCGGTCCAAAGGTAGCCAGTGGCGTCGGACGCTGTTCCACCAGCGGGCGTCGTTGCCCTCAAAGCCCCCTGTTTGCAGTGCGAGTGCCAAGGCGAGACGGATTGCTGGTTCACCATCGTCGACTGCGGTCACCCAATCGCGGCGGAGCGTTGGGATCGGTCCAGCCTTGAAGCCAGTACCGCTGACTTGGATTGCCTCGATGTCCGCGAGTGCGAGCAGTACACGCTGCCATCGGCTTGGTTCCGTCGCGTGTTGCGTAACCGCGAATAAGGCGTTGCCGAGTTGGCGTTCGGCGTGCTTTAGCCGTGCCGATGCGTTATTTGAACGGGCCTCGCGGCGGAGACGTACAAGCCATGTATCCAAGTCGTCCAGGCAGTCGAGTTGAGTCGCCGCTTGCTCGGGCACGCTGAATCGACCGAGCGGCACGGCGAGATTAGACTGTCCGTTACGTTCGATATAGCCGAAGCGCTGGAACGCGGTGATGCCGCGCGCTGTGCCGAGACGGGCGATGGATCGGGCTAAGTCCAAGGGTTCACGCGATGGTCGGGAACCGATTTGCGCCCGACCTTCTGCTAACAGGCGCCGCAGTTCGTGCAGGCGAAATGGTTGAACCCAAAGTGGCATCCATTGCTCGCCGCGAGTACTTTCATCGGAATCGGATGCACTCGCGTAGCCGGCGCTCTGGGCGTCAACGGCAAAGGGAGCGGAGGCGCGGACCCTCTCGCCGACGGCGAGTTTGCGTGAGGCATGAGCGACGAACACCAGCGCGCCCTCGAGCATCAGCACGAAATCGAATGGATTTAATAAAGAACTACCCTCGGGGCCGTTCGCGTTGTTTGCGCCCCCGGCGCTGCCTGGCAGGTATTGGCCCACGGCGCATCCCGATCGGCAGTCGATGCTTGCCTGCGCCCAGAGCGCGCCACTAATCCACTGGCGGGCACTGCCACGGGGTGCGCCTTGCTCCGAGGCCAAGTCGAAAATCTCAGAAAGCCGTTGCAGAAAATTGTTCGTGAAGTCGAGGCGGCCGTCGTTACCGCCAGTTCCCAGAAGCGAGGGAAACAGAGCGCTTCCGTCCTCGGCTAAGACTAAAGCGGCGTCGATCCAGTCGCGATGCGCGCCGCGCCAGGACATACGCACGCTCGGGATAAATTCGGCCTTCAGCCGCTTGAAGCTCCGCTCGGCCTCGGCAAGCCGCTTCTTGTATTCGGGCGATGTTCTAAGCTGTTCTCTTGCGGCCCTGCTCAACCCTTTGACCTTCGTTTCGTCTTTGATGGTGCGGACGCCTTGATCTGCTTGCGCCAGGTCATTCAGAAGGCATCTTGCCGCGGCGATGCCCGCGCGAAGCAAGGTGAAACGAGATGCCACTGAGTGCTCGACCGGATATACCGCAGGGTCCTTGGCCGCAAAGAAGCCGGAACCCTTGTTCCACGGTGAGAACATCGGTGTTGGCTGGTACCGGATAAGGAAAAAATCTTCCAAGGTCACCTTATCAAGCTCAGTCGCTAACTTGAAATCTTCCCCATCCCACCACCCTCGGGCATCGGGATCGGCCTGTTCAGCGACCAATCGCAGGATGCCGATGGCCTTGAGGTAGTGTGCCAATGGGGTTGGGGAGCAGCCCGTCAACCGATGGACATGGATCATGAGCGTGTCTCCTTGGCGAAGCGCTCCAACCAAATCTCGATCAGCGGTTGCCAGTTGGATTGGTCTGCGGCCTTGAGTGCGGCGAGATAGTCGGCCGACTCGGGGCCTGGATCGGGCGTCGGATCGAGGGCGGGGAGGTCGAGTCGATGCAGCAGTTCAGCCAGCATTATACGGGTGGTGCGGCCGTTGAAGTCGGCGAAGGGGTGAATCGATAAGATTCTACCTTCGGCAAAGGCCAGGAACTCGGGGATGCGGTCGTCGGCCGGGTCGCGCAGGGCTGCAAAGCGCGCCGTCAAGTCCCGGCAATAGTTTCGCATCAGCATCGGTACCTGCGGATAACTCGGCGGCTGATGGTCACTGACGCGGACATCGGCGCGTCGCCAGCGTCCGGCGAACTGAGGAACCAAGTCCGCGCAAATCCCCGCGTGCAAATCGCGCAACAGGTCTTCATCGAGTGCGCGATCACTGAAGCCGTCTTGAATGATGGCGGCTTCAAGCGCTTCGACGCGGCGGGCCAAATGGGGAGCAAGCTCCGTATAGCTGAGGATACCCAGGGTGGTCGTCACATAACGGGTGGCTTGATGAGGCGTGCGAGTTCCTCCTCCAGCATGTTCTCGTCCACCGGCTCGCCCTCGAAGGCCATGCTCCGGGCCACCTTGCGCGGGATGCGACTCAGGGCGATGCGTTGCTTCTCCGCCGGGCTCAGGCGGCGCCATTGGGCGGTGATCGCCTTCCAGTCGGTGGGTGCCATGGGGTGTCTCCAGCAGTGGGTCTTGGGTGTCCGCGAGTCGCGATGCACGTTGATCGGCGGCACGCAGCAGGGCTTCGAGCCAGGCAAGCGTGAATGGTCCGTAGCGGTCGAGAAGGCCGAGGACACGGTCGGTCCAGCCGGCGCCGGTGTTGGGGCTGATGCCGGCCGCGGCGGGGCTTAAGTCCAGGTAGGTTGCCGGCAACTCATGCACGGTTCCGTCAGCGGTGGCCAGCGGACATGAGGGCAGTTGCTCGCCGTGGCGGATGCCGCGGATGCGCAGCACGGGGTCGCTTGCAGCCTGATCCGGTTTGCCGGCGTGCCAGGCCATCCGCAACTTCCCATGGTGGGCGCAAACCAGGTATGCGAGGAGGTCGAAGCCGTCGGCATCCAGGGCCAGGATTTCCTGTTCCAATGGGGTCATCGGCGGCGGCGTCTCCGCGCCGACGCGGGGTGTCGATGGCCGCAGCCTGGCCTGGGCGATCAGGTCGCGCCAGTGCCCGAGCAAGGCGGGGTGGTCGGGGTCGCGCCGTTGCAGCACGCCAAACAGGGCGAGCGTGCTGGCCAGTTCATGGCGTAGTCCGGGCCGCCGGGTGCCGTCCGGCATTGGATAGAGGCGGCGAGGCGCGAGCCATGCCTGCTTGGGTGCCTTGGCTAGATCGTTGCGTCGCGTTCCCGGAGGGTCGCCTTGAATGGAGCCGCGGAATGCGGGGTGCACCTTGCCGCCGTCGTGCCACCGCCCGCCCAGGTCAAAGATGCCTGACAGGTCTGGGGCCAGGGTGTCGGCGATGGCTCGCGCGAGGGCGCCGGTCTCACGGCCATGGGTGGCGATGGTTTTCCACTCAAAGACGGAGAGTGATTCGTCGTCCTGGGTACCGTCGGCCTGCTCGTCCGGCGGTAGTGTTTCGCCCGGGACCGGGCGGACCGCGGTCGTCTCGTGTGGCGTGAAGCCGCGGGTGGGGTCATAACCGCCGCTGTCTGCTGCCACCAGGACGGTCTGCCCGGGATAGAGGTCGCGGCGTTTGGCCTCGCGCCAGTGTCCGTCCTGATAGTCCCAAACCCACGCGCGCTTATCGGGCTTCAGGGATTCGGCCTTCAGTTTGCACAGCCAGTCGCGGGCCTTGAGGAAGGGGATCGCGCAGAGGGCGTCGTGGGCGGCCTTGATGCCGTCCGGCGCCCGACGTTCGCGCGGGGCGATGTCCGCCCAGAAGCAATGTAGGTCGCGTTCGTCACCGGTGCGAATGAAGCGGCTGATGTCGATGTCGGCGCCGGACAGGTCGGTTGTGGTGTCGAACAACTCGTCGAGTTCGTGGCGCAGCAGGAGTTGGCTTGGCTCGAAGGGGTACAGGGCGGGGAGGAGTTCCGGATGGCGTTCCTCGAATTGCTCCAGTTGCAAGGGCGCGACCTGGGCCGGTTGGTCCTGCGCCTCGGCAGCGATCAGTTCCAGGGCTGAGCGTGCGACATCAAGGTCTTGGGCTTCGTAGGGGGCGGTGAACTTCAAGCTCTCAATCACTGTAACCGTGACTTGGGCGCTGCCGCCCCAGCGGGCGCAACGCCCGAAGCGTTGGACCAGACTCGCCCAAGGGGCCAGTTCGGTAATGAGGACACCGGCCGAGATGTCTACGCCCGCTTCGATGACCTGGGTCGCGACGATAATCCGGTCGGTACCGGGGGCACAGGCGGCACGGTTCAGGAACTCTCTCCTCCAGTCAGTACGCTCATGCGGCCGGAAACGGCTGTGGACCAGCCGTAGCTGCGTACCTGCCAGCGTCTTGTCCTTCGACAGTGCTTCCCACACCTCGACCGCACGGTCAACGGTATTCAGGACGACCAGGGTTGGGCCTTGTCCGCCGCGGTTGCCGGCCAGGTGACGTTCACCGATCAGTTTGGCCAAGTCGCTTTGGTGCTTGACCGGTCGCAGTTCAAAGGGCTTGGTGACGTCATCCCACAGCGGCCCAGTCCTGCCTGCAGGCGGGATGGAGGTTGCGGCCAAGCTTTCTGTGAGTTGTCGGGTATCGGGGCCCTTCGCCAGCCAGTTCGTTTGTAGGGTGGCGCTCATCCACCAAGTGCGGCATGGGCGAAAACCTTTGTTTGCATTGGCGTCATCGTCGCGAAAAGCTTGCAGTTGGGCCGACGTGGTGAGCCCTACGTCCATCAACTGCACCTCGTCCATGACCCACAGGCAATCCTGGCTCAGGAGACCGAAGTCCATTGGCCATCGCGCGCGAGGCGCGGCATAGCCGCGGTTGAGGGCCCGGGACAAGAGCATGTCCTGGGTACCGATGATGACGGCGCAATGCTCCGGGTACTGGTGCCAGGCACCGGGCTCGCTGCCCCCCATCAGGACGTGGACGCCGACCTTGCCGGTGTGTTCGCCGACCTCATCCCACAGCAGATCGAGCCGTTGCAGTGCGGCGCGGATCTCATCGCCGGTCTGCTCCACCAGCACTCGCATGGGCAGGCACCACACGAGCCGCCGCGGCCAAGCGTCGTCGTTGCGGTGTACCCGATGCCAGAGCCAGGCGGCGCAGACACCCAGGGTCTTGCCGAAGGCGGTCGGGATGCGAATGGTGCGATTCGCGCATTCTGCTTGTCCCGCGAGCGTTTGTTGCCAATCCCATGGCTTGCGAGCGGCCGTGAGCGCGGCGAAAAAGTCGTCGAAGGTCATGAAGTAGTCCTTGTCTTTGATGCCCGCTTTGGCGCTAGAGCCCTGGGTTTCCGTGTCGGTACAGACTCGCCTGGATTCCTCGGGCCACGGTTTACTGTTGGTTTGGGGGGCGGTGCGCTGCAGCCGGGGTTTCCATTTTGCACCTTTACCCTCTCGGATACTGACCAGGTCGCGGGGCTTCGCAGAACCACTGGAAAAATGTCACCTGACCCGATCAATGGGTGACGGGCGATGGTAAGCCGATGCGCGGTTTGGTGCCAGCGGAGCCTGCGCGACGTTCTCTCTGAGATGGTTGTTCGGCGTCTCGCCCCTGGCCATACTCTGAGGGTTACCGCTTTGTGGGGGATGGAGGTTCCGGTAAGCGTTCTGAAAGGCTGACTCTTGGAGTATCTCCTGCGCGTGCAGGCGGGCCAGGACATGGCGCTGACCTCCCGGGAGCGCCCTATCGTGCGGATCATCGGGATTGCCGAAGCCACCGGGACCGCGAGGAAAGCAGGCGTGTTCGCTCGACTGCGCGCTCTGCCCTGGGTGCGGGAAGGCAAGGGCCAGCGTTTGAAATCGGTCGGCCAGGTGATATCGGCCGGAGAGCCGTTGCTGAGCGAGTTGCTGCTCAAAGCTCGGGACTGACCCTGCCCTTCGGGACCTTCCTCGTGGTCGCAGGCGGCACGCGCCCGCACGGCACCGGGCGCGGCGCGCCAGGTGGTGATGCGGTGTGTCCAGGTCTCGGATTCCATCGCTCTTTCCTTCGCTCCAGTCCTGCCGCGTTCTGCGGCTGCGGTGGCGATCATACGGTGTCCCGCTTGGTGCTGGTACCTGTCCGCGGGTGGCTCGCGGGCCGGGTGACCGGCGGGTGGTTCCGGGGTACGGGGTAAGAGTATGCGACCGTCACCTTGTCAGAACCTGACCAGGTGGCGTGCCCGGTCAAAAATTTTCTCGCCGGCCATGGTCTGGACGAACGTTGCCGGGGTGTAGACGGGGATCGCGGAGCGGGCGAAGTCGTTGCCGTCGCGGGTGACGATCGCCTGGACGCCACACAAGTGGGCGCTTTCGTGGACGATGGCGTCTTCAAGATCGGTCCAGCCAAGGCGCAGTGCAGAGTCGATGACGGACTCGGTAACCTCGGCGATGCGCAGTATGCGGCGCAGTGTGATGAGGTTGCGCATGACGCCATCGCGGCCCGAGCCCTTGCGTAGGAGGTAGGCGAGGGTGTCGACCCCTGACGCGCACAGATAGCCCTGGACCGCGCCGACCGTGGCCAGATCGAGCGCGCTGGTGGATGCGTCCGCGTGGGGTTGGCGGTCGCGCAGTACGTCCAGCAGGACGTTGACGTCGTACAAGGCCCGCATCCTAATCCTCTCGCGATGTCTCGCCGCGTTTTGAGGTGTTGGCAAATGCCAAGCCTCGCTGGCCGGCCTTCGCCGGATGCTGACAGGGTGCAGAGGGCGGGCGCCCGTGGGATAGTCCAATGAGGCCGGGGCCGAGCCCCGGAAAAATAAGTCATCAGGACTGAGCCTTACATCCCTGACTTAGCTTCAATGAGGCCCACAGGGCTCCGCCTCTGCGCTGTCGTGGTGGAGATTAGCGCTTGGGGACTCCTGCGTCAACTTACATCCTTAACTTATAACTTATCTGAATCTGCGCTTGCTTCCGTTGCCCGCGCCGGAGATAGTCGTCTCGTCCGAGTCTTGTGTCTTTGAGGACCCCGCGCAGTGAATCGACCAGGGGGGTGGGCGCGGTCTCCCGGGCGGTGTCCTGCGGGGCGGCTGGTCGCCGGGGTGGGCATGGCGCTGGTCAGGTTGGCGTCGCTGGCGTGGAGGCGCGCGAGCGAAGTCCAACGTCGCGGGTGCGGTTGTGGGTGGACTGCGCTGCGCTTGTCCACCCTACGAGGCTTGTGCGTCCTACGAGGTTTGTGCATCCTCCGAGGCTCGACATTCTGCGCGTTGCGGCGCCGGGGCGGGTCTCGTTCCTGACGCGGGCGTTGTGGTTGTCGCGGGGGCGTTGGTCCGCACAGCGGACTCTACG
>Ga0247841_10006857_pt1 | contig 17261 bp, 16 predicted proteins | sample LaCruzMarch2015__2_FD_192410 | JGI IMG/M metagenome (GOLD analysis project Ga0247841, IMG submission 192410) | Freshwater microbial communities from meromictic Lake La Cruz, Castile-La Mancha, Spain - LaCruzMarch2015_18m | ecosystem: Environmental > Aquatic > Freshwater > Lake | place: Spain... | reverse complement strand
TGCCACAAGAAGTAATGATTGAGAATAACCAGTTTAAACAATTGAACCAATATGTTAATCTTAATTTAGATGTAAAAAACAAAATCCCAAGTGGTGCACTTGGGGGTGGAATTTAGCTCCGACAAGTTGTTTTTATCTTATATCTATTATAAACGAAAGTCAAATTATATACATAAACTTAAAATTTAGAGAGCAATTGCAATCTCGCAAAATTCCTAGGAAATGAAATGACTAGTGTCATTCTGAGGTCGCCTTAGGCGACCGAAGAATCTTGGGATCCTTCACGAAGTTTATCCTGAGAAGCTCGAAGGATTCAGGATGACAAAAACACAATATTAAAACCCTCAAGCTATTAATCTAAGGTTTTTAGTTTTGGGTTGTGGTTTTGAGTTTTGACTTTTAAGCTTTGAATTTAACTAAGTACACAATACGAAGTGCAAAATACAAGTATTGTTTTTAAGATGTTTTGAGTTAAAATGATTCTACTACAATGAAAGTTTATTTTGACAATGCGCCGCAAAAAAATGAAAGTTTATTTTGATAATGCTGCTACAACCAAAGTCGATCCAAGGGTTTTTGAGGCAATGAGACCCTATTTTTCTGATATTTACGGCAATGCTTCAAGTCTTCATGGTTTTGGCTTGTCGGCTAAACAAGTACTTGAAGAGGCGAGAGAAACAATTGCTCGAAAAATTTCTGCAAAACATAATGAAATTATTTTTACTTCAGGCGCAACTGAAGCAGATAATTTAGCAATCCGAGGAGTGGCCTATAAAAATAATCATTTAGGCAATCATATTATTACTACAAAGATAGAACATCCTGCCGTATTAGAGAGTTGTCGTTTTCTTGAAACTCAGGGCTTTAAAATAACATATTTATCAGTTAATAGAGAAGGGTTCGTTAATTTAGAAGAATTGAAGAAGTCGCTTGACGAGAAAACTATTTTAGTATCAATTATTTTTGCCAATAATGAAATCGGAACGGTCCAGTCAATAAAAGAAATAGGAAAAATCATAAGAAACTGGAATGAAAAACGCAATTCCAAGATCATTTTTCACTCAGATGCCGTTCAGGCGTTCACCAAAATAGACATCAATGTTAATGATCTAAATCTCGACTTACTGTCAATTTCTTCTCATAAAATTTACGGCCCTAAAGGAATCGGTGCACTCTATGTGAAAGAGGGGACCAAGATTGAAAAGATCTCTCATGGCGGTCATCATGAGTATAATTTAAGACCAGGCACAGAAAATGTTTCGGGATCCTGCGGTTTTTCAAAAGCATCAGAATTATTTACTCCAAAAAGTTACGAAGCAGTAAAATCGTTGAGAACTTATCTGATCAAAGAAGTATTGAAAAATATCTCTGCCTCATATTTAAATGGACCACTAGCTGAAAATGTTCTTCCCAATATTGCCAATTTTATTTTCAAAGATGCGGAAGGCGAAGCAATAATGCTTTTACTTGATAAAGAAGGCATTGCTGTTTCGACAGGATCAGCTTGCGCGTCTCACTCGCTTGAACCAAGTTATGTTCTCTTGGCGATTGGCGTTCCTAAAGAAGAAGCCCATGGATCTATTCGCATTTCTCTTGGCTTAGAAAATACAAAAGAAGAAATTGATTATACGGTTAAGACCTTGAAAGAGGCAGTTGAAAAATTAAGAAAAATTAATCCTTTAAGGTAAATCCGAAGCACGAAATCAGAAATACGAAACAATATTTAAATATTAATTTTTTAAATTCAAAACAGTTTAAATATTAGATATTTGAGTTTAGGATTTGTTTCGAGTTTCGATATTCGAATTTCGAGTTTAATAAAAATGTACACAAATAAGGTATTAGAACATTTTTATAATCCCCACAATTACGGTCGCATGAAAAATCCCGATGGTGTCGGTGAAGTTGGTAACCCCTCTTGTGGCGATGTTTTGCGTCTTTATATAAAAGTCAAAAATGATAAAATCATAGATATTAAATTTGAAACATTGGGATGCGCTGCCGCTATTGCAGTTTCTTCAATGACTACCGATATGGTTATGGGTAAAACACTAAGCGAAGCTTTGAAAATAAAAAAGAAAGATATTGCTGATAGGTTAGGCGGACTTCCTGAGATAAAGATGCATTGTTCAAATTTAGCAGAAGAAGCGCTGAAATTAGCGATACAGGATTATCAAAAAACGTCATCGCGTCACGAGTCGCGGGTTGCGGGTCGCTAACTAAATCATAGACCCGAAACCCGAGACGCACGACCCGAAACTTATTGTAAATAACCAACAAAGTCGACTCCCATCTCTAATTATCAATATACCTTACTTAAATTTAATATTATGAACATAAAAATAAATAAAGATAAATGTATCGGTTGCGGAAGTTGTGAGTTTAACTGCCCCGATGTTTTTGAGATGAAAGACGGCAAGGCTAGTGTAAAAGAAAAAGTCGACTTTAAAAAAAATAAAGATTGTATAGAATCTGCTATTCAAAACTGTCCAGTAGTCGCGATTGAAGAAGGGTAAAAATACTTTACAAGTATTTTTGACGGAAGAATAAAAATACTTGTAATACGTGAATTATGAATATCTATTGCAAACTTGCTAGACAAGCGATTGAGAATTATATCAAAAAACAAGAAACTTTAGATGTTTCCCAGAAATTGCCTGCAGAATTTAAAAAGAAAGCGGGCGTTTTTGTAACAATTTACAATGGAAAAGAATTGCGAGGATGCATTGGCACTTATCAGCCAACAAAACCAAATTTAGCAAAAGAAATTATTGATAATGCTATTTCTGCGGCAACTAGTGATTGGCGATTTTCTCAAATTACAAAAGAAGAATTACCTAAGCTTTCCTACGAAGTATCTGTTTTAGAAAAACCAGAACAAATAGAAGATATTAGAAAGCTTGATCCTAAAAAATTTGGCATTATTGTTCAAGGTATTGACACTAGAAAATCAGCTTTGCTTTTACCCGACCTTGAGGGTCTTGATACTATAGAAAAACAATTATCGGCCTGCTGCCAAAAAGCCGGCATTAATCCTACGCAAGAACAAATAGTGATCTTTAGATTTCAAACGAAAAAATATAATTAATCTGCGAAAATCTGTCTGTTTACCTGTGCCTGCCTGCCGGTAGGCAGGTTAATCTGTATTTTCTAAATGAAAGAGTGCATTTTGTACAAAAAACTCAAAAATGATCAGGTTCAGTGCGATACTTGCAGTCACCGTTGTATTATAAAAGATGGTGATCATGGTGTTTGCGGCGTCAGAAAAAATGAAAAAGGAAAACTCATTTGTCTTGTTTATGGAAGAACTCCAGCCATTAATGTTGATCCTATAGAAAAGAAACCATTATTTCATTTTTTACCTGGCTCATCAGTATTGTCTTTTGGAACTTTTGGTTGTAATTTTTCTTGCTCGTTTTGCCAGAACTGGACCCTTTCTCAGCCACCTAAGGAAAAGTTTTTTTGGCACGATATTGATTTAGGGAAAAATGCGCTTCCTGCCAAAATTGTTTCTGAAGCAATTAAACAAGAATGCCAAAGTATTGCCTATACTTATAATGAACCTACCGTTTTTCTGGAATACGCTTATGAAACAATGAAAATTGCTCGCGATGCAGGCATTAAGAATATTTGGGTTTCAAATGGTTATATGTCATCCGAAACATTGGAGCTTATTCTTCCCTATCTTGATGCTATTAATGTTGATATAAAATCATTTTCTGAAAATTTTTATAATAAATTTTGCGGAGCCAAGCTTGCTCCTGTTCTAGAAAATATTAAGAAAATAAAAAAAGCTGGCATTTGGATTGAATTAACAACTCTCCTAATTCCAGACGAAAATGATTCTGAAAAAGAAATAAAAAGTATCGCTAATTTTATTTATTCTGAAGTCGGTAAGGAAACTCCTTGGCACATATCACGATTTTATCCTGCCTACAAAATGCTTGAAACAAAACCAACTGACCCAAAAACGATTGAAAAAGCGGTTAAAATTGGCAAAGAAATTGGACTTAAATATGTTTACGCTGGAAATCTTTCTGGATCTGCTTTTGAAAATACTCCTTGTCCTCACTGTCAAAAAACCGTTATCGAAAGACTTGGTTACATTATTCGAAGATTGGATCGGGATGGTATTTGCCCTTATTGCAAAACAAAGATTGATTTAATTTTGAAATGATTTACAATTGCACTACAAACCATGATTAAATTCGCCTGCATATCTCCACACCCCCCCATAATCATTCCCTCTATTGGCAAGTCTCAAACCTCGAAAGCTCAGGCCACGGTAGAAGCAATGAGAAAATTGACAATCAACTTAAAGCGTATCAGAAAAACTGATAAAGTTCTTGTGATTTCTCCTCATCTGCCAATAACTTGGGATGCATTTACTCTCTACTACGAAGATCCTTATGAAGAAACTCTGAGAGGTAATTTTGGCGATTTTGGCGATCCTGACACTTCTTTTGAATTTCAAGGAGACAAAAAAACCGTAGAAGATTTGAAAATTCTTGGCGGTCCCATCTTTCCTATTATTGGCACAACGATTCGTTATCTTGATCATGGAACCCTTGTGCCCCTTTATTATCTCTGGAGCAAAGGAGAACACAAAACGCCGCTCATACCAATGTCTTTCTGCTCGCTTCCGCTCAAGGATCATTATCGTTTCGGACAGTTTTTAGGCGAATATCTAAAACAAGATAAAAACACTTGGACTATCGTTGCTTCTGCTGATCTTTCTCATAGATTGGCAAGTTTTGCCCCTGAAGGATATAGTCCCAGGGCTCAAGAATTTGATAAGCTACTCGTTGAATATATTGAAAAGAAAGATATTAAAAAGCTTTTAAATATTGATCCTGAATTAATTTCTGAGGCGGCAGAATGCGGATTGCGCTCGATTGTTATTCTTTTAGGAATCGTCTCGACTTTTAACTGGAAGGCAAAAATCCTTTCATACGAAGCGCCGTTTGGAGTAGGATATTTAGTTTCCGAGCTAAAACTCGGAAATTAACATTAAACTGGATTCCTGCTTTCCTGCCTACCGCAGGCAAGCGCAGGAATGACAAAGAACACACAAATGTCATTCCGCATTTAATGCGGAATCCAGATGTTATTTAAATCTATTGAGACTAAATCTCAATAATTTTTTATTGTCATTCTGAGCGTAGCGAAGAATCTCGTGAAAAACATTAATTAATAGAATGGGATCCTTCATTTCATTCAGGATGACGATTAACACAGAATTTACTAATCTTTAGAGAAATTACCTCAAATCTCTTGCATTTTTAAAATATATGTGGTAGAATAACAAAGTTAAATTAGTTCTTTAAAATAAGCTTTGTTGATAGCAAACTGTGGCCTGTAGGCTGGACTTTAAATCCTCAGGCCCAGTCTGCTGTCAACAAAGAGAAGGACAAAAAAACCTCAACGCCTTCCACCTCGGCATGCCGAGGTCAACGTGACAGCAGGAGGACAATATGTCCAACAAAACGGTTGTTCAAAAGATGTCGTACTGGGCAAGAGCAATATTCGGCTATTCTTCAGATCCAGTACCTGTACTCATGCAATGGGCAGGAAAAATCGTCCTATCACAGGTAAAAAAAGAACGAGCTGTTTTTATTGACATAGAAATATTAGAACAAGAGAACTTAGACAGACTTGATGGTTGTCGACATTCGGTCTTGTATATGATTGAAAGTATTCTTAAAATAAATAATGTACACTGCTGGATCATCCACGCTAATTGTAGAGAACGATTGTGTTGTTCTACAAGGATGAACTTTCTCGATTTTTGCGAAATGATTGGCAAATTGCTTGATAATAACAAGGGTTGGACTTTAGATTTCAATAACTACCGAGAAGAAACACAAAACGAAAAGACAATTGATGAAACTCTCAGGGCTAAGCTTGATCGTCGCATATATCGACTTTGCCATTTGACTGCGGTTGGAGATCATACTGCATGGAAACATGAAGTTTCCGGTGTTGGACTAATGCCGGAAGAAGCGGCAAAAAGGATAGGTATAAACATTGGAGAACTTGTTAGTAATAATGTCTATTCGGTCTATGTACCGATTGGAAACTTAGACAAAGTTCTTACCGGACTTGATGAATGGGCAACACAGAGAGGGATTTCATGTTTTAGAATTCAAGACGAACTTGTTCTCGTTGAAACAACTAAGAAAGATTAGCTTCAAGCTGAGTCCGCAGATATAGTTCTGCGGACTTTTTATATACCACGGAAAAACAAATCTTACGAAGTCGGACTTCGTAAGATTAAAGTCTAAATATTGACTTTTAATAAGTTTAGTATTAGGATAATGAAAGAATCGTTCTTTAAAAATTTTGTTGGCAGCGCTGTGGAGTTAGCCAAAAACTTTATGGCGCTGTCAACAAAGCAAGGGTAAAAAAACCTTCATCACCCTTCACCTCCGGCTTGCCGAAGGTCGTCGTGACAGCGAAGGAGAAACAAATGGGAAAAAAGGTCGGCAGGGATCCAGGAAAAACAGTAACTCAAGAGGCAAGGTTTGATGTATCAATTCGTACTAGGCCGACACTATCAGATCCAATTCCTATTGAATGGGATGGTCAAGTTATTATTCAAAAATCTCGCGGAAGTTCCAGTCTAAGTGTAAAACTTGATCCGTGGCCCACAGAAGATGTGGTTAATTTAGTATTAGCTAGGCTGAAATTGATTGAAGAACTTCTTAATTTAACACCACATGTCATAAAAGATACTAAATGTATCACAACAATTCTTCGTTTTACCACAAACTTTAGAACATTTGTTGATGCTTGCTATAGAACTTTTTGTGAAAAAATTCTTCAAACAGATGAATGGCCATATCATTGGCTCGACTGGAAACCTCGCAATCTAAGTATTGAACAATTACTTAGAAACGGCATAACCCCTGCTCAAGACATTGAAGAAAGATATCGTGAGGTAGCTTATGTTCTTTGTTTAAAGAGTTACAGACAAGATAACGCTGCCCCTAATCGCACAATCTCAAGGCGATGGAGTCTTGATTCACTAGATGTTCGAGATATTCGAGTATTATTTAATAATCTTGGAAATGCTTTTGGAGTAAGAATAAGAAGTTCTTGTAGTAGCAGTGGGATAAGCTATCACGAAGTCGAAATCCTTTCCGGAGACCCAAAAAGCATTATCCCTGAATTCTCCGACTGGACATCAATAAAAGGTTGGGATTGGGATAAGTTCCTCAAGGACAGAGAACTAATCCTCTGGAGAGTTGATCAAGAATAATCTTTAAGCATTACCCCGTACATAAGTCATGTACGGGGATTTTTTTATATAAAATACTTATAAAAGTTCTGTGTTTCTTACGAAATCTTACGAAGTCCGACTTCGTAAAAATGTATGACTAAAAAATATTGATCTGGATTCCTGCCTTCGCAGGAATGACAAAAAAATACAGATGTCATTCCGCATTTAATGCGGGATTCAGAGAAAAATAATAGATGATAAAAAACTATAAAAGTTTATCACTATTGACAAAATTTAAAAATAGGAATAGAATGTTGCTAGATTATTAATTTGACATTTTTGATACTTATATGAAGAAAATTATCACTTTTTTAAGTCTAATTGCGATTTTAGCAGGCGTCTTTTTGACTGTTGAAGCGATTAGAGGAACCATTGCTACTCCTCAAGATCAAATCAATGAAGAAAGCGCTTATTTGGTTACAAGAAAAGATATCGCTCAAAAAATTATTTTAAGTGGCGAAGTTAAAGAAAGTAACGAACAAATCGCTGACCAATTTTTTGATGTCGCAGGAAAAATTGAAGATATATTTGTTAAAAAAGACGATATCGTAAAAAAGAATGATGTTTTGGCAACTCTTTTAGTTAATTCAACTCTTCTTGAAAAAGAAAGAGAATTGGCAAGGATAGCGGTTCAACAAGCACAAGCTAATCTCAACAAAGCCATTGCCACTCCTAATACTCAAGAAATAAAGTATTGGGATCAGTCAGTCGTTGATGAAGCCCAAAACTATTTTAATCAAACTCGCGCTAATGGCGATGCAAAAATTGTTCAGGCCCAAAATCAAGTTAATTCAATTCAAGGTGAATTGAATTTAGTTAATAGAACAATCGCAGGCGTTGGTCAAAATTCTTCAGGAAGCTCGACTTCGCTAAATTCATCAGTTCAAGAAAGTTTAATTACTAATTATTTCATTTTAGATAAAGCCATGTGGGCTCATGACAGAATTCAGAAAATATATTTTCCGAACAATGATCAAATCGGCCTTAGGGTGAGAGAAAAACAAACCGATGCTTTTGATAAATATTATGTAGCAAAATGGTATATGGACAATCAAATTTCAAAGAATTTTCCGGCTCCAGATTGGGCAATTACCGATTGCTTAGAATACACAAAACAAGCTCTAGAAAAATTATCTATTGCTTATCAAACAACTAATGAATCTTTTAATGATGTATTTTATGCTTCAAGATTGTTAACAGAAGACAGAGATACAATTGATAATGCCAGAAGAGATATTGCTAAAAGCCTAGCCTCAATTACAAATTCACAAGAACAATGGACTGGTAGAAATACTGTTTCAGATAATTCTTCTTTAAATGAACTTGTTCAAAGAAAGATAACCCTTGAAAATTCTCTTAGAGGTGCCACAAATAATTTAAATCAGGTTAAACTACAAGCCCAAGAAGCGCTCAATAGAGCCGATGCGAATCTCAAAGATTCTTATATAAGGGCATTAAAAACTAAGACTATCACTAATCCAAAAAATACAGCATCTCTTGAAATCATTTTGAGACAAGCTCAGGAAAAATATAACCAACTTTTATCAGAAAAAACTTCAACTATTAAACTTTACGCTAATATTGACGGTGCCGTGTCTGAGGTTTTAACCACTAAAGGAACATGGATTCAGACAAAATCTCCGATTATAAAGATAAAATCTCCGATTATAAAGATAAAATCTCCGATTATAAAGATAGGCCAAGAAGGCGGATTGATTATAGAATCAGATTTAAAAGACCAAGATATTGGTCTTTCCGATGAAGTTTCTATCAGTTCTGAAAAATATGAAGGCATCATCTGGAAGGGGATTGTGATAAATATTGCTGATGGAAAAGCGACAATTAGTTTTTCTGACTGCACTAATAATAGCGCCGTTTGTTCTGCCAAATTATCTTCTGGAGATACCGTCAGCCTTGAAATAAAAATAAAAGAAAAGAAAAATGCAGTTGTGGTTCCAAAAAATTATATCATTGAAAAAGAAGGAAAGTCATTTGTTGAAACAAAATCAAACAAAGAAGTCGTTCTAAGAGAAATAAGAATGGGGATTATCAATGGGGAATATGTTGAGGCTCTTGAGGGAATTAGCGAAGGAGATGTAATTTACCTAATAAATAACAAGTAACTTTACGACTTAATAATTTATAATAAAACTGCGGGAATCAAAACCTCGCAGTTTTTGTCATTCCGTACTTGATACGGAATCTAGAATCTGGATTCCTGCTTTCCTGCCTACCGCAGGCAGGTGCAGGAATGACAAACATAAATAAGATTCTTCGATCGCCTAAGCGACCTCAGAATGACATAAAGACATTTTTGTTTGTATCTTGATTTAGTGTTTAAGAAAATTATATAATATAAGTATGAATCCAAATATTACAATTAAGGATGTTTCTAAAGATCGGGTAGTTTGTGTTCAGGGCGAAGTTTTTTCAGAATCAAAAGCGATGAATCTGGTTAATCAGATTTTAGTCTGGCTAATCGAAAAAGGATTGGCGATTTCTGATCTACCGGTTATTGTCGTCAATAAGGACAGAAGTTTTGAAGTTGGCATTCCCATAAAAGAGGCTCGTATTCAAGAAACAAAAGAATACAAAATTAAACAATTGGAAGCCCATCGTATGGGTTCTTTTTTTCACAGAGAAACAGAAAAGTCATTGTCGTTGTCTGAAGATTTTCTTAAAAAACAATTGCAATATGAGGGTTTCAAAATTCTTGAACCTCATCGCTATGTTTTGCACCCCAATCCGGAAAAACCAGAAATACCGCTAGTAGAAATACAGATACCGGTGCACAAGCAACCTTAAACCTTAAACTATAAACTTTAAACAAATTTAAGGTTTTGTTAAATTATTGGGACCGAATCTCAATAATTTTTTATTTGCGATTATTTGCATATTTTAATCATTCGCATAAGATTCGCGATTATTCATTGACAAAGATAGCTCTATGCTGTAAAATGTTAGAGCTTAGAAATGAATGGTCTTCTCTGGCTTTTGCTAGTGAGGAAAGTCCGAACACCTGTCAGTGCTTCGCACTGACTCGCTGAGAAACGCTGATACAGAAATACTGCCGCTGATATGCGCTGACAATTTCACAGCGTAAATCAGCGATGGACTGCGGCGTCAATCGGCGTGCCAAAGCGAAGCATTGGCATAACGACAGTGGCTAACGACCACCGTGCGGCATTTTCTTAAGAAAATGCCGACATAGGGAAAGTACCACAGAAACAATACATCCGCTCTCGGGTGGATAGGTGAAAAGTGAGATTTAATAAATCTCTCGATGCATAAGTGATTATGCGTTGCGGCAAACCCTGTCCGGTGCAACCCTAAGTTTCTTCACAGGAATATGGGGCTTGGCATAGAAGAAATTTTATGCCAGAGGTTCTGTCGCAAGACAGGCTCTAGATAAATGACCAATAAACAGAATTCGGCTTATCATTTTTGAGCAAAATAACAAAAAGATCTCGCAAAACCTGCGGGATTTTTTTGCATTATCATTTTGATATAATGTAATTTGACGGAAGTCCGACTTCCGTCAAATTTTGTTTCAAATAATTAATATTGAGCTATGTCATTCTGATCCGCCTTGGACGAGAGAAGAATCCCGCAGAATAGAAAATACATGAGATCCTTCACTTCGTTCAGGATGACACCCTTAAAAACATTGACAAAGAACATTATTCTTTGTAAGATACGAGTAGTTCCCGTCAAGGGACAATTTACCCTCCTCGACCGGGTCACAATAGGCGGGGGATTAAAGGAGGCTGGGATGGATTCCCAGAAAGCACAAACGAGCTTAGTACTACCAGATCTGAAGGGCTTAAAACCGCCCATCAATTGGAGTGAATTTCGTGAACAGGTTTTGTCGAATCTTCAAGGAAAACCAGTCGACGAAATTGTCAGTATTCTCCATAGGGCTGTTGTGATTCCAACCTCAGGATTTCGTGATCAATTTGAAAGAATAAGGTTCTATCTTCACTTTGCTGAAGGCGGAGCACGAGAACTTTCTTCTAGAAAAGCCGAAGCAAGGCGTAAAGACCAAGATGAAAGTTCTTACGAAAATGTTGTTGCTATCGTAGCTTATAGAAGATTAGTTGAACATAAAGAGTTGCTTGAATGGTTTGGTTCTCTCTCTTGGAGCTATCGCGAATGGAGAAATAAAGAGTGGGATAAGGATGTAATAGTCTTTATTGAGGAATACTTAGAAACTGCGAGATTGCTAGTGGATTTTTTCGCTCAATATGGCAACGCGCCACAGGAAAGTAATCACAAGGCCATTGTCGCAAGATTCATGAAACAGCTTAACTGGATGCTGAGACCTTTTATACTTTCAAGAGATATTTCTAGAAAGTATTTAGCAGGTATTCGCTCTAGAGTTCAAGAAATCCGCCAGAAAATCCCGGGCACCATGGTTAATTGCTGTCTTTATGAAACTATTGTCCGTTCAGAGCTCTATGAAGCAATGCCATTGCTCAAAGAAAAGATTGCCTCAGAATACACTTACGGTAGCATCGAAGATAAGGTTAAAAAGACAATCCATTGTCTTGAATCTTTAAGACTCACTAGCAATGAAGCTTGCGAGACAGCAAATGTTATAGACATAATCATTGCCGACCCCAACGAGATTAAGCTAGCGAGTCATGCTTGGCTCAAACTTTGGTCAATGAAGGTTTTGAAAAAATCTAAAAAAAGAACGCAACATTGTTCTTAGTTTAAAGGAATCAGCGGCGAAATCGTTTCGCCGCTTTTAATTTGACGGAAGTCGGACTTCCGTCAAATTACATTTTAAATTGAGAATTAAGTCATTAAAAATTGATTAGAAATTGGAAATTCCTGCCTGCCGGCAGGCAGGGAAAATTATTGAATGTTTTTGTTTCAATTCTGTAAGAATATTAAATTTACTTGACAATGATCAAAATAACATTTAAGATATAATCAGTTCCTTAAAAAAGGAGCACTTAGCCCAGCGCCCGGCCGGCTAAAAATAGGTGGGGCAAGAATACTAAGGAGGTTGGCATGACAGCCAACAAAGAAGAAAGAAGAGTGCGATGGCAAGAGGATCAAGAAAAGTATTGGCCTCTTGATAGGTATAAACAGTTTACGTCTTGGGATGATGTTTTAGAGAATTTTGACCCAAACAAAATAGGCATGGAAGCGGCCATGGGCATTCTTCATGCAATGGCTCAGCGCATAGGACCTAACATCAACGATTCTTTCAGAAGAATAGCTTTTTATCTTCATTGTGCTGAATACGGAGGAGAAGGATTATCTGTAATCCATGGCGGATTCGTTCCAGAATACTATTTAAGATCAAAGGCTTATGATTGTCTTGTCGCTTCACCAAGCATTATGCTTCACAATGATTTGTTAAGATACAGCACTATTCCTAGTCCGCTTATAGGAGAAAATCTTGAGACTTACAGAGCCTTTATTGAGCTTCTATATTTGACTCTTGATTTCTTTTCTAGACCAGAAAACCGACCTGTAAAACCAGAACACAAGAAGAGACTTGCTGATTTTCTCAAAGAAGTTCTTGATTTGGATCTTGAGCATAGCAATCTCCGGCAAGAACTTGGAATATCTTCTACTGAACTTGATAATGATACTAAAGAAATCAGAGAAAAGGCGATTAAGGCAGTCGTTAATTGCCGTCTCTACGGGTTAATTGTAGAGAAAAAACTTTTTGAGGCGATGGATCCATTACTTGAGATGGTTTTACAAGAAGAAAGAACTGGATTTCCTCTGTTTGTTTTTAGTTGTTTGAATAGCTCTACTGGTGACATCAAAAAGAATGTTTTAGCGACAATTTTTCAACTCAAACTCAAAGGAGATTCTGCTGCAAATACTTGGATTGTTCTCTGGGCGATGAAGAATGCCCCGGAAGAAGAAAGTTCTAGAATTGGTAGAATTGAAAATACTGGAGGATCAGACGGTTAAGTAAATTTATCCCGCACTCAGCGTAGTGCGGGATTTTTATTATAAATCAACCTTACAACTTTACAACGAAACAACAAATATTAAAACTGCCATTCTGACCCTGTACCGTTCGGTGCAGGGGAAGAATCCCGTGAAAGAAACAATAAGACGAGATCCTTCACTACGTTCAGGATGACAAAGAGGCGACCTCAGGATGACAGAGAAAAAAATCAGGACAACAGATTAGTTATGTATGTGTTGTATTACTATTGACAAAGATAGTTTTATGCGGTAAAATAGGAAAGTGTAAAAATAACTATAAAAACGCTAAAAATTCTGAAAACATAGATGAAAAGTTCAAATTTTATATATAGCGCGCTAAAAATTCCGATTGATTTTGTGATGATTCTTTTGGCAGGTATCACTGCCTACTTTTTGCGTTTCGCGCCGATTTTCACAAAAATCAAGCCAATTCTTTTCAATTTAACGATTGAAACCTATTTGCCATATCTTGTCTTTGGAACTGTTTTTACCCTTTTGGTCTTTGCTTTTGCCGGCCTATACCAAGCAAAGCCATTGCGCGTTATTGAAGAATTTTTCAGGATTACAGTCGCTACCGCAGCTTCTCTTTTGGTAATTAACTTTTCTGCCTATTTAAGTCAGATTTTCTTTGAATCCCGTTTTATCTTTATTGGTACCTGGATTTTAGGCGTGTTATTTGTCGTTATTGGCAGAGGCGGATTAAAATTTACTAGACACCATTTAGCAAAGAAATATAAGATTGGCCTTAATCGAGTCGTAATTATCGGCGACAATGATGTCACTCAGAAAATTAAGAATTATATAAAGAAAAATCTTTCGTTGGGTTACCAAATTGTCAAAACTTTTAAAAAAGTTGATTTGGAAAAACTAGAAAAAGAAATCAATAAAGATAATGTTGACGATTTGATTCTTGCTAATTCTCATCCTTCACGAAAACAAATAATGGAGCTTTTCAATCTTTGTTCTCAAAAATCAATCACCTTTCGTTTTGCTCCAACAAATTTTCAAGCATTGACGGCGGGACTGGAAATGGAAACCTTGGGAGGATTGCCGCTTCTTGAGGCAAAAAGAACACCGATCGAAGGTTGGCGCAGAGTTATCAAGAGAATTTTTGATCTTATATTCGGAAGCATTCTTTTAATATTATTAAGTCCGTTATTTCTTATTGTGTCAATATTGATTAAGTGGGATTCTGAGGGGTCAATTTTTGCCAGAATGCCTCATCGTGTTGGTAGGGGAGAAGAGGTATTTTTCATGTATAAATTCAGGTCAATGGTAAAAAATGCTTATAAGCTTAAAGATGAATTAATGAAATTTAATGAGCGCGAAAACGGCAGAGGGCCATTGTTTAAAATGAAAAACGATCCAAGGGTAACTAGAATAGGAAGATTTTTGAGAAAGTTTAGAATTGATGAATTCCCTCAATTAATTAATGTTGTCAAAGGAGAAATGAGTCTTGTCGGTCCAAGAGCGCATGAAATTGAAGAAGTGGCCTTGTACCGCAAAGCTTATAAGGCTGTTTTGGTGATCAAGCCCGGCATTACCGGATTGGCCCAGATTAGCGGATCGTCGGACCTTCCTTTTCACGAAGAAAATAAGCTCGATTTATACTACATTGAGCATTGGTCTTTGTGGCTTGATATAAAAATTTTGATTAAAACTTTTGTCTTTATATTTATTGATCGATCAGCGTGCTGATAAGAATTTGTAATAAGTAGACAAAAAAAGAAAAATGAGTAAGCTATAAAGTGAACTCATTTTTTAATACTTAATATTTATACCAATGAAGGTCGCTCTGTTTCATGACTATTTAGTCCAATATGGAGGCGCTGAACGAGTCTTGGAGAAGTTGATGGAACTTTATCCAAGCGCGCCCATTTATACTCTTTTGTATGATCCTGATTCTCTGGCGCCAGATTTTCAGAAATTACTCCAAAGAAGAAAGATTATTACCTCGTCGCTTCAAAAATTTCCTTTTTCCAAAAAACGTCATAGGCTCTATCCGCTTTTTATGCCCTACATGGTAGAACAGTTTGATTTTTCAGAATTTGATGTCGTCATTTCAGATACGACTGGTTTTGGAAAAGGATTGATTTTAAAACCGCAGACGCTTCATATTTGTTATTGCCACACCCCGCTCAGGTATGCCTGGGATGATTCTCAAAGATATATCAAAGAGTACCGACATTTTTTTCTCCTGCGGCCGTTTGTCAGATTGGGCGTTCATTATTTAAGGATTTGGGACAGACAGGCAGCACAAAGAGTTGATTTATTTTTAACTAATTCTAAGTTTGTCAGAAAACGCATTCAAAAATATTACAGAAGAGACGCTAAGGTTATATATCCTCCTGTTGAAACCGAGAAATTGGTACCATCAAAGAAAATCAAAGACTATTACTTATTAGTCAATAGATTATTGCCTTATAAAAAAACAGAAATCGCTATTGAGGCTTTTAATGAACTTGGATTGCTATTAATAATTATTGGAAAGGGACCAGAGCTGAGAACTCTCAAAAAAAATGCTAAAAGAAATATTAAGTTTTTGGGGAATATTTATGGCGACGATTTGAAAAAAATATATTCTGGTTGCAAAGCGTTCATTTTCCCCCAAGAAGAAGATTTTGGCATTGCTCCGGTTGAAGTCATGGCTTCAGGCAGGCCGGTAATTGCCTATAAGGGCGGTGGCGCCCTTGAAACAGTTAAAGATGGAACCAATGGTATCTTTTTTAAAGACCAAACTTCAGAAAGTTTGATAGGAGCCATAAGAAAATTTGAAAAAATGACATTTTCCTGGCAAGATATTATAAGATCAGTAAAAAGGTTTGATGAGTCGGTTTTTAAGAAAGAAATCAAAAAATTCGTGAAAGAAGAATGGAAAAAATTTATTAAACAGTGGTGATTATGGAATTAAAAGAAATTTTTAAAATCATTCAAAAAGAGTGGAAATTGGTTTGCGGTATTATTTTTGTGTCGCTAATTTTGACTGTTTTGGTTTTGGCAACGCAAAAAGAAAGATATGAAATTAATTTTTCTCTTTTGATTGCCCAATCGCAAACCCAAAAAACTGAAGAATTTAAATACGATACTTATTACGCACTTGAAGCCAAGGACAAAATAGGGGATTATGTTGTTGCTTTTTTGAAGTCCCCGGAAAACGTCAGCGCTATTCTCGAAAAAGCTCAATTTAAATATTCGGAATTTAAGGTTTATGATTTGCGAACATTTTTTAGGTCATATAAAGCATCGGCTCAAAGTGTTGGCGTAATTTTCTATTTAAAAAATCCCGAATTCGCAAAAAACATCACAAATAGTTTGTTAGAAGTGGTAAATGGTAATCTAGAAAAAACTTATATCCCAAAAGAAGATGATACAAGGTTTGAAATAAAATCAACCAATCCTTTGGTCTCTCTCCAAAAAACAAGAACAACTTTAACGATTGTAATTGTTCTTGTGGTTAGTTCGCTATTTTCTATTCTTATTGCTCTTTTTAAAAACTATCTTTCTTCATAGACCAATAATTGCGCTAAAAAATCTTGACAAAAGATAAATATAGATTATGATATAAACAGTTCTTAAAAGTTAAGGAGGAACAATGTCCTTTGAAAAAGGGCAAGTGACTACAGAAGCGGAAATCAAAAAATCCGGATTTAAACTAAGACAAGGTTCCGTGATTAAAATCTTCACAAGAGAAACAGGAAATAAAATTAAAAGCCAAGATTCTGGAAATATGGTACCTGAAGTAGAAATGATTATGTATAACACACATAGTCAAAGAATCTTTCACCAATCTGTTGGCGTAGATATCGTAAATACTCCCATACCAGTAGATTTATTGAGAGAAGAAAGTGAATCCTAAAAGATAATGCCCTGATAAAAAAAATCAGGGTCTTTTTTTATTCTCCCGTCAAAAAAATGTTTTTTTATTCTCCCGTCAAAAAAATGTTTTTTTATTCTCCCGTCAAAAATACTTGTAAAGTATTTTTATTCTTGATTCTTTTTTAAAAAAAGATTAATATAT
>Ga0247841_10006854_pt1 | contig 17269 bp, 13 predicted proteins | sample LaCruzMarch2015__2_FD_192410 | JGI IMG/M metagenome (GOLD analysis project Ga0247841, IMG submission 192410) | Freshwater microbial communities from meromictic Lake La Cruz, Castile-La Mancha, Spain - LaCruzMarch2015_18m | ecosystem: Environmental > Aquatic > Freshwater > Lake | place: Spain... | reverse complement strand
CCGCCGTCGGTCGCATTCCTTGTCGACATGTATGTTGCTCCCGCGTTCCGTGGGCAGGAAGTCGGGATGGGGCTCCTGCGGTATGTGACGAAGAGTGTCGCTGGCCATGGCTGCAAACACGTGTGGACGAACACGGATGAATCGAATCAGGCGGCTCAGCGATGCCTTCAGAAAGCCGGGTTCAAAGTGCTCACCGGTTTTGCGTTGCATGGGTTGACAGGCCAAAGGTATTACCGGACGGATATTCAAGAACAAGAGGCCGAACATCCTCGTCGAACGCTACGGCGCTAACTCGCGCCGAGGTTCACGAGGTGCGTTCGGCATCAAGAATGATAAAGAGAGCACAATTATGAAGCACATCAGGTTCAATTGTCCGCACTGCGGGCAATCGCTTAGTGCCGCACCAGAGTATTCCGGCTCAAATATTGATTGTCCCGTCTGCAACACCCCATTCGTCGCGTTTGACCGTAATAGAGTCGTTTCGCCGTCCAAGGCACCGACATTTCCTGCGGCGGTTGGCCCAACCGTTCATGCACCGGCCAAGATAGAGCCAACTATCAAGGATAAGATTATTGTTCTGTTTGTTCTCATAGGCACAATCCTAGTAATCGTGGCTCTGTTCCGCTATTGGCAATATATCCTCAATGCCATCATTGTCCTTACCATTGGGGTTACATGCTGGGCGTCGATATCCGGGGCGCTCTGGATGGAGAGAAATCGCGCGCTGAGGAGAAATCGCGATTTCGCGCTTTCACGGGAACAACGCTTGAAACTATTCTACCAAGGTAGCGCCTGCTTCCTGTTGGCCGTTGCTCTTGCATGGCCGACCCTCGCAAGGCTGATGCCCGATACATATATGCCTAACGTGACTGTCGAAAAACGTATTTTCAGGAGATTAATTCTCCCGCCGATCAGATTTCCTGTTGTGAAAGCATGCCGACGCCTGACAAAGCAATCCGATAATTACGCATCTGATTCTTGGCCCTATTCTCGGGCCTTTTTACTACATCCGGGGCGACGTGCCTTCATTTCCAGCCGTTATGCTGCCATGCCGAAGCTTTTTCCAAAGTGGAGTATCTTTTCAATGTTGTGAACCAGGCAGTAGAGCCTCCACTGAATGTTGACCTTCCCGCGACTGCACAGGGTAAATCGATCAAGTCGTTTCTGTGCCCGTAGGTTGCCAAAGACCGGCTCCACGTTCGCCAGTCGCTTGCCATACATCTTACGGCCCGCCGGAGTGTCTATCTTTTGTTTCATCGCATCGGCAAGACTGCCGGGGCGGTGTCCATAAAAAACATGTACTTGCCGTGACACCGTGTTTGACTTTCTTAAACACTTTGCTCGCAGCTTGCAATTCCTGCAGGCAGTTTTGGGCGCCTGATAAGCGATGGCTTTGTATCCATCTTCTGTCTCAAAATTACGGTTCCGGATATACAACCCCTGGCCCGCCGGGCAGATTAGTTTGCCACTCCGTTCGTCCATATGAAAATCTTCAACACCAAACCATCGCTTCTTGGATTTGTAGCGTTGCTTATGTTTATCCACCGAACGCCGGTGTCTCATGGCTTCTACAAATCTTGGATCACGTTTCCGGAACTCCCGGTCCGGTATATAGGCATCAACATCTTCATCACGACAGGCTTCCAAGTTCTCCGCGCTGTAGTATCCAGTATCGGCACTGATTACCTTGCCTTTCAGTGGTTCCGATCCGCAGCCCGCTGCCTTCAGATTGCGTTTTGCCCCTTGCAGCATTGGCCCAGCGCTGGTGGCATCATCTCCATCCCCAAACGCCTCGGCATGTACCACCACCTGGCGCTTTTCATCCACCAGGGCGTTGGCATTATACCCCTGCACAACCCCATGCGAACTGACCGGGCGTAAGGGTCATGTCTCGACAAGCGACAAATAGGATTGACGATGGCAGTGGAAATTGGTATTAAGGAAACATGGCAAGAGTTTTACGGATTGATATAATTGATGGGTGGTATCACATCACGAACCGAGGTCTTGATCGGCGGCCGATATTTGACGACGATCGGGATTACGGACATTTTTTAGAATTGCTTGGCGAGATGCATGAGCGCTATGCGGTACGGGTACATGCATATGTATTGATGACGAATCATTACCATTTGCTGATCCAGACACCGGAGGCGAATGCGAGCCGGGCGATGCAATGGCTGAATGTGTCGTATAGTCTTTGGTATAATTGCCGGCACAACCGAGTTGGGCCGCTATATCAGGGGCGGTTCAAGAGTGTATTAATTGAAGGTAATGGAGCGTGGGTGTTAGAGGCGTGTTTTTACCTGCATCTGAATCCGATCCGCGTACGCGGGCTGGGGTTGGATAAAAGAGGGCGACAAGTGGAAGGGCGCGGCTTGCGCGCACCCGGAGCGGAGCAAGTGCGTGCACGGCTGGAACGGTTGCGCGGGTATCGCTGGAGTTCGTATCGCGCATATGCTGGATATGGCCCTAAAGTGGAATGGCTGGACACTGGGGAAGTATTGCGACGGAGCGGGGGACGCGAGCGATTGCGAAGGCGTATTGAAAATTATGTCAAGCAGGAGCTGAGCGAAGACGAGTTCGGGGCGATGAAAGCAAGGCTGCTTCTTGGGAGCCGGGTGTTTCTCGAAGCTATGAAACGACGGGTAAGCAGGGTAAGCAAGGAACAGCCGGATCGCAGGGTGTTGGAACATCACGCGCCGTTTGACCGAATTGTATCGTTGGTGGAAACGGAACGTGGGGGGAAATGGGCGCTGTTTTGTAACCGGCACGGGGATGAAGGTCGGGATATGGTTCTGTATCTTGCGCGCAAGCGTAGCGGGTTGACACTGAAAGGAATTGGGGAGCTTGCCGGCGGGCTGGATTACAAGGCGACAGGGAAAGCAGTAGAACGCTTTAGCCGCCGGCTTAAGGTGGATGCCAGGCTGATGCAGCAAACTAACAAATGCCTGCGCCAATTGTCGTTAGTCGAGACATGACCCTTAATCGCAGGTGGGTATCGTCGCTAACGCGCCGAACCCACAGCCTTGCCGTTCGGTTAACAAAACGAAAGGAGAGCGGAAGAATGAAGAAAGCAATGACTGCGGCATTAGTAGGACTGATATTGGGGGCGTGCGTGTCGGCTCAGGCAGGATATCGGACAGAAGTAAAGGTGACGCCATCCACAGAACCCCATTAATTCGTTGTGGAGTTCAAGATCACCAAGGTGGCCAAGGACGGCAAAGCGGACGTGTTGGACATGTTGAGCGTGTCGAGTACTCCCAAGTTGGTCGTGAAAGCTGGTCAAGAAGGACAGATCAAAATCGGAGACGAAAATGAAGAAAACGGCGTGTTCTGCACGGCACTCGTGAAAGAGACCGATGCCAGTATTGAAGCGATTACATCTGTTACGGTCAAAGAGAAGGGATCGGAGAAAATGAGCAATTCCCAGAGCGTGACCATGAAAAAATAGCCGGACCGAACCAGCGGGTTCAGGCTGTCGTACACGCGCTCAGCCTGACCCGGGTCTCGTTCGATTGAAGAAAAGACCGACATGATCTTTGACGCACATACCCATATGCCGAGCGAGGGGTGGTCAGGGCACAAATCATGCTTTACCACAGTGGCTGAAGCGGTGGAGTACTTGAAGGAAGCCGGGACGACTGCGGCTCTTTTCAATACCTGGCAGGGGGTCTTCGCCGCTACGGAGAATGATTTGGAGCAGGGGAATGCCGATGCCCTTGAATTGTCCGAACAGTACCAGGGGTTTCTCTTTCCCGGGGCCTGCATCCACCCGGCCTTCCCCGATGTGTCCCGGAGATGGCTGGCGCGGTTCCGGGCGCTCGGTCACCTCTGGGTTGGCGAACTCGTCAATTACCGGAAACCGTACAACTACGGCGATGCGGCATTCCTGGACCTGGCCGCTGACTGCGCTACCCACGGCCACGTGCTGCAGTTGCACTGTCACGCGGATATCTACGATGTGGTTCGCCGTTTTCCTTCCCTACAAGTAGTGTGTTCGCATATTGACGTTGCGCTGTGCCGGCGTCTGGCGGAGCTGCCCAACGCCTGGGTCGACATCAGCGGCGGGGCCGGGGGACTGGAAATCGGCATAATCGAGGAGGCCTACAAGGCACTGGGGCCGGATCGGCTGCTGTATGGAACGGACTTCACCGGCTACGAACCACGGTGCTTTCAAGTGCGTCTCCAAGCGGCCGTGCCGGTTACAGAAGACAGAGAAAATATCCTGTCCGGAAATCTTCTGCACTTACTCGACCAGATCGGGAGCAAAATGCCGCGCGGGTGCCAATCCCCAGCGTCCGGAGAATCGAACCCCCATTAAGCCCGGACGTGCAAGAGAAAAAAATCCCTCTGAGAAGAATATGCGACTCTCCTTAGACGCTTTCCCGTAAAGATACACGTTTTTGCGTGTATGTTTTGGAGCCGGCCTGCCCCCAGGCCGGTCGGACCGGGGTGAGGGCACCCCGGCTCCAGTTGGGTTGCGGGCGTCAGCCCGCCTTAAAAACTTTTGGTAAGTCAAATGATGCGGGATGAAATGATGCCTTGAGGGTCTATGTATCATGGCCAGCCAGGCTAAACTCGGTAAACCCGAATGATTCTCGCCGTGGGCCGGAACATTCCTGGCTTGAAGGGGCCGAAGAGGAATAAAGTAAATTGCAGTCAACAAGCCGCTGCCGGACGTTGACTGTACCCCCTCAGTTATGAGGGCTGATTGTCATTCCCGACCTGATTGGGAATCCAGAAAAATCAATGCTGGATTTCCGCTTCCCGCCTTCGCGAAGCACACGCTTCGGTGGGCGTAGGAAGGTTGCGGGAATGACAGCATTGTCCTCCTTGAGCGGATCCGCCTGTGGCGGAAAATTCACAACCTACCCTCATAACTGAGGCCTTACCGTTGACTATCAGCCATGCTTGACGAGATGAGAGGGGAATGTTAAGGAATATTACAGAACCAGCAAATCCAGACTGTCGTGTTTCGCGCTCAGCCTGATTTGCGGCATTCGTTTCACTGTGCGATCACACGCAATAATAGGGAGATACAACATGACAAAAGTGCTCGTTCTTTACTACAGCATGTATGGCCACATCGAAACCATGGCGCAAGCGATAGCTGAGGGCGCGCGCAGCGTTGCCGGCACCGAGGTCGCCATCAAGCGCGTTCCCGATCTGATGTCGGAAGACGTGGCGCGCAAGGCCGGCGCCAAGCTCAATCAGGCGGCGCCGATCGCGACGGTGGACGAGCTGGCGAACTACGATGCCATAATCTTTGGCGCGCCAACGCGCTTCGGCAACATGTGCGCGCAGATGCGCAATTTCCTCGACCAGACCGGCCGGCTCTGGCTGCACGGCAAATTGATCGGCAAGGTGGGGAGCGTGTTCACGTCCACCGGTACGCAACATGGCGGACAGGAAACCACGATCACCTCGTTTCACACCACCTTGTTGCATCACGGCATGATCATCGTGGGCGTTCCCTATTCCTGCCAGGAGATCATGAACATGAGTGAAATCACCGGCGGATCACCCTATGGTGCGAGCACGCTTGCCGGCGGCGATGGTAGTTGTCAGCCGTCGGAGAACGAAATAAAAATCGCCCGTTTCCAGGGAATCCACGTTGCGGAAGTGGCTAAGAAACAATCAGCCTGACCCGTCCCGTTTACTCATGCAGCGATTCGGCTATCCATGGATTTTGCACTGCACGTTGGCGCTTAGTTCCGTAAAGACTCGACCTGCGTAGTCCCGACCGTGAAGCGCATCGGGACGTAGCAGGTTGCCCTGTGGCTTCCGTCCCTGTCTGTTGACTACGGGGTGGACAGGTGCTATGGGGTCTTCTCTTTTAACACGCGGACTGAAACGAGGAAACCAGGACAAAAAACGTTTCCGGCGTTCGTTCTGTGTCATTCCCGATATTGCTTCATTCCCGGTTTGACTTTGCTCGTCAATTGAATTATAGCAATAAGGCAAACATGAAAGCCATGGACATATTGGCGTTAAAAAAAGCTGTGCTGGCTGAGGCCCTTGCCGCCGGCACGGCGGACGCCTTGGAACAGGTGCGCATCAAGTACCTGGGCCGCAAGGGTCTCCTGCCGGAAATTATGAAGGGGCTCAAGGACGCCGAGAGCGCCGAACGCCCTGCTATGGGCCGCTACGCTAACGAGCTCAAGCAGGAACTGGCTGCGCTCCTGGAAACGCGCCGCGCCGCGCTGGCAACTGTGGTTGCCGATGCCGCCACCGGAGCGTTCGACCCGACCTTGCCCGGCCGCTGGCGTGCGCTCGGCGCGCGGCACCCGATCAGCCGTGTCATTGAGGATGCCATCCGCATCTTCGATAATCTCGGCTTCACCGTTGCCGACGGCCCGGATATCGAAACCGAATATCACAATTTCGACGCGCTCAATACGCCGGCTGATCATCCTTCCCGCGACACGCAGGACACGTTCTGGCTGGAATCGGGCCAATTATTGCGCACGCAAACTTCGCCCGTGCAGATCCGTGTCATGGAAAGCCGCCCGCCGCCCGTGCGTATTATTGCGCCCGGCCGGTGCTATCGGCGCGACACAACCGACGCCACCCACAGCGCTCACTTCCACCAGATTGAAGGCCTTTATGTGGATCGCCGTGTATCCATGGCCGACCTCAAGGGCGATATCACCTATTTTGCCCAGCGCCTGATGGGTTCGGAAGTCAAGATCCGGTTCCGGCCGCACTTTTTCCCATTCACCGAACCCAGCGTGGAATACGATTTCTCCTGCCACGTTTGCGGCGGCAAGGGCTGTCGCGTGTGCAAGCAGAGCGGCTGGATCGAAATTTCCGGCGCCGGCATGGTGAACCCAAAGGTGTTTGCCAAAGTTGGCTATGACCCGGAAGCGGTTACCGGCTACGCCTTCGGCATGGGCGTGGAGCGGATTGCCATGATCCGCTACGGCATTCACGATATCCGCCTGTTGTATGACAATGATAAACGGTTTTTGGAGCAGTTAGCCCAATGAAAGTTCCCCTGAGCTGGTTGAAAGAATTTGTGGCGTTTGAGGCTTCCCCCGAGGCGTTGGCCGAGCGGCTGACGTTCGCCGGGCTGGAAGTCGAAGACGTTACGCGCATCGGGTCCGATTTCAAGGACATTGTGGTCGCTGAAGTCTTAAGCGTCAATCCGCATCCCAACGCCGATCGGCTCACCTTGTGCGACGTGGCCACCGGGCGCGAAACGGTGCGGGTCGTCTGCGGCGCGCCGAATGTCCACGCGGGCGACAAGGTTCCGTTTGCCGCCATCGGCGCCGTATTGCCCAATGGCCTGAAGATCAAGAGCGCCAAAATCCGTGGCGAAGCTTCATGCGGCATGCTCTGCGCCGAGGATGAACTCGGGCTATCGGAAGACCATGCCGGACTCATGCAATTGCCGCGTGACATTCCCGCAGGCACTCCCTTGGTCGAAATCGTGGGCGGACCCGATGCCGTGTTGACGATCGAGGTCACGCCCAACCGACCCGACTGCCTGAGCATTCTGGGCATTGCCCGTGAGGTGGCGGCCCTGTACGGCTGTAGGTTGAACTTGCCTTCCATCCAGTTCCCGGAAACCGGTTCGGCCGCGGGTACGCCGGCTGATGGGTTGGCGGTGACCGTCGAGGACGCGGAAGGCTGTCCCCGCTACACGGCCAGGCTCCTGAGGGGAGTCAAGATTGCTCCGAGTCCCCTGGCCATGCGTCTGCGCCTGGCGCGCTGTGGCATCCGGCCAATCAACAATATTGTGGATATTACCAATTACGTCATGCTCGAGTGCGGCCAGCCGCTGCACGCCTTCGATCTCGCGCTCCTCACGGAACGCCGCATCGTGGTGCGCCGGGCGCGCCCCAACGAAACCATGGCAACATTAGATACAGTGGATCGCAAGCTGACCCCGGACATGCTGGTCATTGCCGATGCCCGTGTGCCGGTGGCAGTGGCCGGGGTCATGGGCGGCGTCCAAAGCGGTATTCTTGCCACCACGCACGACGTCGTCCTGGAAAGCGCCTGCTTCAAGCCCGCGCTGATCCGCAAAACATCCAAAGCCCTGGGCCTTTCCACGGAATCCTCCTATCGGTTTGAACGCGGTGTGGATATTCGCGGTGTGGACTGGGCCAGCCGACGAGCTACGGCGCTCATGGTTGCGCACGCCGGGGCTACGGTCGCCCGGGGCGTGGTGGATTGTTTCCCCGCCGAACCCGAAGAGCGGAGCATTGTCTGTCGCTTTGACCGTGTCCGCGATCTGCTGGGTGTTGACATCAAAGACGACGAGATCACAAACCTGTTTAAGGCGCTGGCACTCACCGTCGTGGACTGTGGTAAAAAAAGCTGCACGGTAAAGGCGCCGACCTTCCGCCCGGATTTGGAAACCGAGGTAGACCTGATCGAGGAAGTGGCGCGCCTGCACGGCTTGGACAAGATTCCGGCGGCCGTGCCGCACAGCCGTTTCGTGCCAGGCGTCAATGACGCGTTCATTCGCTCCACGATCACGTGCCGGGACGCGCTTGTGGGGCTGGGTCTCACCGAAATCATGAATTACAGCCTGGTATCTGAAAAACTACTGGAGCTGTGCAATGCGGCGCGCACCAGCCAGCGCATTGTAATACCGCGCCCCATCAGTGCCGACCAGGCCATCCTGCGCGATGCGCTTTTGCCGCAGATGATCGAAACCCTCGGCCGCAACCGCTCGCGTCAGATTGCCGAAGCCGCTTTTTTTGAAATCGGCCGCGTTTTTTTCCGGAACGACCAGAAGACTTACACCGAAGAAGAACATGTAGCCATCGGCCTGATGGGGCCGGTGGGCCGAACCGGTTTCGAGAAACGTTCCGCCCCCGCGGAAACCGACAGTTTCTTGTGGCTCAAGGGCATTCTGGAAGCCCTGTGCCGCAAGCTGTTCATTCGCGTGGATGAACGCCCCGCGGGCGAGGGCCAGAGGGCCGGACTCGGCCAAGGGGCCGGACTTGCTTTCCAGGAACTGACGGAAGCGAATTTGCCCCCCGCGCTTTATGACCTGGGTTGTTTTGAAAAGAGCCGGGGCATGGTGATTACACTGGATGGAACACCCTGCGGGGTCCTGGGTCTTGTCCGTGGAACGTTGCGGCGGGAGTGGCGTCTGGTTGATCCCGTGGCGGTTTTGGAAATGCGACTGGCTCCGCTCCTGGAGCGGGTAACCACCGTTCCTGCCGCGGAGCGCTTGCCGGTGTATCCCTCCGTCGCGCGCGATATTGCCTTGCGTGTCAGTAATCGAATACGGCATGGAGACATTGTCAGCGCCATCTGGAAGGTTGCACCAAAAGAATTGACAAACGTCGAACTATTTGATATTTTTAACAGTAATGAAATAGGTGTAGGCTTTAAGAGCGTAGCTTACTCGTTGACCTATCGGTCCGGGGACCGGACTTTGACGGACGATGAAGTCAATCGGCTTCACGAGGTCATCAAGGATCGGCTCCGGAGCGAGATGTCTGTGGAGATCAGAGAAGGATAACGGCAGAGACGATGGTCCGGACCATGACATAACATCTGCGGAGCAGGCTAAGGGGCGCGCGGATGAGGGAACAGGCAGTATGCTGGGATTCATAAAAGACTGTTTGAAGAACATATGGCGATTCTTTTCAGGCATGGATTCCATGCCTGTGACGATGGGGTCTACCGGCTTTCAGCCGGGCGGCCTGCTGATGGTAGCGGTTGCAAGTAAAACGGCGGCGTGGCACTCCGGGGGCGGTGTTCGCAATCGCGCAATAACGGCCTGGGTGTTGAACGGCACGCCTCAAGATCCGCGCCATCAGCTGCATATTGTTCTTTAACAGCCTATAGGAGCGGTTCTACGCATGGAACCGCTTCGCCCTTTGATGAGTACCCTGCCTGGTGCGTGGTTACGAGCCAAATTTCTGACCCGTTAATGATGCGACCGGGGAGCTTGAATTCAGTGGCGCCCTTAGGCCCTTTCATGCCATAGGCAGATCCGCCTTTGGTGGAAAGTATGGGATCTGGAACCCACTGACTAAAGCACCCACCTTGTTCTGCGGAACAGAAAATGACTCCGTCACGGCCAAGGTGGGGTATTCATTTTCAGGGGATGGCATGGACCTCTTCAATAAGCAGAATCCTGGGGCGTCCGGCGCCCGCCCGCCGCTGGCTGCGCGCATGCGTCCTCAAACGTTGGCGGAAATTGTCGGCCAGGATCACATGCTTGGCCCCGGCAAACTGTTGCGGCGCGCCATCGAGTCGGACCGCATCGCCAGCCTGATCCTCTATGGTCCGCCCGGTTGCGGCAAAACATCGTTGGCGGAAGTCATTGCCCGGGTCACCCACCGGCACTTTGAAAAAACGAGCGGGGTCCTGGCCAACGTGGCCGTCTTGCGCGACCTTCTGCAAGCGGCCTTCGAACGCCGCCGGCGCGAAGGCGTGCAAACCATCCTGTTCCTTGATGAAATCCACCACTTCAACAAATCCCAGCAGGATATTCTTCTGCCCTACGTCGAAGACGGCGCCATTATCCTGATCGGTGCCACGACCCATAATCCCTTTTTCTTTGTCAACAGTCCGCTCACTTCCCGTTCCCAGATTTTCGAGCTGGAGCCGCTCACCGAGGAGGTCATCATTGCGCTTTTGCGCCGCGCGCTGAACGACGCGCGCGGACTGGGCCCCTCGCCGGGTTCGACAAGCTCACCGCAGGCAGGCTCGGGACAGGGCGGCGCGCCCCTGGAGGCCGATGACGACGCGCTTGCGCACCTGGCGCGGGTTTGTGAAGGCGATGCCCGGCGGGCGCTCAATGCTCTTGAGATCGCCGCCCTGACAACCCCGCCGAACTTGCGGGGGCGCATCCATATCACCCGCGCCATCACCGAGGACTCCATCCAGAAAAAAGCCGTGGTCTATGACCGTGATGATGACGGTCATTACGACACAATTTCCGCCTTCATCAAAAGCGTGCGGGGCTCCGATCCCCATGCGGCGGTGTATTGGCTGGCCAAGATGATCTATGCCGGCGAGGATCCCCGCTTCATCGCCCGGCGCCTGATTATCCTGGCCTCGGAAGATATCGGCAATGCCGACCCGCGCGGCCTGCTGATGGCCGTGGCGGGTCTGCATGCCGTGGAATTTGTCGGCATGCCGGAAGCCCGGATTATTCTTTCGCACGTCACGACCTACCTGGCCTGTGCGCCCAAAAGCAATGCTGCCTACCTGGCGGTTGAAACAGCGCTTGGAGATATCAAGGAGGGCCGCGTGCTCCCGGTGCCGAAAGCATTACGGGGCGCCAGTTATAAAGGCGCCAAACGGTTGGGCCACACGGGCTATAAGTATGCCCACGAGTATAAGGACCATTTTGTCGACCAGGCCTACATTCCCACTTCGGCGGTATATTACGAGCCGACTAACCAGGGATACGAGGACACTTTGAAACAACGCCTGGCGCAGTGGGACCGGATGCGGCGGAAATCAGACGACGGGCGGCAGACACCAGACGGCGGATCAGAGAAGCAAACATCGAACGTCGAATATCGGAAAACAGAAGACATATAATGGACGACGGGAGGCGGCGCGTCAAATGCAGAAGTCAGAGGTCGGAAATCAGCAATCGGAAATCGAAAATCAGCAATTCTGCTAACGCCCAATTAAGCAGGAGAATGGAAGGCGAAAGGCAAGCGACGGAAATTCATGACCGGCAAAGAATCCATCCGAACCAAAATGCGTGCGCGCCGCGCCGCCCTGACCCCGCTCCGTATCCGGCAGGCCAGCGCGAAAATTCAGCGCGTGGTGATTAAGCTTCCGGAATGGGCGGCGGCGCGGCGGGTATGCGTGTACCTGGCTTTGCCGACCGAGGTTCAGACTTGGGCTCTTCTGGTGACCTGCTGGAAAGCCGGCAAGAAGGTACTGGTGCCGGCCTATCGAAAAACGGAACGGCGCTATGATCTGGCACTGCTCCGGCCGGGCGATTCCGTGAAGGCCGGCCATTGGACCGTGCCGGAGCCCACCCGCCCGCGTTGGGCAACACCCAATCGGGTGTCACCCAATTGGGTGTCGCCCATGCGCGTGGATTTGGTGGTAACGCCAGGTTTGGCGTTTGACCGCTCTGGCGGACGGCTCGGCCACGGCGGCGGTCATTACGACCGCCTGCTGGCGGGAAAGGCCATGAAACAAGCGTTCAAGATCGGGTTGGCGTTGGAATGTCAGATGGTTGGGCGTGTGCCGATGAATATGCGGGATATCCGTATGCATGCGGTGGTGACGGAACGGGCGGTGTACCGGCGGAGGGCGGATGACAGACGACAGACGCCGGACACCAGACGACGGGAAAATGTAGCGTAATCAGTTGATGCCTGATACATCAGGAACCGTTATAAAAAACAAGAAAATTTCCGCCCCGGCGGATCCGCACAGGCGGAACCATGGATGGTACGGATAGCACGGATATGGAATAGTTTAACTCGGGTTACACTCGCTCCCTATATCCGTGAAATCAGTGTAATCCGTGGTGGATTTCTTTGGGTTGCGGGTGGTAGCCCGCATTGGAAATAAAAAACGCAATAATCGCCCTGATACGCTTCGCGATCGGGGCTGGAGGAAATTATGACACAATGGTGGATAGGCGCATTCGTGGTCATGCTGGCGGCGGCGTTGGGATATTACATCCGTTTGATCATTGGGCGGTATGCGGCAAAATCCAGCGAACAGGATTCGAGCCGGATGCTGAGCGACGCCCGGCGGGAGGCGGAATCCATCCGCCAGGGCGCCGGCCTCCAGGCCAAGGAAGCGGTGCTCAAGGCGCGCGAGGAGTTTGAAGCCGCGAATAAGGCGCGTCGCCAGGAAATGGCCGCTTTGGAAGAGCGGTCCGCCCAGCGCGAACTGAACCTGGACCGCAAGGTGGCCATGATCGACAAAAAGTACCAGCAGGTCGAACAGAAAGTGGCCGAAATCGAAAAGAAAGAAATGGAAGTTAATCAACAGCGCGAGGAATACCAGAACCTGGTTAAGACCGAGCGTGAAAAATTACAGCGGATTGCCGGTATGACCTTGGAAGAGGCGCGCCGCGCGTTGATCACGCGCATCGAGGAAGAGGTGCGCGGAGAAACCGGGATGCTTGTCCGCCGCCTGCAGGAGGAGGCCAAGGAAACGTCTGAGCGCGAAGCCAAGAAAATTCTGGCCTTGGCAATCCAGCGTTTTTCCAGCGGGCATTTCAGCGAGCTCATGACCAGTACGGTGGCCCTGCCCAGCGATGATTTGAAAGGCCGTATCATCGGGCGTGAAGGCCGCAACATCCGCGCCTTGGAAGCGGCCACCGGTGTGGACCTGCTCGTGGACGATACGCCGGAGGCCGTGGTTATTTCCGCTTTTGATCCGCTGCGGCGCGAAATCGCCAAGCAGTCCCTGGAGCGCCTGATCATGGATGGGCGCATTCATCCGGCCCGGATCGAGGAAGTCGTGGCCAAGGTGAAAGAGGAAATGGCGGACCTTGTCCGTGTCGCCGGAGAAGAGGCGATTTATGCGCTGGGTCTTCAGGGCGTGGACCCCGACCTGGTGCGGACTTTGGGGCGCTTGAAATATCGGAGCAGTTACGCCCAGAATGTGCTCATGCATTCCATTGAGGTCGCCCATCTCATGGGCATCATGGCCGGTGAACTGGATCTGGACATCATGCTGGCCAAGCGCATCGGGTTGTTTCACGATATCGGCAAGGCCCTGGACAGCGAAGTGGAAGGGAGCCATGCCGTCATCGGCGCTGATTTTCTCAAGCACCACAATGAGCCGCAACTGCTGGTCAACGCCGTGGCGGCCCACCATGCGGATGTGGAACCGGAAAGCATGTATGCGGTGCTTTCAGCCGCAGCGGACGCCATTTCGGCCTCTCGCCCGGGCGCGCGTGCCGAAACGACTGCCGTGTACGTCAAGCGCCTGGAGCAGTTGGAGGCCATCGCCGGCGGCTTTGGCGGCGTGGAAAAATGCTACGCCATCCAGGCCGGCCGCGAGGTGCGCGTCATCGTCGTGCCGGACAAGGTGGATGACGCCGCGGCCATGCACCTGGCCCGGGACATCAGCAAGAAAATAGAACAGGAATTGCAGTATCCCGGCCAGATCAAGGTGACGGTCATTCGCGAAAAACGCTGTGTGGAATATGCGCGGTAGCTTGTAACCGCGGTCCGGCATTGCCGGATGGCCGCCCGCCGTCGCCCCGGGGGCTATGGTGGTCAGGCCGGAGGAATCCACGCCCTCACGGGCGCGGCTACCCGAATTACCAATGGAAAGACCCAATACCAGATAGATGGGACGTTGCCTCATGTTACAATCTGCTTCTTCTCCACCGAAAATCTACCGCGTTGCCGAGCTCACGCGCCTGATCAAGACCGTCCTGGAGGATGAGGTGGGCGAGATCTGGGTGGAAGGCGAGCTTTCCAATTTTCGCCAGCCGGCCTCGGGCCACTGGTATTTTACGCTCAAAGACGAGAGCGCGCAGTTGGCCGGCGTGATGTTCCGCGGCAACCAGCGCGGTGTGCGTTTCCAGCCCAAGGACGGCATGCTCCTGCGGGCCAATGGCCTGGTCAGCGTCTATGAGAAAAGCGGCCAGTACCAGATGATCGTCCGCGCCCTGGAAGCCGCCGGCCAGGGGGCATTGCAGGCGGCCTTCGAAGCGCTCAAGCGCAAGCTGGAAGCGGAGGGTCTTTTCGACCCGGCGCGGAAAAAGCCCCTGCCGCTCCTGCCCCGCCATATCGGGATCGTGACTTCGCCTACGGGCGCGGCGATCCGTGATATCCTGAACATCCTGGCGCGCCGGTTTGGTAATCTGCATGTCGTTGTGGCGCCGGTGCGTGTCCAGGGGCCGGGCGCCGCCGAGGAAATTGCCGGAGCCCTGGACGACTTTAATCGCCGGGGCGACATGGATGTGTTGATCGTCGGCCGCGGCGGCGGCAGTCTGGAGGATCTATGGTGCTTCAACGAGGAAGTTGTGGCCCGCGCCATCGCGCGCTCGGCCATCCCGGTTATTTCGGCCGTCGGCCATGAAATTGATTTTACGATCAGCGATTTTGTTGCCGACCTGCGCGCGCCAACCCCCTCGGCGGCGGCGGAGCTGGTCATCGGCCGCAAGGCGGATTTCGAGGCCCGGCTCACAGAATGTTCGCGACGCCTGGGCCGCGGGCTTTGCCAGCAGATGGCGGACTTGAAGCATCGGTTCCTGGCCGCCAGCCGCAGTTACGTTTTCCGTGAGCCGCGCCACCTGGTGCGGCGTATCCAGGAACGGATTGAACGTCTGCGCGCGAGCATGCAACGCCAGGCTGAAAACAGCCTGCGCCAGGAACAACAACGGGTGGACGAGCTGAACGGGCGACTTACCCGGCCCATGCAGGCCTGGAGCCATGTCCAAGCCATGGCCTTGGCGCGGCTGGAAACCCAGTTGAAAGGGATAAACCCGCTTGCGGTTTTGGAACGCGGGTATAGTATTACGTTCAGGCCGGATGGCCGAGTAATCAAGGCGGCAAACCAGGCCCAGCCGGGGGACCGGATCACAACCCGGGTGGCGAGGGGCACATTTGAATCGGAGGTTCTTAACCATGGCAACTGTGAAAAACAGTGATAAACAGCCCGGCTTTGAAAAATCGCTGGAGCGGCTGGAAACGATCGTCCGCGAGATGGAAAGTGGCGAGCTCAGCCTCGAGAAAATGATGAAACATTTCGAGGAGGGTATGAGCCTCGTCGGGATATGTTCGGCCAAGCTCAACGAGGTGGAGCGCAAGATCGAATTACTGGTCAAACAGGGCGAAAAGATCACCCTGACGCCGTTTGAGACGCCGCCGGAAACCGAGGAGGAGAAAGACAAAGAAGCGCCGGATGCCGCGGGGAAGAAATAGACTTGGCGAGTGGTGTTTAAATAATATTCCCTCTCCCAAGGGAGAAGGAAGCTATTATTAAACGCCAGCCGGATAAAGCCGGTGTTACCTGCTTAATGATTTCATGAAACATATTCTCGACAAAGTCAATAGCCCCGCCGACTTGCGGGCGCTTGCCCCCGAGGAATTGGACCCGCTGGCCGAGGAAATCCGCGAACTGATCATTCAGACGGTCAGCCGCACGGGTGGGCACCTGGCGGCCAACCTGGGCGCCGTGGAGCTGACCATGGCCCTGCTCAAGGTCTTCGATCCGCCGAAGGACAAGCTGGTGTGGGACGTCAGCCATCAGACCTACGCCTATAAAATTCTCACCGGCCGCAAGGATCGGTTCCATACGCTTCGTCAGTTGAACGGTCTATCAGGGTTTGCGCTGAAATCGGAAAGCCCTTACGACGCTTTCGGCGCCGGGCACGCCGGCACGGCTCTCTCGGCTGCGCTGGGCATGGCGGTGGCGCGTGACCGCCGCGGTGGCGCAGAACACGTGGTGGCCATCGTGGGCGACGGCGCCCTGGGGTGCGGCAGTTCGTTCGAGGCGTTGAATAACCTGGCTTCGGCCACGCACCGCCTGATCGTGATCCTGAACGACAACGAAATGTCCATCTCCGCCAACGTGGGATCCGTCGCCCGGACGCTGGGCGAACTGCTGGCTCATCCCCGGTATAACCGGTGGAAAAGTTCGGTGGAACGGTTTGCCAAGGACCGGTTGCGGCTTACCTGGCTCCGGCACATTTACTTCCGCCTGGAGGAAGCGGTTAAAAGTTTATTCTTGCGTAACGTGGTGTTCGAGGAGTTCGGGCTCCGGTATATCGGTCCGATTGACGGGCATAACATGCACTTGCTGATTTCGGCCCTCGAGACCGCCCGGCGCTCGGATGAGCCCATCCTGTTGCATGTGTCCACCCAGAAGGGCAGGGGCTATCCGTTTGCGGAAGCGGAGCCGGAAGCGTGGCACGGCACGGGTGCGTTCGAATCCGTCACGGGTACGGCGCTGCACCCCAGCGCTGCCCTGAAATATGCGGATGTATTCGGCCAGACTCTTGAACGTCTGGCCGAAACCAATGACAAACTGGTGGCCATCACGGCCGCCATGGCCGTCGGCACGGGCTTGACCAGTTTCGCCAAGTGTTATCCCGACCGTTTTTTTGATGTCGGCATTTGCGAGGAGCATGCAGTCCTGTTCGCCGCCGGGCTGGCTGCGGAAGGATTGCGGCCGGTCGTGGCCGTTTATTCCACGTTTGCCCAGCGCATCGTCGACTACGTGATTCATGACGTATGCCTCCAGCAACTGCCGGTGATCTTCTGTCTTGACCGTGCCGGGCTGGTGGGTGACGACGGTCCCACGCACCATGGCGTGTTTGATATCGCGCTGTTCCGGTCGGCGCCGA
>Ga0247841_10006853_pt1 | contig 17269 bp, 19 predicted proteins | sample LaCruzMarch2015__2_FD_192410 | JGI IMG/M metagenome (GOLD analysis project Ga0247841, IMG submission 192410) | Freshwater microbial communities from meromictic Lake La Cruz, Castile-La Mancha, Spain - LaCruzMarch2015_18m | ecosystem: Environmental > Aquatic > Freshwater > Lake | place: Spain... | reverse complement strand
CCGCCGCCCTGGTCATATTCCTGCTGCAGGGCAATATACTGGCCCTGCAGGCGGACACCTACCGCTGGCTGGTCATCTGGGGCACCATCCCGGCATTTATTGCGCTCTTTTTCTTCATATTTATCCACGAGCCGCCCAGGCAGCAGGTTCGCACAGTGTCCCCTGCCGGTATACGGGGTATTGACGCGGGCGCGGCGGTGCCTTCGTCCGCCTTCAGCGGCAGGTTCAAGATATTCCTGGTCATCGTGTTCCTGTTCACGCTGGGAAATTCCAGCGACGCCTTTCTCATACTGAGGGCGCAGGATATGGGCAACAACGTCTTCTATATCGTCCTCATGCTCATCGTGTTTAACGGGGTTTACGCGCTTGTCTCCATACCTGCAGGCATGCTCTCCGACAGGCTTGGCAGGAAGAAGATCATTGTGCTGGGCTGGAGTGTATATGCGCTGGTCTACCTGGGGTTTGCGTATTTCAACCAGGGCTGGATGGTGTGGGCGCTGTGGGCGATGTACGGTGTCTACTACGGTCTGGCCGAGGGGGTAGTCAGGGCACTGGTGGTCGACATCGTGCCCGGGGACAGGCGCGGGACGGCTTTCGGGGCCTACCACGGCGTGGTCGGCATCACCCTGCTGCCTGCCAGTCTCATAGCGGGATGGCTCTGGCAGGCCGTCAGCCCGGCCGCGCCCTTTTATTTCGGCGCCGTGATGGCCGTACTGGCAGTAATAGGCTTGATCGTATTTATCCGGGAATAAACATTTGTAGGGGCGTACCTTTAGGTGCGCCCGGACATAATATCGTCATTGCGAGCCCGAAGGGCGTGGCAATCTTGTGTACCCGCAGTCACGCACAGGATTGCCGCGTCGCCTACGGCTCCTCGCAATGACAATAGTGAAAAGGGTTCGCTTTACCCCAGGAAGATGTTGTCGATCAGCCGGGGCTTACCCAGCCTGACCGCCAGCGAGACCAGCACCCTGCCGCCGATAATGTCCACTTCATCCAGCGAGGCGGCGTCGGCGATGCTGATATAATCGATCTTTGCAGCGGGTTCACCCGTGATCAGGCCGTGCATGGCCTGCCTCATTTTAGCTGCATCCCGCTCACCCTTTTCGTACATGTCCCTTGCCAGGCAGAGCGATTTATACAGCACCGCGGCCGATGGGCGCTCCTCTTTGGTTAGATAGGTGTTACGGCTGCTCATGGCCAGGCCGTCGCTCTCCCTGATGGTCGGGCAGACTACTATCTCCAGGTTCATGTTGAGGTCGGCTACCATCTTCTGTATCACGATGGCCTGCTGGGCATCTTTCTGCCCGAAGTAGGCCCTGTGCGGCTCCGTGATGTTGAACAGCTTGTTGCAGACGGTCGTCACGCCCTGGAAGTGGGTCGGCCTCGATTTTCCCTCGAGCTTGGCCGTTATGCCCCTGACCTCCACCCAGGTGTCGTAGCCAGACGGGTACATCTCCCCGTCCTCCGGCACGAACACGATGCCGGCCCCGGCCTTTTCCAGCATGGCCAGGTCGTGGTCGAGGTCACGCGGGTACGCCTTGAAGTCTTCTTTTGGCCCGAACTGCGTGGGGTTTACAAATATGGTGGCCACGGCCACCGCATTTTCTGACCTGGCCCGCCTGGCCAGTTCCAGGTGTCCCTCGTGCAGGTAGCCCATGGTGGGCACCAGCCCGACGCTGCCCGCACACTCCCGGCGCAGTTTTTTCATTTCAGCTACGGAGCGTGCAACCTGCATGGCGTTTAAATGTCCTGCAGCAGTCCCTCGTCCATGGAAACGCTGTGTTCAGCGGACGGGAAGGATCCCGATTTTACCTCGGCACAGTACTCGGATATTGCATTTTTCATGGTGGAAGCCAGCCTGGCGTACTGTTTGCTGTGCTTCGGCACAAAATCGGGGAAGAGGCCGAGCATATCGTGTATCACCAGCACCTGGCCGTCGCAGAAAGTGCCGGACCCGATCCCGATGGTGGGGATTTTGAGCTTGCCGGTGACTAATTTGGCCAGCTGCACGGGGACCAGTTCCAGCACGACGGCGAAGGCCCCGGCCTGTTCCAGCGCCAGGGCGTCCTCGACCAGGCGCTTTGCTGTATCCGCGGTCTTTCCCTGTATATGGTGTCCACCCAGTTGATGTATCGATTGCGGGGTCAGGCCGATATGTCCCATCACGGGTATGCCGCAATCGACTATGCGCCGGGTCGTTTCGGCCATGGAGGTGCCCCCCTCCAGCTTGACGGCCTGGCAGCCGCCCTGCTGCAGCATCCTGCCGGCATTGCGGATGGCGTCCTCTGCGCTGGCCTGGTATGTCATGAAGGGCATGTCCCCCACCACCAGGGCTTTTTTGGTGCCCCGCACCACGGCCTTCACATGGTGCAGCATCTCGTCCATGGTGACCGGTACGGTGGAATCATAGCCCAGGATGACCATGCCAAGGCTGTCGCCTACAAGTATGAGGGGTACGCCCGCGTCGTCAACCAGCCTGGCCGTGGAGTAATCGTAAGCGGTGAGCATGGTGATCTTCTCACCGGAGGTTTTCAGGTCCTGGATCTTTTTGATAGTAAGCCGCATGGGTGCCAGCCTTCACCTACCTGGTGGTCAGCAAATTGTCCACCCAGGCGTCCACGTTCCTGGTCGATTTGATGCGGTTTTGCCTGTCAACGTAAACCATGCGGGGCTTTACCTGCCCGGCTTCCTCGGACGGCACCTCCTGGTAGGTGAGTATGATAACCACGTCGTCCACGCAGGCCAGCCTGGCTGCCGCGCCGTTGAGACAGACATCCCCTGAGCCGGGGTTGCCCTCGATGGCATAGGTGCTGAACCTGGCCCCGTTAGCGATGTTCAAAATTTCGACCCGCTCGTAGGGGAAGATGTCCGCCGCCTTCAACAGGTCGCTGTCGATGGTGACGCTGCCCTCGTAATCGATGTTGCAATCGGTTACCCTTGCCCTGTGAATTTTGCTCTTGAGCATGGTCCTGGTTGACATCCTTTTATCTCCTTATATATAAATAATCAGGATCAAGGACCGGCGCTTCGCGCTGTCCGTTCAGCAGGTCATGTATCTCCTGCGCAGTCTCCAGGCTGATGCGCCCCTTGGCGCGGGCGATCTCCAGCGTTTTCAGGCCCATCACGCGGTAGATGTCCAGATTTTCGGGGTGTCCCTCTCCCAGGGCGGCCATGTGCTTGCGCACGGTCTCGACGTCGCCCCTGGCTATGGGACCGGTCAGGCAGCCGGGTATGCCCACCCGCTCGATGTTCCTGACGGTTCCCTTGAGCAGGGGAAGAAGGGCCCTGACCGCCTCGTCCTGCGGTATCCCGAAAGATTGCCAGAGGTCTGCCGAGGTCTTCGTCAGGGCGACCAGGTAATTGGAAAGGGTCACTGCGGCAATATGGTATTTGACCTTGTCGCCCGCCTTGAGCAGGATGATATTCCCGTCAAGTGCCTGTGCCATCCCGCGTGCAGCTTCAAGTCCCACCTCGTCGCCTTCGAGGGCGAAGGTGGACCCGGAGATGTTATCGATGGCCTCTTCAATTCCTGCGAAGGTTTGCAGCGGATGCAGGCAGCAGGCATGGGCGCCGTACTTGATTGCGGGCTCCAGGATGTCCGTGGAATGAACGCCGCTGCAATGGACCGCGACCTGTCCCGGGCGCCACCTGATGCCGGCGGCAATATCCGCGATGACGTCGTCCGGCGTGGTAATAAAGACGACGGAGGCCAGGTCGGCAACCTGCTGGGGTCCGCCGCATACCGTGCAGCCGCTGACAAAGGATGCCAGCCTTTTGGCAGATGACGTGCTCCTGCTGCTGACGGCCACGACCTTGTAACCCCGCTGCCAGAGCCGGGTTGCGAGTGCCGTGCCGGTCATCCCGGCGCCGATAAAGCCGATTGTCATTTTCATATTATCCTGCCTTCAGACAATAAAAAAACCTTCCCGTCAGCAGCCGAGAAGGTCATACCATGTAACCTGTATATACCGTCTCGGTCATCGCTGATCCAAGCGGACTCTGTATTCAGTTGTAGCGCCTTTGCCTCACCGCCCTTGCGGGTCGATGGACATTATTATAATAGGAGCAAAATATTTATTTGTCAAAGTTTGAATTCCCAACGGCAGTAATAGTCCTGGTCGCTCTCACGCGGCGGGGTTTTCAGGCAGTTGACCTGGATGTCCGGGTTGAAAAAGGAGGCATACAGCTTGTTCAACCTGATCTCCACGTTGTTGCAGATGTCGTTCTCCCTGCCGCGCCCCTCGCGCTCGAGTGCATTGACGGTCGGGCAGTGCAATACCTTCCATATAACGTGGTTGTCGTTGATAAGCTCGAAGTTGGACTTGATGTTCCAGGCCCACGGGCTGAGCTGGAAAGCCTTCATCATGGATTTTACATCCTTGCCCGTGATATTGAAGCCCTTGCTCAGCTTGTTCATCTCGTAGAGGCACAATTTTTCCCACACCATGATGTCGCAGGTCAGTGCCTCGTCGTTGCCTGACCTGTCCATCAGGGTCAGGTACCAGTAACCGTCCAGCGCCTTGTAAAGCTGGGCATATATCCTGATCAGCTTCTCCAGCGCCTCGTAGGAGAAATCGCTGGGCTTGAGTTCCGGGATAAAATCGCCGCTGTAATCATCCAGCTTTTTCAATGCAGCCTCCTTTTTTCATACGATCAGCCTGGGCTGGCATAAGGTGCAGAAATGGCAGCCTTTAACGTCCGTGTCGATCAGGCTGTTTGAGAAATGCATTACGCAACTGCCGTCCTTGCAATGCCCCAGCCCCATAGTGTGGCCAAGCTCGTGGACGGCCTCTTTGAGCGCCCGCTCATTCAGTAGCTTATTATCGGCGGGGAGCCCGAAGTTTTCCCCGCGCAGCATGTGCAGGGATATGACCGCCACGCTCCCGTCACTGTCGGCCTGGCCGAACAGGAAGTTAAGGTCGTGGGTATAGATGTTGACTTCGGTTATGCCCAGCAGGTGCGTGGATTTGTTCCTGTGCCGGCGCAACTGGTCTATCAGGGCGTCGGAGAGGTACTGGTTCCTGGCGGGGTCAAATGCCTGGTCCGGGATGGCGATGGGGTCACCGGTCAGAACGGTACACCCGAATATGGTTTTAAGGCCGCCTTTCAATTCCCGGAGGACGACCGGGTCCGTATCTCCGATGGGTACCAGGTCAATGTTCATTCACCGGTATGCCAGCCAGGCCAGCATCTCTGCCAGCACATAGCTCTGGTTGTTCCTTGTCAGTTCGGTGACCCTGATGTTCCTGATCTGCCGGATGGTGTCGGCCAGCGGGTGTGGCTTGAGGGTTATCGTACCCAGCACCTTCTTTGGACTGCTCAGGGCATCCTGCACTGCCTGTATAAAGCGCGGGGAGAAGAGCTCCATCTTCCCGATCTCATCGATCACCACTATGTCATTGTGTTCTATGGCATGATAAATTGAATCAACGCCGGTGGTATTGAGCACCTCTATGTCCACGCCATATTTGCCCACGCGGAAAGGGCTTTCGATGGCAATATGCGCCAGCACACCTTCTTTCTCGTCCAGGGTGACGATGCGGAAGCCTTCCCTGATGCCAACGCTCCTGATTTCCTGCGTAAAGAAACCGCCGGCATTACACTTCGATTGTGTAATTGCCTGCTTTATGATACTGGTTTTACCTGTACCGGGCATGCCCGTGAGCAGATAAGCTTGCCCCATCAACCCCCTTTGGCGGACTCTGGTTTCTTTTTCGCGCTGGCGGCCTTTTTAGGCGCGGCAGCCTTAGCAGCAGTAGTCGGCCCGGACGCCGGGCTGGCTTTCTTTTTTACGGGTGCTTTCTTGGGTTTCTCATCCTTTGCAGCCGCCGTGGCCTTGGCAGGCTCGGATTTTTCCTTTTTAACAGCCGGCTTCTTGGTTGCCGCTGCTTTCTTGGGCTTCAACATGTCGGCCAGCGTTTTAACGGGCTTGGGTACCTCGATCTCTTTCTTAACGGCTGTTTTGACCGCCGACTTGTTTGAAGCACCGGAAAGGAGGTTTAAAGCCTTCCTTCGCTCTTCCCGCTTCTTCCTCTTGCGGCGGTGCTTGACTATTGCCATTCTCTTGCTCTTGTTCATCTCATACCACCTAATATTGTTCCCTTTAATATATAACTTGCTATGTATTATCGCTAAAGCGGCCGCAGATTTCAACTCTGGCAGTCATTTATGAAGCGTATTTGCGCCTTGCTTTCGAGGAAAGCCCTGCCAGCAGGCTGAAAACGTATTCCGCCGCAGCGGTGCTCAGAGAAGCCAGCCCGCAGGTTGGCGTAATCAGGCCCTGCCTGGCCAGCTGGCTCACAGGCAGGCCGGCCCCGGCTAAATGTGAAAGCGCGTCCTCAAACCTGTCGAAGAGACTGGACGGAGTTTCTTTTTTCAGTGCCTCCTCGTCATTGGGAACGATGCCCCAGGCAATGGCACGCCCCTTCCTGACGTGGGAAACCAGGTCGGGAAGGTAACACAGTACTGAATCAAGGTAGTTGTAGGCGTCGAAGCTTATGATATCGATGGGCAGGTTGAGCAGCAGGGACCAATCGGTCCCGCCGCAGCAGTGGATGCCTTTGACCCCTTTTATACCGCCCAGGACTTCGCTCAGCTGGCCGGAAATCTGCTCGTTGGACAGAGCCACGAAAGCCGACCCCAGGGACGTCAGGTACGGTTCATCTATAAAAATCACCGTTTCTTTAGAGAACGATTGCATGAAGCCTTCCAGCCAGGCGGCTTTCAGCTTGAGGAACTTGCTGACCGTGTCTGCCAGGGTCTCGTCGTAGATTATTCCCTTGCCCTGGCTGTCGGTGACGCACAAGCCCCAGCTGACAGGCCCGCATATCTGTCCCTTGACCGATACGGGGGCAGCATTATAATGTTCTGCCATGCAATACAGGCCCGAAGCATGCTCCCGGTCGATTGCGTAAGCACCCGTTACCCCGTCGGCCCAGTCGTAGTAAAGCTGTTCCAGAGCATGGTCGAAGCCCGTCCCTCGTTCAACATGTACCTTCTGCCCGTCCACGCAAACTCCCGGGAACCCCTGGCTGTATTGGATGTACATGTTTTCCAGGTTGGAGCGCATGGGCAATTGCGGCCAGGCCGGCAGGTCCACCAGGTATTTGCTTATGCCGGCGCAGGCAGCGGCCGCATCGGTATGCGGCAGGCTGCCTATGAGAGTGGCGGCGCAGTTGAAATCAGGCACGGCTATGCTGCTTTCCTTACTTAACGTATTTCCCGATGATGAGCTTCAGGTCTTTTTTAGCCTTGGCAGGTATCATTTCGGGGGCGGTTATTATGGCATCTTTCAGCGAGTGACCGCAAACGCACCCCCTTTTGGCAGGCATGTTGGCGATGGCGTACCGCAGGATCTTTTTAGCCGTCTGCACGCTTTTTTTCAAATTTGATACCACCATTTCGGTGGAAACTGTCTCGCTCAGTTCGTTCCAGCAATCGTAGTCCGTCACTACGGCCATCATGCCGTAGCAAAGCTCGGCTTCCCTGGCCAGCTTGGCTTCGGGAAGGGCGGTCATCAGGATGATGTCGGCGCCCCACGACCTGTACAATTCTGATTCGGCACGCGTGGAGAACTGCGGCCCTTCCATGACTATGCAGGTGCCGCCGTCGTGGACACGTGCGCCCGACTGGTGCGCCGCGTCGTAAAGTACGTCGCTTAACTCCGGGCAATAGGGGTCGGCGAAAGCCACGTGCCCGACTATGCCGTTGCCGAAAAACGTGTCGGGCCTGAGAAAGGTCCTGTCTATGAGCTGGTCCGGTATGACGATGTCCATGGGCTTGATCTTTTCCTTGAGGCTGCCGACTGTGGAGACGGCGATTATGTATTCCACGCCCAGCGACTTGAGGGCGTAGATGTTGGCCCTGGACGGCAACTCGGTAGGGCTTAACCTGTGGCCTACGCCGTGACGCGGCAGGAAGGCCGCGTGGGTACCCCCGATATTTCCCAGCGTGATGACGTCGCTGGGGTCGCCGAACGGCGTTTTTATGCTGACCTCACTGGTATGTGTCATCCCTTCCAGTTGATAAAGGCCGCTGCCTCCTATAATGCCTACCCTGGCTTGCTGCATTAATGGACCTCCTTTAGCGCGGATTTGATTTTACGTTTGTAAGGCGGCCTGATGATGCCTGCCTCTGTAATAATGGCCGTTATGTATTTATGTGGGGTGATATCGAAAGCGGGGTTGGCTGCCTGCACATTGTATGGGGCGGTCCTCATACCGTTGAGTGTAAGCACCTCTTCCTGGCCCCGCTCCTCGATGGGTATGTAACCCCCTGAAGCGAGGGAAATGTCTATGCTGCTGAGCGGCGCAGCCACGTAGAACGGGACATCGTTTTCACTTGCCAGCACGGCCACGGAGTAGGTGCCGATCTTGTTGGCAGTGTCACCGTTGGCGGCGATGCGGTCGGCCCCCACTATGACGCAGTCGATTTTACCCTGGCTCATGAAATGGCCGGCCATGTTATCGGTTATGAGTGTGACGGGTATTTTCAGCCGGTCCAGCTCCCACGCCGTGAGGCGGGCACCCTGCAGCAGGGGACGTGTCTCATCGGCGAATACATTCACCTTTTTCCCCTGCTCAGCCGCGGCCTTGATGATGCCCAGCGCCGTGCCGTATTCCACGCCCGTGGCCAATTGCCCTGTGTTGCAGTGGGTCAGCACCGTGCAGTTTTGGCCGACCAGGGCCGACCCCGTGCGGCTCAGTTTTGCCATTGCCCTGGACTGGTGGCTGTGGATCAGGCGGGCTGTCTTGGCCAGCGCTTCCCTGGCCTCACCGGCGGAACCGGCCATGGAGGCCGCCTGCCGCATCCTGTTTATGGTCCAGAAGAGGTTGACCGCCGTGGGCCTGGACAGGGCGAAAGCCTGTAATATGCGCTCAAGTTCTTTGTTGAATGCTCTCAGGGAGGATGCCCTGATCGATTGCGCTCCCAGCGCAATGCCGTAGCCGGCAGCGATGCCGATTGCCGGGGCGCCCCGCACCTTCAGGGTTTTTATGGCGGATATGACCTCATTGTAGTCTGAGGTCTCGAGATAAATCTCCTGCAGCGGCAATGCAGTCTGGTCGAGAAAGCGGAGCCTGTCGCCGCTCCACTGGATCGGTTTCACGCGTCCCTCCCCGTTGTTGACTTCTGAGAGGGCCGGGGCTTATCCTCGTAAACTGTAAAGTCCATATAAATAAAGGGCAGCCTCGAAAGCGCTGCCCTTTATTATAACATCCTGATTAAATGTCATTTAGACGGTGCGGCATTGCGCTTTGCCCGGCTTCTGCGCCGGATTACCAGGATTATCACCAGCACTATGATCCAGACAGGCGAGAAAACCAGCAGCCAGATCAATATGCTGACAAGCACCTTTCCAAAGGCTATCAGTCCGTTCACAGCGCGGGTGAATACCCCGGAGACGTCCCAGCTGCTTTCGCCGATCGGCTTTGATTTATTCAGTGTGGCCTCGATGAGGGATGTGTCGGAAGTCCTTTCCAGGTACTGTATACGGCCCTTGACCCTCTCGATATTTCCCCTGACGTTGGATAGTTCCCGCTGTACTTCCAGCATGTCCTGGACGTTGTCGGCTTTCTTGAGCAGTTCGAGGTACTGGGCCTCCGTCGCCTCGTAATTGCTCAGCTGGGCCTTCAGGTCAGTGTACTGCTCGGTCACGTCCTGGCTGTTGGTATTCTCGTAGGTGACCTTGACCGCCAGGGCCCGCAGCCTGGAAAGGGCATCACTGAATTTATCGGCCGGCACCCTGAACGAGATAAACCCGCTGGGCTGCTCTTTGTCTGCATTCAGGTTGGAGGAGACCACGTACCCCTGGTACTGCACGGCTATTTCAGCTATGTCGGCCTGGGACTTGCCGATATCGTTTACCTCCATGGTCATGGAACCGGTCCTGACTATTTTACGGTCCACTGCAGATGTATCGCTGCCGCCTCCGGCTTCATTGCTGTATGCCGTGTCCGGTGACATCGACTTGGACAGGAAGGCGGCCGGCGGGGCCGGCGCGGCCTTCATACCGTCCTGACTGGAGCAGGCAACCGATATCGAGAGCGTGGCAACCATGGCCAGTAATAAAACAGATTTGATCATTCCATTCATATCATCCTCCGAACAGGGCGTCCCGGCGCCTTTAATATTTCAATGCACGGGTGCTACTTGACGAAAACCTTTAAGGTGGGTGAATCACTGGTGTCCGTGACCCTGGGAATTAACGGTGTTACAGGTAACGGCGTCCTCATATTTTGCACGTTGACCTCCTGTTCTTCCGTATTCACCCCCGCATCTTCCTCGCCCGTTTGATTATTGATTCCGCCCGGTATAACTGTACCCGGTGATACCGGCTTATTAAAGGGCAGAGGGTCCTTGTACGGCAGGTTATTACTCAGGGGTGGTACGTACCTGGGCTTGTCGGGCACTATGATATGGCCCTCGTCGTCGATCCTGGGTTTGATGCCATCGGGCAGGGGCTTCAGCGGGAGGTTTTCCGGCGTGGGTATGATTATCTTCGGCTTTTCCTCCTGGTCCTGGTTTTCCGTGTCTTCATCCACGTTGCGCTGTGACCATTCGTTGGCCTTTTTTATGCGCTCGATGGCATTGATTATGGCCGGCCTGGCCGATTCCGGCGCCTTGGCCAGTGCATCCTGCAGTGCGGCCAGGCTCTTGGCCGTGCTGGAATTTAAGGCAGTTTTTGCCCTGTTTACATTTGTAGCCCCCGGCGGCAGGGGACGCTTTATTGTAGTTTGCCCGCTGCCTGTTTTGCCGTCCACAGCCGTAAAGGGCGGTTTCACCCGGGTGGTGGAGGATGGCACTGACTGGGCTGGCTGCGCGGGAACTTCAGCGGCCGACGTTACGGCTGTAGCTGTTTGAGTGGTTGCCGCGGTGACGGCGGTATTTGCGGCCTGGTATTTAACTATATAGCTCTCAGCCTGATCGAGCTGGTAGTCCATCCTGGCCGAAGTGCTGGCCAGGTAGTCCGCCTTGCCCTGCCGCGCCATGGCTTCTATCTCGTGCGCCCTTTTCCCGGCCAGGTTGGCATAAACCTCCGCCTTGTCCACGTCTGAAACAGCCAGGGTCAACTGTGCCTGTTCAACCGCCATCTTGACACCGTACAGCGGCTGGTCGGGCATCGACTCATATGAAGCTGCCGCAGTCCCGCTGGAAGCGATCACCAGGACGAGCAACCCGGCCACCGAGATGGCCAGGTTCCTGCGGTAGTTGAAGGGGCTGGCTTTTTGCGGTGCGGCCTGCCTGCTCATGTAGTCCTGGACACCCTGCAGCCTTACGCGGGACCAGTATTTAAATTCCGGCCTGGGCTGTACGGGATAGGCCCTTCGCTTTACGTCAAAAGCCACCCTTAGCATCAGGTCCAGCTCCATGGCTTGCTCCGGGTAACTGCTCAAGCAGCTATCAAGGCTTTCCCCCCTGGATAGCCGTTCAAAGCAGTCGTTAAAAGCTTCTTCGATCCTGTTAGCCATCTATCTTACCGTAGAGTAATTTCCTCAGCGATGCTATAGCGTTGAACTGCAGCGCCTTGACCGTGCCTTCGCTCTTGCCCAGAGCCAGGGAGACTTCCGCTATGGATAATTCAGAGATAAAGCGCATGGTCGCGACCTCGCGCTGCGCATCCGGCAATTTTTGCAGGGCAGCCTTCAACTGGTCAATCTCAAAATTTTGTTCCGTCATCTGTACCGGGTCTCCCGCACTGATCGCGCCGGCTTCGTCGAGGCTGGCCTTTTTCTCCTTGGATACTTTCCTGACGTGGTCGATGACCCTGTTATGGGCGATTTTAAACAGCCATGCAGTGAAGGGAAGGTCCCTCCACTTGTACTTCTTGATGCCCTCGTAAGCTTTAATAAATACATCTTGAGTCAGGTCCTCGGCCTCGGCCTGGCTGTGCACTTTGACATATATATACCTGTAAATCTTATCGAAGTGCAGGTCATATATTTGCGTAAATGCTTCGCGGTCTCCATTTACGGCCCTCTGTACTAACTGTTCTTCAACTAACACCAGGCCACCTCTGTTTACCTGGCGTCTATTATATATAAACGTACGAAGTTATAAAAAGTTTAGCCGCAGCCAAATAAAATGCCTTTATAAATACATATCATTGAATGATTGGCGATGTAACACTACAATATAGCCAGGTTCAACTGTCCGCCCGGGGCAGGGGCCTTGAGAGGGTTTACAGCTTATGTCCCGACCTGTTTGGCTCGTGCGATTGATAGAGATAGGTTTTCCAGGGCGCTTTGCCATGGCGCGCCTGACGAGGGTGCCCCTGCTGGGCAAATTGCTTGATAACTGGCTCTTCGAGGGGGACGACATCATATACCTTCCCAGGGACAGGGTCATCGCTGTCGGACTGGATCTTGAGGAGCCCGCGCAAACGGTACTGCCTTCGCAGATAGTCCATCATTTCATCGACAGGGCGGAATTCCACTGGATAATGAATTTCTGCATCTGCCGTGAGAGTTCAAGCTGCCGGGATTACCCTGCAACACTGGGCTGCCTGTTCCTGGGCAGGGCTGTGCTGGGCATAAATCCCAGGATGGGCAGGCTGGTCTCCAAGGAAGAGGCCCATCAGCACGCCAGGAAATGCCGTGACGCCGGGCTGTTTCACCTGGTGGGCAAGAACAGGCTGGATGCAGTTTGGCTGGGTGTGGGCCCGGGGGAAAACCTGCTCACCATCTGCAACTGCTGTCCCTGCTGTTGCCTGTGGCGCTTCACACCCAATATCCACCGGCGCATAGCCTCCAGGATAACGCGCATGCCCGGGATAAGCGTGCACGTGACAGACCAGTGCACGGGCTGTGGCACCTGCACCTCGTCGTGCTTCATCAAAAATATCAGGCAGGAAGGCGGGAAGTCCGTTATAGGTGACGGCTGCCTGGGCTGCGGCAACTGCGTGGAAACGTGTCCCAACGGGGCCATAATCATGGTTAACCAATCGGGGGTCCACATCGATGAGGTCATAGGGCGCCTGGAGAAGGCCGTGACTGTCCGGTAGAAAGTGACTGCAGCCGGGACGGCAATTATTTTTGGAAGGAGGGTGGTAACGTGGATAGCAATGGAAAACTGATTGATCAAAGCCTGAAAAACCGGTGCTGCATGGTTACCGGTGCCAGTTCAGGCATAGGCCGGGAGATAGCGTTGGGCCTGGCCCGCAGGGATGCCACCGTATTCCTGGTCTGCAGGGACTTCGGCAGGGGAAGTTCGGCGCAGCAATACATACGCCAGCACTCGGGGAACCTGGATGTGCATGTACTGCTGGCGGACCTGTCTGTCCAGGATCAGGTGAGGGCGCTGGCGCAGGACTTCAACCGGCGGCACGGCAGCCTGCACCTGCTTGTCAATAACGCAGGTGTCATCATGGGCAGGAGGGTGCTGACCGGGGACGGCTTTGAGATGACCTTTGCCGTTAACTACCTGGCCTGTTTCCTGCTGACAAACCTACTTCTGGGCACCCTAAGTAAGAGCGCCCCCTCGCGGATAGTCAACCTCGCCACATCGTTGCACAGGTTTACCAGGCTGGATTTCGATAACCTGCAGGGTGAGCGGTCTTTCGGGCGGGACTCTGCCTACGCCGGGTCCAAGCTGGCAGTGATCAGCTTCACATACGAGCTGGCCAGGAGGCTGGAAGGCAGCGGGGTGACGGTAAACTGCGTGTGCCCCGGTGCGTGCAGTTCGGAGATATGGTCGCAGGCCAGCGGACTGGTCAACTCCGTCTTCCACGCCGTGATGAAGGGGCCCGGCGAGGGCGCCACGCTGCCGCTGTACCTGGCCTGCTCGGACGATTTAAACGGGGTCTCGGGGCGATACTACGAGACTAAGCAGCACCTCAGGATTTCGAAGGTGAAGGTCAAGGGGGCATTGTCTAAATCCTCTCCTGCCTCTTACGACAGAGTGGTGGCCGCAAGGCTGTGGGAACTGAGCGAACGGCTCACGGGGCTGGCCCCCCACCTTTAATCCATCTTCTTGGGTATGAAGCCCGACTTTTTCACCCATATGAAGGCAAGCGTCGTAGCCACCACCGTGGAAACTACCAGCAGGGAAATATACCACCCTATATCCTGTGGCCCCATGGCAAAGGCCGAATTGCCGAATATGGTGGCCAACGTGTTTGGCACAAGGACGGCAGTGCCGAGCACGGTCAGGTAGGTCATCAGCAGGGCCATCCTGTTGTTCATGGCCTGTAGCTGGTTGTTGTAGATCGACTGGAGCACCTCGAGTCCTGAGGCCAGTACATCCGACATGTGCTCCGCCAGCCCGATCTGCCGGCTGACGTCGTCTGCAAGGTAGCCCAGCCTGTTTAACAGCGCGGGGTCATTGGTCAGAAGTTCAGCGTCCCCGTAGCGCAGGTCGTGCAGGACGTCCACCGTCTCCCACAGCGCGTCCAGGTAGGTGATCAGTGCATGCTTCATGTTGTATATCTGCGGGCCCAGCAGTGCGCGCGGGGTCAGAGGGTCCATCAGTATCCTGTTCAGGTCGTCGCCGCGCCCCTCTATCTGCCTGAGGTGCTCGAAATTGCGGTCGTTGTTCTGGTCTATGATGCGTATGAGCAGCATGGTCAGCTTGTCCTCGGCGCAGATATCGATGGGGACCTTCTTGAAAATGGTCTCCGAGTAGCGCCGCAGCCGTGTGAAGCGGCGGTCTACCAGGATGGGGTGAACGGTGAGGATGAAATTCCTGCGCAGTAACAGCAGGGTGGGATGTGATTGCACGTCTATCTCGTCGTTAAGACGGATTTGTATCGACGGCAACTTGATCCCGGTCTCGACGGCGTAGTCCTCGTACAGCAGGCGCGGGTTGTCGACCAGGGCGTCCACAAGCTGGCCGGAGAACCCCAGCAGGCCGGCGCCCCTGCGCACATCTTTTTCAAAATCGGCGGTGCGGTAGTCCACCCAGGCCAGCAGCGAATCCTGCAGGTCTTTGAGAAAGCACTCGGGTGAATCGGCGTCCTGCATGGTCACCCTGCCGTCGGTGGACAGGGAGACGCAGAACCAGTGCTTTTCGAATGCGTTAACGGCATTGGTTGATGGCGGTGTGCAGGTATTATTAACCTCGGTAGTCTGTTCCGGCATGGTCTTAATCTCGAGTCTAAAGCGGCATTACAGTCCTTTTGAGAAGAGCATTAGTGCCAGGTCCGCCATGCGGCAGCTGTAGCCCCATTCGTTGTCGTACCAGGCGATCACCTTGGCCATGTTGCCTCCCAGCACCAGGGTTTGCAGGGAATCGTAAATCGAGCTGTTCTGGTTGCCCCTGAAGTCCGTGCTCACCAGCGGCTCATCGCAATATTCCAGTATGCCCTTGAGCTTGCCGGCGGCTGCTTCCCTGAAGGCAGCGTTTATCTGTTCAGCGGTGACCTCCTGCCCGAGGTCACAGACCAGGTCGCACAGCGAGACCGTCGGCACCGGCACGCGCAGCGCTATGCCGTGCAACTTGCCCTTGACCTCCGGGATGACAAGCGCCACGGCTTTGGCCGCCCCGGTCGTGGTGGGCACAATATTGAAAGCTGCCGACCTGGCCCTGCGCAGGTCCTTGTGGTACATGTCCAGCAGGCGCTGGTCATTGGTGTAGGCGTGAATGGTCGAAAGCAGCCCCCTGTTAAGGGTGAATTTGTCATTCAGCACCTTGATTACCGGCGCGATACAGTTGGTTGTACACGATGCGTTGGAGATGATATTGTGTTTGCCCGGCTCGTATTTCTCTTCGTTGACCCCCATTACGATGGTGATATCCTCGTTGGTGGCCGGGGCCGAGATAATGACCTTTTTGGCCCCCCCCTGCAGGTGAGCGGCAGCCTTGGTGGCGTCCGTAAACAGGCCGGTTGACTCCAGGACGATACTGATGCCGAGGTCCTTCCATGGTATTTTAGCCGGGTCGCGCTCAGCGATGACCCTCGTTTTAATTCCGTCCACTATGATGGAATCGGCGGACGACTCCACCTTTCCCGGGTATATCCCGTAGGTGCTGTCGTATTTCAGCAGGTGGGCATTGGTTTTAGCGTCGGTGAGGTCGTTGACCGCCGCGATCTCCAGCTTGCCCGGGTAGTGCTGGTTGATGGCCCTGAATACCAGGCGGCCTATGCGACCAAATCCGTTGATGCCTATTTTATATGCCATGGGTTAACCTCCTTTCGATGGTTTATTCTTATAGTAGGCAGCGGTGATCTTGGTGGACATGCCGCCCCGGATGTTCCAATCGCTGATGATTTCCATACTTTTGGGCCTGACAGCCTTGACCAGGTCATCCAGTATGCGGTTGGTGGATTCTTCATAGAAAGTCATGACCGTGCGGTAGCTGGTCAGGTACAACTTCAGCGACTTGAACTCGATAATCAGTTTATCCGGAACGTATTTAATCGTTATGGTGGCGAAATCCGGCTGTCCCGGGTTGAGCGGGCAGAGGGCGGTGAACTCGGGGGCAACCACTTCCACGGTATAATCCCTGCCGGCATACGGGTTGGGCATGCACGTAAGCAATTTTGGCTGGGGTGAACCCGTGTATTCCAGGTTAAGGGCCTGGATCTTGCGTAATAGTTTATCCATGCATTATTCCCCCGACCAGTACAGCGTCTTTTCCCCTTCGGCAATCTTCTTGCCCTTGTTCTCGGCCACCAGGTACTGCAGGTACGCCAGTGTCTCAAGCACGGCCAGCCTGCGGTCGATGGGTTCCAGCTTGTCGTAGGCCGTTTCCTCGCCGTTAACAATCCAGGGTATGGCTTTGGTCACATCGAAGCCATTTTTAGTCTCCACGCCCATTATCCTCTGGATCTTCGCCATCCTGTCCCGGTGAACGCGCATGATCTCATCGATCATGGGGGCAAGGCCACTGAAAACCGATCCGTGCCCGGGGAAGACGAAGCGCACTTCCAGTTCCGACAGTGCGTTAAGTGATTTTACATAATCACCAAGCGGGTTATCACCGGACTGGGTGTGATAGCCGATATTTGACACCATTTCGGGCAGGACGTGGTCGCCGCTGAAAAAGTATTTTTTATCCGGCTCGTAAAGGCATATGTGGCCCGGCGAGTGCCCGGGCGCAGCCATGACCCTGAATTCATATGGTGGCATGGATATGACATCCCCGTCCTTGAGCAACCGTGAGGCCTTGAAAGGGGATACATAGCTGCGTATGTTAAAGGATGCCTCTGAGAGCATCTTGAGCTCCCACTCGGGCACGCCGTTGGCCATATAAAGAAGGATCATCTCGCTTACAAGCTTTTCGGGGTGCGTGTAACGGGAGTCGATCAGGTAATCCTCTATCGCGCTGA
>Ga0247841_10006852_pt1 | contig 17272 bp, 16 predicted proteins | sample LaCruzMarch2015__2_FD_192410 | JGI IMG/M metagenome (GOLD analysis project Ga0247841, IMG submission 192410) | Freshwater microbial communities from meromictic Lake La Cruz, Castile-La Mancha, Spain - LaCruzMarch2015_18m | ecosystem: Environmental > Aquatic > Freshwater > Lake | place: Spain... | reverse complement strand
GTTATTTATTATTTCTTTCCATTCACGCCATTTTGTAAAGGCATCTATTTGATCAGTTCCGATAATCCAGTAATACTTGTTTTTAGGATTTTTTTTGGCTAATGTTCTGAGAGTATTAATTGTATAGCTGGTATTTTTCTTGCTGATTTCCAGACTTGAAGCTTTGACTTTGCTTTTTTCCAATAATTTTGTCATTTCAAATCTCTTAATAGGTGAGGATAAATTTTTATTGAAGGGATGTTGATAGCATGGCATAAGCAAAACTTGACTGAAGTAATTTAATTTCAATAATCGGTTAGCAATAATTACATGTCCTTTGTGGGGAGGATCAAAACTTCCGCCCAGAATTGCTATGTTCATATTTTGTGGTCTTAATTCTATATCTTTTGCGAAGAGCAAACAAGACTAATTAAATCTTAGAAGATTAATGCCAAGAGCTTTACTGATTATGTTTATAAAAAGGAAGGACAAGAAGATCAAAATTAATCCAAGAATTGAGAAAAAAAATTTTTCCTGGCCTCTTTTAAGACTCTCCTTTTTTCCTACAGACATTATCATATCAATTCCGCCCATTGTCATATTAAAAAGAGCGAATAAAACAGCGATTATTAAAGCAAGGCCAATAAAAGCAAATATGGCTTTTTGTAGTGTTCCTGTTCCTCCAAATGGAACATTAAAACCGGGATTAGCTAATGCAAGCTTCATATTTTTATTAAAAATTAGGAATTCCCAAAATGTCTATCCCTATTACTTTCAATATAACAAAAGAAAGAATAATGAACAAGAGTCCGACAATGGCCGAAATTAACTGCTCCTGAGCATCTTTAAGAGCTTCCGGATTTCCCTGAGAAATCATAAATTTATAGCCGGAGATAACGATCATAATTAGGGCAATTCCTCCGGAAAGTCCCAAAACTATGCCAAAAACATCCTTTTCAAGATCCTTTAGATCTGTACTAATTGGTCCGATCGCAGTATTTATAGTAGTAACATCTTCTGCAAAACATGTTTTAGAAAAGGAGAAATAAAGGATGAAGATTATTAAAATACTTAGGCTAAAAACAAAAGCTTTCTTCACTATTCCATCGTAGCTCAAAGATTATCAGAAATGCAAGTTTTTTTCCGTGAGGCTAATGTGCAATAAAAGTCAGGTTTATGGTCAGCAAAAGTCAAGACTTATAGTGAATTGAAGAGTAAACTGCGGGTATTATGACCCTTCGATAAACTCAGGGTCATACTGAGTAAAATCGAATGTATGAAAGAAATGTGGCGACCAACATTGACAAGTGAAGCTCAAAAACCTTATTCTATGGGTGGAGATATTTTTATGGCAGAACAAGGAAAGGGAAAAGATTCAATGGGAGTTAACGAGGCAACGAGAAGAATTGAAATGGCTGCAAAAATAGGGGAAGAAGCAAGAAGACAAACTTCAGCCAGAGAATTTTTGGAAAGGAATAAGGATGACTTAAATGTTGATGTAAGAAGAGTTTTAGAAGAATTTACAAAAGAAAGCAAATCACAAAATAAATATTCTGATCCAAAAAATAAGCAGCAAAAAGCTCAAGGAAATTCAGGTAGAGAAGGGGATCCTTCATCTTCTTCGGGCGGAGAACCTCCGAATGACGGAAATAATTCTGGTGGTCCGGGCGACAGAGAAAATAGTGAAGGAGGGAGCGTTCCTCCGGGTGGAGCAGAAAATGGAGGAAATAATTCTGGTGGTCCGGGAGGATCTGGTGGTGGCGAACCTCCGGGCGGAGGAAATAATGGTGGAGGAAACGAGCCTCCGAATAATGGCGCAAATAATAATCCTTCTGGTGGGGGCGGAGCAGGAGCAGGACCTGAAGGTGAGCCTCAATTTGAAGGAAGATTTTGGGAGCAATTAAACAGGCTCTTAAATAATGAAGCTGTAAGAAGAGAATTAGAAAGTGCAGTTCCGGATTTTTCAAGACCAGAATTAGAGCCTCTTAGGAAATTTATAGAGTCATTAAATCCCGCAGATCAAAATGGCAGAATAGTTACTTTTGCTGAGATCATGACTGGGGAAAGAATAGATAGAATGAGGCATGATCTTGGAAATGGTGAAATCATTGATATTCCAGAGATAAGAACTTCTGCAATGTCGCGAAAAGTAATTTTCGAATGGCTTTTAGAAAGAATTATTAACATAGCTGACACAACGCCAGATACTCCTTACGGAGAAAGATTCACTTCTTTTTATATTACATCCAATAAGGCAAATCTTCTTGAAGTTGCCAGAAGAAATCTCCCAAATGACATAGCTTATTTTGGAAACCTTGATCATATGAGGGGGAATGCTCATGAATTTAACAGGAGTTTACGTTTTGGAGATTCTTATAAAGAGTTTGTTACTCAAAATCTCCGATCACATGGTCTTGATTTTATTAGAAATCAAATAGCTGGGGTATCTACAGCAGTTCAGCTTTATGAGAAAATAACCACCAATAGAGTGTCAAAAACAAGAGAATGGTTTAACGATGGAGACCTGAAAGCTATAGACCAAAAAGTAAATGAACTTTTTACAGACTTAGTAAGAGATGGATCTGTTCAAAAAGACGGAAGAAGGCTTCTTCCTTGGGAAAAGGAAAGGGCGTTAAGACTTGCAAGAATATTTTTTGCAGGAACACAGAGGTTAGCAATGTATGCATCTTTTGGAGACTTACCTTCTGATGCAAGAACCACTGACAGGATTGCCTCTTTACCTTATGAATATATAGCTAGAGCATTGGTTCCGTGGAAGATGATTGCCCCAAGGTTTTTTGCATCTACTGGTGGATCAAGAAGATATATGGATATGATATTTAGAGAGCAAGAGGCTGCAGATACTTATATTAATTTATTTGGCGTTGACAGAAGGACGGTTATGATGGACACATACGGAGCTCAAGATCCGGAAAGTCATAGCTGGAGATCTCTCATGATGTTTCTTGGAAATGTAAGAATAAATGATATTAGGACATTGGACAGAAATGGAACAGTCGTTTCCGGACCAACCTCAAGGTCTTTACTTGAGTATTTAAATGAAGAGGCAAGATTATATGGGGGAACAATAGATGACCCTGTTTTAGGAGGAAAGGGAGTTAAGAAGGAAGATAAACCTGCATTTAGCAGGACAATTTCGGATGCTGTTTTGGGCCAAAGGCTTTACTTAACTGTATTAGCGCGTTATGGCAATCTTGATGATGGATTAAAAACAAAAATTTGGCAAAAAATCGCAGTTTTAAAGCCTTCCACGCTTGTTTCCTTATGTCCGGAAATCGTTAGAAATAGAAATGTTTGGGAGGGGATGACAGATAAGCTTTATAAAGCAGAAATGAAAAGAGTTATTAGGGAAGGTGAAAACATGAATGTCTCAGAAGCAGAATTAGTTGGAGAAAGAAGAAATTTTGAGGGAAGAATACTATCTCTTGCAAGGCAAGGGGCAAATTGGACAGATGGTCAGCGTCAGGAAATATTAAGATATATGGGAATGGACAATCTAGAATTAACTTTAGAAGAACAAGCAGAATTAGAGTCAATTATAAAAAGAGGAGTAGACGCCTCTGAAAGAGTAGCTGTTTCAAAATTACCATTTACATTCGCTATTGATGATGCGCCGGTTGTTAATTGGGCTAAAACAGGAAATGGCATAACTGGTCTTGCAGATGAAGATGTGATAAGAATTTTAATTAGCGATCAAGAGAATTTCAAGAATGCTTGGAATGAAGTTAACGCTCAAGTGGAGAGTCCTCAACATGTAGCGCAAACCATAGAGCATTTCCAAAAAGCTGTAAAGGGTATAGCAGACGTTATTGGCAGAGAAACTGCTCAGAACATAATTGAGCCGTTTGTGACAGCTTGGGTTAGAATGGTGTCTACAAGTGGATCAATTTTGTGGACTCCTGGAGCAAAAACAATTAGCAAGCTTTCTCGTACTCCTACATCTGAAATGGAAAAATATTTTAGAAATTCATTCCTCTCGATGGATGAGAGTGAAAGAAGAAATTTTCTGCAAGCTCTTTCTCAAGCGGGAGTGTTAAGGGATAATCCAGCAGAAAGTGATCCAACAACGGGATTAACGCAGTTAGATAGTTTAATGGAAAGAACAAAATCTACAAGAAAATGGAGCATAATCGCCATTCTTAGAATGATAATGTTTCTTTTGGGACCAAGCTTTGCTGCGGAGTTCCTTAAAACATTGTCTCCCAAAGAGCTGAGAGGTTAAAGATTAGCCACGTCTAAATAATCCTCTGAGGAAAGTTTCGCCTCCAGATCTTGTTCCCCATGTAGCCTGTCCATTTTGTCCAATGCCAGTAACTACAATTTCTCTAGATCCCATTATTGTTGATCCGATTGATCTTCCTGCAGAAATTGGGATTGTTGTCCCCGGAGCAATTGCCGCTCCTATATTGCTTTCAAATTTAGGAGCTTTGAGAGCAGCTTTCAGCATTTTTACAACATTTGGAGTCATCAAAATAATACCAATTCCAATTAAGGAGCTAAATGTTTTTGGGTCGTTAAATCCGCCAATTAAAGGAGGAACAAAAGCACCTGTACCGGCGGCTCCAAAATTATCCATAATTACTTTTCCTAGCGCAAACATAAAAATTGTCGCAGGAAAAGCAGCTAAATTAGCCCCAAGATCTCTTAGCCATCCACTAAAGCTGATTGAGCTCCCCGGCACAATTCCGCCAATAATCCAAAAAGGCGCCAAAACAACATCAATAAGAATGCTGATATAAGCCATAAGAAGCGTGAACCAAAGCCGAAACAAAGCCACAAGTAAAGCAATTGCAATTATAAGGTAAACAATTATCCAAACTAGGCCCACACGCATAAAGCCTTGAATAGCATCATATACTGCTGCTGAAATCAGGGTGGCAAGTCCAGCATTTAGTATTGCCCCAGTATTAATTGTTAGGTTGGGACCAATATTCCAACCGCCCGTTATTGTTATAGGTGACCATTGCATTACTCTAAAAAACATGAGGGCGCTTGCAATTTTTGAAGACATATTAATGATATAGTCAGCTGGTGAATCTCCAATATTCGAATTTAATAGGGCAACTCTTAGTAGGAGTTCTGGGTGAGTAAGATAATTAAGGATGGTTTCGGGTATGTGCGCTGGGTCATTTATTATATCCAAAAGTCCGGGAATAAATGAAACAAAAGGAATATAATTAGTTGCATTTGAATCTATGTCTAGTAATTTTTGTACGATTGTGCTTGAACTTGATGCTACGGGAGTTATAAGCTTATTAAAATTATTTTCGGCAAAAGCCAGATCAAATGGGGTTTTTCCCTGAAGATTTGTTGGGTTCATGGTGTTTATAGTGGTTAGTGTTTCTCCTGTTGCTGATTTAGAAATTACGTTGAAAACAACAGAATTGGAAACCCACATTAAATCAACCAGAAATCCGGCAATGGCAAAAGAAAAAGTTACCAGAAGAAGACCGACTATAAATTTAGGAATTTGATTTTGAATTGACATAACAGTTCTGGGATCAATTTTTAACCGAAGCATGACTCCTATTCCGATAACTACAAAAACTATGACCAAAAGAGTATAGACAATATCTCTGAAACTAGTCCAAAGGCCCATAAGCGGTTGAAGTCCAACAAATCCTTTACCGCCTGTTTGAGCATAAGCTGTTTTGCTGATGCCGAAGTTTTGCGCCAGATTTTTGAAATAATCTGAGGTATGAATAGGTGGAGTATAAAGCATGGTAATCATATTGCCCATTCCTCCGATTGCTCCGCCTATTTGTTTTTTTTCTAAATTTCCTGCAGGTAAAAAGCCTATTTTTCCGGTCTTTTGATCAACTCCAAGGCATTGTTTGTTTAATGTTGTTGGGTCAATACCCACCAATTGACAAGTCAAGGAGCTCATAACTTCAATCATTACGCTTTGAGTCCAATTGTGGAGATTATTTGGCACATCGGAATTTATGCTTGAAGAAACTGTAGCATTTGTTTTGGTTAAATCTGTTTGGGAAACTGCATTTGCTTGGGTAGCGGAAAATAGAAAGTAGAAAATAGAAAGTAGAAATAGTGAGAATACAAAAACTTTGGACAGAAAGCCCTTCATAGAATTAGTTTGTCTTATTTTGCGTTTTCTGTCAAGAGAAGCGACCTATGAATTATTTAATTTGCCTACAATATCCTAAATAAAGTAAAATACAAAGTGTTGTGCTCGTAGCTTAATGGATAGAGCATCAGATTGCGGATCTGACGATTGTGAGTTCAAGTCTCACCGAGCACACAATATCGTTGGAGGGTTCGCATAGTGGACAATTGCACGAGTTTCGAAAACTCGAGGGAGCAATCCCTACACAGGTTCGAATCCTGTACCCTCCGCCCTGAGTGAAACGAAGGGGTCCTCGTAGTTCAATTGGATAGAGCGTCAGGTTCCGAACCTGAAGATTTGAGGGTTCGATTCCCTCCGGGGACACTTAAAATTTTTATCTTTGAGATGTTGAGGGAATTGCTGCTTTTCCTGTTTCAATAACTCCGCTAAGAACTAACATTCCCAATAACTTCAGTATTAACATAAGTTTGGTTTCTTTTTTCTTTGGATCAACTTCTTTTGCTCCTGCCAAAGCCTTCAGTAATATTGCGAGATCCGCCGCCGATACAGTTACCATGGCTGATTCAAGATTTTCCTTATTGTTTTCCAGAAGAGCAGTAATTCTCTGTTCTGCTTCCTGTAATCTCTTATCTGCTGCTGACTGTTCTGTTTTACCCTCTGTTGATTCTTTAGTTTTCTCTTGTTGATATTCTCTTAAAGCTTCTTCTTGCAATTTTTTTGCATCTAAAGGTTCACCTTTAGAAATTGCCCTAGCCGTAGCTTTCCCTAATTTTTCCTGATATAGGGGATCATTTTGCAGATCTTTTCCCGTCTGATTTTCCGTTCCAGAAATTATAGAAGGTTCTTCGGGGGAAGGTTTTTCTTCTGTTTCTGCTTTAGTGTCTCCTACCGTAGTCTTCTCTTGGATATTCTCAGTAGCATTAACAGCGTCAACTGTAGGAGAATTTGTTTCTGAAACTAGATTTATATCTGGATTGGCCTGAGGTTCGGTCTTTTCTGCTTGTTGTAAATTTGATACTGTTTGTTCCAAATTTTCAATGTCAGGGATAATAGACGCTTGAGATGATTCTGCTGTCGATACTGGTAAAGACGTTGATGGCACTGACGCTTCAACTGCAATTGATCCTTCAGGCATAATAAATAAATATCCTTATCATTTAAGTTTCCACAAAACTTATGCAAAAGTCAAGCACATAAGATATAATCTAAGCATGAAATTGCAATTTTCGGCAGGAGGAGTGGTTTTTAAAGGAAGTCAAATTCTTGTATGTCAGCACTCTCAGCATCATGGTTGGGTTTTTCCAAAAGGATTAATTGGGGACCATGTTGACGGAGAAGATAAAAAGGAAACGGCTTTAAGGGAGGTTAAAGAAGAAACAGGAGTAGATGGAAAAATCATCAGGGCTTTATCTTCTGTTACATATTGGTTTGTTTTTGAAAAAGAAAAAGTAAAAAAAACAGTTGATTATTTTCTTATGGAATATATAGGTGGAGACATTGCTAAACATGATCAGGAAATGGAAGCAATTGAATGGTTATCCAAAGACAAAGTCGAAGCAAGATTAACTTATAAATCAGATAAAAAAGTCTGGCAAGAAGCAAAAAGATTTATTTAATTGGAGGGATCGCATAGTGGTCGAGTGCGTACGCTTGGAAAGCGTATATGTCCGTAAGGATATCGGGGGTTCGAATCCCCCTCCCTCCGCCCAGATTTTAGGAACGCTTGACAAAATAAATAATTTAAGACAGACTAATAATTAATATGCCTGAACCAGGAAGCGCAGAAGGACAAGGAAATCAAGCTCCTAAAACAGCTTCGGAGCCATTTACTAGGGAAACAGGAGATATGACTTCATTCTCAGACGCGGCAAAATCAGCATCCCTATTAGGAAATCAAGAATCATTTACTAGGCAAGAAGGTTCAGATATACCTTCGCTTACTGAAGCAGGCAATAAGTTTACAGAAATTTTACATACTCCTTCCGATCAATTGATGAAAGAGTTTGGTGAAGTATCTGAGAATGTTAACCGTCAAGCAGGAGCAGTTAATCTTGTTGATGGAATTATTGAGTGGGCAAGAACTACGAAAGACAGTGTGGTAGAAAAAATGCTTGCAGGAAATATTGGAAATATGGTGCAACGTCTTGCAGCAAATCCAGATAAGGTATCTGAAGCTGTAGCATCGTGGACAGAAGAGGATCGTCAGAAGTTTACAAAAGAGCTAAAAGATAAAGGAATGATAGGTAATGAGCTCTCATTCAGAGAAGCGATTAATAAATTTAAAGTTGAAACACACAACCCCCCATCAGCAATTGAGCCTCCAATAACTACCGCCAAATAATTTTAGTTAAAAAAACTTTTAATTGACAAGTCATTCTAAATAGTGCCAAGATATTAGTATGAGCGAAGCAGGAGTAGATATTCCTAAAAATACAACTTCCGAATCTAAAAATTCTCCCACAGAATTAACTAGGTGGGGAACAAGAACTCAAGAAAGAATAGACGCTGCTCTTAAAGGAAAACCTACAGAACTAAATAATTTGGGGACAAGAGCACAAGAAAGGATTGATGCTGCTTTTAAAGAGGAGACAGCAAAAATAAAAGAATCTGACGGCAAAGAGCCATCAGGAGGCGAAAAAAATAAGGTGGAAAAATTACAAAAATCTGATATTGATATATCTGCAAAAAGTATTGAAAGTGATCAACATCCGGGCCGAAACGAAGATTCGATACTCAATTTACCTGAAAAGCAAGCTTTTGGAGTTTTTGACGGTATGGGGGGAAACGCAGGCGGAGAGATTGCCTCAAAAACTGCGCGGGATTTTATAGAAGCAAAGTTAAAAAATATTCCGGACGGATTATCTCTTGAACAAACTCAAAACTTTTTCAAGCAAACGTTCGCAGAGGCAAATCAAAAAATTTTAGATAAAATAACTCAAAATCCCAAGTTGAAAGATATGGGAGCTACGGCATCTGTAGTAAAAATCTGGAAAGGGTCTCAAGGAGAAAGAAAAGCAATAATTGGAAATGTTGGTGATAGCAGGGTATATATTTACAGGAACGAAAAACTTAGCATGACTTTAGACGATAATGATTATGGAATTAAAGATAAGGCAGAAATTGGAAAAATGCAATTAAAATTAAGTGAGGTGACTGACCTTTCAACCCTAAATGATTTTGAGAAACTTTGTTTTTCTAAACGTAATGAGATATTTCAGACGTTAGGAAATAATTATACAGAAGCAAGAATAAGAATGATTGATCTTCAAAAGGGAGATAAGATAATAGTAACTTCCGATGGGATTCACGACAACTTAACAACTAAGGAAATTACCGATATTATGAAGAATTCCAAGAGTAGCAAAGAAGCTGCAGATAAATTAATAAAAGCAGCACAAGACAGAAGTAAAGACGTTAATCACTTAAGGCATAAACCAGATGATATGAGCGCTATTATTGCAGAAATAAAAGAAAAAGAATCTTTAGAAGAATCTCTCAAAGCAGAACCTTCGCCGGTTGTTTCAAAAGTAAAAGAATTGACAAAAGAAGAGAAAGAAAAAATAAGAATAGAGTTGGTAAAAATAAATAAAGAAAAATTAGATAAAGAATTGAAAAATAAAATAAAAAATACTACAGACCCGCATGAAAAGGCGATGTTAGAAGCTTTAAAAGAAAGATGGAAAAATGGAGAAAAATTAAAAATAATTGAAGAGGACTTTAAGAAAATAACAGAAAACCCAGAGCAGTTAATGAAGGAGTTTTTAAGCGATAGATTTGTAGATGGGAAAAGAGTTTATACAGACGCAGAAATAGAGTCTTTATTGGCGGATAAATCAGAGAAAGGTTTTTATAAAAAAATGGAGCCGGAGATAATAATGCAAGTTTTGAGAAGGAAGGCATTAGAAGGGGGATTGACGTTAGAAGATGTTGACATAATTTATAAAACTCCTTGGGAAAGAGATGCTGTTGAGCAGTTTTTTGAGAAAAATAAAGGAGCACAAAAAATTGTAGAAAAGGCAATTGCAAAAGAAGAAGGAGAAAAAGTTAAAATAACCGGAAAAGAGGGAAAAAAATTATGGGAAGAGGTAAAAAAGCGTCCATGGTTATTGGTTCTTATATTTGGATTAGTAGGCGGATTGCCAGGGGCAATTGTTGGACTTGCCTATATTGGTCTCAGGAAAAAAGGAGTTTAGCTATTTTTTTCCAAAGGAAAGTTTTTTGTAAGCCAATCTCCTGATTTTTCCATAAAATTTTGCCTAATAAGTTCTCTGTAAGGCAGATAGGGAAGGAGCGCGGATTTTATATGTTCACGGTCTGTCTCCCCTAAGGTTAAAGTCAATTCTCCGGGAAGAAATGAATGAGTCCGAATATGGACTACATTCACACCCTCTCTTTTCTTAAAATAAAAATCATATAATTCCTGCCAGAGAAAGAAATGATCTTCAATCGTTATTCCTTCACTGCTGATTCTGTATTTGAAATTTGCCGGCGCAACACTTGCCAGAGTAAAAGCGACGAAAACAAAAGACAAAACAACCAGCATCAGTAAATATTGGGAAAAAAGAAACAAAATAATTTCGACAAGAACTGCGATTAAAAGACTAGTTAAATAATATTGTCTGCCTCTTTTTCGGAAGGGTCGGCCAGGAGCAGTCCATTCCAAAACTGTCTCAACTTTATTTTGATGCTTAACTTGCTTTTGTTCTTTATTTTCGGGTTTTGGCAAATCCAAAGGCTCGCGGGGTAAATCTAAGGGCTCTTTCGGCAAATCCACAGGTTCTTTTGGTAAAATTTTTTCTAATTCAGGGTTTTGAGCAGTCATACCTTTACTTTATCTTAAAAGAAAATATTAGTCAACGGAATTGGCGGAGAGGGCGAGATTCGAACTCGCGAAGAACTTTCATCCTTAGATGTTTTCAAGACATCCGCTCTAGACCACTAAGCGACCTCTCCAAGTATTACGAAAACAGCCTTTTATGCAAAAATATTCTACCAGATCCAGTTTTTAAATATTGCTCAAAAGCAAATGCTTTTGTTTTATCTTTAACTGCAAAATAAGCTATTAAATCAATTGGCAATCTATCTTTTGTTGCAAGAATATATCCCTTATTATGTCTAAAAATTCTATCCTTTAAATTATTTGTACATCCAATATAAGTTCTTTTGTCATTACATAAAAGAACGTAAATATACCACATAATAAGCGGATTTATCTCGCCGACGCTTCGCTCTGGCGAAGCAAGGCGGAGGAGACAGGATTCGAACCTGCGTGAGCCTTACGGCTCAGGGATTTAGCAAACCCCCGCAATTGACCAGGCTATGCGACTCCTCCAGATTTTAATTATATCATTATTAGCCAAGCTTTTGCTAAAATTTAAGGCATGGGACTTCTGGATTTTTTATTTCCAAAGTATTGCGTAAATTGCCGTAAAATTGGAGATTATATTTGCGCGAATTGTTTTTCATTCCTGAGTTTTGATGTCCAGATGATTTGCCTGGTTTGCAACAAGAATTCAATTGATGGCTTGACTCATCCGGGATGTAAGTCAAAATATTCAATTGACGGGGCTTTTTGTGCCATCGCCTATAAAGGGATTGTTAAAAAACTTATTTATAATTTTAAATACAAACCTTACCTTGCAGATTTAAAAAAATCTTTAGTTGAACTTTTCTATGAATCACTTATTCAGAATGAAATTTTCCAAAAAGTTTATAAATTTTCACCAATTTTAGTGCCGATCCCGCTTCATAAAGAAAGACTAAGAAAAAGAGGTTATAATCATGCGCAACTTTTGGCAGAGGGACTTTCCAAAAAGTTTAATCTTAAATTGGCAGAAATTTTACAAAGAAAGAAAACAACCAAATCTCAATTCGGCTTAAAACTTAATGACCGCAAGGAAAACTTAAAAAACGCGTTCACAGTTAATACTAAATACTCATTATTTAATGCAGATGTTTTCCTGGTTGATGATATTCTGACAACCGGTTCGACTCTTCTGGAGGCGGCTAGAATTCTTAAAAAAAATGGGGCAAAAAAAGTCTGGGGATTAGCTCTGGCTCGAGACTAACTTGTATTTTTAGAGCAATTTACTATAAAATGGGTCGATTACTCTATGAAAAAAACAATTTATCAAAGTTCATATAAATTACTTTCAAATAGTCAGGTTTTTCTTGATGATTTAGAAAGAGAAATAAAAAAAGCAAAGTCAAATATTGACCTTCAATTCCATACTTTTGAGGCAGATTCAGTCGGCAACCGCGTAGCGAAATGTCTATTTGCAGCCAGACTAAGGGGTGTAAAAATAAGATTTATTATCGATTATTTCATTGATCTTTTTCACAATGATTATTTTATCTACAGACCAAGGCTAAATAGGGCCTTACAAAGGATTATCAGTGGCGAATGGAAGAATACAAAAAAGCTGCTTAAACAAATGGAAAAAGCAAACATTGAAGTTCGACGTACGAATCCATTGGGATTTTTAAAACTGCGCAAAGCTTTTCAGAGAAACCACAAGAAAATAGTTACCATTGATAGTACCAACCCCAAGCAGGCTATTGCTTATGTTGGTGGATGCAATCTTTCTGAACATAATGCTTCATGGAATGATTTTATGGTAAAAATGAAAGGCAATATGGTTCCGATTTTACAAAAAGATTTCAATGCGACTTGGAAGGGCAAAGATATTGACGGCAAAATTGAATATGGAGACGGCATTATCTTGACAGATTCTTCTAAAGGAAGTCATGAAATTATACCTTTTGCAATAGATTTAATCAATAATTCTAAAAAACGCGTAATAGCAGAGTCACCGTATTTGCGCGGTAAAAACATCTATAAAAGTTTAATTGACGCTTCCCGACACGGTGTTGATGTCAGAATAGTAGTTCCATTACATAACAATCACAAAAGTCGGCTGGGTGCGCCTTCAGGCAAATCCCTAAAAAAACTTGTGCAAAATGGCGTTAAAGTTTATAGATTCAAAGAAAACAAAGGAATGACTCATGCCAAAGCGCTTTTGGTGGATAATATTACCATGTTTGGTTCAAGTAACCTAAGCGAATTCTGGGCAAAACGGCTTACCGAAGTCAACATTGCAACTTACAATAAAAGCATGGTAAAACAAATGGAGAAAAAACTTTATGAAGACATGAAAATGTCGACACTGCAAGAGGAATAAGCTTTTTTCAGAACTATTTTAATGCGTTTTTAATTATCTCAGCACTTTTGCAAAGCTTATTTAGGCCTGCATTGATCTCCATAGTGATAAGTCCTTTATAATTTTCCTTTTTCAAAAGTTTAAGAAACTTTAAAATTGGCAGTTCTCCTTTTGTCAGAGGAAGGTGTGTATAATTAGCCAAAAGCAAAAATTTATTTAAAAAACTACTCTTATAGTTACTAAAATGAATATTAATAATTTTTTCTTTATTTTTTTTAAAAAAGTCACAAATATCTGCTTCTATTTGCCCTAAATGCGTGGTATCCAAGGTCATAAAGAGCCCTGTTTTATTAATAAGCAAAGAGAATTCCTCAGGATTATAAGTATAGGTTTTAAGTAAAGAGAAGGGGCTTTTTGGCATATTTTCAATCCCAAATTTAAGGCTATATTTTTTTTGAAGCTTCTTAAGTTCGGAAATAAATTTTTTATCAAATAAATTATCTCCCAACGCATCAGAATGAAGAACAACAATTGAAGATGAAAATTTGCTGGCAATTTTACACAGTTTTTCTATTTGTACTAATGAAATATGATTAAAATTGTCAACTGATTGATGAATACTAGAGATGGTCAAATTATGTTTCTTGGCAAGCTGTTTGATTTTTTTAATATTGTTATCAGTTAAAGATTTTGTGGCTAAAAGTTCCAGACTGTTTACACCTGCTTTTTTCAAAGATTTTAACACATGATTAGTGTCTTTGGTTCTGAACAAATTATGTTTTTCGTCATTATCAATAATGCGATTAAGCTTTTCCGTCAAGGTTTCTTCTTCTAAAATTAGATCTGAAGAAGAAACGTATAAAGATATTTTCATTCGCACTATTCTACCACAAAAAACCGCCCCTTGCGGAGCGGTAGTGTGGACATTGCTCAAATATCTTGGAACCGAATAGAAGAGTACGTTTTCAAATGGTTTCCGATATTGAATGGATTAGCCTTAGCCTCAGCCTAGGGAAAGCGGGAAGGTTTCACAAGGAAGTATTGGAACTTATTTTTTGGAGAGAGAATTAACAGTTTCCCAAAAAGGAGTGTGATTAGTAGTCTCTTGTGGTTTTTCTATAGCTAGAATTACGCCACCTTTCATTACTGAAATTTGTCTTATATATGGAGGAACACCCATATTTACCATCTTGTTTGTGGAAGGGTCTAATTTGACTTCAGAAATACAAGAAATCCTAGTGCCCTCTTTGTCTGATAGAATTGTTATTGCGAAGCCTGTTTGTGCTGCTGCCTTTTGATATATGTCAAGATTGGATAATTCAGCTTGAAAAGTAATCGTTTCTCCCCGCATCTCTTTTTCTAAGCGCGCGCTAATATCAGCTATTTTATTATCTGCTTTTTCGTTAGCCTCTGGCATAGATTTATAGCTTACTACAAAAAAGTGGGACCGTCAACATTTATTACAGGAACAATTAAAGGGGAATAAAAAAGAATTAGAATGAATTAACAATCTAGCATTTTAATAAGTCTTTTATTTCTAAATGCCCAACCTGAAGTTGTTTTCAGGTATTTCTCGAATTGTAATGCCTTTTGTTTCGAAGTAAATGCGGCATAAAAAACTAGCTTGAAAGGCCTTAAATTTTTTGTTGATTCAACAATTCCGCCCTGATGGTCTTTTATGCGTTCTCTTAAGTCTTTTGCGGAACCGTGGTAAAAACTTTTATCTCTTAATTGGAGAATATAAGCATAATGCATGAAGAAATTGTAACAGAAATAAAAATGTCCCACTTCGCTCAACGAGCTACGTTTGGGACACTCTTCTTTTCATCCTTAATGTTTTACTAACGAAGTGTGGCTGTGCCACCTCGTAGCCCCGACTGCAAGTCGTGGGCGAAGAGTGGAGATGTCGAGCAATGAGCTCGAGTCCAAGAAATTACGTTAAAAACTTCTACAAGCTTAGTTGATTGTTTTGAGTCGCGCTATTTTTTTCTAATCAACAAGAATTAATAGCGTCAAGGTTGATAAATACAATAAGGATAGAAACCAACTTTCCCTACCATCTCTCAACTGTATTTATGCTTATAAAGTCCCATTGAGAAAAGACTTTATAAACAGGTCTTAGTTTAAGTACTGCGCTTGCGCGTAGTTATAAGCTAGACCGCTATACGATCGCTCGTTAGCATTTAAAATTTGATCGAATTTTACGACTTTCAATCATTGTCGGCTTGCTGTTTTTTAAAGTGCATTCTCGTCGATGCAATGCATCCCCAAGACGAGTATTATACTTCAATCCATTTATAAAGTCAAGGTCTCAGCCTCAAGCTAGCCTCACTTTGCATCAATCATTTCCTGCTCGATTTCGCGTTGAAGATCTTTTTTCTTGATAGATTCTTTTTTATCATACTGTTTTTTGCCTTTTCCCAGCGCAATCTCGACTTTTATAAAGCTTTTGGTGGTATAAATTGAAACTGGAACAAGGGTTAAATTTTGGCCTTCTGTTTTGGATTTTAAAGCAATAATTTCTTTTTTGTGCAACAAAAGTTTTCTTGTCCTTTTTTCATCATATCCTTCCGGTCTAGAATATTTGTAAGGGAAGATCTTCGCATTGATCAAATATGCTTCCAGACCCATTATCCTGACATGCGCTCCGGTTAAATCCGCATGCCCAAGCCTCACGGCCTTAACTTCGGCTCCGTAAAGATTTATTCCAGCCTCAAACCTTTCCAAGATTTGATAATCAAAAAATGCCCGTTTATTCGTAATTTTCATGACCTTATAATACTTCAAATTAGTCAATTACTCAATTAACGGGTTAACGCATTAACGAATTGGGAAAATAATCCGTAAATTAAATTTTACTTTCCAATGATGATTAAAGCCTCAGTGGGGGAATCTGAAGCGAGATCAGAAGATGCAGATTTAACAGTATAATCTTTTGCGAGATCTTTTTTGAGAAGATCCAAAAAATTACTACTCTCTTTTTTTACTTTGATAGTAACTCCAATGTAATTAAAATTATCAGCATTGCCGGTTGAAGAGACATTGTAACCAAATCCTTTAAGTATGGTTGCTGCTTTTCCCGCAGTTCCTTCAACTCCTGATCCATTTTTTACAGCAATTGACAATTTACTTCTGTCAAGTCCGGATTTATCTATGGGAGATGTTTCAGTTAATCCGGCCTCCACTTTCTTTAAAAGATCTTGAGTCTGCACTAACTCCTTAGATTTTGGAGGAAATTTACTTTGACTATCCTGAAGGATTTTTTGTGCGGATGAAAATGAATCCCTTGCCAAACTTTTATTCAAATCCACCAAGCCTTGCCCTTCATCATATTTCTTTTGCGCTTGAGGGTAAATTTCCGCAAAAAGTGTTCTAACTTTTGTATTATTTTGTTCCTGAATTGCCAGACAAATACTAGAGATTATGACTCCGACAATAATAATTGTTGTAACTAAAAAGAGTTTTTTATTTAGTTTGGTTTTGAAATTAGGTTTTTTGAATATCGACTTAAGCAAAGACAGAAATTTGTAAAAAGGAGAAGCAGATTTTTCTTCTTGATTTACCTCAATCGGCTCATCAATTTCCGTTCCTTCATCTATGATTTCTCCAGATCCTTGAGTTTCGTTAAGTGGTAGAGTTTTGTATTTAAGTACAATTGCGGAGATTTTTCCATTTTCCGCTTTGTGAATTTTCGGAGCAAGAGTTTCTGTGATTTCAGAAGGTTCAGAATCATCAAGGCTAATATCAAGGTCATCCTGAGCGACAACTTGCGAAAAAGCTTCTGTTGTTAAAACTACCAGATCTTTTTCTTTAAGAAAACCGGAGGAAGATGCAATGCCTTGAGTAGTAATATTTCCTGAATTTAAAGCCAGTCCAAGACTACCGTTTCTTTTTATAAAAACCTGAGATTTTCCCAATCCGAACAAATAGAGAATATTATTTACTAAAGCTCCGGCAGCAAAAGAAATAGTTACGCCCTTTATTTCTTGATCAAAAACCACAGAAATAGCTTTTTTAATTGACTCTA
>Ga0247841_10006851_pt1 | contig 17272 bp, 12 predicted proteins | sample LaCruzMarch2015__2_FD_192410 | JGI IMG/M metagenome (GOLD analysis project Ga0247841, IMG submission 192410) | Freshwater microbial communities from meromictic Lake La Cruz, Castile-La Mancha, Spain - LaCruzMarch2015_18m | ecosystem: Environmental > Aquatic > Freshwater > Lake | place: Spain... | reverse complement strand
CATGAATAAAAGTTTTTGAAACAAATCCATTAAAAAAAGGAGTTCCAGTAATTCCTAAAACAGCAATCAAGAAGAGCAGGGAAACCCAGGGGGCTTTTTTAAAATAGCCCTTCATTTTGTACATATCAAATGTATGGGAGTCCAAATACAGAATACCGATGGCTAAAAATAAAGCTGATTTAAAATAGGCATGATTCATAGCATGCATTAATGAGCCTGTTAAAGGAACAGATTCTTTTGTAATCACATAAAGAGCAAGTCCCAGCAAGATATACCCCATCTGGCTGACACTGTGATAAGCCAACATTTTTTTTGCATTGGTTTGAAACAAGGCTTGTAGAACACCATATAGCATTGTAATCAGAGATAAAACTAGCAATGAAAACCCAATGTGTTCGGATGGGTTCCAGGCAAGAATCACTTGGAACAAACCATAAAAACCAACTTTAATAATACATCCAGAAAGAATCGCGGATGCGGGACTCGGGGCAACGGGATGTGCTTCCGGCAGCCAAACATGAAATGGATATGCACCGCATTTAATCAAAAAGCCAATACTCATAAGAATGTAGGCAATTGAAGAATCAGGGATTGCATAAAGTACCATTGTGCCAGCGAAAACAAGAATACCACTTAGCAAAGAAAAAAGAAAATATATCTTGCCAGCCCGGATCGCTTCTTTTGATTTTTCATAAAAAACGAGCGGAATGCTAAATAAAGAAATCATTTCGAACACGATTAAAAGTGTCAAGAAATTTCCAGAAAAAAAGATTACGATGTTGGCAAAAAAAGTAGAAATGAAAAAAAAGTAAAAAAGTAATTGATCCTTATGAATGTATCGTAAGGAGAAAATGAAGGCGGCAATCCAGGGAGGCAATGTGAGTACTAAAAAAAACAAAGTCCATGGATTCCATGCGAACTGAAAAGGAAACATTCTACTAAAAAGGTTTTGGAAGACTGGGGAGAGGGATTAAAGTTTTTAGGGATTCCGCAGAAATTCGGATCATGGTCCCTGGTACAAAAAACAGTAAAACTACAATAACCATGAGCAGTATCAAAGGGGCATGCTGTACAAAATCAAACGGAGCAGGATTCTTTTCTCCCGGTAAGGGATAAAACCAGCCTCGAATGATAATGGGAGCATAGTAAACAGCATTGAGCAGACTGCTGATCAAAAGCATTGCCAGTGTGACAACCATAATCCAGGCAGGTATGATTTGGGTTTTGAATGCTTCCATAATGCCTACCCCCAAAGTCCATTTGGTTATAAAATTAACAAAGAAAGGAAATCCGATCATTGATAAAGCCCCGATGGTAAACCCAGCGAATGCAATTGGATTTTTCTGACCATATCCTTCAAATTTTGTCACATCGTTTTCATGGGTGTCCTCTATCATCGATCCTGCAGAGAGGAACAACAGGCTTTTTACAATCGAATGACCCAGTGTATGTAAAAGGGCTCCCAGCATCCCGATAGGTGATAACAATGCAATCCCCATGATAATGTATCCAATTTGGCTAACACTGGAATAGGCCAGAACTCTCTTTAAATGAGTTTGTCCAATGGCAATGGCGGATCCCCAAAACATGGTGAAGACTGCTAAGAGTAGAAGAATCCAACAATCGATTTTTCCTGTTAGATTTGACAGCCCAAACAATTGAATAAAGACACGCATCAATCCAAGGGTACCTGTTTTAATTACCATACCAGATAACAGGGCAGAAGCAGGACTCGGGGCAACAGGATGTGCTTCCGGAAGCCAAATGTGGAGAGGAAATAAACCAGCTTTTATGGATAATCCGATGACATAGCACCAGAAAATGACATGAAAAAGTGGGCTGGACACCAATTCGGAATACCCGCCAGGGAAAAAATTGGTCGTTCGGATCGTTGCATACGTAAGGATTATGGCAAATAAAAATAACAAACCCCCAATAATTTGAAAAAATAAATATTTTATTCCAGCTGCAAATGATTCTTTTGATTGGTTATGAATGATTAAAACATACGACACAATTAATAAAACTTCAAAAAAAACGAAAAAAGTAATCATATTTCCGGAAATAAAAATAAAGAGGATCGTTACAAAGTTTAACAGAGAGAAAATATTGTATCGCTTATTTTTTTGGTACTCCTCATGACGAAAATAGTAAATGGAATATAAAGAGGAGCAAAACCAAACAATGGAACAAAAAATAGAGCAAATCCATGCAAAAGAATCAATTTGCAGTATAAAATCAAACGGCTTTCCTCTCACTAAGTAAAGAGTTAAATCTTGAAAATTGGGAATGCGCTGATAAAGAAATAGTAACAAGAAAACCAATACACTCACGAATGTTGACATCCACGAAAATACTTCTTTTTGGTGAGGTTTTATCCAGAACATAGAAACTATAAATAGAATTGGAAGAATCACGATCAGGTACAATATTCCCATTTTACGCTCCTCATGCAAAGCTTGACTTCATTATATAAAAAAAAAGAGCTTTTGTTAGAATTAGTTGATTCATTTACACAATGAGAAATGCATCCTATAATGATACCAATTCATATTTAGTTTCAGGAGGGGAATATGGTATCAAGGGCTTATATTTTACTCGAAGCGCAGGCTGGAAAAACGGATGAGGCACTTCAAAAAGTAAAACAAATTTCTGGTGTTAAAGATGTATCTCTTGTCACAGGGCCATATGACCTAATCATCAACATAGAGGCAGAAGACTTAAAACAATTAGGCAGGATCGTAAGCGAACATATTCAAGTCATACCCGGCGTAACGAAAACAATAACCTGTGTCATAATCGGTTAGGTTTCTTTAATTTTGTAAGCGCTAACCCCAGCTTCGAAAGCTCTCAAATTTGTGTCAATAAATTGAGGCTTCACCAATTCTTTGATTGATTCCATCATTTGTTCTTTTGAATAAGGAAAGCCAGGAACCTTGACGGCTGTACCGAGAACAACCATATTTAAAAAAAGAACTCCGCCAATTTCTTCAGAAAGTTTAGTCGCTGGTAAATCGATAATATTTTTCGATATTTGTGTGAGATGATTTATGATTTCTGTGTAGGCTGGATAGGTTGCCAGGCCTGAATTCACTGAGGTAGGTATAATTGGCTGGTTATTGAGGATTATGTAGGCATCTTTTTTTAAATAATTCATATATCGAAGACTTTCCACTGGCTCAAAGGCAATCATCAGGTCTCCGTGGGCATCCGGAGTCAGAGCGCCATAAATATTTTCACCAATACGAACATGCGATATAACGCTACCTCCGCGCTGCGACATTCCGTGTGTTTCGCCAACCCTGCATTTTTGGTTCAATCGAACGGCTGTTTGGGCAATTACTTTTGATGCCAGGATGGTACCTTGTCCGCCAACACCGCATAAAACAATGTTATATTCTTTCATTCTTATTTCTCCTTTCGAACAAATGCATGACTAGGACACACTTCTATACAAGCACCGCACCCATTACACAATGATTCGTCAATATGTGTTTTTTTCGTTTCTCCGTTCCAGAGAATGGCCGGACAACCAAATGTTTTTGTACAAATCATACAGCCAATGCAGTTTTCTTCGATTGTTTTTATCTTTGGCTTTTTTACTTTGTCGATCATACAGCAAACTTCTCTGGCAACGATAAAGTTCGTACCTTCATTTTCTGCTGCTTCTTTTAAGACTTGGATTGTATCTAAAATATGAAGCGGATTCACGATCCGAATAAATTTGATTCCCATGGCTTCAGCTATTTTTTCTGGTTGAATTGCGGTTTCTGACTCTCCCAAAGAGCTCAATCCGCAGGAAGCACAAGGCTGCTGTCCTGTCATGGCTGTAATAGAATTATCAACCAAAACAATCGTCAGTTTGCTTTTGTTGTACACCGCATTGGCAAGGGCTGGAAGTCCGGTATGGAAAAAAGTGGAGTCACCAATCGTGCAAACTACTTTCTCGGGAAGGAACTTTGACATCGCAGCTCCGATTCCAATGCTGGCTCCCATGCAAACACAAGTATCAACGGCATTCAATGGCGGTTGGATCCCAAGAGTATAACAGCCTATATCGGATGGGTAAACTGCTTTTGGAAAAGCTTTCTTAATCGCAAAAAAAGTTCCACGATGAGGGCATCCGGGGCATAAAACAGGATAACGGGGCGGGATGATTGCAGATGGAATAAGCGCTCCAACAAATGATTCTTTTGGTTGAATCGATACCAATTTTACAATGGCTGTATGTAAAATACTGGTTGTAAATTCATATGTTGTCGGCAAGTAGTCTTTTCCATGAATTTCTAAATCGAAATGATTGTTGAACGCAATTTCTTTTACTGCTGTTTCGGTTAAGGGATCCAGTTCTTCGACAATGAGTACTTTTTCGCAATGTTGTAAAAAACTTTTTATTTTTTCTACTGGCAATGGATTTGTTATTCCTAGCTGTAGAAGGCTAATATTGGTTACCCCTTCATAGGCGAGTGCTTCCTTGACATAATTCATCGTGATACCATTCGCAATAATGCCAATTTTCCCATGCATTTCAACTTTATGCCACTCAGAATCTTCCATCTTCTTTGTTAAATCAGCAAAACGATTTAATAAATCTGGATGCAATTTGTAAGCATTTGCAGGCAAAACAGCTTTACGTAATTTGTCGCGTGTGAATAAAGGAGCAGATTCATTCTGGTTTATTTTTCCAAACGTAACATTGCCAGAGCAATGAGCAGTTCGAGTAGTTTCACGAATCATGACAGGTAATTTAAATTGTTCGGATAAATCAAAAGCATAAGCAGTCATATCTTTTATTTCTTGGGGATTCGATGGCTCCAAACAAGGAATATTGGCAAATTTGGCATAGTACCGGCTGTCTTGTTCGTTTTGGGATGAATAGCAAGAAGGGTCATCCCCTACCACCAAAACCATTCCTGCAATAATTCCACCATAGGTTATGGATAACAGGGCATCTGCAGCCACGTTGATGCCAACATGTTTCATGGAAACAATCGATCGTAAATTAGACCATGAGCCAGCTAGCGCTGTTTCAAAGGCTAGTTTTTCGTTGGTAGAATATTCAAAATAAATTCCCATTTCTTTCGCATATTTTGCAAATGTGTCGCCAATTTCAGAAGCAGGTGTACCTGGATATGTTGCAGCTACCTTCACTCCAGCTTCATAAGCCCCTCTTACAACCGCATGGTTTCCCATTAACAATTCGATTTTGCCAATTTTATCCTCTACGAGCATAAAGCCTCCTTGCGATCTTTTTTCACTAATTTATTTAAAATCCTCTCATATTATAAACAACTTTTATTGAAAATTTTTAAAAAAGGAATAATTTATAAGCATAACTAAATTAGGAGAGGGTTATGGATGAACTGAAAATTGGGTATTACTTTGAAGATTTGTCAGCCTGTCCATGTGCTAAGTTTCTCCCAAATGAGTATTATCCGTGGGATATTTTACGATATAAAAACGACATTTTTAATTTTCAGACAAGTATAATCCAAGGGTTTGTTGAAGAGTCAGCCATAATTAAAGGCGTAGTCAGCATTGGTGAAGGATCTTTTATTGATGACAATGCAACGATCCAAGGACCCGTTTATATTGGGCGCAATTGTATTATTCGCAGTGATGCCCTCATTCGACCGTATTCCGTGATAGGGGATTTTGTCGTGGTCGGTCATAATACCGAAGTAAAAAATTCGATAATTTTCAATGATGCCAAGCTTGCTTCCCATGCAGTAGTAAATGATAGCATTATTGGAAAGGGCGCTAGAATCGGATCCGGCGTTATTACAGACAATCGAAGATTTGACCAGAAGGATGTTATTATCCGGGTGAAAGATACGGAATTTAAAACAGAATATGACAAATTTGGTTTGATAGCCGGCGATTACATTCGTATCGGTTCCAATTGCTCTACATTACCAGGTACAATCATTGGCAAATATACCTGGTTTTATAGCAATATGCTCATTTATAATTTTTATCCAAAAGAAAAATTTGTTAAATTAAAACAGAATATTGAAATGGTAGAAAAAGAGCCTTATATATTCAGCAGAGACGATAAATCAGGAAAAAGGTAACCCGTTTGTTTTTAGGGTCATCGTACAAAGGAGTTTTGCTCATGAAAAATTTTAAAAAAGTAGTTATAGCTTTCCTTATGACCTTTACGATTAGCTGTTTACCAATCTTCAGTGTTTTGGCTGTGGATTGGGTTTGTTATCAAAAAGATGAATCAAGAAATGGATATTCTTCGGAAAATATATTTCTTCCCATGAAAATGGATTTTGAAATCAATGTTGGTGAAGAATTATCTGGCGGGATTTTAGTTAATGGGAATGATTTCTTTTTTACTACCAAAAAAGGAACCATTGGTTCCGGGAATGGTTTTACGGGAAAAATTAATTGGAAGCGTAATCTAAATGAAGAAATTGAAAGTTGTGCTACGCTATCCCAATACGATATTTTTGTTGCAACCAAAAAAGGTAATGTCTACTGTATCGGACAAAAAACAGGCGTCATCCTCTGGCATATCAATTTGGAGAAACCGATAAGCTCCCCTTTATTACGTTCCTTCCGTTTTTTGTATCTATCCCTGGATGAAGGGAAGGTGATCTGTATAAATAATCTGGATGGAACCATAATCTGGTCTACTGATTTGGGTCAGGAAATCCGTACAGGACTCACGTATAAGAATAATGCTTTGTTTGCTGTCACCGTCAAAGGTCAGCTTGCTTCGATTGACAGTCAGAGTGGAAAAATCTTATGGACGTATCACACCGGATTTCCAACACAATGTCCACCCATAACCGGTTCTGAGGCTATCTATTTTGGTGACAATACCGGAAGTTTATTCTGTTTTGATTATTTATCTGCAAAGCAATATTGGACCACGAAGTTTAATTCTGCTTTTGTATCCGCAATGACATTTGCATACTTCGACAAACGGGTATTATGCGGTGGACTCCAAGATCGCTATATAGGCATCGCTTCAGGCACCGGGAAAGAAATGTGGTCTTACAAATCCGATCGAACATCAGTAGCTCCTGTATCAGCAGGAAGATTGATTTTTTTGCAAGGACCAAACCAAACCTTAGCTGTTTTAGATTCATTTGATGGTAAAGAAGCATTCAGCATCCCTCTTAATGCGAACATATCTGCCGGTATGGCGATTGCAAACGGAAGAATTCTTCTTGGTACAGACAAAGGTAGAATTATGATATTAGCCTCTTCCCTGTATGATTACCAGATTGAATTAAAACCGGATATTCAAACCGTAACTCCTGGAACGAGTACAAAATTTGAAGTTTTAATCAAAACATCTCCTAATTATTCTGATTCTATATCCTTTGCAGTACAAGGATTCCCATGTAGCTGCAAGGGTGTTTCGCGGTACTTTGACCAAACCACCATTATTCCTCCACGGAACGTAACATTAATCATCGATGTTGGACCTGAAGCGGAGGAAGCAAGATACAATATCACTGTTGTTTCTTATTCTGGAAAGGATCTTCGAAGAGAAGCCAATGGTGTTTTGGATATACGAGGAAAAAAAGAGGGGACAACACTTGCCGTCGTAAAACCATCGGAACCAGTTCTGTCAGGACAGGATTTTGTCGTGGATGTTAATTTGAGTGAAGCTGCTAATGTACGGTCGGTCAGCTTTTTGATGGAATATCCCAAAGACATGCTTTATGTAAGAGATGTATCCATGGGTAATTTTTACAAAGGGGAACAAAAAAACCTTGTATTTGACAAGATCATTTCCAATGAAAATGGTTTATTGACAGTCGGAGTTGGACGGAAGGATGTAGGAGATTCTGGAAATGGTTCGATTGCTCGTATTGTTTTTAAATCTTTGAAAGCAGGTGTTATTAATCTAAAAATTATTAAATTTTCTGTTCGGGATACTTTTTTATGGGAAATTTCCGTTAAACCAGTTGACTTGGAATTAACAATTCTTCAGGGTATCCAAAAGAAAATCGTTATGACAATTAATAAAAAAGTAATGCTGATCAATGATCAATCTTTTCCACTTGAGTCTCCCCCTGTCTTAGAAAATGGGAGAACCCTGGTTCCGATCCTCATCATAGCAGAGAACTTGGAATCAACGGTTACCTGGGATGCGAAAGAACAAAAAATTACCATCCTGCACTTTAATAAAAGAATTGAAATGTGGATTAATAAAGCAACCTGCTTTGTAAATGGTTTAGAAAAAACAATGCCTTCCAATGTTCCTCCCCGGTTATTATTTAATCGGACTTACGTTCCTCTGAAGTTTGTTGCTGACGAATTGGACGCTTCTGTATCCTGGGATGCAAAGAAACAGCAAATCACCATTTTATACCCCGCAAAATAAGTAAGGAGAAGCGCATGGAAATAAAAACAATAGAATGTGTCCCCAATATATCGGAGGGTAGAGAAAAATCAATCGTCGAAAAATGTGTGGATGAGATTCGCAGTATTTCGGATTTAAAACTGATTGATTATTCCTCAGATCCAGATCATAACAGATCCGTTATTACTTTTATTGGTCCTTTGGAAAAAGTGAAAGAGGGTGCTTTCCAACTAGCTAAAAAAGCAGTTGAATTAATTGACCTGAACCATCAAAAAGGGACTCATCCCCGTATGGGGGCTATTGATGTAATTCCTTTTGTTCCCTTGACGAACGCCACAATGGAAGATTGTATCCAAGCGAGTGCAGAGGTAGGAGAGAGAGTCGGAAGAGAGCTTTCTTTGCCTGTTTATTTGTATGCAAATTCGGCCAAATCTGAAGATCGAAAAAAATTACCTACTATCCGTAAGGGTGAATTTGAAGGTTTCGACGAAAAAATGAAAGATCCTCGGTGGACTCCAGATTTTGGTCCCAACTGTAAACATCCTTCTGCAGGAGTCGTTGCCATAGGTGCAAGGGAATTTTTGGTCGCTTTTAATATTTATTTGGATACTATCAACGAAGCTGTTGCCCAGCAAATAGCGCAGGGTATACGTGAAAGCGGGGGAGGACATCGTTGGTTACAAGCAAAAGGAATGTTGATACAAGAAAAAAATATGGTTCAGGTTTCTATGAATATTTTAGATTTCCAGAAATTACCTCTTTACCGCGTGATTGAACTTGTTAGACTTGAAGCAAAACGATATGGCGTATCGATTAAAGAAACGGAATTGATTGGACTCATTCCTGTGCAAGCTGTATTAAATTCATTTGCATATTACGCTCAATTACCTGATTTGAAACAAGATCAGATAATTGAGTTAAAGCTATGATTGATCCATATGAGATAATAATTCTACATTATTCAGAGATCTATTTAAAAAGTCCCTATGTAAAAAAGCAGTTCGAGAAAGTTCTACAACAAAGGATTGTATACAAATTAAAATCCCTTGGATTACAAAAAACTAAGATACAGTGGCGTAGTAATTCGATTTGGATCTATGGATCTTTTTCCCGTGAATCCATTTTATACTTGACTGAAACCTTTGGTATCAGCTATTCAACTCCAGCTTTACTATGCCAGTCAACGATTCCCTCCATCCGGGAAAGTTTAAATAAATTAAGCGAAATTATCCAAACAGTGAATCCAAAAACGTATCGGGTTGTCGCGAAAAAAGATAAACGAATTGCACTATCCCATTATAGCGTTGAATACGAAGTGGCTTCTTTCTTTCCAAACTGGAAAGTTGATTTGAAACAACCAGAATTCACAATATATCTCGACTTAAAAACAAAATCTTGTAGTATTTATTTTGAAAAGATACAAGGACCAGGGGGCTTACCGTATGGGACTCAAGGAAAAGTAGTATGCCTAGTTTCAAAAGGGATTGATTCCCCTGTTGCGGCCTATTTAATGGCAAAAAGAGGCTGTGAATTAATACTTCTTCATTTTGGAACCGAACCCATCCTAAAAATTAAGGAAAGATTGGAATATTATACTGGTAAACCGATTCCGATTCTTCAAATCGTATATCAGCCCTTTTTGGAACTTATAAAACAGAATGGAGCTGGAAAGTATCAATGTGTGCTGTGTAAAGTCGGCATGTATTGTATTGCTGCTTTTTTTGCTAAAAGAAAGAAAGCCTATGCTATTGTTACCGGAGAAAATTTAGGTCAAGTCGCCTCTCAAACCTTGATGAATCTGACTGTACTAGATCATACATCCCCTATACCGGTTTTAAGACCACTTATTGCTTTTGATAAAAATGAAACAATTAAAGTTAGCCTTCAGACTGGATTTAATGAATTGTATAAGAATCCAAGTTGCCCCTTTGTGCCAGACAGCCCTTCCACTTCTTGCACCGTATCAAAAATAGAGTCAATGGAAAGGATTGTTGGTTTTGATCAGCGGATTGAAGAATTTTTACAACAGATGATCGTACATGAAACAATCTAATTGGGTCTCTTTATTAATGATCCTTTTTTTTAGTCTGGTAGGAACAATGTATTTATTTGTAACCGCGAAAGATTTAAAAATGCCATCTTTGCATCTATTTTGGTTTCTAACTTCTCTCGTTTTCGTTGTTTTATGGTGGACTCTCGATGCCGTTTCGATATGGATTATTTTTAAGGCTTCTCATGTTATTATACCGTATAAGTTAGCATTGATGTGCATGTTGGTCGGTTTTTTCTTTGGAGCGATCACTCCCTTTAATTCTGGCACAATACCAGCAATTTTACTTTTTTTACAAAGCAAAAACATTCCCATTCAAAAATCATTAGCGCCTGTGATGATGAAAACAATGCTGAATGGAATCGCTCGAGCTATTATGTCTATTTTTTTGGCACTGTATCTCCGAAACATCGTTTCAAACCGCATTGGTGATATTTTACGCCTGATTTTAACTTCATATGGTCTCATCCTTATTTTGGCTTATTTTATTTTAATGAATACATCTTCTCTGGCAAACAAAACAAGAAAATACCTGTTCCATTTATTATTTTGGATCGGACGAAAATTTTCGATTCTTTTTACCGTTGCTTCAACATTAGCAGAGTCAATTGTGGAAAGTCCAGAACGCCTAAAGCCTTTGACAAAGAAATTATATTGGCTGCCATCCTGTTTGTTTTTTATATTTTTATTTTGGTTGTGTCAGTTGACTTTGCCTAGCACAATCCTCTTGGCGATGAAACTTAAAACAAATTTTATTGCCATGGCCGTCACCCAAGCTTCTTTTTATTTACTCCAGCCCTATCTTCCTACACCTGGTGGATCTGGAATGGCGGAAGTTGGATTTGGCTTCTTATCCAAAAATATAAATGGAATCACTTCACCTGTATTTGTTTTGCTGTGGAGAAGCATTAGTTTTTATCTACCTGTATCGGTAGGAGCCTTCTTTTTTATCCATAATCTTCAAAAAAGAAAATATTCCTGAACCAAAGACAGTTCTCGTTGTATTTTGAGTATGAAAATTTTTGGTGGAGGTTTAGGGATGAAAAAAATTAAGAGTGTACTACTAAGTTTGTTTATAGTGTTGGCATTCCTCCCTGTTTTTTCTAACAATGTAAAAGCGGCTGATGGATTGATACTGAGTTATTCTCCGGCTCCATTGACAGCAGGATGCATTCCTGAGCTTGTGGATCCGACAAATCCATTTACGATAACAATAACGAACACAAATGGAGAACCAGTTGATCTGACATTAAACGGAGAAATAGAAGACAGGGTAGTATGGAATTTGCTTTTTAAAGACTTGTATCCTAAAACCTTGCCTCAATATTCGTGGCTTCGAACTGACCTACACAATGATGACGGAACCAGTGAATCGAATAAATTTTTACTCGGTTTCGAACCAATCAAAATAGATTTTTCTCAGGCCAATGTTGGTAAATATGTTTTTAAGGGATTTTGTGCCAATGACGCTGGTTTCTTTTATGTTACAGCCTATACACCGGACCGAAGATTGGCTGGATCAATAAAGGTTGAAGTTTTACAGCCTACTGTTTCTTACGAAATTATTAATACAGAAGATCCAGAAAGAACAGTATTTTACGTCCCCGGTGATCCGGATTTCAATATGACAGCCGGAGATAATCGGGTGTATGAGATCACGGCCAGCGCAAAAAATGCCCAAGGGATTCCTATCCGGGGAATTGACCGAGATATCAATATTTGTGGAGGTGTAAAAGAATATGCTCGTTTTACACCGTTTACAACGATGCCTTCCAATTTTGGATTTACTTCAAAACCTGAAAGGATCAATGATATATTTAATTTGAATCGATCCAATGCTACATTTCTTAATGGCAATGGTGGTAGATATTTCCTGGAACTGGGGATCGACTTTAACCTGAATGGTAAAATTGATTTCAATAATAAAGAGTTAAAACCAATGGCAGGCTTCCTGGTTCGAGATTCAGATGCGCAGGGAAACATTATAACAAAACCATATACGACTTATTACATCACATCCAATGTACAGTGGGAAGATGGAACATGGCAGGTGAATCCTCAATTTGATTTTGGACCACCGAATGAAGGATGGGGCTTGGGATCTATCTACAATTCACCCTATCAAGGTGGTTATTTATTTGCAGACATTAACGAGGATGAAAAACTAGACTATCATGACTCCCTTTTGTTTGATGTGACCGGTCGTTGCAAATTTTATATCTATGCCGATGATATTGCTAAATTAGGCGGACTGGTAGCTTGCAATTATTATGGGGATAAAGATTCCGCTGGTGCTCCACCTATTAACCAAATGGATCCCGAGAAAATCACAAAACGTTACAATAGCGACTATGTTTTCTATCTCGATTTTGATGCGTTTCCTGCCACCTTAATTGGATCGGGAAAACCTAAAATTATTGGTTATAATGCTACTACAGGCAAGGAGCTTACTCGTGATTTATTTAATCCACGAAACTATGACCTAATCTACAGCATAGAAAATCATTTAGAATTTCGAGTCATTCCCACTGATTTGCGGGATATGCCCCTGGAAATGGATGGCATTATAAGTCTGGGCGGGAATCAAGCAGAAGCATCTATTTATGGGCGACTAAAGAAAGAACCAGGCAAAGTATCCTGGATTTCGACAACCATGTTTTTTACACCAACCGGTTTAGGTGAAGGTGTGGTTTGGATGGACTTATATTTTGAAAACAAAAATTCTCCAGCTCCTCATTCTTTCAAATTGGAGAAGGTGATGTACTTCGATTCAACAATTGGAGACTCCCTGGAAGTTAATCCAAAAACAATTTTTGTGGATGAAGACAACGAAGTAACCATTACAGTCAAAGAATTTGGTACCGGAGCTCCTGTTCCAAATGCCACGGTAAAAATTAATGGCTGTGGAGCAAGTGCGGGGGGTAAAACAAACGCAAATGGTAAATATATTACTACTTTGAAACCTCTTTCCCTCGGTGAAATCCTTGTGGAGGCTTCCAAAGAGAATACAATGCCAGGCTCAACGACGATTCGGGTCGTTAAACGGGAAGTAAAACTTTTTCTGGAGCTAGATCCTTTGAAATCTCCTACGAACAAAAAAACTGTATCCCTAACGGGCAGAACCCTACCGCTAGTTAATCTGCAAATCAACAATAACGATGCCCTTGTTACTAACATTCTTGCAGACGACAAAGGTTATTTTACAGTTCCAGTGGACTTAAGCGAAGGTTCCAACCAAATTATCATTACAGCTACGAAAGATAAAGAGATTTTTAAACAATCCGTTGTTGTAGTTTTAGATACAACAGGTCCTAAGATTTTCATCGATCCAATCGACAAGCTGATAGACATGAAAGAAGTTGAAATTACCGGCAGGATTGAGCCAGGGTGTAAAGTATTTGTCAATGGCATGCAAGCCGTAGTTGTGAATGATATTTACAAAGTGATTATCCCAATACAATTACAAAAAAATTCAATCCAGGTTGTAGGCTACGATAGTCTTGACAATTCCAGCACAGAAGCAATCGAAGTTTACAATTATCATTTGATTTTGATTTCACTCACAATTGGGCAAACAATGGCTAAGATAGACGGAAAAGATGTAGCACTGGATTATCCTCCCTTTATCACCCTTGGTCGGACTTTTGTTCCCTTGCGCTTTATTACAGAAGCTTTTGGTGCCAAAGTAGAATGGATGAATCCAACCCAGACAATTTTGATCCAGTATGGCGACATCACGATCACGATGCAGATTGGCAACAAAACGGTATTCGTGAATGGTAAAGCTTCCCTTCTGGATGCCCCTCCAGTTATAAAAAATGGCAGGACATTTGTCCCCCTTCGTTTCTTGAGTGAAACATTCGGGTGCGAAATACTTTGGAACAATGCTACCCAGGAGATAGTGGTCAAGAAACTGGTGTAAATTCTATTTCAACAAATAAACAATCTCTATCAATAGGAAAACCCCCGAGGCTGGCATAAGCCTCGGGGGTTTTTGATTTAAATCACTGCTGCATAAGAATCAACTGATCCAAAACCATTCGGACAAATATTCGCTGAAGGATCCCATCAGCGTATCCGTCACTGTTTTATTCACACTGCAAACCCTTTCTTCATGAACACTATGTTTTAAGGGGAGCGGGATTTACCCTTATGTTGATTCCGTTAGTTTGACCTTACTCAATAGATGTAATAAACTTATCGACATGAATCAAGAAAATATCGTTAAACTGGTTCAATATTGGATTGAAGGTTCTGAAGAAGATTTTGATACTATGAATATTTTGTTTTCAAATAAGAAATATGTTTATACGCTCTTTTTCCTTCATCTATCTTTGGAAAAATTACTGAAAGCTTTGTTTGTTAAAACCTACAAAGTTCAAGCTCCAATTACACACAATCTAATAAATCTTCTTGAAAGATTAGATCCAAAGACTTTATTAAAATATGAAAAATTACTGAGTACATTAATGCCTTATTGTATCGAAGCAAGATACCCAGAATCTAAAGAACTCTTATACAAAACAACTACAAATGAATTAGCCGTTGATTTTATGAATCAAGCAGAAGAATTAAAAAAATGGATTACAACGAAGTTATTGTAATCATCAATCAATTTGCCCGTAGTTTGATTCAGGATGGAATCATCATTGATAAAGTCATTCTTTTTGGATCCTATGCCAGAAATAAAGCCAGAAAAGACAGTGATATTGACTTGTGTATTATTTCCAGAAACTTTGGAGCTGATAAAATGAAGGAAATGGCTTATCTGTTTCGAAAAGCAGTGAGGATCAATTCGCTAATAGAACCAATTCCATATAGTCCAGAGCAATTCGAACGGTTTGATTATTTACCGATAATAGCTGAAATAAAAACAAATGGGATTGAGATTCCGATTCACTAACAATAATGTCAAGGGGACGGGTTTGTTGACAATCCAATTTCATTCCGATTTCTAAAGTTTAATCTCTCTTCTGTATACATTATAAATCCAATTGGTTGATCGTATAAGCTTCCGGAAGCACAATCAAATAGCATTTGGTGCCAAAGTAGAATGGATGAATCCAACCCAGACAATTTTGATCCAGTATGGTGACATCACGATCACGATGCAGATTGGCAACAAAACGGTATTTGTGAATGGTAAAGCTTCCCTTCTGGATGCCCCTCCAGTTATAAAAAATGGCAGGACATTTGTCCCCCTCCGTTTCTTGAGTGAAACATTTGGGTGTGAAATACTTTGGAACAATGCTACCCAGGAGATTGTAGTAAAGAAGCTGGTGTAGATTCTATATCAACAAATTTAAAATATTGAGTAAAGGACTCCCCAAAATGTTCGAGGAGTCCTTTTTTGATGTGTGTTAGTTTGATCTTACCAAAAGATGTAATAAAATTATCACTATGAATGAAGAAAATGTCGATAAACTGAATCAGGCGGAAGAGTTAAAAAATTGAATTACATAGAAGTTATTGTAATCATCAAACAATTTGCCCATAAATTAATTAAAGACGAAGTTTGGGGTCCACCCGAAACAACGATGGAAGATTTGCTGGGGTGATGAGGTATAACATGATGAAAATTTTCACATTACTCTTAAAAACTAGTGAATTTCAAAGAATTAATCAGCAATCAACCCTAAAGAAGAAATCAACCCAGATGAGAATCAACTGCAATTGTTTGGAGAAAATAAAAAAAATTAAAATCAAATGGACTGGAACATGAAAAGCATGAACACTAAAAGAATAACTGTATTTTTGCTAGTTTTCTTTTTTCTGATAGCGGTTGTACCGTATAGAATGGTAAAAAATATTAACGCTGCAGTACAAAGAGTAATACTTTTGTGCGAAAAACAAGAGTATTACTCTTGTGATTCTTTTATTGAGTCTACCTTAACTCAAACTTCCCAGAAGGTTGAGTTAAGTGTTAATAGTCAAGAAAAGCCAATTTATATTGTTATGGTTCCTGAAAACGAAGATAAAAAGAACCCAGGCGTTATTAACTACTGTAATGATTCTAAAAGACAGGAACAATTTAATGTAATTTTGACTTCTGTCCAAGAGCATAAACGAGTATCAACACTAGTTGGAACCCGATCTCTCATAGTGGAATATTATCAAAAATACAAGACACTTCTTCAGTATGTTGTTCTCGCCAATGGTAAAAATAAAAGTTTTTACATGGGTAAAATAAAAACGAACATTAAAGAATCTCGTACGGACAAAACTGAAATCGAAATAATATCTGATCTATTTTATTCAGATATGAATGGTGATGGGTTCGCTGATTTTAGTATTTCCCATCTACAATATGCTTTTTTCCGAAAACAATGGACGGTATTACAAAAAGAAAATAGCGTTTCAGTTCTTATGCCCCCAGCGTATTATACAAGGCAGTATGGTGATGGGAAGTGTGCATCTTTTTGTTACAGAGTAGATCTATCCCACATAGGATACGAAATAGAAGAAAAGTTAAAGAGAAACACTCAAATAAAGAATATAGATACTTTATATGAGCAACGAGGATCTGAAACAAAGAACGGGTATTCTGGTTGTGATAGAAAACCTAAAAAACAACTTAATCGAGAAAATGCTTATGAAAGTATTTCTAATTCTCAATTTATTATCGGAGATACTACATGGGAGAAAGTCAAAGTTGATTGGAATAAGTGGGGTACTAATGAATTCTTCAAAGAAGAAATACGAAAAAAAGGAGATACTGCATATTTTAAAGATTCTGATAACGACGGGAAAATAGACCACGCAAACAACGAGATCATTGTTGAGACGTTTTTAGACAACAATGTTGATAAATTTAGTGAACATAAAAGAATAGGATTATTCCCTTTGACAATCGTTGAAGACCCAAATTCCAATTTCTATGTTTGGGTTAACAG
>Ga0247841_10006844_pt1 | contig 17285 bp, 21 predicted proteins | sample LaCruzMarch2015__2_FD_192410 | JGI IMG/M metagenome (GOLD analysis project Ga0247841, IMG submission 192410) | Freshwater microbial communities from meromictic Lake La Cruz, Castile-La Mancha, Spain - LaCruzMarch2015_18m | ecosystem: Environmental > Aquatic > Freshwater > Lake | place: Spain... | reverse complement strand
GTTGTGGGTGTTTCTCTTTCCATGCGCGGAACAATCCAAACGACGAATTGCTCATTGAATAAGGTAACTTTCTCTGCGCTTTCAACGACATGAAAATATTGTGTCAGATTATCTCGGTTATCTTGTTCATCATGAATTAAACTCAGCAATCCTAAATCGTGAAGTGACTGTAAATCGACGAAGATAATGCCATCATGTGCATTTTTAGGCAGGTTGCTAATAAAACCTTTGTAAGCTTCTTCAATTTGAATTGCACTTAACATGGCCACCTCATAATTATCGGCTACCCCGTAACTTCACTTTATATAATTAATTAAACATTGTCAATTAAATTAAGCAGCAATTCTGTAACTATATGGTAATTAACGTTTAATTATTTATAAATAACCTGAAAAATCGGATTATCGGCCTGAACATTTAAGTTTTCATCGACATCTTTTGCGCTCCAATATTTTGCTCGATCTCGCTAACTTGCTGCAAGTTGGCTTCGATCTCCGCACAGCTACTGAGGGCGCAAAATCTAGCCGCCAAAAAGTTAAGAACCCATCCGCGACCAGTATAGCTCTTTGACTGGAAGATATCTCTTCGTTAGAATAGCCCAGATGGAAATCAAATGAAGAAGATTTTGAGCCGATCTGTACATAAAGTAACTGAACAGAATGACCATTGCACTCCGGAGGCTTTTGTCTCGATAGTTCCCCCAATGATCGTGTTTTTCTTTTTTTGCGCTTTCTTAGTTGGACCGTTGTATGCCAAGCCTTTGCAAATCGATGTGCATGCAAAATCAGCAATTATGATGAATTTGGATACTGGGGCGATTCTCTTTGAAAAAAACGCAAACTCTGCAGCATTTCCTGCGAGTATTACGAAAATTGCGACTGCGCTGTACGTGCTGGAAGTGATGCATGCAGATCTTGCAAAGATTGTGACGGTTAGTGCCGAAAGCATCAAAATGAAACCGCCGAAAAAAAATGGAAGCTCAGTGCCTGCTTATTGGCTGGATATCGACGGGACCCGGATGGGGCTAGTCAAGGGTGAGGAGATTTCGATCGAATCTTTGCTGCATGGTTTGATGCTTGTTTCAGGAAATGATGCGGCCAATGTTCTCGCTGAAGCGATGAGCGGTTCAGTTCCGGCTTTTGTAAACGACTTAAATCAATATCTTTTATCAATCGGATGCCGCAATACCCATTTTTCCAATCCGCATGGACTTCATCATTCGGAGCACAAAACAACAGCTTACGATATGTGTTTGATTGCCAGGAAGGCGATGGGAAATCCAAAGTTTCGCGAGATCGTTTCAAAGTTAAATTATCTTAAACCGGCAACCAATAAGTCTTCTGAAGAACATCTGAGGCAGTTTAATCATTTACTTCGACCTGGTCGGTTTTTTTATTCAAATGCGATTGGGATTAAAACCGGTTATACCTCTCTTGCACAAAATACGTTGGTCGCTGCGGCTGAACATGAAGGACGGATATTGGTTGCCGTGCTTCTTGGTTGCGAGAAGCGCGATGATCGGTATGAAGATGCAAAATCATTGTTCGAAACGGCATTTGCAGAGCAGAAAATTCATCGGACCTTTTTTTCCGGAAACGAGATTTATAGCCGATCAATCGAAGGCGCCGCTAATACTTTGCAAGCTTTGTTAACGCATGAATTAGCCATCGATTATTATCCCGCAGAAGAGCCTGAAAATATCAAAGCACAAATTTGCTGGAAGATTTCTCAACGGTCCATTCAAAAGGGAGCGGTGGTAGGAGAAATGCGTCTCATTGATACAAATGGGAACACGATTCAATCTCAACCTCTCGTGGCAAAGGAAGAGGTCAAAAGCACCTTCATGTATATGCTGAAGGATCGATGGGACCGATTTTTCAAGTAGTTTGTGTATAGACTGCTAGCCAATCTTCATAAGAGAGGGCTTCGGGCCGCTTTGTTGCAAAGGGTCCCTGTTGGAGTGATAGCGTAGAACGAAGCATTTTTCGTCGCTGTTGGAAGGCGCGTCGTACGAGAGCCAGGAAGGATTTTGGATCGTCCACGCGTGGGGGGTGAAAATCGAGCCGCATCACGCAAGAGTCCACCTTCGGCACTGGAAAAAAACAATGCCGAGACACTTTTAGAGCGAGCGTCGGTTTACAATAGGTCTGCAAGAATATGGTAAACGAGCTCATCTCTTTTGTGCCCGGATGCGCCGTCATTCGATCGGCTAGTTCTTTTTGTACCATGATCCATGCACTGGAAAAGAGAGAAAAATGATCGCATAGGCGCTCGATGATCGGCGTGGTGATATGATAGGGAAGGTTCGCGACGACTTTCATTGGGGCGAGTTTTTCCAAATGTTCGCTGATGGGAAATTTTAAAAAGTCCGCTTCGTAAGTTTGTAATCGCCCATCAACTTGCAGGCGCGGCAGAGCGCGGGCAAATTTTAGATCTTTTTCGATCGCGATCACTCGCGCTTCTGCCTTTAGTAGTTCTTGAGTAAGGGCACCGGGTCCCGGGCCGATTTCCAATACTTGATCGTGTTTGTCGATGCCGGCCAATTTAACAATTTTTTGTAAGATATTGGCATCGATGAGAAAATTTTGGGATAGACTTTTCCTTGGTGCGGCATCGATTTGATCGAGAAAAGCGATAAGTTCGCTGGGATGGGCTAGACTCATTCCAAATGAAAAGGTTGTATGTTGTCCGGCACCGTTTCTTTTAGACGGCTAGGATCGAATCCATAATGTTTCCGAAGCTTGTGCAGATAGTTTTCAGATTCTTTTGCAACGGCCTTTGAGACAAGTTCGTTTTTCAGCTGATTCGCGAGTGAATCAAACGCAGGAGCAGGGTGATCGGTTTGTTCAGCGAGATAAAAAATTCGGTATACATTTTTATTGTCGCTGCGGCTGACTTGACATGTTGGCTGGCTGTATGTGCCCGGCGTCAACGAGACAAGAATGGCCTTGTGCGATTCTGAAAGTTCTTGATCTTTTGCTTTGAATTCAGTGGAAACGAGAATCTTGTTTGATGGATGCGCGATTTCCCACTCTTTCAAAAAGGCGGCCGATTCCGGGCTTTGCCCTCCATCATGTAAAAGGCGATAAAGCTCATTGACCTCTGCTGCACTGTCATTTTCCGAGCGGATAGAAATAACGCGATAGATCCATTCTTGAAAAGGCGGGTTTTGCTTGAGATAATTCTGATATGAGCCGCGAATTGCCTGCGGGCTGATCATCTGTATTGCTTTAGAATGAACAAAATACCACATCATACGGCGAACAATAAGCTCATTTTTGATCATCTTCCACGCATCATCATAAGCGATGCCGATTTTATCAAGCGTCTGCATTACGTTTGGGCCAAAACGGTTTTCCACTTCTTCTCTGATTTCTCCATCAGAGAGCTTTATTTCTTTGTCTTGCGCATCGGAAAGAATTAGTTCTGTGTCGATCATCTCCATAAAAATGGGGCGCCAGCTTGTTGTATAGAATTGAAAGCGCGCTTGCGAAGAGTCGGCATATTGCGGATAGTTTTGATGCAAGACCATATCCATTTTTTTCATGACGTCGAGTACTGAAATGGTATTTCCATTCACCTTGGCCAGAAGAGTATTGTTTACTGAGATCTTCGGCTCTTGAGGACCTTGAAAAAGATCCATGTCAGCGAAAGCTGCGCATGCCAAAAAGAGAAAAGAACAAAGATATTTCATAAGCCCTTTCAGGGGTGAATTGGTTTGTAGAGCCGGTAGCTCGGCTTTGTGCATTTTTTAGGACCGCCTGTTTCGTCTATTTGCCCGCGGCCGTTCGACCTTCGGTCGAACGGCCGCGGGCAAATATCTCGAGCCTTTCGGTTCTAAAAAATGTACAAAGCCGAGGATAGCAGTATACGTTTGGCATACTTTATCATATTTTAGTTTGTTTGCAAAACAGGGCGCAAAAAAATCCATCCGGGCCGCTTGGTTCAGGGTAGATCGATAAGGGCGCGGACGCTAACTCGACAGGAAATGTTTTTAGAAAAAATTCAATCTGTTGTTCGTTTTCTCGTTTGAAAAGACTGCAGGTTGCGTAAACGATTTTCCCACCGGGCCGGACATACGAAAGAGCAAGGCCAAAGATTTCCCGCTGCTCTCGAATCAATCTTTCCATCATCTCTTCGCTTCCTTTCCATTTCATGTCGGGGTTACGTCGATATGTGCCCGATCCGCTGCAGGGGACATCGGCTAATACCCAGTCCATTTTATTTTTTAAAGAATCCAAACGCGGATGGCCGGGCGGAAGGAATTGAGCGTTTTGCACTCCTGCACGGCGGCATCGCCGTCGGGCCTCATGCAAAATAAGAGGACGGATGTCGTGTAAATAGATTTGACCGCGTCCCGCCATCGTGGGAGCAATCGCGAGGCTTTTTCCACCGCTGCCGCTGCAATAATCGAGCAGTTGTTCTCCTTTTTCCGGTCGGACGAGATCAGCCACTAGTTGGCTGCCTTCGTCTTGAATTTCAAATAATCCTTCCTTGAATTCGGGGAAGGTTGTTAAGGCGATGCGATGGCGAAAACGGATTCCGGCTTTTGAATGAGAGCAGGGTTCGGCGTCATAGAGATCTTTCCAGCGCGATAGTAGAGTGTCTCGGCTCGTCTTTAGCAGATTTACTCGGATAGTGAGCGGGGCGGGTTCATTGAGGATGCGGCAAAGCTCTACAGCTTTCGTTTCGCCATAACTATTGCTGAGTTCTTGGAATAACCAGGGACTTGCTCCGCACTGGATACGGGGAGGTACGCTTTGGGGAAGGACAGAGAGATCCGTTCTGCGCCATTGTTCGTATCGTTTTTCCCAGATTGATTCCTGGCCAAGAAGATGGTCTAAAAGAGAGCGCCAGCGCATGAGCGCATAGGCAGTGTCGCCTAAAAAACGGCGGTCATGAGCGCCAATGCTTTTGTGCGCTTTCAAATAATTACTGAAAGCCACATCGAGAGGTTTTGTTCCTTGATCGAACTGGTGAAGAAAAGCAAATAGGTGAGTTTCTCGGAATTTTTCTGCCATGCTCAATTCATTCAAGGTTATTTGACAAGGTATTTTCCTCTTTCGTTTGTTTCATATCCATCTGAAAAAAGAATTGAACATAAGATTCATTGGAAAAAAATATCCTCATTTCTGCATAAACTATAATTATGAAAACCTCTCGAGTCATCTCGGTATTTTTAGGTAGGCTTTTTTTGAGCCTGATTTTTTTGATCGCCGGGTTCCAAAAACTTTTTAATTGGCACGAAACAGAAAAAGCGCTGATGGACGCCCTGTGCGAATGGCAGAATTTTGTTGGTTTTTCTGAATCGCTTCAAGATTGTTTGACGGTTCTTGTGCCTTGGGCCTCATTGTTGTTGGTTGTTGGCGTTATTTTTGAGCTCCTGGGTAGTTTTATGCTTCTCATCGCATATCGAGAAAAACTCGGGGTAGTTCTTTTAATTTTATTTCTCATTCCCACTACGTTTCTCTTTCATTCATTCTGGTTTTTTGAAGGACCCATGCGGGAGCTTCAAATGACGATGTTTTTGAAGAACATGGCAATTTTGGGCGGCTTGATTTTTGTGGCAATCCATGGTGCACATGCAAGGGGAGACGATGGATCGTCGTCCATGAGTTTTTCTTGAACGCCGTATTGATGCGGCTTTTTTTTTCCCTTCTTGGTTTTGTATTTGTAGCATTTGGGCAAAATGCCTGGATCGGATGGCTGGGTCCTCTTTCTGCCGCTATCGGCTATGCTCTCTTTTGGCGGGCCATTTTGAACTGGGCCTCGCCGATGAAGCGATTTGCATTGGGTCTACTTTGGTTTTCTTTCATTCAGGCATTTCAGCTTTCCTGGATGGCGACCACTGAATATATGGGGCCTCTGATTTTAGTCGTTTATGGTTTTCTGATTCTTGCTCTCGGGGTGCAATTTGGCCTTTTATCTTGGCTGGTCGGTTCCTGGCGATCTCTTACGATTTTTCGTTGCGCGGGTCTGGCGGGATTATGGGTGTTGCTGGAATGGATGCGGCTTCATCTATGCACCGGATTTTCCTGGAATCCCGCAGGCCTTGCCTTAACGACTACACCTTTTTCTTTGCAAATGGCCTCTCTTTTTGGGATCTTCGGCCTTTCGTTTTGGGTCATTTTTGTTAATTTGGTGGGTTTACGAGCATCATTTTTGCGCTCTTTTTCGTCGATCGCCGTTTGGGTTTCATGCGCTATTATTCCCTATCTGTTCGGCGCCATTCAATTTTTTGCGGTTTCAACTGAAAATAGAAAACTTTCGACTCTGTTGGTGCAAACAGCTCTTTTACCTGAACAAAGAGACTATGATTCTCATCAGCCGGATCAATTCATCGATCCGGTGGATCAGTGGGATCGGTTGATCGGTTTGATCCAGAATGCCAAAGCTCCTCAAGTTGATTTGATCGTTTTACCGGAAGGCGCGGTGCCATACACGGCATTTCAATGTGTATACCCTATTTTTGAAGTTCAGCGCGTTTGGGCCAAACATTTTGGACCTTTGTCGAAAAAAGAGTTTCCCTTGCCGGAGTTTCCGATGGCTAGGCTGGCGCATTTTGAGGGGCGCGCTTATTGGGAAGTCAGCAACGCATTTTGGGTACAGGCGCTGGCTAATCACTATCATTGCGAAGTGATTGTGGGAATGGATGATCGAGACCTGAGTTCCGGGAAGCACTTTAACTCTGCGTTTCATTTCTCATCTGATAGCAAGAGCATATCGCGTATTGAAAAACGAATTTTAGTGCCTGTTGGTGAATATGTGCCTTTTAAACATTGGCGCTGGTTTTCACAGCTTGTTACCGATCAATTTGCCGTCGGCGATTCATTCGAGCCGGGAAAGGAAGCAAAGGTGTTTCCAGGGCGAGTTTCGATTGGTGTTTCGATTTGCTATGAGGAGACTTTTAGCGAATTGATTCGCAATCTTCGTATGAAAGACGCTCAAATGTTCGTCAATATCTCCAATGATGTCTGGTTTCCTCAATCGCGTTTGGCTAAACAGCATTTTGATCATGGGATGGTGCGCGCTGTGGAAAACGGCCTTCCTCTCGTTCGCGCCTGTAATACAGGCGTCACTTGCGGAGTGAATTGCCTGGGCTCCGTTTTGGCACGGCATCCTGAAAACCAACCCGGCGCTCTTTTTTTAGAACTTCCTCTCCACACTTTTCCGACCCTTTATTCTAAGTTGGGGGACGGGGCAATTCTTATTTTGAGCGCTTTTTTTGCTCTCAATCTTTTAAAAAAAGGAAGAGGTGCTTGCTGGAAATAAAGAAAGTCGATTAACTTTTTACGAAACAAGAGATGCATGATTCCTTTTTGCGTCTCATTTTGAGGTGTTGATTGATCGATAATCAGATGCAAAAAACGCTTAAGACTGAAGTGTTTACTTCTGGTGTTGGTCTTTTTTCCGGCGAAAAAGTCTCGATTCGCATTAAACCTGCTCTCGCGGATAGCGGGATTGTTTTTCAACGTGTTGATTTACCAAAAAAGCCCTTGATTCCAGCTCAAGTTCAATTTGTTAGCGACACACACTTCTGCACACGTCTAAAGGCAAACGAAGCGAGCGTGATGACTGTCGAACATATCCTTTCCGCTTTGAGCGCTTGCGGAATCGACAATGCGCAGATTGAAGTCGTTGGGCCTGAAATTCCCGTGGGAGATGGTAGCGCCAAGCTCTTTGTTCAGCTTTTGGAGCAGGCGGGGGTTGAAGAGCAGGATAGTTGCAAACAGTGTTTTACTCTGTCTCAGCCTGTCTTCTGGACAGACGGCGAGATTCATTTAGTTGCTCTTCCGAGTTTTGAGATGCGTGTCAGTTATACACTTCATTTTCCACGCTCTCTTTTATTTCGATCGCAATATTTTTCTCTACCGATTCATCGTGAATTATATATTAATGAGATTGCCTCTTGCCGCACATTTTCTTTTTATGAGGAAATCGCCCCGCTCATTGAAAAAGGGTTGATCAAAGGCGGGGGTTTGGAAAATGCCCTTGTGATTAAAGCAGATCAAGTCCTCAATCCTGGCGGAGCACGATATCCGGATGAAATGGTGCGGCATAAAATTCTCGATCTCATTGGCGATTTATCTTTGATCGGAGGTACTCTGAAAGCGCATATAATTGCGATCCGTTCAGGTCATACTAGCAACATCGCGTTTGCAAAAACGCTTCAAGCTTTTTTATTGCCTGAATATCAGGATGAGAAAACAACAACTCGGGTTTTGAATGGAGTCTAATGGCTGATCCACATAGTGAAGTACCTCCTGTGATGAATACCAAAGACATTGAGCGCATTCTTCCTCACCGATATCCATTTCTTTTGGTTGATCGCGTTTTACAAATCGATTTGGAAGCGAGTGAAATTCTCAGCGTAAAAAATGTCACAGCTAACGAACCTTTTTTCCAAGGGCACTTTCCCGGAGCTCCGATTATGCCGGGAGTATTGCTTTTGGAGGCCTTAGCTCAGACTGGTGGGATTCTTGTCCATCAAAAAGGCTATGATAAAAAAATTGCTGTTTTATTGAACATTACCAATGCGAAATTTCGTCGGCCTGTTGTTCCTGGAGATGTTTTGCATCTTCATGTAAAAGGTCTGCATATTAGCGGCACAGGTGGAAAGATTCGCGGAAAGGCGATGATTCAAGACCAGTTAGCCGTTGAAGCTGAGTTGAGCTTCGCCTTGATTGACAAGGGACAGTTATAACGAAACATCTTTGGCTAACGAATTGGATTTCCATGGCAAATATTCATCCTTTAGCGGTCGTTGAGAGCGGTGCGAAAATTGGAAAAAACGTAACAATCGAGCCTTTTGCTGTCGTAAAGGGTAATGTCCGGCTTGAAGATAACGTCATCATCAAATCGCATTCCTATATCGACGGCAACACAACGATTGGCGAAGGCACGGTCATTTGGCCGGGTGCGAGTATCGGAACGAAGACACAAGATCTCAAATATAAGGGCGAAAAGACCTTCGTCACGATCGGCAAATATTGTGAAATTCGAGAGTTTGTCACGATAAATTCATCTTGCCAGGAAAACTCGACGGTCAAAGTGGGCGATCGCTGTTTGATTATGGCTTATTGCCATGTTGCTCATAATTGCGAAATCGGCAACCAGGTGATTATGGCGAATAATGCGATGCTGGCGGGCCACGTGATTGTGGAAGATTATGCGATTATCGGCGGAATGACGCCTGTTCATCAGTTTTCCCGGATCGGATGCTATGCGATGGTCGGCGGTTTCAGCCGGGTATCCAATGATATCCCTCCTTATACGATCGGCGGGGGGATTCCCTATAAATTTGGCGGCATCAATTTAATCGGTTTGAAACGGCATAATTTTCCATATGGTGTGCGTAAAGAATTGAGTAAAGTGTTCAAGCTAATCTATCGATCGAATTTGCATCTCGATGAGGCAATTCAACGTATCGAACAAGAAGTAGAGCCGATTAAAGAAGTTCGTCATTGGCTCGACTTTTGCCGCACATCCAAGCGGGGATTAATTGGACTGCAAGGCATAACAAAAGAAAAAGAAGAAGAAGTAATGGAAGATTTTGACGAAGATGCTGAGTTTGTCGATTCGTTTAAAACCTAGACATTTCAATGAAAATCATTTTTTTTGGCACACCGTCTTTTGCAGCGCAGATTTTTCAATTTCTTATTGACCGCGGTATTCACATTGTCGCTACGGTGACGCAGCCCGACCGCCCTAAGGGTCGGAATTTAGAATTGTCGCCCTCTGCTGTAAAGGAGGCTTGTTTTCGCTTGGCTTCCGAAAGTATTTTATTACAGCCTGAAAAGGCATCCGACGCTCATTTTCTGCAACAACTTGAAACCATTCATGCCGATCTTTTCGTTGTTGTCGCTTATGGACAGATTCTTTCTCAAAAGCTCCTGGCTATACCCAGATTGGGCTGCATTAACGTTCATGCGAGCCTTTTGCCTAAATATCGCGGCGCAGCTCCTATCCAACGGTGTCTGTTAAATGGGGATAATGAAACGGGAGTCTCGATTCAAAAAATGGTTTATCAACTCGATGCCGGCGATGTAATTGATGAGGCAAAAATTGAGATTCCACAGGATATGACATTCGGAGAGCTTCAGCAAGCGCTGTGCGATCTTTCAAAACCTCTTCTTTTATCCGTTTTAACGAAATTTCGAACGGGCATTCCGTTAGCCCAGGCGCAAGATTCATCTCGGGTAACAATGGCTCCAAAAATCAAGCCGGAAGAGACGGAAATTCATTGGAATCAAGATGCTCGAAGTGTGCACAATCTCGTACGGGCGCTTTCCCCGCGGCCGGGAGCCTGGTGTTGGATCGAAAATAATGGGCGAAAACGGCTCAAAATTCTTCGTACACGAGTCGCAACTCAGTCTGGGCTTTCGGGACAGCCGGGAAGCCTCCTTTCTTTTCATAAAGATAACTGTCTTATTGCGGCTGAGTCAGATGCGTTGCAACTCCTTGAGGTTCAGCCAGAAGGGAAAAAGGCTATGCCAGTCAACGAATGGATTCGCGGCTGTCAGGCAGCCCCTCGGTTTTTATAGAAAGTATAAATTTTATTCATCAGTGGATTTCTTTACTTAAATCAAGTCTCAATTTATACTTTTTACTTTCTTAATGAAACAAAGGAATCGAGATGGCGAATCCAGTAACACTTCAAGTTGGAAATGTTAAACTTACAGCTGAAAAGCCGGTAACATCGGGTAATTTAACTAAAACCGTAAAATTGTGGTTTGAAAGTACAAAAGGTGCTTTCGATTTTATGCAAACGCTTAAAAAAGTCGCTGTTTTATGCGGAAACGAACACCTCGAGACGCAGTCGAAGCGATATATCGCAGGAACTTCGATTATGCGTGTTCCCTCTACTGTTATAGCCATTAACGATACGATTCAAGCGTATAAAAAAGATAAAGTTTTTGATCTTCAACGCAAAGCCGATTTCAGTCATCAGCTTTTCGATTGCGGAACGATGCTGGCTTATTCGACGGCTTTTTTTGGTAAGAATATCGCCAACCCTTTGAAAGCGGCAGCAATATTAAGCTTAGGAAATGATTTGACCGATGCGGCATCATTTGGTGTGAAGATCAATCATGGTTTGGAGTGGAAACAGCGGTTGGTTTCTGCAGGTCCATTGCTTCAGCGCGCAAACCATAATATTCTGGTCAACTCGTTTTTGAAATTGATCAAAGCGGTGACTGGTTTTGTGGCAGGAATTTTTGCCAGTTTTGCGCTCTTTACCGGGGCAGCGTTGATCTCTCCGACGATTGCCGTGACGATCGCCTTATCAAGTACGATTTTTAGCATTCTCGCTCATTATCATAACAATTATTGGTGTGATTCTTTCCTCAAAATCGAATACATGCCACAAAAGTTTGCTTAAAATGATTGCCGAGAGTGCGTTATTCGCACTCTCGGCACAATTAAATCTCGATCTGTTTTATTGAGTGTAAAATGACAAAATCAATTACTTATCAAATAACCAATCTTCAGCATCTTGTTGATCATGACCACTCTAGTGCGCAATCTTCACAGAGGCGCTTTTTCCCGGTTATGAAATCATGGCTTGAACAGACAGGCGGCGCGTTTGATGCGCTCAACGCCTTTAAGAGAGTCTGTACTTTCTTAAACATGGACTTTTATCGAAAACAGGCAGATGGCTATCTTGACGCTGCAGCAGGCCTTCGTTTGCCAAGCGTAACGATTTCGACGGTCCAAAAACTGGATGCAGCCCGATTTGAAAAAAAGACTCCGGCTGTCATATCAGATGTTACCCATCAACTTTCTGATATGGGCTCGACGACTTGTTATGCATGTGCCTTTTTTCAGAAACATCCCCAATCGATTTTTAAAGTAGCGTCATTATTTGATCTGCTGGGTGATGTCACTGATTTTACTACACATACAATGCGATTGCGTGATTCAATGAATCTGCATGCAAGGGCAAAGACGGCGCCACATGCGGTTCAGCAAGCGATCCGGAATGAAAAAAATGATTTATTTATCCATTTAATCCGGACGGTGACGGCTGTAGCAACGAGCGTTTTGGCATGTTATCTTATCATGACAGGTACAGCACTTATTCCTGCTGTGGCGGCGGTGACAATAGCCATTGCGAATTCTGTCTTTACAATTTTGGCTCATTATCACAAAAATTATTGGTGCAATGCTCAGCTGAGTATTAGCTGAGGGACCTGTTTTATCGAAAGTCGTACTCTAACTAAATCAGAATGGCTTTTCGGGTTTGCCATGATGATTTTTCTCATCTCTTTCTTTTTTATCGCAAAAAAAACCAGTTTTCGTAATTTGGAGCGGCTGCATCAAGTAATGCAGCCGCTTCCGGTTTCTTCGATTATTGTTGATATAAGCGGAGAAGTTAAAAAAACGGGGAAGATGAGCTTTCCGCAGGGAGCCACCATACGTTCAGTGATTCGTAAGGCTCGTTTAAAATCAACGGCAGACTTGACAAATATTGATTTAGACCGCGTTTTAGAGGTTTCTTGTGATCTTCATATTCCTGCCTTTGAAAAAATTGTTGTAGAAGTTTGCGGATGCGTAAATGAAAAAGTTTCCGTTGAGTTGCCGCCGGGTAGCCGAATTTGTGACTTGAAAGGACGTGTTATTTTGTCAGAAAAAGCAGATCCGGCCTTTTTTAGACGTCGGAAAATCTTAAAGAATAATGAAATCATTCAAGTCCCGTCAAAGGATAAAAAAAACGCTTCAACATGCCAATGATGAGACACTTACGGCGAATATTTATGTTAAAATTTAGTAAGATTCCCATAGGTTTAAGAGATTTTAATTGAGAGAAAACGCGCGTATCTGTACTCTCTTTGCTTATCTTTTTCAGTTAGTTGTTTCATGTCAAAATACTGACTGATGTACCGCGCGAGTCTGTCATAATGGACATCGATAGACCGTGCAATCGAATAGTCAATTCAGAGCGAAAAGGGAAAATCTATGTCGCTGACACTGATAGGCCAAAAGAAAGGGATGGCGCAAGTTTTTGATAACGATGGCAAAATGATTGTTTGCACGGTCATTCTCGTCGAACCGAACCCAATTGTGCAAATTAAGCGTCCTGAACCTGATGGCTATAGTGCGATTCAGGTTGGCGGAGTTGTACTCTCCAAATCGCGTGCCAATAAAATGACGAAACCTTTGAAAGGACATTTTGCGAAAGCGAATGTGCCCGGACAATGGCGTCTGAAAGAATCGAGAGTTGAAAAAGCTGATGAGTATCAAGTCGGTCAATCAATTGACTTGAGCATTTTCAGTGAAATTTCATACGTCGATGTTCAAGGCGTTTCAAAAGGCAAAGGCTTTCAGGGTGTAATTAAATTGCACGGATTTGCTGGCGGTCCGGCTGCACATGGATCCGGTTTTCATCGACATGCGGGATCGACTGGTCAGAGAACGACTCCTGGCCGTTGTCCACCAAATGGCCCTCGAGCTTCTCGTATGGGTGGAGATGTTCAGACAGTCCAAAATTTGCGGGTTGTCGCAATTAAGGGCAATTTGCTGCTCGTCGAGGGAGCTGTTCCGGGAGCACGCGGTTCAGTGCTTTATGTTACGCAAGCGATGAAAAAACAGAAAAAACAGCAGAAAAAGAATAAATAACGAACAAGGTATAGCGTCGTGGCAATCCTGAAAAAATATGATTTGAGCGGAAAGGAACTTGAGGCCATTCAGGTCGATGATGCGTTATTAGAATCATCGGCGCATCCTCAAATGATTAAAGATTACATAGTCGCCATCCGCAATAATGCTCGCCAATGGTCGGCTAGCACGAAAGGCCGTAGCGAAATCAATCGCAGCGGTAAAAAGCCTCACCCGCAAAAGGGTCAGGGGCGGTCACGTCAAGGATGTGTAGCTGCGCCTCAATATAAAGGCGGGGGCATTGTGTTTGGTCCTAAACCGAAGTTTGACCAACACGTGCGGATCAACAAACGAGAAAGGCAGGCTGTCGTACGTTTTCTTTTGACAGAGAAAATTAAGGCAAATCAAGTTCATATTCTTAAAAGTGAAAAGATGGATAAGCCTAAAACCCAAACATTAACCAGCTTTATGAAGGCTGTTAATATTTTGGATCACCGTGTGTTGTTTCTCGACACTGCGGATGGGCAAAAAGAAATTTTGCTTAGCCTTCGAAATATTCCGAAAAAAGAATATTCGGTTTTGTTCAATATTAATGGCTACAACCTGGCGCTCTGTCGCGATGTCGTCATTTTGGACAGTGCTTTTGATCAACTATTGACGATTTTAGGTTAGGACGATGACGAAAAAAAGCCCCTATGCCATTATTAAAAACCGTCGAGTGACTGAAAAGTCCCGTATGTTGGAAAACCTGCAGAATTCAGGAAAAAATCCTTCAGTGAGTCGCTGTAAAACACCAAAATTTGTTTTTGATGTTGATCCTCAAGCTAACAAGCAGGAGATCGCACAGGCAATTGAAGAGATCTACGCTGAAAAAAAGATTCGGGTGCTGAAAGTAAATACGGTGACAGTGAAACCAAAACTGCGTCGTGTTCGAGGCTTTTTAGGAATGACAGCATCAGGGAAAAAAGCAGTCGTTTCGCTTCATCCGGGACAAACCATCGACGAGCAAGTGTAAGGAGACTGTATGCCAAAATATTTTCGACCTATCACTCCAAGCCAACGAAAGCTTGTTCTTCCTACGCTTCTAGAGCTTGATCCTCCAGACAAAAAAGCTCCGAAATCATTATTGACGAGCAAACGAAGAATCAATGGCCGCAATCATAGTGGGCATATTACGGTTCGACATAAAGGTGGGGCTCATAAGAAATTATTTCGAGTAATCGATTTCAAACGAGATAAAGAGAATATTCCTGCGACAGTCGCTGGCGTTGATTATGATCCAAATCGATCAGCTCTCATTGCTCTATTGTATTATGCTGATGGCGAAAAACGTTATATTTTGGCGCCTCAGGGAATTAAAAAAGGCGATGTAGTCCTCACTTCCGATGAGCCTCCTTTTAAGATTGGATGCTGTATGCGTTTGAAGTTCATGCCTTATGGTTCTGTGATTCATAATGTCGAATTGGTTCCTGGTAGAGGTGGACAGATTGTTCGTTCTGCTGGGCTTTCGGCGCAGTTGCTTGGTCGAAGCAAAGGATACGCAAGTATTCGCTTTCCTTCTGGGGAAGTTCGTATGATCAATGAGGATTGCCGAGCGACTTTTGGTGCTGTTTCCAATTCTGAGCATAATCTTCGAGTGATTGGTAAAGCCGGCCGTGCCCGTTGGATGGGAGTCCGTCCGACAGTACGCGGTGTTCATATGAATCCTGTCGACCACCCGCATGGTGGCGGCGAAGGACGTGGAAAGGGAAATATCCCGCAGACACCCTGGGGTCAGTATACGAAAGGCTACCGTACGCGCTCTAAGAAGAAAACGAGAAAATGGATTGTAAAGGAACGCAGGTAATTTCATGGGAAGATCGCTAAAAAAAGGCCCTTTTGTAGATCACCATCTCCGGGCAAAATTTGAGACTTTGAATCGCGAAGGCACCAAAAAGGTTATTAAAACATGGTCTCGACGTTCGATGATCATTCCCGAAATGGTTAGCCATACGTTTGACGTTCACAACGGAAAAAAATTTGTGACAGTTTACGTATCGGAAAACATGGTCGGACATCGCTTGGGAGAGTTTTCTCCAACGCGAATTTTTAAGGGTCATCCGAAGAAGAGTGCAGCGGCTGTTGCTGCATCAACGTCGACTTAAAAGGGTTGAACTATGCAATTAGCAAAAGCCTGTACACGCTATGTGCGGATTAGTCCGCGAAAAGCAAGATATGCGGCAGCATTAATTCGGGGCCTTAATGTAGATAAGGCAACGTACCAATTACTCTATTCGAAACTACGCGGCGGTCGGCTTTTGAAAAAGACTTTAGATAGCGCAGTGGCCAATGCCGAAACGCAACTTGATGTTCGACGTGAATCATTGAAAGTGCACGAAGTGCGCGTTGATCCGGGTCCTATTTTGAGAAGGGCAAAAGCTCGTAGCAAAGGTTCTTCTGTACCTGTCAATAAGCGAACGAGCCATTTTACGATCGTGTTGATCGCGGAACAAGGTTAAAGGAGAGAAGCGAATCATGGGACAAAAAGTATCGCCAATTGGGTTTCGCCTCGTAACGAGAAAAAAATGGTTGTCGAATTGGTTTGCGAACAAACAAGAGTTCGGAGACCTGATCGGCGAAGATAAGAAAATTCGAACTTATCTTCAAACTAAGCCGGCTTGTCAAGGCGCTTCTCGTTTTCAAATCAAACGCATGAGCGGAAAAATCGAAGTCACAATTTTTACATCAAGACCTGGTCTGGTAATCGGGAAAAAAGGTGCTGAAATTGATGTTCTCAAAGGTGAGTTGAGAGCTTTGACCGGGAAGGAAGTTTGGATCGAAGTGGAAGAGATCAAGCGTCCGGATCTTGAAGCAAAATTAGTAGCTGATGCTATTGCGAAGCAACTTGAGCGAAGGATTCCTTTCCGACGAATTTTGAAAAAGGCTTTGCAGACGACGATGGATGCTGGCGCCGCAGGAATTAAAGTTCAAATATCTGGACGGATTGGCGGTGCAGAAATCGCACGTGTTGAGTGGTATAAAAAAGGCCGTATTCCTCTACACACTCTTCGAGCAGATATCGACTATTCGATGGGACGTGCTGAAACGACGTATGGATCCATTGGTGTAAAAGTTTGGATTAATCGCGGTGAGGAAGTTACAATCTCCGCACCAAAACCTGCTACGGGAGGTTGATAATGGCTTTGATGCCTTCGAAAACAAAATTTCGAAAACAGCAAAGAGGTTCGGTCGCTGGCTTGTCCAAAGCTGGAGCCTTTGTTGAATTTGGTGAATTTGGAATGCAGTGCATGGATCGCGGATGGATAACAAGTCAGCAAATTGAAGCATGCCGAATTGCGATTACTCGTTTTTTTAGCCGTAAAGGTCAAGTTTGGATTCGAATTTTTCCAGATAAGCCTGTGTCTAAAAAACCAGCTGAAACTCGAATGGGTAAAGGTAAGGGAGCTACTGAATTTTGGGTTGCTCGCGTGAAGCCGGGACGTATTCTTTTCGAAGTTGCTAATGTAAGTCGTGAGGAAGCTCAAGTAGCTTTGCGTCAGGCGGCTGGTAAATTACCTCTTCGTACAAAGTTTGTGTCAAGATTGGAGACTGTTTAATATGGCGAAGCGAAAAAAAGCACAAGAAACCCAATCGATTGCTGAAATGGAAAATTCAGCGGCACAGTTGGAAAAAGAAATTTTTGCACTACG
>Ga0247841_10006840_pt1 | contig 17293 bp, 24 predicted proteins | sample LaCruzMarch2015__2_FD_192410 | JGI IMG/M metagenome (GOLD analysis project Ga0247841, IMG submission 192410) | Freshwater microbial communities from meromictic Lake La Cruz, Castile-La Mancha, Spain - LaCruzMarch2015_18m | ecosystem: Environmental > Aquatic > Freshwater > Lake | place: Spain... | reverse complement strand
TACATCGTTACCCGACTCAGGAGTAATAAACCCATAACCTTTTTGGTTGGAAAACCACTTTACTTTTCCTTTTGCCATTACTCACCACCCTCCTTTCCATCAAATTATAGTAAATAACGGCGAAACGAAAAAACCGTAAGGCGAGCTTCTCTACCTTACGGCCTAAGATTTCTACACCCTCATTTACTACCTGCTGGTTAATATACACTATCTTTAGTTATTTGTCAACTAAAATTATACTAATCTTTTCCGTACTGTATCTATGGCCTCAAGGTTATAATAACCTAAGACTTTTACCTTGGCTTTTGATTTAGCCACCAACCACTCGTGGAATTTCCCCATAAAGCGGTCGTGCGCCTGTTTTGTCTTCCATTCATACACTGAAACATACTGGCTCTTGAAACCCGTGCGTTCCATGGTGAAATAGGCGATAAAACCCTTGTCTTTCCTGGCGTAACCAGCCCACATTTTACTGTCCTTACGGTATGCCTTGACCTGTGACGGCTTTATTTCAAACAAAACTGCGTGGATAAACATCTTTTAAGCGCTCCTGATTTTATTTTTAATAATTATTGCGTTATTATACCTTTAATGAATAAAAAATCCAGGTTTTTTTCACCACTCCAGCCTCAAGCCTGCTTCTGCCCATCTGCCGGGCTGGTGAATCCCCACTATCTCTTGATATCCAACATTGAGGAGATTAGTTACCTCCACAAAAAATTGGGAATGCTTATTTATATTATAGCTGGAACTAATGCCCAGAAGAAACCATCCGGCACGGCTGGGCTTTTTCTTATAATTAAAACTTATGCTCTGGATCCCGAAAGGCAAGTTAAAACTTAAGGTAGTATTGGCCAGGTGAGCCAGATAGCTTGGGCCGTATTTATACAGGTAACCGCGGCCATCTATGCGTTTGTTGATATAGGTATAATTGGAATCCACATCCAGGTATTTGTTTATCTTGAATTTCAGATAACTTTCTATGCCAAACACATCCGATTCTGTGATATTTTCTACCTGCCATTTGGCCTGGCTGGGAGTACGTTTAATCCAGTCAATAAAATCTTTTTCATCTCTTAAAAATAAAGCTATCCCTCCTTTTAATGCCTCTTTTTTGTAATCGTAACCCCACTGATAATTAAGTGATTTCTCGGCAGAAAGCCCGGAGTTGCCAAGCGTAGTAGGGTCATTGTAATAAAGCTCGGTAAACGATGGGATACGCATACTCCTTGCCGCCCCGAAATAAACTGAATTATCCAAATCAAGTTTATACCTGAGGCTGGCTGAACCGGTATAAACCTGGCCAAACCCGTCAAAGTCGTCCATCCTGAAAGATGTGCCTAGAGATAATTTATCAATCAGATCTTTGCCTTGGTCGGCAAATATGCTCTTGTGGCCGCGGACGTGCTTACCTAAATTAGTAGAGCTGATCCGCTCGCCTCCGTATTCCAGGCCTAAACCGGCTTTCCCCAAAAGGCCGGTTTCTTTCTGAAGGTAGATGCTGGGAGTATAAAGGTCAGTGCGATGATGGTTAAGGTAAGTACTGCGGGCAAATGTTTTATCCAGCACAAATTTATCATAATGCCTGCGCCATAACAAATTAGGCTTGATGATAAATCCGCCTTTTTCCAGATTGAACCCGGTATTAACCAAATGGGTCTTGGTCCATTCCTGAGAAAGATAATTACTACCGGGAGTATAGAAATCAAAAGCCCCGAATCCCTTCTCCTGGTAACCCAAGTCAAACCGGAAGTCGCCATCAGGCACCTCCAGGGAAGAGCTGAAAGCCGCGGTGAACTTCTTAAAATCCGTATCTTTATAAAAACCTCCGGATTCTTCGTTCTCCACAGACAGCCTCACGCCCAAATTATTTATCTTGTCGCTTATGCTGAACAGGCCGGACCAAGTCTTATATTGCCCGCCCTTAAATATCAAGGTTTTCTTTTTTTCTCCCGGCTTTTTCGTCGCGATATTCAACGCTCCGCCTATGGCATCCGGCCCGAATAACGAAGAGCTTACCCCGGGCATCACTTCTATTTTTTCAACATCTTCTGAAGTTAATGGGATATCGGAATTATGGTGGCCGGTCTGGGGGTCGTTAATACGCTGGCCATCCAGAAGCAGTAAAACTCCCTGAAAATTGGAGCCCCTTAAGGAAAAATCGGTCTGTATAGCGCCCTTCGGGGAACGGCTCTCCAGGTCAATAGGAAGTTTATTTAATGATTCGATAGGCGAATCAAAGGTGAAATTATCAGTTGTGTCTGAATCTACGGAATAGGAACTCATAAGGCAGGATTTGGCTTTAGTGACTACTATCGGCCCCAGGTCCAAAGAAGGCGGCTCATCGCAAGGGCCCCACCGCGGCCAGCCGGCTGATAACAAAATAGCAAAAAAAATCCCGCACCTTTTTATCTTCAACATAAAGATATTATAAAAAGATGCGGAGAAATGTCAACCTAAATTTTATTTTTGGTTTACATTACCTGCAATGGACTACATCTCCAGACATGACTTTATCGGTCACCCCGGAATCCCTCCGGACCAAAAGCCCGCCGTCAATATCTATATCAACCGCTTCCCCTTCGATATGCTCTTTATGGAAATGCACTTTTATTCTCTTGCCCAGGGTGATATTGTATTCCCGCCACTTCTCAACAATAGGATGCGGGCCTTTTTTTTGAAAAAGCAGGTAGTTTGATTCTATTTTACGCAGGATCTCCTGCAAGAGGCTAACCCGGTTAATCGGCTCTTTTTTATGTTCCCTTAAGGATGTGGCCCCTTCGGGCAAGGACTTTTTATCATTATTGACATTTAATCCCGCCCCTATCACTACAAAATTGACTTCATCCATCTCGGCGTTTAACTCGGTCAATATTCCGCCCAGCTTCTTGTGCCCGACGAGAAGGTCATTCGGCCATTTGATATGCGTATCTAAACCGGTGGTTTCTTTGATTGCCTCAGAAATACTTACTCCGGCAAGAATAGTAAATATGGAAGCCTCGGTTGGCGATATCTTCGGCTTCAAGATCAGAGATAAATATATACCTTTATACTTAGGCGAGAACCATTCCCTGCCCAGCCTGCCCTTGCCTTTAGTCTGGGATTCAGATAATACCAGCGTGCCTTCGGGCGCAGCCTCTGCCCCCAATTTCATAGCTACGTTCATAGTTGAGGCCAGGCTGTCAAAATAATAAATTTTCTTTCCCACAAACCCGGTGTTCAAATCCCTGCTTACTTCAAAAGGGAAAAGCCTGTCCGGAGAAGATATCAACCGGTACCCTAAATGCGGCACTGCCACGATATCATAACCGGCTTCCTTAAGCTCCTGGATGTGCTTCCATAAGGCCTGCCGGCTCATTCCCAGGCGCTGGCTAAGCAAATCTCCCGAGACATAATCGTGTTTTCTTTTTAATGCATCCAGGATCTTTTCCCGCATAATTATTTTTTCTCGTAGAGAGGCGACATGGCACGCAGCTTCTCGGCGATTTTAGGGAGACTTTCCAAGAGAGCGTCAACATCCTCTTCTTTTGTCCATCTGCCCAGAGTTACCCGCAGAGAACCATGGGCGGTTTCATGTGGAAGGCCGATAGCTAATAATACATGGGAGGGCTCCAATGAGGTAGAGGTACAGGCCGAACCGGTGGAAGCGGCAATCCCCAACATGTCTAAATTAAGCAGCACAGATTCACCTTCGATATATTTTATAGAACAGTTAAAATTATTGGGAAGCCTCTTGGTAGGATGGCCGTTAAGGCAAGTTTCGGATATTCTTTTGGGGATCTCTTTGATCAACTTATCGCGTAAAGCCGCCTGAAATTTAGCCTCCTCCCCCATCTTGTCCCGGCACAATTCTATTGCCCGGGCCAAACCTACGATGCCAGGTGTATTTTGCGTGGAGGCGCGCCTGCCTTTTTCCTGGTCTCCGCCCTGCATGAAAGTTTCCAGGCGTGTCCCTTTCCGGACATACAAAGCGCCTACTCCTTTTGGGCCGTAGAATTTATGGGCGGAAAGAGATAGAAGGTCGGCGTTGAGATTATTCACATCTACGGGGATATGCCCCACTGTTTGGACCGCGTCGGTATGAAAATAAATACCCTTTGCCCTGGCAATCCCTCCGATTTCAGCGATCGGCTGTATCGTGCCGATTTCATTATTGGCATGCATCACCGAGATCAGGATAGTTTTATCGGTAATCGCTTTTTTTATATCATCGGGAGATACTAATCCATTTTTATCCACGCCAACATAGCTGACCTTAAACCCTCTTTTTTCCAGAAACTTGCAAGGCTCGCTTATGGCATGGTGTTCGATAGCAGTAGTAATGATATGATTGCCTTTCTTCTCTAAGGCAAAAGCAACGCCTTTGATGGCATAATTATTAGATTCTGTCCCGCCGGAAGTAAAAACAATCTCTTCGGGTTTGGCCCCTAAAAACGAGGCGACTGTAGCGCGGCTGTCTTCAACTGCCTTCTTTGCCTCCTGGCCAAAAGAGTGGATGCTGGAAGGATTACCAAACTTTTCAAAAAAATAAGGCTGCATTGCTTTGACTGCTTCAGGATCGCAAGGCGCGGTTGCCGCGTAATCTAAATATATTTTTTTCATCGTTTAATCCCCTCATTCATACTTCCGGTACGGTAACCCTCTAAATCTATAGTGACATAATTATAACCTAATTTTTTTAATTTGTCGACCACCTGCTTACGCTTGCTTATCAGGCGGAGAATGTCTCTTTGTTCAACCTCTATACGGCAAAGGCCATTGTAATGCCTTAATCTTACCTGTCTAAACCCTATCTTTTTTAAATATACCTCTGCCTGGTTAATCCTGTTTAAAAGCCGGGGAGAAATCTTCGTGCCGTAAGGTACTCTCGAAGCAAGACAGGCAAGGCTGGGTTTATCCCAAGTGCCAAGGCCCAACTCCTTGCTTACTCTACGGATTTCCTCCTTGGTAAAACCCGCTTCCTGAAGCGGCGAACGGATTTTATATTCCTGCTTGGCGATATTTCCCGGGCGCAAATCCGACTTATCTGAAAGATTGCTGGCGTCCAGCACGACATCCAATTTAGATTTCAAAGCCATCTCTTTTAGCCTGGCGAATAATTCTTTTTTGCAAAAATAACAGCGGTTGGCCGGATTAGAGATAAACCTTTTATCTTTTAATTCGCCTGTCCTGATTATTTTATGCCTTACCCTCAGGCGCCTGGCAATATTTTTAGAAAATATCAACTCATCCTTAGGATAAGCCGGAGAATAAGCTGTAACCGCCAGTATTCTCTCCCTGGGCAAAACAAGCGTGGCGGCCTTCAGAAGAAATGTGCTGTCTACTCCCCCTGAAAAAGCGATTATACAAGAGCGGCAATCCAAAAGTATCTTTTTTAGCTTTGCTGTTTTCTTTTCAAGCCTCATCATCAGAAACGCACTTCCATCGCCCGGGTAGGGCAAATCTTGACGCAGAGTTCACAGGCAATACATTTGTTATCGTAAAAATGGACCTTGCGCGTGTGAGGATCGATGATCAAAGCACCGGTGGGGCAAATCGGAACACACACCCCGCAATCAGTACATTTGACTTCATTACGTATAACATCCTGGCTTAAGGGCTGGATCTTGACCCCGCAGGACTGCAAATATTCGATTCCCTTGTCAAAATTCTCTTTCTTCCCGGATAATTCCAGGACCATCAGGCCTTCTTCCTGAGGAGTAACATAGGCTTTCAGGATATTGAACTTCAAATCAAAATCCTTGACTAATTTATAGACTATGGGCTCATCGACCAGGCGGTGCGGAAAATGCAGAACAATTCTTTTTGAAGTCATACTATACTCCCTCGCTAAAAATCGGCCTTTCTTTTAACGGCTTAAAGCTATACCCGGATTCTGCCCCGGGCAAAGCTGCCACAGGCTCTGTCAAAAGAAAATCGCCTTTTTTAATCCATGACTTTAATTCTTCCGAAATCTCGCGGGCCTTGGAATAGCTGGAAAGATTACCCGTTGGGACTGTTTTCCCCTGCAAGGTAATTTTCCCGGTCTTTAACTGGGCATAATTGACTTCTCCGAGAGAGCCGGGTACGCATTGCGGATAACTCGCGCTGTAATCTACAATCTGGGCGTATATCTCCTTATCGCTGGTTGCGGCGTGCTTAATTACCTCTTCATCCAGTACCGGAATGGGCACACCTATGCCGACGGTAAGAGTGACCCCGTAACCAAGCATACTGGTGCCTACCAGCCACTGGGCACTCATCTGCTTCAAATCTCCGATTACCGCAAGTGTACCTGCCGGAGCCTGAGGGACGCCGTTTTCTTTCCTGGGCGCAGAAGGATTATGCTGTGTGCCATGCCAGGCCACATAACCTACCCCTCCGCCTAAAAATATTTTTGTCCCTAAACCTATTGTTTTATAATAGGGGTCTTTTAAAAGCGGCGAAAGCTGCCCGGCAGAGCAATAATTGGCATTGCCTAAATTCGGCTTCAATGCGCCCATATAGGTATAGATCATTTTATCCGACAGGTTCACCGCCACATTATAATTCTGGTAACAGTTGCGGAAATTGAATAATACCGCTTCATTCAAATCTTTAAGGTTGATAAAAGTCTCCAATTTTTTACGGGGATAACAATCTGTGCCGTAGGCAGTCGCCTCCAAACGGACGTCGTTTCCGGAAACCAATTCCTGGATCACATGCCCGCCGCCGTATTTAAATTCTCCCGGAAAAACCTTGTTGCGCGGGTCGTCATCAGGCACGGCGGTAGCACCCAGATAAACATCCACTGCCGCGAATCCGGTATAGGTAGGCACATCATTAAGCTTGCAGACCCCTCCGCCTAATTTTATCCTGGGCTTGGAGTGCCCGATATTAAAATAGGCGCCGGAGGAACACATCGGGCCGAATGTCCCGGTAGTGACCACGTCAACCTCCTGGGCTGCTTTCTTGGCACCTTTTTTGTTCACCAGGTCAATGATTTCTTCAGCCGTAACCACCACCACCTGGCCTTTTCTAATTTTTTCGTTTATTTCTTTTATGGTTCTCATCGCTCTTCCCCTTTGTATCAAATCGCCACAACTTCTTTCACCTCGGGCACCTCTTGTTTTATAATCCTCTCTATCCCATTCTTTAAAGTCATCTGGGACATCGGACAACAACCGCAGGTCCCGCTAAGTTTCAGCTTTACCACATTGTCGGAGGTAATCTCCACTAATTCTACGTTGCCGCCATCTGCCTTAAGCATGGGGCGGACTTTTTCTAAAGCTTTCTCTACTTTCTCTCTCATATTATTCTCCTTTTTATTTTGCGAACAGCTCTGTGCTTAGATAGCGCTCGCCTGTGTCCGGCAATATAACCACAATAAGCTTGCCTTTGTTTTCTTTTCTCCTTGCTATTTCCAGCGCAGCAAAGGTTGCTGCCCCGGAAGATATCCCAGCTAACAGTCCTTCTTCTTTAGCCAGCTTCCTGGCAGTTTCCAGGGCATCCTGATTGGAAACCTGGATTACCTCGTCGATAATATCCCTGTTTAAGACCTGGGGGATAAAACCGGCGCCAATACCCTGGATTTTATGCGGGCCCGGCTCCCCTCCTGATAAAACCGGGGAATCCTTAGGCTCAACCGCGATTACCCGCAATGCCGGCTTCTTTTTCTTGAGTGCCTCAGCTATGCCGGTAATTGTCCCTCCTGTGCCTACGCCCGCGACCAAGATGTCAACTTTGCCATCTGTATCTTCCCAGATTTCTCTGGCTGTAGTGCGGCGATGTATTTCCGGATTAGCCTCATTTTTAAACTGCTGCGGCATAAAATAACGTTTATCGCTCTTAACCAGTTCTTCTGCTTTTTTAACCGCCCCATTCATCCCCGCGGAACCGCTGGTCAAAATGATTTCCGCGCCGAAGGCCGATAAAAGCTGCCTGCGCTCCAGGCTCATCGTCTCAGGCATGGTCAAAACCAGTTTATATCCTTTTACCGCGCAGACAAAAGCTAAAGCAATACCGGTGTTCCCGGAAGTCGGTTCCAAAATTATGGTTTCTTTTTTTATCTTGCCTTCTTTTTCTGCCTGCTCAATCATACTCAGGCCGATCCTGTCCTTGACTGAAGAGCAAGGGTTAAAAAACTCTAATTTTGCCGCCACCGAAGCAAGGCAATCTTTGGTCAGTTTATTTAAACGTACCAGCGGCGTATTCCCGATAAGTTCAGTAATATCTTTAGCGATCTTCATATTCTTAGATTAAATCTGATAGTTAGAAGCTAGGTTAAAACTTTTATTCTTTTTAACCAGGTCTTCAAAAGTAATATTGTCAATGATCTTGGAGGTTGACTCAGCTACCTTGCTCCATATGCCCCTGAAAGCGCATTTGTTTATATCATTGCAGCCTTTATAGCTGCGGCCCACGCAGAGCACCGGCTCAATCGGCCCATCAATAAACCTGATCACATCTCCAAGTTTTATGGCGGAAGGGGCCTTGGCTAATAGATAACCGCCTATTTTCCCCCGCCGGCTTTCCACGAAACCGCCTCTTTTTAAATCCAGTAGGATCTGTTCCAGGAATTTAATCGGGATGTCCGCGTGTTTAGCTAAAACGTGGATAGTCACCGGGCTCCTGCCATAATGCGAGGCCAAGTCTAGTATTGTTTTTAAGGCGTAATCGCCCTTATAAGTTATACGCATAAATATTCCTCTATTATCTCTACCATATTAGTAGAGTATAACATAGGAATCGAATTTTTCAAGCTATTTTTCCTGTTTCTTTTTCTCTAATGCTTTAATTTTTTTCCAATTGGCTATGATCTGCCGGGTTGATTTTACCTTGAGCTTGCCGAATACATGAGGATGCCGCCTCTTCAATTTACTTATTAATCCGCTAATCACATCTTCCACGTCGAATTTACCTTCTTTGGATGCGATCTGAGCGTGAAACATCACCTGAAGCAATATATCCCCCAGCTCTTCTTTCATATGATGATGATTGCCTTTTTTCAAGGCGGAAATAAATTCCCCCGATTCTTCCCTGAGATACGGGATAAGCGTTTTATGCGTCTGCTTCTTATCCCAAAGGCATCCCTTTGGCCCGTGCAGGGTTTCAAAAATATTCTTAAGTTCAGTGAATTTTGTTTTATTTTTCATTTAAGCTGCCTTACAGATTTTTTATCATGCCTACAACAGAATTCAAATCTTGTTTTTTTAAGAAAGCGCTGGTGGTTAAAGTAATCTCTCTTTCTGCCAGAGAACGGGCATTCGGGCAGTGGCTATCGCCTATTATACCTTTTAAGTAAGAGTAATCTGTGATTGCTGATTCATAAATCTGGGATACACCCAGGCCCGAACCGGTAAATACTCTTTGGGCTTTCTTACGTTTAAGCGGATCTTCAAAAAGCAAGGTAAGATAAGGATAAACTGCTTCGCTGGCTGCGGGCTCCGTAATCAACCTGATCCCCCGCACGCCCTCAAGGCCTCTTATGTAATCAAATGCCTTTTCTCTCTGCCTGGCTATTTCTCCATCCAGGCGCCAAAAATTAATGTGCCCGATTGATTTTCTTATTTTTGATACTTTATGCGTAGCAAAATCATCAGTAAAGAAATCGCCGGCAGCCCTGGCCCTGTCTTTCCTTAAATCCCAGAAAAGCTGGGGCAATCCTGAAGCAAACCAGAAAAGCTGGGGCCGGTAAAACATCCAGTACCCGAATAACTCAAATATTTTCAGGCTTTCCGAGAGAAAATCATCTTTTACCAGGCGCCTTAAAGCGTTATCCAATTCCCCGGAATTATCTTTGTTATTGGCTGCTATCACTCCGCCTTCGTAAATAGTCAGGCCTTTCCCGCGGCAGAGGCTAAAAAATGAAAAGTCCCCAAGCGTACCGACTTTCTTGCCTTTGTATACCGCCCCTAGCGCCTGGGCGCAATCTTCAATGACGGTTATTCCGCGCCTGTCGGCTATTTGTTTTATCGTCTCAATATCTACCGGAATCCCTGCTAAATGCACGGCTACAATAGCCAGAATATCATCACTCTTAAGGCATAAGTCTTCTAACCGGCGGATATCAAAATTAAAGTCTTCCCTGCTTATATCGCATACCTTGACTTTTAACCCGGCCCTCTTTATTGCCAGGGGAACCAGAGGGCAGATGTAAGCGGGGATAACTACAGTTTTTTTTGAAGATAAATTTTTTAAGCTTTCCAGGATCAGATAAAAAGCGGCGGTTCCGGAATAGGTTACTTTCGCGTAAGGGACGCCTAAATAATCTCTGAAATCTTGCTCCAGAGAACCCTGGTGGTTTTTTGTATCAAAAATAGACAGGAGGTCTCTCCAGCGCAGAGGAAAACCTGCCGTAGGTGGGATCTCTTTAAATATGCTCATCTTTTAATATAGGAAAATACTTCTTTACTTGGCCTGAAATCTATTTTATTATAGATTAACTTTTTAATCAAGGGCCTTATAGTGTACAAAAATAAACTCACCTTAAAAATACTCTTTTTCCTTATCTCCACCGATATCCTGGAAACCTTTACCCAATATTGCTTTAAAAGAAGCGCAATGCCGCAAAGCGACGTCTTTATATCAAACTTTTCCGACCTGCTCATCTTCATCAAACCTATCATCGGCTCCGGATTTTTGTGGATGGCGTTCCTCTCGACTCTCCTGGCATTTGTAATCTGGTCTTCGATCCTCTCTAAAATAGACTTAAGCGTAGCTGTACCGATAGCCAGTTCCAGTTATATACTTGTGCCTCTGGTCTCAATATTTTTTTTAGGCGAAGAGATGGCTTGGCTGGACTGGGCAGGAATATCCTTTATTCTTGCCGGGGTAATCATCGTTTCATCAAGCACTAAAAAAGAGAAAATCATTATTCCATGAGCCATTATCCGACCATATTTATTATCCTCTTTTTGATTATTCTCACCAGCCTCTTTGATACTATCAACCAGCTTTTCTTAAAGACCTCCATAAATTCCCTGAATTTAAATATCAGGAGCATAAGAGACGTATTCACTTTTATCTTTAAATTGATCCGCATACCAAAAGTCTGGATGGGGTTCACTTTCTGCGTCATGTCGTTGTTCTGCTGGCTATTCGTACTCTCTAAGGCAGACTTAAACTATGCTTTCTCCGCGGACAGTATGCACTATATCTTTATTGCCCTTGGCTCAAGAATATTCCTGAAAGAAAAGGTGGGATTTAAACGCTGGGTGGGGACAGTCTTTATCATCGTGGGAATCATCATGATCACCTTCAGCAACTACTAGCTAACCATTTAAGGCTTCCAAAATCCTGATATTGGTTTTCTGATTAACGCTATTTATCAGGGCTTCCGGTTTATCTCTAGCGGTATAATCCTTGGGATGATCCAGGCGGGAAAAGAAAGCTTTCATTTTTCCGGCTACAAGCGGCAGAGAATAATCCCCGGTTATATCCACACCGATAATATCCAGTTTCCTTTTAGCCATCCCTAAAAAAATTAATAGTTCTTCAATCCCGAAATACCCCTTCTCCCAATTAGTCAAGGCGTAATCGGGCTTCAGGCAATCCTTATCTATACTGATATATACTTTTTTAGTCGGTAAGCGGTCGATTAATTGTGAAAAGAATTCCTCCAGGCTTTTATTTTTAAGTTCCTGCCAGTGGATTACGGTAGAAAGATATTTTTTTTCCAGGCTTACAGAGTCATTTTGCGGGATATTCCTAAAGTATACCCTGGACGGCTGATGCGCATATGGAAATATCTCCAGCCGGTTATTTTTAAGGCTAGACAGGTTTCCTGTCTGTATCCAAAAACCGGAGATATCATCGCTGGATACGCCTAATAATACTATCTTTGAGATATTATTTTTCTCTAAAATCCTGCTTACCCAGGAACCACAGCCAAATTTGGGAGGCAGGGTATCCCAATCCGGGTGATGGTCGAAGATAATTACACTCAAGGGATCCTTGAATTGATCTATGAGCAGGCCGGAAATATGATGGAAGTCTCCTGAACCTAAAAATGTGGCTGAATCTTTTGCCGAGTGCCGGATACATTCATCGATAAAACCTTTTGTCTTTCTGTCCATCCAGTATCTAGCCTGCCGGCCGACACTCTTTAAATCAATAATTTCTGCCTTATATTGAGAAAGAAGCCCTTGCTGTTTTATAATGCTATCATCGAAATTCAATATGCGGATAGAGCTATTTAACACAGGCTCCTCTTGAAATATCCATATACGTCCTTCAGGGTTTTAAACGGAGTGCACTTTAACTTATTCCTCTTAAAATACTTCAGCAGATCCGCCTTGGCAAATACCTTATCCGCCTGCTGCGAAGCACAGAGATCGGATAACCCGTCTCCAATATAAATGGAAGTCGAGCCGTTCCCGATATTTGCCAGTAAGCTTTTCTTCTTGCAATGAGCGCAAAGCAAACAGTGCTTATTCGCGTAAGGAAAACTTAAAGCCAGTTTATCCTTGGTAAGCTCTACTTTATTGGAATATATCTTTAAGCCCTTAATCCTATGGTGGCTAAAGACGTACTTCAATACTTCGTCAAAATTATCGCTCAAGACCACGATCCTGACTCCATGAGAACCCAAAAGTTGTATTAATTGCTTGAAGTAAGGGTCGATTTTTATCCTGGATAAATACTCCTCCAGCGCCTTTTGGGTGATACGGATACCCTCCATCTGGCCCTTAAGGCATTCCCTGGAGCTGATTTTCCCTTTTTTCCATTTCTTCTCCAGATTTATCCAGCGGTTATCCCTGGAAAACCAAAGCAGCATATCATCAATAACATCATAGGTGGTAATCGTATTGTCAAAATCAAAGAAGACTGTATAGTTTTTCGTCATTGTTATTTTTTATATCTGTAATTTCTTACCGTAAATATAAAGCGGCAGGTCTCTGTGTAAAATATGCCTGAAGTAGGAACGGTGGCCTTTGTGCAGTAAATTAAAACCCTGCTTCTCGAAAAAACCGGAGGCCTTATCTGACATCGTAGGAAGATAAATGCCCGGGATTCTTTCTTTGGCAAGATATTCCAGGTAAGAACTTATTAATCTCGAACCAATCCCCAAACCCCTGAAGTTTTTCTCCAGGTTTATATGCAAGGTAGCAGGATAATCCCTGGAGAAATCAGGCATCCTGAATTCACCCTTAAGAAAACTTGCAAAAAGGCGGAAAACAAAAATTATGTTCTTTTTCTTGAAAAATATTCCGTCAACCAGGGATTTAGCCAATAACCGCGGCGCAATCTTTAGCTCAGCCACTTTACACATGGCCACGGTATCCTTTGCCCCCAGAAGATAACCCACTACCTTGTTATCGCTCTCGGCAATAAAACAAGACCCCGGCTCATAATCAGTAAAATATAAGGTCAAACAATCTGTGAAAAACTCTTTACCGTCAAAAAAGGCGCTTGCCGGTTCCCCTGCTAAAGCCGTATCCCAGGCAAGTTCTCTTACATAAGGCCGGTCCGTTAGCTGAAAATGCCTGATAATAACTTCTGCCATAACTTAGAGCCCCAGCGCTTGTTTTATTCGATCTTTATCAAACCCGGTGATAATTTCTCCTTCGATATCTAAAACCGGGACTCCCATCTGACCGGTCTTCCGGACCATCTCTTCTGCCTTACTCTGGTCGGCGGATACATCGTAATTCTCAAAAGAAATATTACTATCATTCAGGAACTGTTTTACCCGGATGCACCAGGGGCAGGTGGGAGTGCTATAAACTATAACTTTCTTTGCCATGATTCCTCCGTTTAAAGGCTCGCCTTTAATTCCGAGAGCTGCCTAAGATGCCCTTGTTCCTGGGTTATAATCTCTTCAACGATTTTCTGGTCATAAAAAGGCATTATTTTTTTCATCCCTTCATAGAAAACAATGGAATCTTTTTCAGCGCTTATGCCCATATCCATAGCTTCTTTATCGCTCTTTGCCTTTTCGGCTAATTCTTTGCCCTTATCTTTCCGGGTAAATACACTCTCCCCGGCAAGGGTATCCATATAGGTAAAATACTGTTCTGCATCCAACCCTTGAGGCTCATATTTATCTGTCTTGCCCAATATCCCCTGAAAAACCTCTATATGTTTCTCCTCCTGCCCTGCCAGATACTTAAAAATATCCTTGGCCCTGGAGTCTTTTGATTGCGTTACCAAAGCATTATAAAAATCCCTGCCGTTCTTTTCAATCTGGATCCCAATCTCCACTATCTCGCTGGCTGAAAATATATTCCCCATAATTATACCTCCGGTCTCAAATGATGCGGTGTAAGGTCAACTACTTCTTCTATCTGCATGGCAATCATATAGGCGGGCTTAGGAAAAAACACTTCAGGGTGGCTGGGATGGCCTTTTTCTTCATGAATATTCTTTATCAGCCTCCGGGTAATCCTATCGGTGATTTTCTCTTCCCAGGCTGAAATAACCTGTGGGCCGAGTTTTTCTTTTGGTATTAATTTAGCTTTTCCTTTTAAGCAGTAACCTCTGAACCTGTGCTCATCCACGGCAGTAATGCTCATCCGCGGGTTGCGCCTGAGATTCCCGTAAGTTTCTTGTTTATAGAGGTCGAGTAAATATACCTTACCGCCCTTCCCCATTTCAACGATACCCTTACAGGAGTTATGCGGGATGCCGCCTTTGCCAATGGTAGTGACAATGGTAAAACTTTGTTTCTTAAAGAATTGGCTTATCTCTTTACTTAATCTTTTCATTGTTAAAACGGCCTAGGTAGTCACTTCGGTTATTTTCTTCTCGATGAGCTGTTTATGTTTTTCTTCTTCGTTAACCAAAAACAGTAGCAGCTCTTTTAATTCAGGAAACTGCAGATAAAATTGGTTGTATAGATTTATCGACTCTGTTTCCCTGGCTAATGCTATTTTTAAAGCATCTACTGGCCCCATCATTCTCCTCCTTTTATCATAGCGGCAAAATTCTTCCCGTATTCGTAACAACTCTTGGTTTCGTTTTCGTCAGGGACATATTTTACAGACAACCCCGGCTGAGCCAATTCTATACCCGCTTCTTTAATGACGTTTTCTATTTCCTGGACCGCTCCGCCTGCCCAGCCATAAGAGCCGAATACACAGGCGAGCCTTTTCTTCGGCTTAAGCCCTTTTAAGAATTCTAAAAAACCGCTTATAGTAGGCAACATATCATTGTCGTGGGTGGAGGACCCCAGGATAAAACCTTGCGCGTCCAACATTTCTTTTATTATTTCAGTGCGGTCAGATAAGCTAACATCAAAGACCTTTACGCTTACCCCGGCATCGCTTACCCCTTCCGCAATCTTTCTGGCCATTTTCTCGGTTGCCCCCCACATAGTCTCATAGGCTACCACTACCTTGGGCTTAATTTCATTCTTGGCCCAAGAGGTATAGGCATTAATAATTTTCATAGGGCCATCGCGCCAGATAATCCCGTGGCTGGGGGCAATCATGCTTATGGGAATATTTAATTTCTCCACTTCTTCAATCTTCTTAAGGATTACTCCCCCCAGCGGCCAAAGGATATTGGCGTAATATTTTATTGCCTCGTCCATCAATGCGCATTGGTCAACTTCATCATCAAACCGCTCGCTTGTAGCATAGTGCTGGCCAAAGGCGTCATTGGGCAGAAGCAATTCTTCCTCCGGGCAATAGGTAAACATGCTATCCGGCCAATGGATCATCGGCGCTTCCATAAAAGTCAAAGTCTTCCTTCCCAGCTTCAGTTTATCGCCAGTCTTGACCACCTGAAAATCCCAATCGCCGTAATAGTGCTTGGAGAGCCCCTCTTTACATTTAGCGGTACCTAAAACTTTCGCCTTGGGGCATAACTTCATTAACTCGGGGAGCGCTCCGGAATGGTCTGTTTCTACATGGTTGGCGATGACGTAATCTATCTTTTCGGGCGGGATAATTTCTCTTATCCTTTCAATCAACTCTGCGGCAAAAGGCCCATAAACCGTATCTACCAGAGCGATCTTATCATCTAATATAAGGTAAGCGTTATAAGTCGTGCCTCTTTTTGTAGCATAAGTATGGCCGTGGAAGGTGCGCATATTCCAATCTATAGCGCCAACCCAAAATATATCCTTTTTTATCTCTATCTTTCCCATTTTCTACTCCTTTATTTCCGCCTGAGCCCTTAATACCCCAGGAAACTTTCGGTTTTGATATTTTCTTCCCTGCAGCTTATCTCCAGGCATAGATTATTCATCGCTTCAACCATTTTCGGAGGGCCAAAAATAAAGATTGGCCTCTGGTCTAAATCCTTGGCCTGGCCTGTTAAAAAATCCTTGTCGATATGGCCCAACTGGTATAATATTTTTATATTTTTGTTGCTCTCCTGCCAAAGGTCCAGTTCGGATTTAAAAGCTATTTCTTCTTCTGTTTTATTGGAATATAGCAATAAGACATCGGTTCCCAGTTTTTTATCCGCAATATGCTCCAGGATAGAAATCACCGGGGTTATCCCTATCCCCCCGATAAGAAAAGCTATTTTTTTATACTCTTCCCTGAAAACACAACTACCTAAAGGCGCCTTTATCAGAACCGAATCTTCGAGATTTAAATCCTTTAATTTTTGGGAAAAAGGGCTTGCGCTTAGCCGCTTGGTAACTTCAATATAATCTTTAGATGGAGAAGAAGAAAAGGAAAGGTATTTATTTAATTCTTTGTTCTGGGGATTTTTTCCATCAAAAACTATCTGCAGGAATTGGCCGGGAATGAAATCAAGCCTTTCCTGGGGGAAAAACCTGAAGCTTTCTATCGTAGGCGTTCTCTTGATTCTTTCGCTAAATGTAGTTCTAATCAAATCCATAACGCCGCCTTTCCTGCTAGGCTATCTTTTCAAACATGTCTTTTCCCACGCCGCATTCAGGGCAAACCCAGGAATCCGGTAAACTCTCAAAAGAAGTACCCGGAGCTACCCCCTGAGTAGAATCGCCTATAGCCGGGTCATAAATATAACCGCAAACCTGACATTTGTATTTCGCCATTTAGTTCTCCTTTCGAAGGGCAACATCGTAAAGATAATTTTTCATCTCCGGGATCAAGCCTGAAGCTGGAGTGCCCGGGCCAGTATAGAGAGCATGCCGCCATTTAATCCCTGGTTAATGCTTCATTCCCGGGTTATCTGTCTGCTCGCGTATCATCGGTGCTCCCTGCGGCCCACCTTGCATCATCCCGCCCATTTTGCACTTCATCATTTCCTGCATAGGACAGCCTCCCTCGGGAAAACAGGAAAACATCTTGTAGAACCCCATAGAAAAAACCGAGACCGACACCAGCCAGAGGACCGCGACAACGGCATAGCCGAAAATCTTCAGCCTACCTTTCCCCATTTTGGAAATGGTAAA
>Ga0247841_10006839_pt1 | contig 17294 bp, 8 predicted proteins | sample LaCruzMarch2015__2_FD_192410 | JGI IMG/M metagenome (GOLD analysis project Ga0247841, IMG submission 192410) | Freshwater microbial communities from meromictic Lake La Cruz, Castile-La Mancha, Spain - LaCruzMarch2015_18m | ecosystem: Environmental > Aquatic > Freshwater > Lake | place: Spain... | reverse complement strand
GGAACATTAATCCAACACAGCAATTCAAGTTCGAGAGCGGAATCGCTGAATTGTCGAAATCTAATCTCCGGAGCCGGCTCGCGCAACACTAATTCATTTTGTTCGGCGACATTGAGGAGAATGCGTTCCACCAGGAATGTGTCGAGTGAAAACAAGTTGATGGCAGCGAGACAGAGTCGGACGAGGGGAGACCCGCATAGGCGTTAATATAAGATCTTGGATCTTCGTCCCGTCGGGACGTACGATAGCAGCCCGGCAATTCCATTGCCGGGGCAGGGAGCGCAAGAAAACATACGCGTGCCGTAGGTACGCCCGATATTTGGTTGTTTGAATCGCGAGCGGAACGCGGAATCGGAAGTCCCTTCGGGACGTGAGTTCCATTCAAAGTTAACTCCTATGGGGGAGACCCGATGCCAAGGCAAAATCTCAGAACAAGCTTACGTGGGGCAGCCTCATCATCGACAGATTGGAACTAACGGGAATGAGCCACGAAGTCTATTTCTTACGTTCTTTGCCGAGAGCGTCTGCGGCCCAGATGGCCGACTCAACCATTTCAGCGGTCACGGGGAACCAGGTGGAATGAATAGTCTCGCCTGCAGCCGTGGTAGCCTCGGCCACTTTCCTTATGTCCTCGCGACTCGGGTCGGAAAGGCCCACATCCTCCAAACAGACCGGTAGCCCCACACTCAAACAAAAATCCAGGACTTGGTCCCGGTCTCTTGCCGGTCGGTCCTCCAGGACCATTTGCGTAACGACGCCGAAAGCCACCTTTTGTCCATGAAACTTGGCGCGCGACGCTTCCAGAACTGTCAAGCCGTTGTGGACGGCGTGAGCCGCGGCCAATCCCCCGCTCTCAAAGCCCAAGCCGCTGAGCAAGATGTTCGCTTCGACCACCGCTTCTACTGCGGGTGTTACGGATTTCTTTTCCACAGCCAGCTTGGCCTGGAGACCGTATTCCAGCAATGTGTCATGGCAGAGTCGAGCCAACGCAAGGGAAGATAGGGTCGGCGGGCACGCCCCGGTCAGAGGATGAGGTTTGCAGCTCCTGGCGCACGTGTCCGCTTCCCAGTGAGTGGCCAAAGCATCGCCCATCCCGGAGACCAGGAACTCTACGGGAGCATTCGCCACCACAGTCGTGTCCACCAAGACGCAGTCCGGATTTCTTGATAAAATGAGGCAGCGCTCAAAAACACCTTGCTCTGAATAGATAACAGACACGGCTGCACACGGCGCATCCGTCGCGGCAATGGTAGGGGCAACGATCACGGGGATTTTCATTTCGTAGCCCACCGCCTTACCTGCATCTATTACTTTGCCTCCACCGGCCGCAATGACAAGATCAGCGCTGTTGGCCTTAGCGATGCCTACCAACCGGCTGATCTCCTTGTTCGAGCATTCGCCCCCGAACGCCTCCTTGTGGCAGCCGATCTTGCTGTCTTCAAGGCTGGCCTCAACCGTGGAACCGCACACATCGAGCGCCGTCTTTCCTCCTGTGAAGAGGGCCTTAGTACCCATTCTAGCGGCGTGGCCCCCTATCTCGGCGATGCAACCGGCTCCCTGAACGTAACGGCTGGGCGAAAGGAACATCCTACTCATTTGAAGCCCTCCTAGTGTTATGAAGTCCCAATCGCCACTTTTTCTCCCAAAGTGCAGCTGCAGGACTTGGCTTACGTAGACTATTATGCGGTTATAGCCTGACTCTGGATTACTCCATCACACCGTTCTCCGAAGCGGCCTCGGCCTCCTGAAAATCGATTACGATTGAACGATTGAATCTCGGTCGAAGTCCATCTCTTTCCCCTTCACCATTCCCGAGCATCAGTTCACCTTTGTGCCAGTTAATTTTGCTCACCATATCAGACGGTTGACCGGAAGGACATACTTTTTGTCATCTGCCAACGGAATAATGCGGAATTTTCTTGCCACCGCTCTGTTGGCTTTCGTCGCGGACCCTTATCATTTCTTTTGACCGATAGCCATGTATTCGGTAGGATGTCAGGATAGCTCCCCCTCTTCCCGTATCATCACGAATTGGGAACAGTGTCAGCGATATAGCTGTTCCCGGAAATGTAAAGATGAAAGCGCCGTCGACAGACGGGACGCCACATCTGTGAGATGTTATCTAGGAGGGTTGGCATGCGCCTAGGCGTTGATCCTCTGCAGTCTCGTGGGGAGAATCGAAGGGGTGGGGACAAGAACCATGCAGCTTCGGGTTCTATCCGCCGTCATGGCATCGATCGCTCTTTTCCTCAGCTCATCATCTCGAGACGCGGGAGCGTGGGAATTTGATTTCCAGGGGTATTTCACCTGGGAATACGACGCCTATTCCCAAATGGGCTCCAAAGGGTTCTTCGGGCCTTATAACACCGACGTGGCCGACAATCCCCTTGGATACGGAGGCAGCCGAGGAAGCGCGGCTTCCATGAACGGGTGGATGGGGTACGAGATCGGTCAAATTTCCTCGGGCTCGGATATGGCTCTGGCAACCATCTATGCCACCTTTGAGCCCCAGATACGGCTGAGCGAAGCCGTACGGATTCGGGGAGCCTACAGGATCGGTTCGTGGGCTGATCCCCTGGCTCCCACGAGTACGGGAGCGCTCGTTCGCTCCGAGTATCCGGAGGGTTTCGGGGCAGGTGTCCAGCGATCCTTCTCACCCGGATATTGGAACATGCTCTGGCTTTCCGCTCAGACGCCATGGGGCATTATCGTGGTGGGGAAGCGACCGGGACCCTTCGGATGCGGGCTTCAGTACGACGCCGCAGACAATGCCGATGCCCAGGGTGTTCTCCTGATGACCTCGTACGGGCCTATGCGCTTCGGTATTGGTTTTTCGCCCCATATCTTTATGAGCCCCGCTTATTTCGCGATGGCTGACAAGAACGCCAACAGACAGGTAGATGTGGCGGGAGGGATGACCTACGACGCCGGGGGCTTTTCGTTTGGAGCCGGCGGCAGGTACTTCAGGTTTCGCACCGGTCCGGAATCAGCCACCTTCCAAGGGACCGACGATCCGGTGAATCCTACGGGAAGATTCGGAGTGGTTCCCACTGACACTTCTGCCACGCATGGGTCTATCAATGCGAGGTACACCAACGGCACCGTGTTCGCCAATATTGAGGCGACTTGGCTTTTTGGGTGGACGCACCGGCAACGGTGGCTCTCCACCGCCTCAGGTATCGTGGGCGATGGGAGTGATCGGAGTCGCTTTGCGCCTGATTATTACGAGCACACAAGATACATGGCGGAAATCGGCGCATTGTTCGGCCCCGCCAAAGTAAGCTTCCTCTGGGCCTGGATAAATGGTCCCGACCGGCGACATGGGATTAAAATCGACAGGCAGGGCGATCTGAGGTTTCTTACGCAACTCAGCAGTGTCACATTATTTCGAACGTACAGCTTTCTGCTCTCGTACACGTATGGGGGAGGCAACAATAGTATCACAGTGGACAGCGCACACGGGTACATGACCGACGCGAATTGTTACGGGGTCCGAATCGACTATGCGCTGGCTTCAAACCTGAATATCTTTGGGGCCCTCTTTACTGCGAACCGGATCTCTCATGGGTATGGTTGGGGCTTTATTAGGCCCGAGTATTGCCTGACCTGTACACCCCCGCGCTTTACGGGCGCTGTGCAATACGACGAGGCCGACAACTTCACGGGATCGAATCCCGCCATTCCTGATGGGAATCTCGGTTACGAGCTGGATTGGGGATTCGGGTGGAAGCTGCTGGAATTCTATACACTGAACTGCACCTTCGGACTGTGGCAGCCAGGGAAATGGTTCCGCTACGCGTGTATAGACAGATCCGTAAATAACTGGAAGACCCCGTCAGCGGCGAACAACTTCGGGGCCAACCCCGATCGAGCCATCGATGCTCTGTTCGGGATGGAATTGACGCTCACCGCTGAGTTCTGACGGTGAATCGTTGTGAATCGGCCCAGGGAAAATAATTTCATGAAGTCAAAAGATTGAAATGTATATGAAACATTGTGGAGTCGGATGATGCCCGTGCAAGATGAAAGAAAGACCGAAGACCGTCTCCTCCGAGAGACCGAGGAATTGCGACAACGGCTCGCCGATTGTGAGGCGGAGAAGACAGCCGCTCGCGAAAAAGCCGACTTCCTGCAGGAACTGATTGATAGCTGTGATGACACCGTCCAACTCATAGGACTCGACGGCATCCCGAAATTCATGAGTCGCGGCTTTGAGCGAAGCTCAGGGTATTCTCTTGCCGAAATACAGGGAGTATCAATTGGCTCGATGTATCCTCCCGACGAAATCGGAAGGATGTCTCAAGTTGCGAATGAGCTCGCAGCATCGCCTATCGGCACGTCATGCAAGCATCAGAACAGATTCTACCACAAGGACGGGCGATTGCTGCTCATTGAAAGTACTATAGTGAACCGACAAGATGACCCATTGAGGGGTTTCGTAGGCGTCACACGGGTGATTTCGGACCGGGCGCCCTCCGGCTCTGCATGGCAGGAGGCCCACGAGGTCCTCCTTGAGGTGTTCGGCGCGATTCATGACGCGGTTTTCGTCCATGACGTTCACGGCCATATCCTTCGAGTGAACGCCAAGACCACCGAACTGTTCGGTTTCAAGCCATCAGCCGAAGAACTGCAGACGCCGGTGCAGGACTCATACTGGCTTGAACCGGAAACGTTGGAAATGAGCCAGGTGTGGCAAGAGGTACTGGACGCAAGGGAGAACAGGCTTTCGGAGGGCAAAGGCCGTCGGTGTTCCGATGGGACAGTTTTTGACGCGGAAATATACTTGAGCCCCATTAAGCTGCAGGGGCAAGACTGCATCCTCGCCACCGTCCGGGACATCACCGAGCGCAAGCGCCAGGAACAGGAACTGCAACGGGCCCTGTCAATGGCGTCCCGGCTTCGTGTTGAGGCGGAGTCCGCAAGCGCGGCGAAGAGCGAGTTCCTGACCAATATGAGCCATGAGCTGCGTACGCCGCTCAACGCTGTCATAGGTTTTTCGGAGCTGCTCGAGGACCAAAGCTTCGGGCCTCTCAACGACAACCAGTTGCAGTTCTCCCGTGAGATTCACCGCAGCGGTCATCATCTGCTGCGCCTGATAAACGACATCCTCGATCTGGCGAAGATCGAGGCGGGGAAGATGGAGCTCCAGGTCTCCAGGGTGAATCTCGGCGACCTGCTCCGGAACTGCCTGACCATGATCAAGGAAAAGGCCTTTCGGCACGAGCTGGAGTTGGAGCTGAAAGCGCCTGATGGGCTCATGGAAATGGAGATTCTCGCGGATGAGATAAAACTGAAGCAGGTCGTGGTGAACCTTCTGTCCAATGCGGCCAAGTTCACCCCTGACCGCGGCAGAATTCGACTTGATGCGAAGAGACTAGACGGGGACCTTCTCGTAAGCGTAACCGACACAGGTATCGGGATACGGCCAGAGGACCAGGAGCTTATATTTCAGGCTTTTGAGCAACTGGACTCGTCTTACGCCAGACAACAACAGGGAACGGGCCTAGGGTTGGCATTGGCGAAACGTATGGTGGAACTCCACAACGGCCGTATATGGGTGGAAAGCGAGGGTGAAGGTCAAGGCAGCGCCTTCAGGTTTACAATTCCTTTTACGGAAGCCGCCATGCCCGGAAGAGAGACCATGGAGCGACGGGCAGATGCTGGAGAAGCAGCCGCAGCACCGGGACAGGTGAGGTCCAATGAAGAAGCTGTCCCCGCGGTGGTGCTGGTAGTTGAGGACAATGAGGCAAACATGAGGCTGGCAAGCAGTTTACTGGAAGCCCGCGGATATCGGGTCCTTCAAGCGTGGTCCGCGGAGGAAGGCATTAGGAAGGCCCGGGAGGAGCCGGTTGATTTGGTTCTCATGGACATCTCCCTTCCGGGCATGGACGGCCTGACCGCCACCCGCATCTTGAAACAAGACCCGGTTACGGGTCACATTCCGGTAATCGCCCTTACCGCGCACATGATGACGCACGACGCGGCCAAAGCCGAGGAAGCCGGATGCGACGAGTATCTCACCAAACCCATAGACGCTGAGGTATTTTACTCGACCCTGGCAAGGCTGATTGAGTCCCGTAGAATCGGGTGACTAACGGCGGCCGCGTCAGATTCCGTTTCCTGGTGTCCTTTGTGCATTGGCAGTCTGGTTTATTGTCGAGGAATCCATGTACAAGCCCAAACGAATTCTGGTCGTGGACGACGAGCCCGGAAATACCTTCATAATGGGCAAAATGCTGGAGTCACTCGGGTACGAACACCAAGTGGCTCACAACGGCGCTGCGGCACTGGAAAATCTTGGTCCAGGCATCGACCTGGTGCTCCTTGATGTAATCATGCCGGGAATGAACGGATTCGAAGTGTGCCGACGAATACGGGACAATCGGGATTTCGGGGACATTCCCGTCATAATGGTTACCGTTTTGGCCGGGAAAGAGGACCGTCTGGCCGCGGTCGAGGCGGGAGCCAACGACTTTGTGGGCAAGCCCGTGGACAAACTGGAACTGAGCGTTCGTGTGGCAAGCCTGCTCAAGGTGAAAGAGGCCCAAGACATCTTGAAGCGCCATGCGGCTGAACTGGAAATAGCGGTCCAGGAGCGCTCCGCGGAGCTGCGGGCAAGTGAGGAGCTGTTCAGGAACGTGTTCGAGGCTGCCCAAGACTGTATCTTCATAAAGGATAAGGAATTGAGATATACCCACGTAAACCCCGCCTCGATGAAAGCGTTGGGTCTTACCCTGTCTGACATTATCGGCAAGACCAGTGAAGAGATCTTCGGGCCCGAATACGCCAACCATCGGAAAGATCAAGAGATTCGAGTATTGCAGGGACACGCCATAGAGTCAGAGCATACCTTCGGTTCCGGGCCTGAGCTGTGGACGTACAGCTTTACCAGATTCCCCATCAGGAACGCGCAGGGAGAGATAACCGGACTCTGCGCTATCGCGCGTGACGTCAGCGAGCGAAAGCCCCGAGACCCTGACCGTGATTTCTCCTCAGGGGAGTACGTCTCCGACTCAATGCGACACGCCCTCGCTCAGGCGCGACTTGCCGGTCAAACCGAGAGTACAGTTCTGCTCCTGGGAGAGAACGGAAGCGGAAAGGACCATGTTGCACGGTTCCTTCACGACAATTCCCGGCGCGGGGGCGGGCCGTTCCTCAATATCAACTGTGCGGCCCTGGCCCCTGAACTGGCAGAGTCCGAACTGTTCGGCCATGAAGCCGGGGCGTTTACCGGGGCCAGAGGGCGTAGGCGTGGTTTTTTCGAGTTGGCCGAAGGAGGGACCCTTCTTCTCAATGAAGTGGGAGACCTTCTGCCCCTGATTCAGGCGAAACTCCTCACCTTCCTGGATACCCAATCTTTCATCAGGGTCGGCGGTGAGAAACCGGTATCGGTGAATGTAAGACTTCTCGCCGCGACCAACCGGGATCTGGAGGCCGAAGTCAGCGCGGGTAGATTCCGAAAGGACCTCTACTACCGGCTGAATGTCTTCTCCATCAAAGTTCCTCCCTTGCGGGACAGGATCGAAGATCTACCTGTCCTGATTCAAGACATTTTGCTTATGTTGGGAAAAAAGACGGGCCTTCACACCCCCCCTACCGTAAACCATGATGCGATGCAGGCTTTGGCGGCCTACCATTGGCCGGGAAATGTGCGGGAACTGCGGAACATCCTCGAACGGGCGCTAATTCTCTGCGGTGGAGGCGATATCACGACGGAGCATCTGTCTCTTGACCCGAAACAGGCAAGTCCGTTGGATCTGGACAAGGGTCCCGCGCTGCGCCTGCCGACTCCCGGCGCCGGGTCCATGCCTGAAATACTCGATGAGGAAAAGCGCTTCCTGGTGACAGACGCCCTGAAGAGATCAGGGGGTAGCATCAAGGAAGCGGCAGCGCTTCTTGGGGTCTCACGGGGATCGCTCAAACACCACATGAAGACACTGGGCCTTCATGGCTGGAAAACAGCCACGAATGGCTGAAAAGCCTCCTCACGATAAAATCTTATTATCAGCCCACCTTGCCGATATCTTTCCCAAGGCGTGGATCTTTTTCAGCCACGCAACTCCTCTCTCACAGGCCGGTGGGTTTGTGTCACCTCGCCCAATGCCTCTTCCAGTTTCACTTTAAAGGCATTCCAGCTTGATGTTCTTTCCTGGCACGCTAAGTGCTCATAAGGGAAACGGACGGCAGGTCCTCCGAGGGATCCGGGCAAGAGCCGCGAGTGGTTGATCGGTGGAAAGGCCCTGCCGGAAAGGACCGAGTCTCCGGAAAACGACGGTAACAAAGGGGGGGAGTCCCAATTGCCGCCTTTTTAACTGAAGGATGCCCTGAGTGAGCGACCCGACACTTTACAGGGGTGATCGTGATCTGTTGGTTTCCCTTCCGCAATTGCCCACCGTTGCAGGTCGCTCGCTCAACATCCCTCCTGAAGGACCGACCTGAGGCCGGCTTGCTGCGACGTCTGCGAAGGACAAAGCGCATGGAAGAGATCCGACGCCAAGTCGGGGAATTCTGCCGCAGAGGCGACTTCACCGGTGCGATTAAGTTGGCGATGAAATCATGGAAGAGTGCCGAGCTGGAATACGGCAGAGAACATCCCGTGACGGCGGAATACATGATCATCTTCGCAGACGCGGCCAAGTATGCTCAGAAATTCCACCTTGCGGAGGCGTTTTACACTAGGGCGCTGGCCATAAAACAAAAAGCGCTTGGAATCTCACACCCTGACGTGGAACGTTGCCGGATCTCGCTGACTGATTTGGTCCGGAATGCTCACGAATACGATTGAACTCCGTCGCACAAACCAACGGGGCCGGAGCCAATCAATTTCCAAGCCGCGTGCAGGCAAGAAAGTAGTGGTGTTCGTCGCTTACGGAGTTGGCGGAAATCGTATTGGGTATTTTTGATACCCATTTTCCAATGGATCTTCTCGATTGACGTGTCTGAGGGCGAATGCAGGCAAACTGCTTCTGCAGGGGCTAACATAGCGGAGTCAAACGGTGCGGCTGGCTCGGAACTCTGCTCTGCAAGGAGAAGAGGGGACAGAGATGAAAAACATGGGTTGGATGTGGGGCTACGGCGTGAAGGCACTCACCGCGATCGCTTTTGCGCTGATGGTCTTTGGCTCGGCGAACGGAGGTTGGCGCGAGCTGTACGGTGACGGAGCGTGGCACGATATCGGAAGCGGCTGGCAATATCGCTACGCCAGTTCCGTAAATTCCGGGTACCTGCTTAACAGCGGAGTGGTGAGGTTCGGGTTCGACTACGGCCCCGGACAGTGGTGGCACTGGGGGACAACCTGGTCGCCGCTCAGCGGCACAGGCCTGACGGAAGGGGATTGGGTTGGTGACGGCGCATGGCACAACCTGAACAACAATGGGTGGTCGTATCGGTATATCTCAACAATAAGCGGCGGTTACTGGAACGACGGCAGCATCACTCGTTTCGGTTACCACTATAGCGCAGGCCAGTGGTGGGATAATCGAAACGGTTGGTTGAAGCTGGGGCCATTGGGCTTGTCACAGGCTTTTATCGGAGACGGGACTTTTCATGATTTTGGCGCCGGCTGGTCGTACAAGTACTTGACGTCCCTGAGCAGCGGCTACTGGAACGACGGCAGCATCACTCGTTTCGGTTATGACTATGGCGCAGGTCAGTGGTGGCATTTGGGTATCTCCTGGCATAAACTCGGCGCGCAGGGCTTGTCTCAGGCCTTTGTCGGCGACGGCACACCCCACGATCTGCTCGACGGCTTCTCATACCGGTACGACGCGGAACTTGGCGCGGGGTACTGGCTTGTTGAGGGAGCCAACAGATTCCGGTATGAGTATTTGGGTGGTGATTGGTATCATTGCGGACCTGTTGGCGACGGGTTCCAGCTCGCAACGGGAGCAAGCGCTAGATTCCTCGGTGAGTATACGCAAGCGGATAGGCTGAACACCGTATACACGGGTGTCTCCTACTGGTACGATTCGCCGTCCGGAGCGGGCTACTGGTGGACAGGCAGCGGAAAGCGATTCCTCTACGTGTACAATAACGGCCAGTGGTTCCATTACGGGCCCTCAGATACTGTAGTAGGCCAGAACCTCTCGACAAGTGGACGGTCCGCTCTATTCGTGGGCGACTATACGAAGAGTAGCCCGCTTGAATGCTTTTACCATGACGAAGGGGGGTACCGCTACTGGTACTACTGGTACAATCTCTCCTCCGGGATAGGTTACTGGTCGGCGTCGAGCGGCGGCAACCCGCGATATGATTACGATTACTCGAACGGCCAGTGGTTCCATTACGGGCCGACCGATACGACTCACCAGAAGCTCTCCGCAGACGGCGTGCAGGTGTATGCGAAATTCCCCGGCCATTATACCGGCATCGGGTCTGACAGACTCAATCTCGGAAACGGGTATGAATACTGGTACATTATGGGAGCAGGCGAAGGCTACTGGTCTCAAGCCGGCGCTGATCGCTTCAAGTACACTTACGGCGCAGGTCAATGGAGTAACAACATCGACGCCGTGTGGCAGCCATTGGGCTCAGGAAACGCCTCAGCCGCTTTCGTGGGTGACGGGGCATGGCATGATGTTGGGGACCTGAACTTCTTATGGGACGGCGTCCTGAGTTACTACGACTATGACTCAAACCACTATTATAGAGTGGATACCTCCGGTGCCTGGGAATTTCGGGTGGCTGCCAACGCATCGGTGTGGCTGGACTTGCCTTCGGGGATCACGCCGGACGGCTCATGGTCACCGGCTCAATTTGTAGCGGACATTTATCCGGGCTCCACAGACTCCGGCCTCTGGTATCTGACAGTGTTCAACAACACCCTTTACTTCTCGGCTAATGATGGAACTCACGGGTTGGAGCTTTGGAAGTATGACGGAACAACGGCATCCATGGTTGCGGACATTTATTCGGGCACCAACGGCTCCTATCCCCAGTATCTGACGGTGCTCAACAACGCCCTTTACTTCTCGGCTGATGATGGAACTCATGGGTATGAGCTTTGGAAGTATGACGGAACAACGGCATCCATGGTTGCGGACATTCTTGCGGGCCCCGGCAGCTCCGGTGTGTCGAATCTGACGGTGTTCGACAACGCCCTTTACTTCCAGGCTAATGATGGAACTCACGGGTATGAGCTTTGGAAGTATGACGGCGTCACCAGGTCTATGGTTGCGGACATTCTTGCGGGCCCCGGCAGCTCCGATCCCTCGTTTCTGACGGTGTTCGACAACGCCCTTTACTTCCAGGCTGATGATGGAACTCATGGGTTGGAGCTTTGGAAGTATGACGGCGTCACCGCGTCTATGGTTGCGGACATTTATTCGGGCTCCGACAGCTCCTATCCTCTTTATCTGACGGTGTTCAACAACGCACTTTACTTCTCGGCTAATGATGGAACTCACTCGGATGAGCTTTGGAAGTATGACGGCGTCACCGCGTCTATGGTTGCGGACATTTATTCGGGCATCAGCGGCTCCGGCTCCCTTTATCTGACGGTGTTCGACAACGCACTTTACTTCCAGGCTCAGGATGCAAGTCATGGGTTGGAGCTTTGGAAGTATGACGGAACAACGGCATCCATGGTTGCGGACATTTATTCGGGCCCCGACAGCTCCCGTCCCTGGTTTATGACGGTGTTCAACAACGCACTTTACTTTCAGGCTTATGATGGATCGGGCCCTGTGATTTGGGTGATGGACTCGTACGGCAACCTTGCAGAAACGTCCTACCAATATAATGGCTCTCCCGCGGTTTTTGACGGGAGTCTCTATTTCGTTGGTTACGACGCGGCGCACGGATACGAGTTGTGGCGATGGCTCTAGAGGATGGGGGTCAAGTCTGCTCTTGGCTCATGTTTAATATTTTCTCAGCAGCGGTGGGCCGAGACTCGTGTTTCGCACATCTTTACCCGTCGCTGAGATAATTTTTCTTACGGATGAAATAAGGGGCTGGTACACGTAAAAAGGCTGTGTTATAGCAGGACTACCTTGACGGGGAGGTGTCCCGTGATGTGAGACGGGGAATCGATCCGGGCCGGCGACGTGAAGTCCTTGCCCACTGTGTCGGCATTTGCCAGGACCGTTGGAGTGGTGGACGAGGTAGACAGGTTGTGCGGTTACGAGAGAGGGATCAGCCCCGGTCGCATTGTCTTGGCTCTGATGGTCCGACGCCTCATGGAGCGGACGATGACGCTCTGAGCACATTGAACCGCACCAAGGAACCCAAAAATGAAAATTATCCCCAAATCCTCAAAAAAAGGGCGCGGAATGGGAGTCTCAGGTCTCAAGCCCCATATCTTTCTCAGCCTCGATTGACTTACCGATTCCCACACCGCCATGTTCCCGAGAAATTGCCTCGGGCTTCGCCGGATCGATTCTGATGGACTGTAATGACACGCTTTCTCGTGCAGCCGGAACCACATACACGCGCCGATGGAGTTTTTGCAGAGTGAGTATACCCGAATGTTAAAATCGCGCAGAATTATTCTCAGGCCCTCGTACGCGGGATGTGGAGAGACCTTCGCTGCGAACATCGTCCGACGGGGGAGCGCATTGGAGGGTGTCTCAAAAAACTGGCAAGGGCTGAAATCGTGGTACGATTGGGTTGCCGGCCCTTGAAACGCCCTCACCCCAACCCTCTCCCAGAAGGAGAGGGAGCCATCTGAAGCGGCCCCGCAGTCCTCTCTCCCTTTGGGAGAGGGCAGGGTGAGGGTACAGCGTGCCACGATTTCAACATATTTTCGACTTTTGCGACAGTCTCCATTGTTAAGCCATAACTTTCCTGTGGCTTGGGCCTAGCCGACTCCATGCCTATGTTTGGGAGCGATCATCAGACGGATTTTGCTTGACCGACGGCATACGCTGAGGTACGCTCCGATACCGGGCAAAAAACTTTTTTTCGCCAACATGACGACGGTTTTACTTCTATCTGGCCTTGTGGGGAATCATTTTCGGCTCTTTCGGGTCAGAGGAAGCAACCCAAGACCGTTCAGGGACCCCCAAGACCTACGAAATGGCCGGACCGGCATATAATTCCGGACGAGATCTGTTTGGCATAAGGCTATCCTATTGGCAGCGGAATCATTGAAGGGACATGTCGCAACCTGATCAACGACGGATTGGAGCTCACAGGGATGAGCTGGAGGCTGCAAGAAGCCGAGATCATGATGCGTCTTAGGGCCGTTCATATCATCAAGGACCGGGACGCTTTCCGGAAGCATAGACGTAAGTCCGAAAGCCTTCGTCTCTAGGGTGTCGCGCATACGGACTCCCTGGAAATCCAAGACCAAGAACTCCCGCAGGCGGCATGAGCCCCATGACACGAACTGGCGGCACCCCAGATCCAGATGGCGTTGTGCTTGGTAATGTTCGGTTGACGGGCACGTATCCGCTAACCCCGTAAGAGCGCACTACTGTCCGGTCAATGACCGACCATTCTTAGTAAAGCGGCACTCTGGGAATAATTTGGTTGCGGCTTTTTTGAGGTGACATGTCTTCCCTGATTCATAGTTGGTTCCGAGGCACAGGAGGATAGAGATATGACCTGGACCTGTTTCTTTGCTATTGGGAATTAGCGAACTAAGAGCAAAGGAGGTTCAGGTCATGGCGCATTCTAATGAGTTTGAGGCCGAAGGCTTCGCTAGCCAAAGTACAAAACAAAGGAGGGTCCAATCACATGGCGCATGATCATCGCCTTCTCCCGAATGAAGACCAAATCGAACAACTCAGAGAAACGATCCCGGATTGGATCAGAAATCTTAAAAGACCCGAGTCGCCGGCTGTGAGTCCGAAGTTTGGCCCACTTGATGGGATCCGGGTTGTCAGCTCAGGAATCCACATCGCTTCGCCCTACATAGGGACCAAGATGGCCGAATTCGGCGCCGAAGTGATTCATGTGGAGCGGCCCGGTGGAGACCCATACCGCGGCATGCCCCCACTGCTGACAAGGGGTCCCCGAGAACATAGCTGTGATGAAGCGGAGATCGGTAAATGCAAATTGTCCCTGGGCCTGAACCTCAAGTCCAAGAAAGGCTTCGAACTGCTTTTGGCGCTCTGGAAGATATCGGATGTCTGGCTGGAGGCTTCGGCGCCGGGAACTCTCGAAAGGGCGGGAATTACAAATGAACTGGCACTGGCTGTAAATCCGGGCCTGGTCATAGGCCGCGTCAGCACCTACGGCCAGTACGGTGTTAAGGATTACCTGACGCGTCCGGGTTTCGACATGGTGGCACAGGCCTATGGCGGCATGATGTCCGTCACGGGCGATCCCAGCGGTCCACCCCAGAGGGCTAAAGTCTTCACGGGAGATTACCTGACCTCCCTGACGGGCTGTTTCGGCATCATGATGGGCCTCTGGGAGGTAAGAAAGACAGGACGTGGACAGGTCATCGATCTGGCCCAGTTCGAGTGTGTGGCGCAGACCCAGGGCAACGGCATGCCGTTCTTCACCGGAGAAGGGCGCACCTATGGACACATGGGCAACCGGGCTGCCGGGTTCCAACCCTATGACACCTACCAGTGCCAGGATGGCTGGGTCGTGATTACGGCCTTTAGCGGGGCGATTTTCCCGAGAGTCCCTAAGTTTCTAGGCCTCGATCCCGAGACATACTCGTACAACGCATGTTCAAAAGATGAAGCTGCGGTGAATTCGGAGAAAGGCCGAGAACTCGATCGCGCGCTCCGCGAATATTGCGCCGGCCGCACCCGCATGGAAGTCGAGACGCAGCTCAACCAAGCGCAGATCGGCTGCACAAGGGTCTTCAGTGCCAAGGACGCTTATGCCGACGAGCACTACAACGCGAGGGAAGCGACCGTGCCCGTGCTGGATCGCCAATCCGGCGTTCCCCTAAGGGTTTATGGAGTCGTGCCGAAGATGTCACTCACCCCTGGCAGGATCTGGCGAGGGGCTCCCGCCATCGGCGAGGATACGACGGAAGTCCTTTCGAGGGTGCTGGGCTTCTCCGCGGAGGAGATAGCGAGACTTTATGACGAGAAGGTGGTACACAGGACGGAACCCTTCACCACAGCCCAGGTCGAGGCCGTCAATCCTTGAGAGGTTCCCTCCGGGGCACATCAATAACCCGCTGTTGTCCGGTTTGCTTTGAAGTGATATCGGGACGTTGGGACATTACATATTCTGCTATGACCGATACTATTTTGTCCGGCGCCGTGATTTCAGCGGGTTATATACCAAAAGTTAGGAAGAGTCGGTCTTCCGTGGAATTTGGCGTCCAAGCTTGCACAGACGTCACGGGATTCGGACTGGTCGGCCACCTAGTAGTAATGACCCGCGCCTAACGGTGCGGAATCAGAGTCAGCGGAGACTCAGTTGCTCTGCCGGCCGGCGCCATGGAAGCCGCCGGGATGGGGCTTGCGCCAACCGAAGCTATTCCAGCGCCTGGAACGGGATGGCTCCATCGGTCTCTCCTGAAACCTCGGACCTTCTGCACGATCCTCGGATCTCAGGTGGACCTGTACCGAGCGTTTCGGGAGAAACTGCCCCGGAACTGGTGAAAGCCCTGCTCGACGCAGGAGTGGATGTCGTCGCCCGTTTTAGCTTGTTACAAGTGGCTGCAAAACCGGTTAACTTGACGTTCTGGTTTCATGATTACAACGAGTTACGATCCCAAATGTAAGTTTTGCAACCACCTTTAGCTATGAGGGTTGGTATCACCGGTCAATTCTGGATTTTGACCTCACTCAACTTTTTCCGTGTGCTCTCCGAATACCAGATGTCAACGAATTGAGAAATGCTTTGGGCTTCTCTTGGGATGAATTGATCGGCCAACGGCTTTCTCAGAAGCAGCTTGACGCCCCGGAAGGCCGCCGGGTCAGTTTCGGCGAATTCCAGGGCAATCCTTCTTGCCTCCGGATAAAGGTTCTCCGCGCTGGTCTTGTGATGAATCAACCCCAAGGCAAGGGCTTCTTCAGCCGTGTACATAAATCCGCTGTAAAGGATCGTTTCAGCGTTCCTGTGGCCCACGCACGCCTTGAGTATTTCGACCGCGCCGGTGAGGACCGTCGAGCCGATGAGTATCTCGTTAAGCGCGATTTTCGCCCGCCCCTCAGCCATGATCCGACAGTCGCCGGCGGTAGCAAGCATGCAACCGCCGGCGATGGCATGGCCGTTCAGAGCGGCCACCACAGGTTTGGGAAACAAAAAAATCTGCGTGTACAGGTCTGTGAATCTTGCCATGAACTCTGAAAAGGCCTCTTTCGAGTAGGGCAGCAACTCCGGTATGTCCAAGCCGAAGGAAAAGAACTTCCCTCGTCCGGTAAGTATCACGGCTCTTACGTCCTCGTCGTCGGCCAGCTCCTCGAAGCAGGTCTTCAGTTCTTCCACAAGGGCCTCGTTGAGAGCGTTCACTTTGCCGCGACTCAAGACGACTGTGGCAACCTGCTCTTCTTTGGATACCTCTACGAAATGCATTCCCACCTCCCATTCCCGGCGCAATGATCCGCGCAGGTAGTCAACGTTCTAATCGGCCTCATAGGCGCTTACTCCGGAATTATGCGGCGGTCTTGTCTTTCCAGGGGTGTTCGGGCCGATGGCCGGTCGCGGGATGGTTGCCCTGACCCCGAACAGACCCCCGAATGGTCCCTCACAAGGCAGGAGGACGGCAAAACCGTAGTCGCGTTGACGAACAAGCCTCGATTTTCCTGTTTCTCAGCGTACCATGCCCCAGGCCCCTCAGTCAAAAAAAATCGATGGCGTGAGAGGTTTTCCCGAACACAGGCTCTGCCTCTGAAATGGCCTGAATACCCCTACGATGCTGAATAATCCTGTGAAATGGATGGATAGGAAACAGGTTACTAGAGTTCGCCCGAGTTCGGTAAGAGCATACTCCACTTTCGGCGGAATCACAGCGTAAACCTTGCGGAGAACGATCCCGTCCCTCTCCGGTCCCCGAAGCGTTTGAATCAGCATCTTCTGCAACACGCCACCAATCTCCCGTCGCAGCTCGCCAAACCGCTTCGTCTTATGCTCAAGGGCTCCGACTATGAGGACCGTTCACTTATCTGCAATCCGGTCCGGAACAATTCTTGTCGGACAGTTTTGATTGTATATGTCCCGGTGCATACAAACCCTTTCTTTCTCCAAGCCCACCCATTAGTTACCTCAGGGCTACTATACTACAAAAAGGTGCCTACTTGCAATTAGTAACCCAGGTATTTACAATTGTAAACAGGTCGTCGCGACGAAAAAGAAGGGGCTCGAGAATCGAGTCCACAAGAAAAACAGCATTGATTGCTCACTTCATCTCTACTTCAGGAGGCAGACATGTCGGGGAA
>Ga0247841_10006838_pt1 | contig 17295 bp, 12 predicted proteins | sample LaCruzMarch2015__2_FD_192410 | JGI IMG/M metagenome (GOLD analysis project Ga0247841, IMG submission 192410) | Freshwater microbial communities from meromictic Lake La Cruz, Castile-La Mancha, Spain - LaCruzMarch2015_18m | ecosystem: Environmental > Aquatic > Freshwater > Lake | place: Spain... | reverse complement strand
TCCCGGGAGAAAACATTCTGGCCTCGGCCAGTTGAAGGTAAATATATCATATATTACTGATTTTGCAAGGTAAATATACACTTTAGTTCCTTAAGTCAATGACATTGAGATTAAATTTACAAAGTATAACCAGGTCAGCAGAGTTCGCCCCTGCCATGCCTCATCATATGTATTCTCCAGTTTTTCCGCACAGATGTAGTTCGATTTTCCCTTAAGCAGGGAAACGGGAATGTCTCTGTAAATTTTGTTCGCATCCCTGATAAATGATATTTCCTGATGAAATATTTGATTTTGGAGGCTTTTTGTATAAGTAGAGATGGCAATGCGGGCATGACGATTTTGGGAAAGATATTCCATCACCGGGATGATATACCCTTGCGTTTTCCCTGTACCCGTTCCCGCCTCGATAGTCAAAACCGCCTCGTCGTTTATGGCTTTGGCCACATGCTTCGCATATTCAACCTGAAAGGGCCTGAATGTAAAGCCTTTTTCGGACTGGGAAAGTCCTTGATAAACGGTTTTCATTTTTTCCACATTAATTTTCTTGATTGGCTCGGCATGGTTTATTTTCTGCCGTTTTACCGATGCTGTTTCCAAAAAAACTTTCCAGTTTTCTGTATCACGGCGTTGACAAGGATTGAAAATAACACCAAAATATTTTTCATGGTTTCTGGCTATATGAATAATCGTATCAGCGAAGAGGGTATTACTTTTTTTAAGGTAATAGCGGATAGCTGTCGCGCGAGGAAAAATTCCATCATTAAGTTCATTACCGCAAATATGTTCAATTAATTCTGTTGAGAGCGCTACAACTTCCGATGCCGCAAAATGTATCCTTTTACGTTCCTGTTTGTGAAGATATTCCCATAAGCGTTTGGGTGAGAAAGAATCAACCTGGGGCAAAAAGAATTCAACTGCAAAACTGAGATCAATTAGTCTTTTATCGTAGCATATTTTTTTTATATCCGCGTAGTTATCTTGATACGGAAGGGTAAAAACAATATCAATATCTTTGAGAAATTTTCTGATCTGTGAGAGACCTTCTGACGCTTCCGGAGCGTTGGACAATGTTTCCCTGGAAATGTTTGAATGATATCTCTCGCGTGCCGTCAAGTAAGGATAGCGGACGAACGATTCAAAGATCCTCAATGGTGCATTCATGCTAAGGATTGTTGCCGCAATCGAATAAACCCGGTTGCCCTTATCTTCCCTTGTGCCCGTGTGAGCGAAGATAAATGCAACATCAGTGATATTATATTTATACGGCTTCAGCATGTGTCAGATTCTGGTTTTAATATCGTTCGTTCACCGCTTGACGTTCCAATCGTTATATTAGCTTGACTATCAACGTTATTAATTTTTAACATTTGTTAAATTTCATCAACTGATGAGGAAGAACACTGTAGAAGACCTATGCACCAAAAGTAAATCTTGCATATTATGTAACTCGCAAAAGGTATATTGGAATCTGATATTTTCATAAAAACTAACCTTTTTTTGAGCACCAGGTCGGCCCTCCAAAAAACTTTATTATAATTGTAATACAGGTTATCTATCTGTTATTGTTAAGATAATTAACGAGAAGTCAAAAAAATCTCTTTAGGCGAGGTTGGGGCGGTTGGACTCTTCCGGAACCGGTTCTTCCCTCTCTTCGTCGACGTTTTCCCCGAGACTCTGGAGGAGCCGCGTCGTCGTGCCGCGCATATCCCGCAACACCACGGCCATATCTTGGCGATCCGATTCTCCCCATCCGTCCAGCTGCAGATCTGCCATCTTACCGTTGAGGCTGACGACCTGATTGATCATGGCCTGCTCCTTGGTGCTCCGGGCCGTCTTCACCTTCTGCGTCCCCAGCTCCTGGGCCTGCCGTTTTGCGATCTCCTTATTGTAGGCCGTCTCCATCCCCTTCGCCGTCTTGTTCTTCACAACCTCCAGTAGCAGGGAGCGGGGGATATTGGGGTTCGACCGGCACTGGCTTTTAACCGTCTCGGGAAGGTTGTTTAGGGAGAGGATCTGGGCGACGGCGGGCTGGCTTTTGCCGAGCATATCCCCAAGCTGAAGCTGGTTGTAGCTCCGTTCCTGCATGAGCACCGCCATCGCCTCCGACTCCTCGATGGGCGTCAGATCCTGCCGGAGCAGATTCTCGACCAGCGATATCTCCCGGTGATTGGCATCGACATAGAGGGACGGGATGGTCGGCAGCCCGGCCTTTTTCGCCGCCGCGACGCGTCGTTCTCCGGCAACAACGAAGAGATTTTCCACCTCGTCCTGGCGGAAGAGAATCGGCTCCAGAACGCCGAGCTTGATCATCGTGGCCGCCATCTCATTGATGCCGATGGGATCGAGGAACTTACGGGGTTGCTGGGGGTCCGTTTGCAGGACGGCGGGGTCAAGTTTATAGATCCTGCCTTTGCTGTATTTTACGGCCATGACACAATCCTCCTCTGAATAAAGTAGGAGTATCATAGCTGTAAATTTGTAAAAGTCAAAGGAAAAACAACAGAAAAAGAAAGCCCCTTCCAACAATCATCAAATCATTCTATACACCGACCATAAAGCGTGGTAAGCAATAAACAAACAGCGAACTGAAGGGACGCGAAGGAGGATAATACCTGTGGCAAAGAAACCGGCAAATCTGATTTATGGCGTCGATGACAGACCGCCTGTCAGGGTCTGCCTGCTCCTGGCGATCCAGCATATCTTCTTTCTTACCAGCGGCCTCATCGTGGTCGCGATCGTGATGGGGGGAGCGGGTTGTCCTCCCGATCTCATCCGGAATATCGTCTCCATGTCCATGATTGCCGGTGGAATCGCCACGATTCTTCAGGCCCTTAATCGCGGCCCCGTGGGAAGCGGCTATCTCTGCACCGAAGGCACCGATCCGAGCTTCCTTTCCATTTCCGTCCTGGCCGGCGCCACGGGCGGGATCTCCCTGATCTTCGGGATGACCATCGTCTCAGGCATTATTGAATGTTTCCTCGCCCGGATCATGCACCGCTTGCGGATTCTTTTCCCCCCCGACGTCACCGGCGTCGTGCTGACGATGGTCGGCTTGAACATCGTTCCCATCATGATCCTCGATTTCATGGGCGTCAAGGATCGGAACAGTCCCATCGAAACGATGAACGTCCTGGTCGCCATTATCACCCTGACCATCATGGTGGGAACCAATGTCTGGAGCAAGGGGAAATTACGGCTTTATTCGGTCATCATCGGCATGGTGGGCGGGTACGGTGCAGCGATTTTCCTGGGGGTGCTGACGCCGGCGCATATGCAGCTCATACTCGCGGCCCCTGTCCTGTCTTTCCCTGATATTTCCTACATCAGTTATTCCTTCGATTGGGCGCTCCTGATCCCCATCATCGTCGTCACCATGGCCTCCACCCTCAAATCCGTAGCCACCCTCACCATGTGCCAGAAGATCAACGACACGACCTGGACCCGTCCGGACCTGGTCAATATCGGCAAGGGCACCATGGCGGACGGTCTCGCCTCGATCATCGGCGGATTGACGGGGGCACTCGGCAAATCACTCTATGCAAGCAGCGTCGGTCTGAGCGTGGCCACGGGGGCGACGAGCCGGGTAATCGCCTTTTACGTCGGGGGGATTTACATCTCCCTGGCCTTCTTACCCAAGGTGTCAACCATTTTCAGCATCATGCCGAAACCGGTCATGGGTGCAGCGATGGTCTTCATGGTCTGCTTCATGGTGATCTCGGGTATCCAGATGATGACCTCCCGGATGATCGACATCCGCCGAACCTTCATCATTGCCGTTTCGCTGATGTTCGGGATGAGCGTGGACATCTTCCCGCAACTCTATGCCCACGTCCATCCCTATCTGAAACCTTTTTTCAGCTCCTCCCTGACGGTCACGACGGTGCTGGCCATCGGCCTCAATCTGATCATGCGCATCGGCATCTCCCGCCAGGAAACCCTGGAACTGGTTCCCGGTGTGGATTCCTCGGAAAAGATCTTCAACTTCATGGAAAACCAAGGCGCCGCCTGGGGGGCCCGCAAGGAAGTCATCTACAGTGCCATGGCCGCCATGAATGAACTGATGGAAGCCTTGGCCCTCCAATCTGCAACGGGGCAGAAGATTGCCATGACCGTCGCCTTCGATGAACTGAGTCTCAATGTCCTGATAAGCTATGAAGGCCAGGCCCTGGAATTTCCAACGGAGCGCCCCGACAAGACGCAGATGCGGACCGATCCCGGGGCCGTCGCCCGGATGTCGGGATTCCTAGTCCGTCAGTACACGGACAAGATCACTGTTGCGCAGGAAGGGAAAACATGCTCCGTGACGCTCCATTTCGAGCACTGATTCGTCTCCTCAGCCCGATCAGGATCATTATTATCCTCCCCGTCGTCATTGCCCTTATCGCCATGACCGTGGCCATCATGATCTTCACCCAGAAGGAGGTCAATCAGGCCATGCTCCGCGCGGGGGACGAAGAGGCGAGGAATATCCTCAAGGTGGTAAAGCTCAACATTGAAAACCAGCAGCAGGACTTGTTGTTCTTTCAGCGCTATGCCGAACAGAAATATGAGCAACAACTCAAGAACCTCGTTTCCGTGGTTGTCTCCCAGGTCGATTATTTTCATAGCCTGGCGGAGCAGGGCATAATTACTGAGGACCAGGCCAAAAAAGCGGCCCTCGAGTCCGTGCAGAGACTCCGTTACGGCAACAACGACTATTTTTTCATCTACAACCTGCAGGGCGTAGCCATTTCCCATGCCGACCCGCGAATCCGGGGCCGGGACATGTCCGCATTCAAGGATGAAAAAGGCCGCCCCGTCGTGCAGACCATGCGGGAAATCGCGGCTACAAAAAAAGAGGGCGTCTGCACCATGTGGTGGACCAAACTGGCAGGAACCAAGCCCGTACCCAAGCTGCTCTATTTCTATCTCTATCCACGGTGGGACTGGATGATCGGCACGGGCGTCTATATCGATGACATTGATCAGGATATTGCCAGGAAGCGCGGCGAGATCATGACGGTGCTAAAAAAGACCTTCGCCGATGTCAAGGTATTTGAAACGGGTTACTTTTCCGTCTTTGACGGCAGCAAAAAGATCCTCATCCATCCCTTCCTTGCCGGCCAGGACGGCGCCGGAATGAAAGATCCCGTTACCGGCCGCAGTCAAATCGATGAACTCATGGCCGCCGCCAAGAATCCGGAGGCGCCGCTGAAATACCTCTGGGACAAGCCCTCCACACCCGGGGACTACAAGTACGTCAAATATTCCCATGTGGATTATTTTCCCCCTTTCGACTGGTATATCTCCTCTTCCGTCTATGAAGACGAAATGGAACGTCCCGCCCAGCGGATTATCAAGCGTCAGCTCCTGTTTGTCAGCGTCGTCGTTTTGCTCTGCATGGCCGGCGTTTTCCTCCTCGTCAACCGGGTTACGGAGCCGTTGGCCAGGCTGACCCACCATGCGGACCGGATGGGGGAAACGGATTTTACCCTCTCCGAGGAAGGGGTGCGCGAGCTCAAGACGATTACCTTCCCCTCCGAAGTTTCGCTGCTATCCGGAACCATGTTGAAAATGGAGCAAAAGCTCGGTGAATACCTGAAAACCCTTGCGGAAACAACGGCGGCCCGGGAGCGGATGGCCAGCGAATTACGCATCGCCCGGGACATTCAGATGAGCATGCTGCCTAACGAAGACATCTGGCTTGCCGGCGGGAAACGGGTGGACCTGGCTGCGACCCTGGAACCGGCCCGGGAGGTCGGGGGTGATCTCTATGATTATTTCTTTATCGACCCGGAACACCTCTGTATCGTCGTGGGGGATGTATCGGATAAGGGCGTTCCTGCCGCTCTCTTCATGGCCCGTAGTAAGGCCCTCTTCCGCAATGCGACCCTGCGCGAGTCCGCGCGACCTGAGGTCATCCTCCATGCCGTCAATCAGGAGTTATGCGTAAGCAACGAAATGCGCATGTTTATCACTGCTTTTATCGGCATCCTCGACCTTCGCTCCGGGGATTTGACCTTCAGCAATGCCGGCCACATTCCCCCCCTCCTCATCCGGGAACAGGAAGGCGCCAAATACGTAGAGCTGCCGAAGGGTAAGCCGGTGGGAATCCACAAAAGATCGGCCTATTCGGTCGATTGTCTCCAAATGAGACCGGGGGACGCCCTGCTTGTCTTTACCGACGGCATTCCCGAGGCCTTGAACAACCGGGACGAATTCTTTGAAGATGAGCGGTTGCTGGACCTGTTTCATGCATCTTCACCGTCAAACGCCGCCAACGCCCTGGATATTGTCCTTCGGGAAGTAAGAATCTTCTCGGAAGGGGCGCCCCAGGCAGATGACATTGCCGTTCTCTGCATCCGCTATGTAGGGTAATGGGAGGATAATCGAAAAGGTTAGCAGCACTGCAACAGACGATTTTTTCACCCCACCCCGCCCTGCCCCTGAAGGGGAGGGGAAATATATACTTTCAATCCCTCCAGAAGGAGGAAGTAAATTTGCTTCCTCCCCCTTCAAGGGGAGAGAGAATTTGCTTTCCTCCCCCTTCAAGGGGGAGGTTAGGAGGGGGATGGGGTAATTTGACATATAAATTTCAAGGATGACGAAACAGGAGGATAACGATGGACATTTTCGAAAGCAAAAAGGATGGCATTTTGACTCTGGCTCTGAAAGGGAGGCTTGACGCCGTCACCGCCCCTCCATTCCGGGAAAAGATCATGGCCTTTATTGATGATCAGGGGGAATATCGGATCCTTCTTGACTGTACAAACATGGATTACGTGAGCAGCGCCGGGATCAGGGTTCTCTTTGAGGTGATTTTCCGATTGCAGGACCTGTCCGGCAAATTTGGCTGTTACGGGCTAACGGGCAACGTCAGGAAGATCTTCGGTCTTGCCGATTTAACCTCGGAGATGGGAGTCTTTACCTCTCACGAAGAAGCCCTCAAGAATATTTAGAGCTTGTCTGATCTTCCATTGATTAATCTTGACCCAGGCGGGTGATTTCGGCCAGATTATGGTCACTGCGGATAAAGCAGTCAGGAAATTTTTCCCGAAGCTGATGCATTTCAAGATAATGATACGCTTCTTTGCTGCTGTCAAATCTTCCGAGGACAATGCGATGCCAGATTCCTTTCTCTTGTACATTGACCTTAATAATACGCACATCGTATTTCTTTATATCCATACTTTCCACCCAGGCCAACGCCTCATCATTTTCCTTGAATGACGCCACCTGTATGCTGAAGCGGTTCTTTTTCTCCCCTGCCGTTTTAACAGGTTGCTGTGATTGTATCTCATTTTCCTTTTTGGCTGCCTCTGACGAGAGGGCGCCGGCGGCAGCGGCGGGAGGAGGAGGAGCAACCCATGTCTTGCCGTCGTAGAAAGATGTTGAAGCGGTTAATTTGTTGATTCGCAAGGGATAAATCTTGTTGCCCGAACTCATGGTCTCATAGTAGTAAAGGTTTGACCAAAAATACACCGAAACAGCAGCGACAGCAATGATCGTCAACACTACCCCCAAGATCCAATAATGGCGGCTGGACGCAGAGATAACCTTGGAAGTCTGCTCTGTAGACTCCTGGGTATTGTCACCCTCCCGTGGATGAGGAACCTCCCTCACATAAGACTCCGTTACTTTTGGGGCCGCCTCTTCCCTAATCTCGGCAGACGTCTGCTGCGAATCCAGGGAAGCTACTTTTTGATATAGAGATTCCAGTTCCTCGGCAAGAACTTCTTCATTCGAAGTGAAGCCTTTCCCATTCCCGCGTTCTTCCCCGTTTTTCATAGTCTCATTTCCCTTTGCTACTTTCCATATGCCTTATGTAGGACTGGACCACATGATCGGCTTCGATGTCTAAGCAGTTGGCATATGATTTTAGAATACCTTTCAAATAGGCAAGGGGCGGCAACAGCTCGAAACGATCTTCTTCGAGAGATTGAAAAAGGCCTATCTTGAATTTACTCTGGAGAGAAATCTGTTCAAGGGTAACACCCGATTGTATCCTGATCTTTTTTAAATCCCCCCCGGTAAGGATATCCTTATCAAAAACCGTCGCTACCGGCGAATCTCCTGTGTCGGCTTTTTTTACGCAGGAAGGGATGGACGGTCCCATTGTTTCGGCATATGGACTTCGTCTTAAATTATACATCGGAACCGGCTCTTTTGACCTGTCTTGGTATCGCTTACCCTCCTCCATGAGGCCGCGTTCGATCAGGTGGTCGTCATAGTTCCTTCGTGCGGCGACGTCAATGAGCGTAAGATAGGCTCGCTCCAGAGCGGAAATTATCACCATTCTTTCTGCCGCTGAAAAAAAGCTGTAGGCAGCTATGGAATCATCGCGGTAAAGTTCAAAGAGTTCCTGATAGGCTTTGCGGATTTCAAAAGGAGATGCATCAACCGGGATTTCGAGTAACTCGTAATGTATCTGTTCCGTGTGCTGCCTCATAAACAAAAACATTCTCCCTATTTATCATATTGCACTATGGCCTGGCCGGCGCCAAGCTATCCCGTATGTCGCATTTCGCCTCGGCAACCCGATTGCCGTACTCCCTGAGATCGAGGGCGGTTTGTGTGTAGGGGTATAGATCAAGAAACGGCATTTTTTTACAGACCGCGTTGTGGACACGGTCATCAAAAGCAATGTTTCCCAAGAACTTCATCTTTATTGTCAGGTGCCGCTGGATAATTCTGCAGATCAGGGGACCGATATTGGGATTATCCTGACGATGGCACTGATTCACGACAAGCATGAACTCAAAGGCGCGTAACTCTCTCTCAAGGATGTCGCCTTTCTCGGGGTCAAGTTCCTTGATGATATGCAGCAATAGATCCGGATTGGTAACCGTCGCTCTGGGGTTCTGCTCTTCCGCCTCCATTGCCAGGGCTCTAAAGTTATGGATATTCAAGACCTGTCTGATTTTTCGAAAATAGACGGAGCGGATGAGGCGGTAGATGTTTTCAATAGCTGTCGGTTCCGGCGTGGTAATGAAAACTCCCGTGTCCGATATCATGAAGAAATCGATGGTATTAAACGCGGTCCCGGCCCCCAGATCAAGGAGAATGAAGTCGTAAGAGAGTTTGGAGATGCCCCTGAGAATCTTCATTTTTTGTTCATGTGCAAGGTTGGCGATATCCAGATTATTCATGGCGCCACTGATCAGAAAAAGATCGGGAAAAGGCGTCTCAACCACAGTGTCTTCCAGGGAGGGAACCCTCTTGTTTATAAAATCGGAAAGGCTCTTTTCAGGGTGAGGCATACCAATCATGGTATGCAGATTGGCAGCGCCAAAGTCGATGTCGATAAGCAAGGTACGGTAACCATCCCGGGCCAACAAGATGCCAAGGGATCCGGTGAGAAAGCTTTTACCGGACCCGCCCTTGCCGCCGCCAATAGGCCATATGCTGGATATCGCCTGTCTCATACCTCAAACACCGTTTTGGGTTAATCTGGGAACGATCATGCGTTGATTTCTATCATGATTAATCAAAACAAATCAAAACATTTATCGCTGGTCAGCTCATTATTGTAGACGACAAATTCTGTTATGCCAGGATTACGACAAAAACATATCCGCCTTCCGCCCTCAGTACAATTTCTGAAGCGTGGCTCCCCGGAAATAGTGGACAAGGATATCCTCCATGGGAAATCCCTGCATCGCCATCATCGCCGCCCCGATCTGACAGAGGCCGACGCCGTGCCCCCACCCTGCCCCTTCCAGACGGAAACGAACGGCCTTCCCCTGACCATCCCTTTCGGTCCGGACGATAAAGGCGCTGCTGTAGAGATGGCTGGGAGACAGCCAGCGGCGGATTTCCAGTTCCTTGCCCACGATGACGGTGCGTTTCGATCCCTCGATCCTCAGGCGGATAATTCGTCCCGAAGGCCCTCTCTCCAGTGGGATAAGGGCATGGAGCTCCCCAAAGTCGATACCTGATTTTCTTAAAATCAGTGTCTCCAGTTCCTCCCGGGGATAGGAAACCTCCCAGCGGAAGAAGTCCGTCGTTTCCTGATCGAAGGAGGGAAGGACCAGGCGGAGGGCATGGCTGTCAGTGGTATTGCAGTAGGCGGGCGGGGAGGAGCTTATCCATCTCTCCGCATCTTCCGCCGATGTCGCGGGAGGGGAATCTTCGGGAGCGTCGGAAACAGACGTCAGATAAGGGACGGCGGCATTTTCCCAGACATTCGCGAAATTTTCCGTCCGGCCGCCGCAGGCCTTGTGATATCGAGCATCACAGATCCCGCCGTTGTGAATCAGAAAGAGGCCCCGCGTAACGTCTATGGCCTGACGGACCTGATCCGTGATGATCTTTGTCACCCCCTGGTAACGCTGGCAATGGTCGTCGGCGCAGACATCAAACCGGGCGTGCTCCTCCCGGCCATACCAGCGGCTGATCTCGCCGTCCGACAAAGTCACGGCGATCCCGTTGCCGGCCTGGTGCAAACACCCACCCTGATCGTCATTCCGGCGAAGGCCGGAATCCAGTATTTTCAAGACATCTCTGGATTCCGGGTCAAGCCCGGAATGACAGAGGGGGTTGTTTTTCAAAGGTCTCGCCTCATCATCACCACTCTTCCCTGCCTCCTTCCCGTTCGGGGTTGCAGCATCTTTCTTCTCCAGCATGGCCATCAGCCAGCTTCGGGAGGTGACGGCGTGGGCCTTGAGAAACTCCAGCGGGGCGGCTGCAGACATTTCCGAAGAAATGACGCTTGCTAGATAATCTTCGAGGGCGAGCTCATTGATCGCCGTCAAGGTATCATCGTCTGCCGCAAGCACTGACAAGGCGCCCTGAAAAGTCTGGACCTCCTGGCGCTCCCAGTGAAAGTTAACACCGATGGTGACATTGTAAAGGGAAAGTGTTGCGTCACCCTGAGGGCGGCAGCGGAAATCACCCTCCTGCAGAGTACGGACTCCTGCTACGGTAGCGAGGGTGATCCGGCCACCGGTGACGGAAATGCGGAATTCCCCACTTAGTTTTTCCCCGGAAGAGCTAAGAAAAACGCCATGAAAACATCCCCGGATCTCCCGGCAGTCCGCCATAATACCCACCCGAATCGTCGGCTCCCGATCCCGCATTTTTGCTTATCCTTTCTAATAAAATAGTGTATGTTACATCCAATATGAAATGCGGTATTGTCTGTCAATGGAATCATGACTTTGGACATAACGGAGTCGGGCTTAACTATTAACATTTAACGTAAATGTCAATAAGAGCTTGTCCGTAAATAACTTTGCCTGGGATCGCGCCCAGATTTATGTCAGATTTTTCTGGGTCGATTGAGTAAAACCGCAGGCGTAGCAACGCTACGTCGAGGATTTTACGATTGAGACACGGGAAAAGATGGCATGAAGATGGGGTGCGAGCCGGTAACGATTATTTACGGACAGGCTCTAAGTAAGTCTGACCCCTGCCGAGGTAAAATATGAACCCACCCGCAATTCCACTGCAGCAGAACATGGAGTTGTTTCAGAGCATTGCGGATAACATGCTCGACGCCGCCCTGATCCTGGAATGGGACGGAACCATAATGTACGGGAACCGGGCCGCCCTCAAGCTTGTTGGCCTGTCTTCCCTCTCAGAAGCCCTCGGAAATAACGCCGTTCAGTTTATCCATCCCGACTCCCTCCTCACCGTGGCCAGCGATCTGGAACGAGTACGTTTGAACAACGGTGGTTTCCCTGCCGAATACAGGCTGATCACACGCCAGGGAGAAGAAAAATGGGTGGAAGGTCTCGGCACCAAGATATTATTCGGGGACCGGGACCTGGATCTTGTGATTCTCCGGGATATCACGGCAAGAAAACGTATGGAGGAAGAGCTGCGCCGGGCATCGGAAGAGCTGGAAAACCGGGTGCAAGAGCGGACCGCCCTGCTGACGGAGGCCAATCAAAGGCTTCAGGAAGAAATTATCGGACGTAAGCGGGCCAGCGAGGCCCTCCGGGAGAGCGAAGAGAAATACCGCACCTTTCTTGACACCCTCCGGGACATGGTCTTCATCACCGACCGGAAAGGCCATTTTACCTACGCCAACCAGATGTTTGAAACGGTCCTGGGGTGGCCGGCGGGAGATCTCGAGGGACGAGTTTTCTCGGAGATTGTGGCGCCCGAATTCCACGATGAAACCATTGACCGCTACCGGCGGGGGATGAACGGTGAAGCGATCCCCATCTATGAGCTCGACTTTTTACGGCCGGACGGCCGGAGACTTCCCGTGGAGTTAAATGTCACCACCCTGCGCAACCCCGAGGGAAACGCCGTCGGCCGGATCGGCGTCGCCCGCGACATTTCGGGACGCCGGCAGGCAGAGGCGCTCTACCGGACCCTGGCCAACACCTCCCGGGCCGGGGTTTACATTGTCCAGAAGAGAAAATTCCGCTTCATCAATTATAACGCCGCCCGCTATGCCGGATACATGGAAGCGGAGATGATCGGCATGGATGCGCTGAGCATTGTTCTTCCTCAGGATCGGCCTTCCTTCATCGAAAATTCCCGAAAAATGCTCTCGGGAGAACTGAATGTGCCCTATGAATTCAGGATATGTACGAAAGACGGGCAGGTCCGGTGGATCATGGAGACAGTGACCTCGATCGTTTATGAGAATGAGAAGGCCGTACTGGGAAATTCCATGGATATCACGGAACTGCGGCAAGCGAGAATGAAACTGGAACAGAGCGAACAGCGCCTGACCCAGATCATCGAAGGGACAACGGTGCCGACCTTCGTTATCGACGGCGATCATCGGGTCACTCACTGGAACCGGGCCTGTGAAAACCTGACCGGCATTTCCGGCCAGGAGATCATTGGCACCGATAATCAATGGACGGCCTTTTACGCCCAGTCCCGACCCACCCTGGCCGATTTAATCGTGAACCTTGCCACCGAGGAGATGATAGCCTTCCGTTATGAGGGGAAACAGAAGCGATCAGCGCTCATTGACCGAGCTTACGAAGTGGAAGACTTCTTTCCGGACCTGGGGGCCGGTGGCAAATGGCTCTATTTTACCGCCTCCCCACTCATCGACGCCCAGGGAAGAGTAACCGGCGCCATCGAAACCCTGCAGGATATGACGGAAAGGAAGGAGATGGAGGAGGAAGTTCGCCTGATGGCGGTGACGGATCAGTTGACTGGCCTCTACAACCGGCGGGGATTCATCGCCCTGGCGGAGCAGCAGTTGAAGCTGTCCACACGGTCGCGCAAATCCATGCTCCTCTATTTTGCCGATCTGGACGGCATGAAACAGATTAACGATACCTGGGGACACGACGAGGGGGATCGCGCCCTGATCAACACGGCCTCCATTCTCAGAAATACGTTTCGCGCTTCCGACATTTTAGCCCGCATCGGCGGCGACGAGTTTGCCGTCCTTTCCATCGATGCGACGGATGTCGTTCCCCAATCCCTCGTCGGACGTCTTGAAATTAACCTTAATGAGTTCAACTGCCACAAAGAGCGTCCTTACTGTCTTTCCATGAGCATCGGCGTGGTTTGCTACGATCCGGAAAACCCTTGCAGCCTGGATGACCTCATGTGCCGGGCCGACGACGAAATGTATGCCCGTAAGGATGAAAAGCGGCGCGGCGCAAAATGAAAGGAGATCATCATGGGAACAACACATAAAACCGGCTGCATCCTCTGCAACCAGAACTGCGGCCTGGTCGTGGAAGTGGAAGATAACCGGATCGTCAAGGTCCGGGGAGACAAGGACAATGTCCGAAGCGAAGGCTACTGCTGCCGGAAAGGCCTTAATATCGCCTGGCACCAGGATAACGCCGATCGCCTCCAATACCCTCTGAAGCGCACCGCCGCCGGCTTTGAAAGGATCTCCTGGGAGGAGGCCATGGGAGAAATCGCGGAGAAGCTCAAAGCTATTGTCGGCAAGTACGGACCCCGATCCTTTGCCTATATGGGCGGGGGGGGACAGGGATGTCACTTCGAGGCCGCCTTCGGCGTCCGTCTCATGCGCGCCCTGGGATCCCGGTATCATTACAGCGCCCTGGCCCAGGAACTTACGGGACTGTTCTGGGTCCACGGCCGGACCCTCGGACGGCAGTATCTCGGCCTGATCCCCGACGAAACAAATACCGACATGCTGCTCGCCATCGGCTGGAACGGCATGCAGAGCCATCAGATGGCCCAGGCGCCCAGGCATTTGAAAAGGCTGTCGAAAGACCCGGATAAACTTCTTGTCGTCATCGATCCCCGCGTCTCGGAGACGGCGAAGATCGCCGACATCCACTTAGCCGTCCGACCGGGGACAGACGCCCTGCTCCTCAAGGCGATAATTGCCATCATTTTTCAGGAAGGATGGGAAAACCGCGATTATATCGGCGCTCATGTCGCGGGCTGCGACGATATCAGGCCCTGGTTCATGGACTTTGACGCCCGGGCCGCTATCGCCGTATGTGAACTCGATTATGACCGGATTTATGAGTTTTCCCACCTCCTGACCACCCGGCGCTGGTCCTGCCATTACGACCTCGGCATCATGATGAACCGCCACAGCACCGTGACCTCCTGGCTGGCCATCATCCTGCTGGCCATCTGCGGCCGCATCGGCGTCACCGGCGGCAATATCTTCCCCGGCCATCTCATGCCCTTGGGGTCCCATTCAGACGAGCGAGACCCCAAGGCCTGGCGGACCGTGACCACTGATTTCCCGCCCATCATGGGAGTCTACCCCCCCAACGTCATGCCCGAAGAGATCCTCGCCGACCATCCCGACCGGCTCCGGGCCGTCCTGGTCAGCGGCTCCAACCCGCTCCGTTCCTTCGCCGATACGACCGCCTACGAAGAGGCCTTCGGGAAGCTCGATCTCTTAGTCACCTGCGAACTGGCCATGACGGAAACGGCGCGACTTTCCCATTATGTCCTGCCTGCACGCTCGGCCTATGAATCATGGGACGGAACCTTCTTTGCCTGGACCTTTCCCGGCATCTTCTTCCAGATGCGCAGACCCATTGTCGCCCCGGCGGGGGAACCTCTGGAACTAAGCGAGATCATGTTGCGCCTGACCGACGCCCTGGGCTTCATCCCGCCGATTCCGGACGTCCTTTACGATGCCGCCCGTCAGGACCGGCAGACCTTTGCCGGGAAACTATTCGAGTATGCCCTAACAGAGCCGCAGGCCATGAAAATGATGCCTTTTATCCTGGGGAAAACCCTGGGCCAGGCCCTGGGATCGGTCAATCTTGCCGCCCTGTGGGGAATGCTCCAGATCCTGCCGAAGGATTTTGTCAAAAACGCCGGTCGGGCCGGATTTACGGCGGGACCGACCTTGGGAGAAGAGCTTTTCCAGCAGCTTGTGGATCATCCGGAAGGCCTGTGGATCGGCCAGGTGGATCCGGAGAACAACCTCGACAGTCTCCGTACAGAAGGCAAGAAAATTGAACTCATGATCCCGGAGCTTGCGGACTGGCTCCGGGGCATCGACGCCCATTCGGAAACGATTGCCCTGGCGGGCGTGGCGGAATTTCCCCTCGTCCTCATGGCCGGCCGCCATTTCGACAAGAACGCCAACACCCTGATGCGCAATCCCGACTGGAACCAGGGAAAGCGGGACTGTACGCTCCTTATGCACCCTGCCGACGCCGAGGGTCTTGACATTCACGACGGCGAGACCGTCCGCATCATCACTGCGGCGGGGACGGCGGAGATTGAGCTGGAGGTCACGGATACATCACGGAAGGGACACGTCGTCATTCCCCACGGCTTCGGCCTGGTCTATGACGGCAAGGCGCACGGGGTCAATGTCAACCGCCTGACGAAGAACACCCACCGTGACGCCTGGGCGGCGACTCCTTTACACCGCTACGTCCCCTGCCGGGTGGAACGATTGTAGCAAACGGAAGAAGGGGGCAAAATAAATCTGTCCCCTTCTTCCGCCGTCGTTTTTCCTGTTTGGTTCCGAATTTACCAGATCAGATTTTTCCTCCCCCTTCAAGGGGGAGGCTAGGAGGGGGATGGGTCGTTTTTTAGGGATATTGAATCAAGAACCGGGAAAAAGGAGGCCTTTATGAAAAGGCATTTGCTAAGGACAACATGGGCAAAAATTATGGCAATATTTTTTCTCTGTTTGCTAACTGTTGGCCCGGTCTGCGCCACAACGATTATCGACGAGTGGGGCAAGGTCGTTACTCCGGCAGCGCCACAACTCAAAGAGGTAAAGTTACCGGCGGCGGGCACGGCGCTGCTCCTGTTGGATTTCAACAAACAGGTTTGCAACGATAGGCATCGTCCCCGGTGCGTCTCTTCCGTCCCCGCCGTCAGCCGTCTTCTGGGCGAGGCAAGAAAGGCGAACATCCTGGTTGTTTACAGCCTCACGGCCGGATCTGCTGCCCCGGATATCGCGCCGGCGCTTACGCCCCGTCCCGGAGACCCGATCGTAACCTCCGGGCCGGATAAATTCCTGGGCACCGAGCTTGAGAAAATCCTGAAAGACCGAAATATCAAAACCGTCATTGTCACGGGGACGGCAGCCCACGGGGCGGTGATCTGCACGGCCAGCGGGGCAGCGCTGAGGGGTATCAAGGTGGTTATCCCGGTGGATGGTATCTCCGCGGAGAGCCTCTACCCGGAACAGTACACGGTCTGGCATCTCCTCAACGCCCCGCGGGTATCGACGATGACAACGGTCACCAAAACGGACATGATCCAGATCGGAACAAAGTAATCAGGACCGAGATTTGTGAATTGAGATCAAGCAAAGCAGCCCCCAGGGGAAGCCGGCAGTTTCGTCTCCCCCTGAGTGGACTGGACAGACATGTAGCTTTCAACCGGTACTGTCCAGGCAAGATGAAGTAAACTCGCATCCCGCACGACGCTTCGCTTGCGCGGGATGCTCGGCTCCGCGGTGGTGGCTTTAAACCACCACCTTGGCAAGGGGGGTGTCACACCCCCCTTTGAACCCCCAATACAAGGTTCCCCCACTAAAAGTGGGGGCTTAGAAATTTAGTAAAATGTCAAGGGTGATGGTTATCGCTGTCTACAAGTCGGTAACCTATTCAAACTAATAAATGAGCAGAATGCCGTTTGAAAGCTTTGATATGACAAGAAATCTGTAAGGACATCTTACTAATTCGGTCCAGTCCTAGATACTTTCGCGACAAGGTAAGTTTGCGCCTCCCGCAGGCCAACAACATGAGAAAAAAGTACAATGCCGACAGCAAAAATATTCTTCGAAGTAATGAAGACTGAGGTGGACCCATTTGTCAAGACAGTTTTTTCGAAAAGTTAAGTTACACCCTGGGGCGGTTTTTGTATCTTTTCTGCCTATGCTCATGCCCCCTTGAGCCGGGGTTTATCCACAGCCAACTT